>Ga0210040_10000800_pt1 | contig 50622 bp, 55 predicted proteins | sample CryGeyCG12114_NA_FD_185462 | JGI IMG/M metagenome (GOLD analysis project Ga0210040, IMG submission 185462) | Groundwater microbial communities from aquifer - Crystal Geyser CG19_WC_8/21/14_NA (SPAdes) (version 2) | ecosystem: Environmental > Aquatic > Deep subsurface > Groundwater | place: USA...
ACTGCTGCGCGCCGACGGGACCGTCCAGCAGTCCGGGTCCGTCTGACGACCGCGCCGAGCGCGGGGAACACGACCTCCGGAACGGTGTCCGGAGGTCGCAGTCCCCGCGCTCGGTGGAGCGTCAGGCCTCGCGGGTGCGGGAGGCGGCCGGCGAGGTGCTCAGCGTGGCGTTGGCGACGGCGGTGTCGCCGAGCTGGCGCTCGAAACCGGCCGGGACGACCAGGTCGTCGCTGCTGAGGTCGCCGACGTCCGGCCTGCCGAGGCCGACCATGGCCGAGCCCAGGCCGTCGCGGAGCAGGTCGAGGACGTTCTCCACCCCGGCCTGGCCGTTGGCGCCGAGGCCCCACAGGTAGGCGCGGCCGATCATGACCGCCTTGGCGCCCAGGGCCAGGGCCTTGGCGACGTCGCCACCGCGGCGGATGCCGCCGTCGAGCAGGACCTCGATCTGGTCGCCGACCGCCGCGGCCACCGAGGGCAGCGCCCGGATCGAGGCGGGGGTGCCGTCGAGGTTGTTGCCGCCGTGGTTGGAGACGCTGATCGCCGTGACGCCGGCGTCGACCGCGCGCTTGGCGTCGTCGACGCGCATGACGCCCTTGAGCATGAACGGCCCGTCCCACTGCGAGCGCAGCCAGGCGACGTCCTCCCAGGTCGGCATGGGCGAGGCGTTCCACATGCCGTAGGCGCCGAAGAAGGTCGGCGCCTCGTCACCCGGGTTCGCCACCATGTTCGGCACCTTGAGGTCCGGGATCTTCCCGGTCTTCGCGAAGTCGAGCAGCCAGCGCGGCTTGAGCAGCACCTGCGGGGCGTAGCGGCGGGCCGCCTCGAAGTTGATCTTCTCGGGGATGAACGGGCTGCCCCAGTCGCGGCCGTAGGCGAACGACCAGTCCAGCGTGGCGATCATGCCCACGGCGCCGGCGCGCTTGGCGCGCTCCATGCGGGCCAGCATCTCCTCGCGCGTGCCGACCCAGTACATCTGGAAGTGGGTCTTGGGGTTGGCGGCGACGACCTCCTCGATCGGCTTGCTGGCGAAGGAGGACAGGCCCATGGCCACGCCGCGGTTGGCGGCGGCGCGGGCGACGGCGACCTCGCCGTCGGGGTGCACGGCCTGCACGCCCGTCGGGCTGATCATGACCGGCATCGACATCTCCTGGCCCATGACCGTGACGCCCATGTTGCGCTCGTTGGCCAGGCCGGCGGTGTGCGGGGCGAAGCCGATCTCGGCGAAGGCGGCGAGGTTGTCCTCCGTGGTCAGCCCCCGCTCCGAGCCGGCCACCAGTGCGCCGTACACGCCCTTGGGCAGCCGCTTCTTCGCCCGTCGCTGTGCCTCCGCCACCGACTCGAACCAGGGGTTCGCCATGCGCTGCTCTCCTGTCGTTGATCTGTAACCACGGCCCGAGCGGTCGGTGGCACTGAGTGCCACCCTACCGGCTCGGCGGGAGACGTGCGCCACACCTGCGGGGGAGGCGCTCTCAGCGCAGCAGGGCGGGGAACCCTGCCGTGAGCTCGGCGAACGCCTGGCGGAGATGGGTCCCGAGCGCGGAGCGCTCGTCGGCCAGCCAGGCCTGGAAGGCCGTCGTCGCGGCCGCGCGGGTGGTCGCGGCCACCAGCCGGGGGACCAGGTCCGTGGCCTCCGCGGCGGAGCGGGTCGCGACGTACCGGGCGACCACCCGGTCGACGTCGGCGTACCGGAGCTGCGAGTGCGCGAGCAGCGCCGGCTCGGTCAGGATCAGCAGCATCCGCTCGCGCAGCAGGGGCAGCTCCGCCGCCGCGTAGTCGTTGACCTCGACGTAGGCCGCGCAGACCGAGGCGAGCACCGGCTCCCCCCGGCCGGTGCCGGCCAGCAGCTCGTCGAGCCGCGTGACGTGCGCGGCGAAGTCGCCCCACACCGCGTCGGCCTTGGTGGCGAAGTACCGGAAGAACGTGCGCCGGCTGATGCCCGCGGCGTCGGCGACCTCGTCGGTGGTGACCTGCTCGAAGCCGCGCAGCGTGAAGAGGTCCAGCGCCGCCCGCTCCACCCGGGCCCGCGTGCCCTCGGCGGGGACGCCGGTCGCGGCGGTCTCGATGGCGGTCACGGACGCATTGTGCCCGCTCCGCCCGCGCGGACCAGGGGATCGCGCACCCCCGGTTGCCCCGTGGCACCCGGTGTCATTAGCCTCCCTGCATCCGCCCGTGACCGCGATCACCAGGAGTGCGCCATGCCCGAGACCACCATCGACGTCGACACCGCCCCGGCCCCTGCCGCCGCCGAGGAGACCCTGGTCGAGGAGTCGCTCGTCGAAGAGGTCTCGATCGACGGCATGTGCGGCGTCTACTGAGCGACGACGTCCCCGTGACCACGGCGGTGTCCTCTGCCGAGGTCGCCTTCGACCCGGCCGGGCCCTGGCGGCGCGCCCGCTCGGTCGCGCTGCGGCCCGAGCCCTTCGGCGCGCTGGTCTACCACTTCGGCAACCGGAAGCTGTCCTTCCTGAAGTCGAAGACGCTGGTGGCCGTCGTCGAGGCGTTGGCCGACCACCCGAGCGCCACCGCCACGCTCGCCGCCTGCGGCGTGAGCGAGGCGCAGCGCCCCGCCTACGAGAAGGCGCTGGCCGACCTCGCCCGCTCGCAGATGATCGAACCGAATCCCGAGGGGACCCCGTGACCGCCCTCCTGCCGCCCCGCCCCGCCGCCCCCGAGCGGCCCGTCGGCGGGCGCCTGATCGACCAGTTCGAGTACGGCCTGGACGCCCCCATCTGCCTGACGTGGGAGCTCACCTACGCCTGCAACCTGGCGTGCGCCCACTGCCTGTCCTCCTCGGGGCGGCGCGACCCGCGCGAGCTCTCCACCGCCGAGGCCGAGGCGGTCATCGACGAGCTGCAGCGGATGCAGGTCTTCTACGTCAACGTCGGCGGCGGCGAGCCCACCGTGCGGCCGGACTTCTGGCACCTGCTCGACTACGCCATCGGTCACGACGTCGGCGTCAAGTTCTCGACCAACGGCATCAAGCTGGACAAGACCCGCGCCGCCCAGCTGGCCCGCACCGACTACGTCGACGTGCAGATCTCCCTGGACGGCGCCACCGCAGAGGTCAACGACCGGGTGCGCGGCACGGGCTCCTACGCCACCGCCGTCCGGGCGCTGGAGAACCTGGCCGAGGCCGGGATGAAGGACTTCAAGGTCTCCGTCGTCGTCACCCGGGAGAACGCCGGGCAGCTCGACGAGTTCAAGGCCCTCACCGACTCCTTCGGCGCCCAGCTGCGCATCACCCGCCTGCGGCCGTCGGGGCGCGGGGCAGACGTCTGGGACGAGCTGCACCCGACGATGGCCCAGCAGAAGGACCTGTACCAGTGGCTGCTGGCCAACGGGGACGGCGTGCTGACGGGGGACTCGTTCTTCCACCTGTCGGCGTTCGGCGAGGCGCTGCCCGGGCTCAACCTGTGCGGCGCCGGGCGCGTGGTCTGCCTGATCGACCCGGTCGGCGACGTCTACGCCTGCCCGTTCGCCATCCACGAGAACTTCCTCGCCGGCAACGTCCGGGACGAGGGCGGCTTCCAGCGGGTGTGGCAGTCCTCGGAGCTCTTCGCCGACCTCCGCAACCCGCAGACCGGCGGCGCCTGCACCAAGTGCGCCCACTTCGACGCCTGCCGCGGCGGGTGCATGGCGGCCAAGTTCTTCACCGGCCTGCCGCTGGACGGGCCGGACCCGGAGTGCGTGCAGGGCTACGGCGAGACCGCCCTGGCCGCGCGGGACCTGGAGCTGGTCACCCCGCGCAGCCACATCGACCACTCGCACAGCGGCCCCGTGCGCGGGCAGCCGACGCTGCTGGGCATCCCGTCGATCCCCAGCAAGATCTGCGACGAGTCCCCGCTGGCCGGCCTCGACCTGCGCTGAGCCGCGCCGGCCGGGGCGCGGCCGGGGGCGGCGAGCCCCCGGCCGATCCGGTCAGAGGTCGACGACGTCCTTCTCGCCCGTGTCGGGCTTGCTGCCGGTGGCCTTGGCCTTGGCGAAGCTCAGCGCGGTGGCCAGTCGGTTGCCGGGGCTGTCCCAGTACTCCGCGGTCTCGCCGGTCACCTTCACCAGCACCACGGACGGGTCGTCGGGGCCCTGCGGCAGCCAGGCCTCCACACCGCTGTTCCACAGCTCCTTCTTCTTCGCAACGTCATCGGTGACCTGGGCGGTCCCGGTCAGCGACACCCAGGTGCCAGCGGACCCGGTGCCCACGTTGACCTGCGGGGAAGCGGCGATGTGCGCGAGCCAGGGGGCGTCTCGCTCGGCGAAGAACCAGAGGTCCCCGTCGAACTCCACCTCCTGCAGCGCCATGGGTCGGCTGGTCAGCCGCCCGTCGGGCATCGTGGTGGTCAGGAAGCCGAGCCGCTGGTCCTTGAGCAGACCGGCGACCTTTCGGGTGTCCTCTGCGCTCATGGCTGCGTCCTCTCGTCGTACACGATCCGGTGTCCCCCGACCGATGCCCCTGCCGCGCGGGAGCCACACGCGGTTGTCCCGCGTCAGCCGAGCCCGGCGATGAGCGCGGCCAGGAGGCGCTCGTAGGAGGCCTCGCGGTCGGCGACCTGGATCACTCCGGCCAGCTCCACGGCGACCGCGCCATGGACCGCCGACCAGATGACCTGGGCGGCCTCCGCCGGGTCGTCCTTCCGGAGGACGCCGGCGTCCATGGCCCGCGACACCTCCGCCACCAGCACGTCGAAGGCGGCGGTGGCGTGGCGGGCGAGCTCGTCGGTCGTCGTGGCCGCACGGTCCGCGGGGCTGACGCCGGTGCCGAACATGCCCTCGTAGTGCTGGGGGTTGGCGAGGGCGAAGCGGCGGTAGCTGCGCCCGCAGACGCGGAGCCGTTCGACCGCGTCGGGGCCGTCTGCCGTGCGGATGCTCGCGGCCAGCCCGTCGAAGCCGCGGACGAGGACCGCCGCGACGAGCCCGTGCTTGCTGCCGAACCGGTTGTAGACGCCCATCGGCGCCACGCCCGCCTCGGTCGCGACCGCCCGCACGGTGAGCCCGCGCAGCCCGTCGCGGACCAGCACCCGTTCCGCTGCGTCGACGAGGGCCCCCTCGAGGTCCCTGCTGGGGGTGCGCTGGGTCGGTTCGGCCATGGGGTCATCCTCCCTCTTGCCCAACTGTAGAACGCCGTCCTACAGTTGTGGCACAACGTTCTACTACGGAGGCCTCCATGGACCAGCCGCTCCTCGACTCCCCATCACGCCGCTGGTGGGTGCTCCTCGTCCTCTGCCTGTCGGTGCTGCTGGTCAGCGTGGACAACACGATCGTCAACGTGGCGCTGCCGACGCTGTCGGCGGAGCTGTCCGCCGGCACCAGCGCCCTCCAGTGGGTGGTCGACGGGTACACGCTCGTCTTCGCCGCGCTGCTGCTCCTGGGCGGCCATCTCGGCGACCGCTTCGGCCGGTTGCGCATGCTGCAGCTCGGCCTGGTGGTGTTCGGGCTCACCTCCTTGCTGGCGTCGCTGGCCGACACGACCGGTGAGCTCGTCACCGCGCGGGCCGCCATGGGCGTCGGCGCCGCGCTGATCTACCCGGCCACCCTGGCGCTGCTCGTCACGACGTTCACCGACGGGCGCGAGCGCGCCACCGCGATCGGCATCTGGTCGGCGGTCACCGGGCTCTCCGTCGCGATCGGACCGGTCAGCGGCGGCCTCCTGCTGGAGCACTTCGCCTGGGGTTCGGTGTTCCTGGTCAACCTGCCGCTCGTGGTGGTCGCCCTCGTCGCCGGGCGGCTGCTGCTGCGCGAGTCGCGGGAGCGGGCGCCCTCGCGCTTCGACCCGGTCGGCGTGCTGGGTTCCGTGACCGGCATCGGGCTGCTGGTGTGGACGACCATCGAGGCGCCCGACCACGGCTGGACGTCCGCCCCGACCCTCGTGGGCTACGCCGGCGCGGCGCTGGCGCTCACCGGCTTCGTGGTGTGGGAGCTGCGCCGTCCCGACCCCCTGCTGGACGTGCGCATGTTCACCGACCCGCGGGTCTCTGCCGCCAGCGGCGCGATCGCGCTGGCCTTCTTCGCGCTCTTCGGGTTCATCTTCCTGATCACCCAGTACTTCCAGGCAGTCCTGGGCTACGGCACGCTGACCGCCGGTCTGGGCACCCTGCCGTTCGCGCTCGTCATCGGCGCCACGGCTCCCCTGGCCATCGCCGCCATGCGCGCGCTCGGCACCACGGTGGTGGTGACGACGGGGCTGCTGGTCATGGCCCTCGGCTTCACCGCGGCCGCGGGGGCGGGCGTGGACTCCGCCTACTGGGGCCGGATCGTGCTGTCCATGGTGCTCATGGCCGGCGGGCTCGGGCTGGTGATGAGCCCCGCGACGGAGGCGGTCATAGGCGCGCTGCGCACCGACCAGGCGGGCGCGGGGTCGGCGGTCAACGACACGGTGCGGGAGCTGGGCGGCACCCTCGGGGTGGCCGTCGTGGGCTCGGTGATGAGCACGGTCTACGCCGCGACGGTCGTGGACGCCCTCGCCGGCCTGCCCGCGCAGGTCCGGGACGCCGCGAGCGAGTCGGTGGTGGCCGGGTTGGCCGCCGCCCGGCAGTCGCCCGACCCGGGCGCCGCGGACGCCGTGCGGCAGGCGTTCGTCGACGGTCTGTCCGCCGGCTCCTGGGTGTGCGCGGGCGCGTGCGTGGTCGGTGCGGTCGCGGTGGCCACCTGGCTGCCGGCCCGGGCGCGGGACGTGGTGGTCGCGCCCGCGCCCGTGCCCGTCGCCCCCTGAGGCGGGGTCAGCCGGCGTCGAGGTAGCGCCAGGCGCCGTTCTCGCGCACGAACCGGCTGACCTCGTGCTGCTCGCCCCGCTGCCCGTCCGCCACGCGGTGTGCGGTGAACTCGACCGTGCCGCCGGAGGCCAGCAGGCCGCCGCCCTCGGTCCGCAGCACGTCGAGCCCCGTCCACCGGACGTCCGGATCGAGCTCCAGCGCCGGTGGGCGGGTGCTCGGGTGCCACGTGGCCAGCAGGTACCCGGGGTCGCCGACGGCGAAGGCGCTGTACCGCGAGCGCATCAGCTGCTCGGCGGTCGCCGCCCGGGAGGCGCCGGAGTGCAGGGGGCCGCAGCACCCGTCGTAGGGCAGGCCCGTTCCGCAGGGGCAGCGCCGGGGAGCCATGCCCCGAGTCTGCCCCGCGGCGCTCCGTACGCTGCGGCGGTGCCCGAGCTCGCCGGCGCGGTGTCGCCGCGCATCCCCGAGGCCGCGCTGCTGGTCGTCCCGCTCGGCTCGGTGGAGCAGCACGGGCACCACCTCCCGCTGGCCACCGACACCGCCGTCGCGACCGCCGTGGCGCGGGCGGCGCTGCCGGACCTGGACGGCGCGCTGCTGGCCCCCGCCCTGGCGTACGGGGCCAGCGGCGAGCACGAGGGCTTCCCCGGCACGGTCTCGATCGGCACCGCGGCGCTGACCACGCTGCTGGTCGAGCTGGGGCGGTCGGCGTGCCGATGGGCGCCGCGGGTGCTGGTGGTGAACGGTCACGGCGGCAACCTGGACGCGCTGCGGGCAGCGGTGCCGCTGCTGCGCACCGAGGGGCGGGACGTCGCCTGGTTCCCGTGCGGGGTGCCGGGCGGGGACGCGCACGCGGGGCGGACGGAGACGTCGCTGATGTTGCACGTGGAACCTGCCGGGGTGCGCGAGGCGGACGCGGTGGCGGGGGAGACCGCGCCGGTGGCGTCCCTCCTGCCCAGGCTCCGGGCCGGGGGCGTGCGGGCGGTCAGCCCCACGGGCGTGCTGGGCGATCCCTCGGGCGCCTCGGCCACCGAGGGGGCGGAGCTGCTGGCCGCGATCACGCGGCGGCTGGTCGCGGCGGTGGAGCAGTGGCGGGTGGGCCCCGCCGGACGGCTCGGCTGAGGACGCCGTCCGGCGGGGCCCATGCGGTCGGGCCGCGGTGTTCAGCCGTGAGTCAGGCGAGGGCCTCGGCGAACAGTGGAACGGCGTTCTCCAGCGCGTACCGGATGCTCGGCGCCGTCCCGATGGAGAACGCGTTGGCCAGCGCCTCGTCCTCCAGGACGACCGCCCGGCCCTCCTGCACCGACGGCAGGGCCTGCCACAGCGGGTTCGACGTGAACTCGGCGGCCTCGACGAAGATCGGGAAGGCGACGGTGAGCCCGGAGTCCAGCAGCGAGACCTGCTCCTCGCTCACCGGGATGTAGAAGCTGCTGGTGGCCTGGTCCTGGATGGCCGGCTTGTTGACGAAGCCGAGCTCCTCCATGAAGTCGACCCGGGTGTCGCCCTGCACGTAGGCGTTGAAACCTTCGGAGGTGAAGGCCACCACGGCGACCTCGGTGCCCGCGAAGGCCTCGTTCTCCGCCGCGGCGGTCTCGAAGGCATCCGCCACCTCGGCGGCCAGCTCGTCCGCCTCGTCGGTCCGGCCCAGCGCCTGACCGACCAGCTCCAGCTGCTGCCCGTAGGTGGTCTGGAAGGCCCCGACACCCTCGGGGGCGCCGATCGTCGGAGCGATCTGGCTGAGCAGGTCGTAGCGCTCCTGCGTGCCGTCGGACTTGGTGTCGAGGATGAGGTCCGGCTCCAGCGCGGCGATGGCCTCGAAGCTGGGCTCGGTCGTCTCGATGAGCTCGGGCGCCTCGTCGTAGAGCCCCTCGGACCACGGGCCCACCCCCTCGCCCCCGAACGCCAGCCAGTCGCTGGCGCCGACCGGCTGCACGCCCAGCGCCAGCGCCGTCTCCGCATCGCCCCAGCCCAGGGCCACCACGCGGGTGGGCTCCTCCTCGATCTCCACGTCGCCGAAGGCGGTGGTGACGGTGACGGGGAAGGCGCCCGAGGAGCTGCTGCCGCCGTCGCTCCCCGCGGTCGAGCCGGTGTCGTCGTCGGAACCGCAGCCGGTGACGACGAGGGCGGCGGCGGCCAGCAGCGCGGCGCCGCGGAGGAGGGGACGGGGGGACATGGCGAGCTCCTTCGGATGGTCAGGTAAGGCTGACCTAAGCACAGTCGGGTTCCGGCGGGACCACCGCCCCGTCCCGGCGGCAGCGGCACCCGGGCCGCGGGGGAGACTCGCCCCGTGGACGCACCGGCACCCGCGGCGGTCCCCGCCGCGCCGGGGGACCGGCTGCCCGACGGCTTCGCCGTCCGGCTGGACCCCCGGGTCCGACGCCGGGACGGCGGGGCGACGCTGCTCGGCGGCTCGCCGCTGCGGCTGCTGCGCCTGGCCCCGCGGGCCCGGGCGCTGCTGGCCGGCGACCGGCTCCTCGTCCGGGACGCGACCACGGCGTCGCTCGCCGCCAGCCTGCTGGACGCGGGGCTGGCGCACCCGGACCTGGCGCCGGCGACCGGCGCGGCCGACGTGACCGTCGTCGTGCCCGTCAAGGACCGGCCGGCCGAGCTGGCCCGGCTGCTCGCGGCCCTGCGCGGCGATCCGGTCACCGCCGGCCTACCGGTCGTGGTGGTGGACGACGGGTCGGCGTCCCCGGTGCGCGCCGACGACGCCGTCGTCGTCCGGCACGGGACCTCCCGCGGCCCGGCGGCGGCGCGCAACGCCGGGCTGCGGGCGGCCGGCACGCCCGTCGTCGCCTTCCTCGACTCCGACTGCGTGCCGCGTCCGGGCTGGCTGGCCGTGCTGCGGCCGCACCTGGCCGATCCGCGGCTGGCCGCGGTCGCGCCCCGCATCGTCGGCCTGCCCGGCCGCGGCTGGCTGCACGAGCACGAGGCGGTCGCGGGCGCCTTGGACATGGGCGCGCACCCCGCGCCGGTCCGGCCGCTGTCGGCCGTCTCCTACGTGCCCAGCGCGGCGCTGCTGTGCCGCCGGTCGGCGCTGGGGACGGGCTTCGACGAAGCGCTGCGCGTGGCCGAGGACGTCGACCTGGTGTGGCGGCTGGCCGCCGCCGGCTGGCGGGTGCGCCTCGATCCGGCCGCCGAGGTGGCCCATCAGCACCCGACCCGGATGCCGGAGTGGGTGCGCCGGCGCGCCTTCTACGGCACCGGCGCCGCGCTGCTGGCCCAGCGGCACGGCCCGCTGGTCTCCCCGCTGGTCGTCGCCCCGGAGCTGGTCGCCGCCGCGGCGCTGACGGTGGCCGGGGGCCGGGCCGGGCGGGCCGCCGCCCTGGGAGTCCTTGCGACCAGGGCCGCCCGGCTCTCCCGCCGGCTGGCCCGGCCGGGCGAGCGCCCGCCGGTGGGCCTGGCGATCCTCCTCACCGCGCGCAGCAGCGGCGCGGCGGTGCGGGCGCTGTCCCGCGCGGCCACCCGCCACCACTGGCCGCTCGCCGTGGCCGCCGCCCTGGTCTCGCGCCGGGCCCGGCGCGGCCTGCTGGCCCTCGCCGTCGCCGAGGGCCTGCTGGCCTGGCTGCCGTCCCGGCACCGGGGCGGACCGCTCCGTCACCTCGCGGCGCGTCGGCTCGACGACCTCGCCTACGGGGCCGGCCTCTGGGCCGGAGCCGTGCGGGCGCGCTCCGCCCGGGCACTGCTGCCCACCCGGCCGCCTCCGGAGTGACACCGGCGTGAACTCGCCGGCGATTCTCCGCCGATCCGGAATGACCGGGGGACGCGCGGCCTTGTCGCCCTCGTACCGCGGTCCGGCCAGCGTGGGTCCCCGCTCCATCGCGCTCTCCGGAAGGCCCCCTGTGACCACCCTGCACGACCGGCCCGCAGCCGTACCCGCGCCGGCGGTGCAGCCGCCCGGCCCGGCCCGCACCGCCCTCGTCCTGGGCGCCTTCGTCGCCATCGGGCCGCTCACGATCGACATGTACCTGCCGGCGCTGCCGACGATCACCCGCGAGCTCGAGACGACGTCGGCCGCGGTTCAGCTCACCCTGACCGGCACCCTGGTCGGGCTGGCGCTGGGGCAGCTGGTCCTCGGGCCCCTGTCCGACGCGCTCGGCCGCAAGCGGCCCCTGCTGGCGGGCACCGCGCTGCACGTGCTGGCGTCGCTGCTGGTGATCGTCGCCCCGAACCTGGCCGTGCTCGGTGCGCTCCGCGTGCTGCAGGGCGTCGGGACGGCGGCCGGCGCGGTCATCGCCATCGCCATCGTGCGCGACCTCTACGACGGGCGGGCCGCCGCCACCATGCTGTCGCGGCTGTTCCTGGTCCTGGGCGCGGCCCCCGTGCTGGCGCCCACCATCGGCGGGGAGATGCTGCGCTACACCTCGTGGCGCGGGATCTTCGCGGTGCTCGCGGTGTACGGCGTCGTCATGATCGCGGTGGGCGCGCGCCTGCTCCCCGAGACCCTGCCGCCCGAGCGCCGTCGCTCCAGCGGGATCGCCGGCACGCTGCGGGGCTACCGCGGGCTGCTGCGGGACCGCGCCTACGTCGGGCTGGTGCTCGTCGCCGGGCTGACGATGGCCGGGCTGTTCAGCTACGTCTCGGGGTCCGCCTTCGTCTACCAGGGCGAGTTCGGCCTCGACGAGCAGCAGTTCGGTCTGCTCTTCGGCGCGGGAGCCTTCTGGCTCATCGCCGCGACGCAGCTGAACCCGGTGCTGCTCCGCCGCTGGTCCCCTGCGCAGGTCCTCGTCGCCGGAACGGTGGCCGGCGCGGTCGCCGGCGCAGTGCTCGTGGTGCTGGCCGTGACCACCACCGGTGGCCTGTGGGCGGTGGCGCTCAGCCTGTGGGCGGTGCTCTTCGCCTGCGGGCTGGCGCTGCCCAACGCCCCCGCGCTGGCACTGTCCCGCCACGGCGACGCCGCCGGCACGGCCGCGGCGCTGCTCGGCGCCGTCCAGTTCGGCGTGGGCGCGCTGGTCTCCCCGGTCGTCGGCCTGCTGGGCAACGACGCCGCCGCCATCGGCACGGTCGTCGTCACCGCGCTGGGGCTCGCCATCGCCATCCTCGTGCTCGTCGTGCGCCCCTGGCGGCTGGTCGTGGACGACGACGCGGTGGCGCCGGCCGAATGAGCGCACCCGCCCGGCTGTCGCGGGGGCGCCTGGCCGCCGCGATCGTCGCCCTGGCCCTGGGCGGCTTCGCGATCGGCACGACGGAGTTCGTGACCATGGGGCTGCTGCCCGACGTGGCCGAGGGCGTCGACATCGACATCCCCACCGCCGGGCACGTCATCTCGCTGTACGCGCTGGGCGTCGTCGTCGGCGCGCCGGTGATCGCGGCGCTGGGGACCACGCTGTCGCGGCGCGGCCTGCTGATGGGGCTCATGGTCGCCTTCATCGCCGGCAACGTGCTGACCGCGGTCGCGCCGGGCTACGGCTCGCTGCTGGCCGCCCGCTTCGTGGCCGGGCTGCCGCACGGCGCCTACTTCGGCGTGGCGTCGCTGGTCGCCGCCTCGCTGGTGGCGCCGCACCTGCGCGGGCGGGCGGTCAGCTCGGTGATGCTCGGCCTGGCGGTCGCCAACGTGGCCGGCGTGCCGGCGGCGACCTGGCTGGGCCAGCAGCTGGGCTGGCGCAGCGCCTACTGGGCGGTGGTGGTCGTCGGCGCGCTCACCATCGTCGCCGTGGCCGCGGTGGTGCCGGCGTCCCCGCCCAGCCGCGAGGCGACCGTGCGCACCGAGCTGGGTGCCCTGCGCCGTCCGCAGGTGCTGCTCACGCTGCTCGTGGGCGTCGTCGGGTTCGGCGGCATGTTCGCCGTCTACAGCTACGTCGCGCCGCTGGTCACCGAGGTGACCGGGATGTCGCGGGCGTCCATCCCGCTGGTGCTGCTGGCCTTCGGCAGCGGGGGCGTGGTGGGGACGGTGCTCGGCGGCCGGCTCGCCGACCTGGCGCTGTTCCGGTCGCTGGTGGGCGCCAACGTCGCGACCGGGCTGCTGCTCGCGCTGATCCCGCTGGCCGCCCGCACGCCGGTCACGGTCGTCGCGGCGCTGTTCCTGCTCGGCGCGGGCGCCTCGACGTTGGTGATCTGCCTGCAGATGCGGCTCATGGAGGTCGCCGGCGAGGCGCAGATGCTGGGGGCGGCGCTCAACCACTCGGCGCTCAACGCGGCCAACGCCCTGGGCGCGTGGTCGGGCGGGCTGGTCATCGCGGCGGGCTACGGGTACACCGCGCCGGGCCTGCTCGGCGCGGCATTCGCGGCGGCCGGGCTGCTCGCCCTCGCCGCTTCGGCCGTCCTGCGCCGGCGGGAGCTGCGCCGCCCGGGACCGCTGCCGGAACACCCGTCCCACGCGGCTCAGGCCGCCCGCGCGGCGCAGGTCAGGGAGCACGCCGGGCGGTAGCGTCGTGGAGCCGCCGGTCCGTACTCGTCCGTCCCACCCGGGGCCCGTGCGGGCCCGGCGGGACGCAGCCCCAGGAGGGTCCAGCCGTGCAACTGGAGAACTCGTTCCACGTGCCCCTGCCCGTCGACGAGGCGTGGCGGGTGCTGCTCGACATCGAGCGCACGGCGCCGTGCATGCCGGGAGCCCAGCTCGACTCCGCCGCCGGCGACGACTGCACCGGCTCGATCAAGGTCAAGCTGGGGCCGATCAACCTGACCTACCAGGGCAAGGCGTCGATCACGCAGCAGGACGACGCCGCGCACCGTGCGGTGATCGACGCCCGCGGCAAGGACCAGCGCGGCAACGGGACGGCGGCGGCGGTCATCACCGCGACCCTGGTGGCCGAGGGCGGCACGACCCGCGTCGACCTGGCCACCGACCTGACGATCACCGGTCGGCCCGCCCAGTTCGGCCGCGGCGTGATGACCGACGTCGGCGACAAGATGCTGGCCCAGTTCGCGGAGAGGCTGGCCGCCGAGATCGGTGCGCCGGCTCCCGGCACTGCCCGGCAGCAGCCGGAGCAGGAGGCGACTCCGGGGGCGCTGGCCTCGGTGGCCGCCACGGCGACCGGTGCGGTCGAGGAGATCGCTGCCTCCGTGGAGCAGGTGCCCGGCGAGGGCCCCACCGCGAAGGTCGTGAAGAAGGCGGCCGCGGCCACGAAGAAGGCCGCGGCGGGCGCCACCGAGAAGGTGAGCGCACCGGCCGGCGCGGACGAGCCGGTGAAGAAGTCCGCTCCCGCGAAGAAGACCGTTGCGGCCAAGGCCGCGCCGGAGAAGGCCGCCCCCGCGAAGAAGGCGCCGGCGAAGAGCTCGCCGGCCAAGGCGGCCGCCGCGAAGCCCGCTCCCGCGAAGAAGGCCGCACCCGCGGAGAAGCTCTCGTCCGCCGGGAAGGCGGCGTCCGCCGGAACCGCTGCGCCCGCCGACGTCACCGCTCCGGCCGACGTCGCTCCCGCGTTCGCGGGCGCCCGGCGTCCCAGCGGTCCGCCGAAGGGACCCTCTGCGCCCCCGGCCCGGCCGGCGACCGGCGCCCCGGTCCGCAGCGTCCCGTCGGCCGGGCCCCGTCCCACGCCGTCCGCTCCGGCGGGCCCGGCCGCCCGCCCGGCGCCGATCGACCTGCTCGAGGTGCCGGCGGCCGGTGGGCCGGGCCGCTACGCGCCCGCCGTGGGCGCCGCGGCCGCGGTCGCCGTAGTGGTGCTGCTCGTCCGCCGCAGGCGCCGCCGCCGTTGATCCCGTCGGGTGGCTCGGCGACCGAGGTCAGGCCGGGAGGACCTCGGTGAGCCACGACATCGCGGCCGCCGCCGCGAGCCCCGGGTTCTTCTTCAGCGAGTGGTCGCCCGGCACCGCGTAGACCGAGGCGAGCCCCTGGCCGGCGAGGGCTGCCGCGACGTGCTCGGGACGGCCCATCGCGTCGGTCTCGCCCTGCACGACGACGATCGGCACCCCGACGCCGGTGAGCTCCGGCGCGCGGCTCTTCTCGGGCCGGCCCGGCGGGTGCAGCGGGAACGCCAGCGCCAGGACCCCGGCCGCACCCTCGGCCGCCGACGTCCGGCAGGCCACCCGGGCACCGGCGCTCCGACCGCCGAGCACCAGGCGGCCGGGCAGCCGGTCGGTCACCCGCAGCCGATCGAGCACCGCGCCCCACGCCTCGTCCAGCCGCGGGGGCGCGGGGGCGATCCGCTTGCCCGCCACGCGCCACGGCTGGTCCACCCGGTGCACCAGCCAGCCGGCGCCGGCCGCCTCCGCCGCCAGCGCCGCCAGGTCCGGCGCCTCCGCGCCGCCCCCGGCCCCGTGCCCCAGCACCATCGTGCCCGCGATCCCGCTCCCGGCGCTGAGCACCCGGGCGGGCCCGTGCGGGGTGTCCACCAGCTCGCTCATGCGGGCAGCGCCAGCAACCCCTCGACCGCGTCGGCGAGGTCGTCCGCCCGCACGTGCGGCGCCTCGTAGACCGACGGGTACACCCGCTCGCTGCGCGGGAACCACGCGCCGGTGAGCCCGGCCCGCTGCGCGCCGAGGACGTCCCAGCCGTGCGAGGCCACCAGCGCCAGCCGCTCCGGCGGCACGTCGCACCGGCCCGCGGCCCACAGGTAGACCTCGCGGGCGGGCTTCCAGGCGCGGATCGACTCGCTCGTCATCGTCGCCTCGACCAGCGGCGTGATCCCGCCGCGCTGGAGGCCGGCCTCGGCCACCCCGGGTGAGCCGTGCGACAGCGTCACCACGCGCACGCCGGCCTCGGTGAGCCGGCGCAGCGCCGGCTCGACGTCCGGGTGCGGGGAGAGCTCCGCGAAGCCGTCGAGCACGCCCGCGCGCTCGTCCGCCGACAGCGGGCTCTCCTGGGCGAGAGCGGCGTCGAAGGCGTCCCGGAAGGCGCACCAGTCGCCGACGACGGTGGCGGCGAACCCGGTGAGCAGGGTGCGGGCGAAGACGGCGGGCAGCAGCGACTCCGGCTGCCCGGCGGCGACCAGCGCGGCGCGCACGGGCGCCAGGTCCAGCAGCGTCTCGTTGACGTCGAAGGCGACGACGGCCGGCCGCAAGCGGGTCATGCCTCGTCGCGCTCGTCGGGCGGCAGGTACGCCGCGGCCGCCGGCGGACGACGCAGGCGTCCGGTCACCTTCTTGTAGACGAACCACACCACCGCCACGACCACGGCGACGACGACCGCGTAGTCCAGCCAGTGCAGGTTGTCGCGCACGAAGTCGCCCGCGGCCACGCCCAGCCCGATGAGCACGCTGTTCCAGATCAGGCTGCCGGCGGCGGTGAACAGCAGGAACTGGCCGATCGGCATCCGGACCACCCCGGCGGGCACCGAGATGAAGCTCCGCACGATCGGCACCATGCGGCCGAAGAACACCGCCGACCGCCCGTGCCGCTCGAACCAGGCGAAGGTCTTGTCCACGTCCCCGGTCTCGACCAGCGGCAGCCGGTCGAGGAAGGCGTGCGACCGGCGCGGGCCCAGGGCGCGGCCGACGTAGTAGAAGAAGATCGCGCCCAGGATCGAGCCCAGGGTGGCGAAGAGGACGACCGGCACGATGTTCATCTCGCCGTCGTTGATGAGCACCCCGGCGAGGCCGAGGACCGCCTCGCTCGGGATCGGCGGGATCACCGTCTCGGCCAGGATGGCCAGCCCCACGCCCACCGGCCCGAGCGAGTTCACCAGGTCCAGCAGGAATCCGGTGATCCCGCCCTCGTCGGAGGCGGCGGCGGTGAGGAGGTCCATGGCGCCCACGGTATCGGCCGCTCCCGGTGCGCTGCCGCGACGCGGGCCGATGGCGCGGCTAGCGTCGGCAGGTATGCGCCAGCGCTTCACCGCCCGGGCGGCCGTGGTCGGGGACCGCGCCGGCACCGTCGTCCCCGATGCCGTCGTCGACGTCCTCGACGGATCCATCGAGTGGATCGGCCCGGCCGCCGAGGCCCCGCCGCAGGACGGCGCCGAGGTGGTCGCGCTGCCCGGCGTCCTCACGCCCGGGCTGGTCAACGCCCACTCGCACGCCGCGATGGTGCTGTTCCGCGGGCAGGGCGAGGGGCTGCCGCTGGACCGCTGGCTGCAGGAGGTCATGTGGCCGCGCGAGGCCCGCCTCACCGCCGACGACGTCGAGGTCGCGATGACCGCGGCGTCGGCGGAGATGCTGGGCAACGGGATCACGACGAGCGTCGAGATGTACTTCCGGCCCGAGCGGATCGCCGCCGCCGTCGGCACCACCGGCGCCCGCGCGGTGATCGCCACCCCGCTGCTGCCGCTGCCGGGCATGCCGCCGATGGAGGAGCAGCTGCGCGCCGCCGTCGAGCTCGCCGCCGGCGCACCGGAGGACGGGACGGTCGAGTACGGCCTGGGCCCGCACGCCGCCTACACCGTGCCGCTCCCGGTGCTCCGCGACGCGGCCGCCGCCGCCCGCGAGCACGGGCTGCTGCTGCACCTGCACGTCGCCGAGACCGCGACCGAGGGCCAGGACCTGCTGGCGACCCACGGGCTCTCGGTCCCGTCGCTGCTGGCCGCCCACGACGTCCTGGGCGGGCGGGTGCTGGCCGCGCACTGCGTGCACATGGACGACGGCGACCTGGACCTGTGGCGGGAGTACGACGTCGCCGTGGCGCACTGCCCGGCGAGCAACGCCAAGCTGGCCAGCGGCGTCGCCCGCGTGCGCGACATGCTCGACCGCGGCATCCGGGTGGGTCTGGGCACCGACGGCCCGGCGTCCAACGACTCCCTCGACCTGCTCGCCGACCTGCGGCTGGCCGCCGGCATGGCCCGGCTGCGCGAGCGGTCGGCCACCGCGCTGACCGCCGCCGAGGCGTTCTGGTTGGCCACCGGGGCGGCGGCGGACGCCATCGGCCGCCCCGACCTGGGGGTGCTCGAGGCCGGCCGGCGGGCGGACCTCGTGCACGTCGACACCCGGGACCTCGTGTTCGAGCCGGTCGGCGACCTCGGTGACCTGCTGGCGCACCTGGTGTGGTCCGGCGCCGGGCGGCACGTGCGCGACGTGTGGGTCGGCGGGCGCCCCGTCGTCCGCGACGGGGCCAGCACCACGGTCGACGTCGACGCGCTGCGGACCGACGTCGCACAGCGCGCCGCCCGCCTCGCCACCGGCTGACCCGACCTCGCGGGATCAGGCGCGGAGGCTGATCGTGTCGCCGCGCTGGACCGTCCGGATGCTGCCGGGCAGCTCGCGGCGGCCCACCTCGGCGACGAAGTCGCCCAACGGGCTCTTGAACCGGTCGTAGTCGTCGTAGTGCACCGGCACGGTCACCGGCGGCTTCAGCAGCTCCACCAGGTCGGCGCCCTGGCGGGCGTCCATCGTCACGGTCAGCCCGAGCGCCTTCGTCCCGCCGAGGTGCGGGACGAGGACGTCGAGCGGTCCGCAGCGCTCCAGCACGTCTCCCAGGAACGGCCGGTAGAGCGTGTCGCCGGAGATGTAGCCCCGCCAGGCGACCTCACCGCTCCGCACCAGCTCCAGCACGCTGCCCATCACCGGCGGGAGCACCTTCGCCAGCGGTCCGGGCCCGTGGACCCCTGGTACGGAGGTGATCCGCAGCTCGTCGTCGCCGGCGGACAGCACGTGCTGCTGCCAGGGGCGCAGGTCCGACGTCGCCGTGAAGCCCTTGCGCCCCAGCGCCCGTGCTGCGGCCTGGGTGGTCACCACCGGCGTGGCCTTGTCCAGGCTGCGGGTGGCGATGTCGTCCCAGTGGTCGCCGTGCATGTGCGAGAGCAGGACGGCGTCCAGCGACGGGAGGTCGCCGGGCTCCAGCGCCGGGTCGGTGAGCCGCTTGGTCCACAGGCCCTTGCCCAGGTAGGCCCGCTGCCCTCGGTGCAGGAAGCTCGGATCGGTCAGCAGGGTGAACCCGCCGATCCGCAGCAGCATCGTCGCGTTGCCGACGAAGGTCATCGTCACGTCGTCCACGGGCTGGTGGGGAGGCTGAGCCATGGGAGGCCCCCTACCCGCCGTCTCCAGCGATAAGTGCACACGGCGACCCTGGTTCGGGCTGGTAGACAGGGGCGCGTGTCACAGGTCCGCACCGTCGACGAGTCCTTCCTCGCCCTCCCGCTGTCCGCGCTGACCGATGCCGCCCTCACCCGGGCGCTGGACCTCGGCTGCGAGCACGCCGACATCCGGGTGGAGCGGATCCGCACCCAGACCATCAGCCTGCGCGACGCCCGGCCGGAGGCGGTGACCGACGGCGAGGACCTCGGGCTGGCCGTCCGCGTCGTGCACGAGGGCACCTGGGGCTTCGCCGCCGGCGTCGTCCTCACCGCGGCGGAGGCCGTCCGGCTGGCCGAGGAGGCCGTGGCCGTGGCGACCGTCTCCGCGGCCATCAACACCGACCGCGTGCAGCTGGCCCCCGAGCCGGTGTACCCGGACGCCATGTACGTCTCCGACTACGAGGTCGACCCGTTCGGGCTGCCCGACGCCGAGAAGACCGCCCTGCTGAGCGAGTTCTCCGAGCGGCTCCTGGCCGCCGACGGCGTCGAGCACGTGCAGAGCAGCTGCATGCACGTCAAGGAGCAGAAGTACTACGCCGACACCGCCGGCACCCGCACCCGCCAGCAGCGCGTGCGCATCCACCCCGAGTTCACCGCGCTCACCGTCGACCGGGCCACCGGCTCCTTCGAGAGCATGCGCACCCTCGCCCCGCCGGCCGGCCGCGGCTGGGAGTACCTCACCGGCGGCAGCTGGGACTGGGCCGCCGAGCTGGCCGAGATCCCCGAGCTGCTGCGCGAGAAGACCAAGGCCCCCTCGGTCGAGGCGGGCCGCTACGACCTGGTCATCGACCCGTCGAACCTGTGGCTGACCATCCACGAGTCCATCGGCCACGCCACCGAGCTGGACCGCGCGCTGGGCTACGAGGCCGCCTACGCCGGCACCTCGTTCGCCACCGTGGACAAGCTCGGCACGCTGCAGTACGGCTCGCCGCTGCTCCAGATCACCGGCGACCGCACCGCCCCGAACGGCCTGTCCACCGTCGGCTGGGACGACGAGGGCGTCGCCGGGCAGGAGTGGGACATCGTGCAGGACGGCGTGCTCGTCGGCTACCAGGTCGACCGCAACATGGCCCGGTTGCGGGGTCTGCCCCGCTCCAACGGCTGCGCGTTCGCCGACTCCCCCGGCCACGTGCCCGTTCAGCGGATGGCCAACGTGTCCCTGCGGCCGGCGCCCGACGGCCCGTCCACCGACGAGATCATCGGCGGGGTGGAACGCGGCATCTACGTCGTCGGCGACAAGAGCTGGTCGATCGACATGCAGCGCTACAACTTCCAGTTCACCGGTCAGCGGTTCTACCGCATCGAGGACGGCCGGCTGGCCGGCCAGCTGCGCGACGTGGCCTACCAGGCGACGACGACGGACTTCTGGGGCTCGATGTCCGCCGTCGGCGGCCCGCAGACCTACGTCCTCGGCGGCGCCTTCAACTGCGGCAAGGCCCAGCCGGGGCAGGCCGCACCGGTCAGCCACGGCTGCCCGACCGCACGGTTCGACCAGGTGTCGGTGCTCAACACCGTGCAGGAGGCAGGCCGATGACGAGGACGACGCTCGAGCGAGCATCGCAGGGAGCGCCAGCGACCGAGGAGCGGAACGAGACCGGAGACGAGCAGTGAGCCAGACCCACCTCGGTGCGCAGCAGCTCGTCGAGCAGGCGCTCGCCGCCTCGACCGCCGATGCCCAGATCACCTACGTCACCGAGCACTCCGAGGCGAACCTGCGGTGGGCGGGCAACAGCCTCACCACCAACGGCGCCATGCGCTCGCGCTCGGTCGTGGTCATCTCCTTCGTCGACGGCGGCGCCGGCATGGCGTCGGGCACGGTCGCCCGCACCGGCACGCCGGACGTCGCCGAGCTGGTCGCCGCCAGCGAGCGCGCCGCCCGCGACGCCGGGCCCGCCGAGGACGCCGTCCCGCTGGTCTCGGACACGCCGCCGGGCAACGGGGACTGGTCGGCCGGCCCCGCGGAGACCTCGATCGGCGTCTTCGCCGAGTTCGCCCCCGCGCTCGGCCAGGCCTTCGGCGAGGCGCGGGACCGCGGCGAGCTGCTGTTCGGCTTCGCCGAGCACTCGATGAGCACCACGTACCTGGGCACCTCCACCGGCCTGCGGCTGCGCACCGACCAGCCCTCCGGCCGCGTGGAGCTCAACGGCAAGAGCCCCGACTTCGCCCGGTCGGTGTGGTCGGGCACCAGCACGCGCGACTTCCGCGACGTGTCGGTGGCTGCGCTCGCCGCCGAGGTGGAGCAGAAGATGGGCTGGTCGCAGCGGCGCATCGACCTGCCGGCCGGGCGCTACGAGACCCTGCTGCCGCCCTCGGCCGTGAGCGATCTGATGATCTACCTCTACTGGACGATGGAGGCCCGCGACGCCGACGAGGGCCGCAACGTCTTCGCCCGGCAGGGCGGGGGCAACCGGATCGGCGACCGGCTGGCCGAGCTCCCGCTCACGCTGCGCAGCGACCCCGCCTTCCCGGGCCTGGAGACGGCGCCGTTCCAGGTCGTGCCCGCGTCGTCCGGCGCGGCCTCGGTCTTCGACAACGGGCTCGCCGCCCCGGCGATCGACTGGATCTCCGACGGCGTCCTGACCAACCTGGTGCGCCCCCGCTCGTGGGCGCTCCAGCAGACCGCGCCGGCCACCGTCGCCGTCGACAACCTGATCCTCGAGGACCGGTCGGCCACCGTGGATCCGGGCGAGATGGTCGCGGCCACCGAGCGCGGGCTGCTGCTGACGACGCTCTGGTACATCCGCGAGGTGGACCCGCAGACGCTGCTGCTGACCGGGCTCACCCGCGACGGCGTCTTCCTCGTCGAGAACGGCGAGGTGACCGGAGCGGTGAACAACTTCCGGTTCAACGAGTCGCCGGTGGACCTGCTGGGGCGGGCGGTGCAGGCCAGCCGCTCCGAGCGCACGCTGCCGCGGGAGTGGAACGACTGGTTCACCCGGACGGCCATGCCGATGCTGCGGGTGCCCGACTTCAACATGAGCTCGGTCTCGCCGGCCAGCTGACGGCTTCCCGAGCAGCAGCGGAGCCACCAGCGGACCCGTCCGTCACACCCGCCACGGGATCCGGCCGGTCCGGTGGAGGTCCGCCAACGGTCCGCCGCGACACCTGGGGACTAATGACGGCGACGCCTCGTGGTGGTGGGCTTACCGTGGGTGCCGAAAGTCGGAGTAGCCAAGGGCTTTACCGCAGCGCAGCTGCTGCCGAAACCTCTGGTAGCTCCATTTTCAACCGAGCACGGGCCCCGCTCTCCGGAACGGGCTGTCGAGGGGAGGACTCCCATGAGCAGGAGTCTCAAGCCGTCCGTCTTCCAGGTCGGAAAGATCCGGGACGACGGCCTCATGGTCGTCATCTCCGGCTGGGGGCTGGGCCTGTGCGCCGCGGCCTGCGCCTGCCACCGTCACCCGGCGGCCGGCCACCTCGCCATCGACGAGGACCAGGCCGGTGGTCGCCTCGGCCTCGTCAGCTTCGCCGACGGCGGCTGCGACTGCTGCGAGGCGTGGACGGCCGAGGAGCTCTCCGCGATCCTCCGTGACTTCCAGACCGTCGCCGGACTCCAGGTCCAGGAGCCCCTCGCCGGCTGATCGACGGACCCCGTCGCCCCCCAGCCCTCGCTCCGCTCGGGCCGGGGCCCTGCGACGGGGCCGTTCCAGACGTCACCAAGGGGGCCGTTCCAGCACGTCGCCTGCGGGGTAGGCGTGTTCGCATGTTGGGACGCGCTGCCCTGCGGGGTGCTCTGGCCGGCCTCGCCGGGGTCGCGGTGATGACGCTCGGCGAGAAGGCCGAGCAATCGGTGACCGGCCGGCCGAACTCCTACGTGCCGGCCCGCACGCTCACCGCGGTCGCGACCGGCCGGCGGCTGCCCGGCTCTGCCCGCCCGCTGGTGCGCAACCACCTCATGCACTGGGGGGCCGGTGCCGCAGTCGGTGCCCTGCGCGGGGTCTGGTCCGCTGCGGGCCTGCGCGGCTGGCGGGCCTCCGCCTGGCACACCTCCGTCCGCCTGGCCACCGACCAGACCCTCGAGAACGCGACCGGCGTCGGGTCACCGCCGTGGACCTGGTCCCGCCGCGATCAGGTGGTCGACGTCGGCCACAAGGCCGTCTACTCGTTCGTCACCGGCGCGGTCTCCGACCGGCTGGTGCCGCCGGCCCCCGACCGGGGCCGCGACGGGACCGCTCGCCGCTCGCGGCGCTGACCTCGACCGCCCGTCCACCGGGCCCGCGTGACGGGTGGGGCGGGTGTGACAGACGGGGTGCGCGGACCACTTCCCATCCCGCGCGCCGTCGGCTACGTGTCGACAGCGACTCCCTACCGTGCGTACCGACGCGCAACGAATGGTGCCCTTCCCCGGCGCCGGCGCAGCTGATCGGAGGCCGACGGTGCAGTCCGCGCGCACGACCCAGCGTCGCCGTTCCCGTGCGGTCCTCGCCCTGGGCGCCGCCCTCGTCGCGGCCGCCGCGAGCGTCCTGGCGCCGTCCCCGGCCGGCGCCGCCCCCGGCACGGCCGCCGAGGCCGGCGAGCTGGTCCGGAAGGCCGCTCAGGAGCTGACCGTCGTGGACGAGCAGCTGCACGAGGCCGAGCTGATCGTGGCCGAGCAGCGCACGGCCGCGGCGGTCGCCGCCGAGCAGGCCGCCGCCGCGCACGAGGCCATGGCCGTCTTCGAGCCGCAACTGCGCGCCATCGCGCACACGGGCTACACCGGGAAGACGCAGTCGCGCGTGGCCGCCTTCCTCACCAGCGAGTCCGCCGACGAGCTGGTCCAGCAGATCACCACGCTGGACCTCATCGCCGCCCGCACCAACGCCGTCCTGTCCGAGGCGGCCGCGGCCCAGCGAGCAGCCCGGCAGGCGCAGGCAGTCGCCGACGAGGCCACCGCCACCGCGGAGGCCGGCGCCCGGCAGCTGCGGGAGCAGAAGGCCGAGGTCGAGGAGCGCGCGGCCACCTACCAGGCCGACTTCGCCCGGCTCTCCGCCGCCGAGCAGGAGCGCGTCACCACCGCCGTCGCCGGGCGCTCGCTGAGCGCCCCGTCGGTGAAGGAGCTCCCGGTCGCGCCGGGGACGGCAGCGGCCGTGGCCATCGCGGCCGCGCTGGCCCAGGTGGGCGACAGCTACGCGACCGGCGGCACGGGCCCGAACGCCTTCGACTGCTCCGGCCTCACCCAGTTCGCCTACTCGTCCGCCGGTGTGTCGCTGCCGCACTCGAGCCGGGCGCAGTCCACGCTCGGCCGGCAGGTCTCCCGGAACGAGCTGCAGCCCGGGGACCTGGTCTTCTACTACACGCCGATCAGCCACGTGGCGCTCTACATCGGCGACGGGATGATCGTGCACGCCCGCACGCACGGGAAGCCGGTCGCCGTCACCAGCGTCGACCAGAGCGGCTACCGGTTCGGCGTCCGCCTCACCGGCTGATCCGGACGGACCCGGTACGGGACGCCGCCGCCACGGCTGCACAATCGAGCGGTGACCGCTTCGATCGCCCGCCGCGGGTGACCACCACCGCGTCCGACCCGCAGGCGCCCACGCTGCGCCCCGACGCCGTCGGCTTCTTCGACAGCCTGGTGATCGGCCTCGCGGCGACCTCGCCGGCCTACTCGCTGGCCGCCGTCCTCGGCCCGATCGTCGCGCTGGTGGGCGTGCACGCCCCGGGCGTGCTGCTGGCCTCGTTCCTGCCGATGCTGCTCATCGCCGGCGCGTTCGCCGCGCTCAACCGGGTCGACCCCGACTGCGGCACCACCTTCTCCTGGGTCACCCGCGCGCTCGGGCCCTGGACCGGGTGGATCGGCGGCTGGGCGATCGCGATGACCGGCGTGCTGGTGCTGGGCTCGCTCGCGGAGGTCGGCGTCCGGTTCACCCTGCTGGCGGTCGGCCTCGACGGCTGGGCGGGGTCGACCCCGGTGGTCATGGGTCTGTCGGTGCTGCTCGTGGTGGTCATGGCGGCGGTCTGCGTGCGCGGCACCGAGCTCTCCGCGCGGCTGCAGAACGGCCTCATCGTGGCGCAGACCGGAGCGCTGGCGGTGTTCGCCGTCGTGGCCCTGGTGCGCGGCGTCCGGGGCGACAGCCCGTTCGGCGGCCTCGCGCCGCAGTGGAGCTGGCTGGACCCCTTCGGCTCCGGTGGTGCGGCCCTGACCGGTGGGCTGCTGCTCGGGGTCTTCGCCTACTGGGGCTGGGAGTCGGCGGTGAACCTGACCGAGGAGACCCGCGACCCGCTGCGGGCACCCGGCCGCGCCGGCGTCTGGTCGACGGTGGCCCTGCTGGTCACCTACCTGGGCGTGGCGACGGCGATCCTCGCCTTCGCGGGCACCGGGTGGCTGGCCGGCAACGCCGACGAGGAGGAGGCGGTCTTCGCCCTGCTGTCCACCCGGGTGCTCGGCGGCTGGGACTGGGTGGTGCTGCTCGCCGTGGCCACCTCGGCCATCGCCTCGACGCAGACGACGATCATCCCGGCGTCGCGCACCGGCCTGTCGATGGCCCGACGCGCCGCCCTGCCCCGCCGGTTCGCCTCGATCTCGCCCACGCACCGCACGCCCGACGTCTCCACCTGGTGGGTCGCCGGCGTCGGGGCGGTCTGGTACGTCTGCGTCGGCCTGATCAGCGAGAACGCGCTGTTCGACTCCATCACCGGGCTCTCGCTGCTCATCGCGCTCTACTACGCGCTCACCGGTCTGGCCTGCGCCGTCTACTTCCGGCGGCAGCTGTTCTCCAGCGTGCGCAACCTGCTCCTGCTCGGCGTGGGCCCGCTGTCCGGCGCGGCCATGCTCGCCTGGCTGCTGGTGCTCTCGGTCCGGGACCTGGCGGACGCGGAGAACTCCTACACCGGCCAGGCCTGGCTCGGGGTGGGCCCGCCGCTGGTGATCGGCATCGGTGTCATGGTCGCCGGGGCGGTGCTCATGCTCTGGTGGCGCCGGCAGGACGCCCGCTTCTGGCAGGAGCGGCCCAGCACCTACGCGGGCTGACCCGGGGCTCGGTGCGGCGTCGCGCCGGCGGAGAGGCCCTCGACGACGGCGGCGATGCGCTTGGCGCGGGTCTGCTCCGTGGTGGCGGTGTGCACCCGGTGCAGCACGGAGTACCGGTCCTGCCCCGTGAGCCCGTCGAACGCCGCGCGGGCAGCGGGGACGGCGTCCAGGGCGGCGGAGAGGTCCTCGGGGACGGTGATCGTGGCCGGGCCGGCGTAGGCCCGCTCCCACCGCCCGTCGCCCTTGGCCGCCTCGACCGCGGCGAGCCCGGCCGGGCGCATCCGCCCCTGGGCGGTCAGCCGCTCCACCGTCGCCACGTTCTTCAGCGACCACACGCTCCTCGGCCGCCGCGGCGTGATCCGCTGCAGGTAGAACGAGTCGTCGAGCCGGTTGGCGCGCCCGTCGATCCAGCCGAAGCAGAGCAGCACCTCGACCAGCTGCTCCCAGTCGACCGACGGGATCCCCGAGCCCTTCTTCGCGATCTGCACGTACAGCCCCGGCGCGGTCAGGTGCTCGCCCTCGAGCCACGCCTCGAGGGCGGCCTGGTCGGCGAAGGCCAGCACCGGGAGGTCCGTGGGCAGCGTCACGGCGCCATCCTGCCCGGGAGGGGGAACGGTTTCGGCGACGTCGTGCGCGGCTACCGGCGAGCGGATGGCCGCACGGGGCGGCACGGGCGGGGGTACGGGTGGCGAGCAGGGAACCAGGACCGTCGGTGCTGTGGCTCGTGCGGCACGGCGAGAGCATCGGCAACGTCGCCGACGCGCACGCCCAGCGCGCCGGGGCCGGCCGGCTCGACCTCGACGTCCGCGATCCGGACGTCCCGCTGTCCGACACCGGGCGTGCCCAGGCCGAAGCGCTCGGGACGTGGCTGGCCCGGCTGCCGGAGGACCAGCGGCCGACGGCGGTGCTCAGCTCCCCGTTCGAGCGCGCGCTGACCACCGCCCGGCTGGCCACCGCCGAGCTGGGGCTCCGGGTGCGCACCGACGAGCGGCTGCGCGAGCGCGACTTCGGCGCCTTCGACCGGATGACCGGCGCGGGCATCCGCGAGCAGTTCCCGGACGAGGCCGCGCGCCGCGACCTGCTGGGCAAGTTCTACTACCGGCCGCCCGGTGGCGAGAGCTGGGCCGACGTCGCGCTGCGGATCCGGAGCCTGCTGGCCACCGAGGGCCTGCGGCACGACCGCGAACGGCTGGTGGTCGTGGCCCACCAGGCGGTGATCATGGTCTTCCGGTACGTGCTGGAAGGGCTGACCGAGGAGGAGCTGCTCGCCGTCGACCGGGAGCAGCAGGTCGCCAACGCGTCGCTCACCCGCTACGAGCGCGAGGGATCCGGCGACTTCCGGCTCGCCGCCTTCAACGAGGTGGCCCACCTGGCCGCCGAGGACGAGCAGATCACGGAGGAGCCCGATGTCGCCCAGCAGGCCTGACCCCGTCGCCGTCACCCCCGAGGTGCTCCGGGGCTGGGCGCTGCCCGAGCCGTCCGGGAGCAAGAACGCCCGCGGGTCGATCCTGGTGATCGGGGGCAGCACCGAGACCCTGGGCGCGGTGCTGCTGGCCGCCGTGGCGTCGATGCGGGCGGGTGCGGGCAAGCTGCAGGTGGCCACGGTCGCCTCCCTGGCCCCGCACGTCGCCACCGCGATCCCCGAGGCGCTGGTCCGGGCGCTGCCGCAGACCGAGGGCGGCGCCATCGCCCCGGAGGCGGCGGACACCGTGCGCGACCTGGCGGAGGCTGCCGACGCCGTCCTGATCGGCCCCGGCATGGCCGACAAGGAGGCCACCCAGGCCTTCGGCGAGCGGCTGCTGCCGCACCTGCAGGGGCCGCTCGCCCTGGACGCCCTCGGTCTGGCCGCGGTCACGGCGGAGGAGACGTGCGTGCACCACCTCGAGGGCCGGGTGGTGCTCACCCCCAATCCGACGGAGGCCGCCTACGCCCTCCACGTCGGCGAGGACGACATCGACGGGGACCCTGCGGGCACCGCCGCCGATCTCGCCGGGCGGACCCGTGCCGTCGTCGGTCTGGGTGGGGCGATCTCGTGGATCGCCGCGCCCGACGGCCGGCTGTGGCGGGACGAGAGCGGCACCGCGGGGCTCGGCGTCTCCGGGTCCGGCGACGTGCGCGCCGGCATCACCGCCGGGTTGCTCGCCCGGGGCGCCGATCCGGCCCAGGCAGCCGTCTGGGCCGCCTGGCTGCACGGCCGCGCCGGGGAGCGGTTGGCCTCCTCGGTGGGCCGGCTGGGCTTCCTGGCCCGGGAACTGCCGGGGGAGGTGCCGGCTGCGCTGGCCGAGGTGGCGCCCTGAGAGGATCGCGCCATGACCGGTCCGGACGGCACCCCGGCAGCGGACGTGTTCGTCGCCGACTTCGAGCGCCGGAGCCGCGGTCAGGTGCTGCACGGGGTGCGGATCCTCGGGGCGTTCGTCGCGACCCTGTTCCAGGGGCTGGTGCCCCCGCCCGCGGTGCACGACGTCGTCGTCCGCCGCCGGGACGACGGCACCGAGGTGGCGCGGGTCCCGGTGGAGAACCCGGACCTGCCCGGCGACACCCTCCGGTTCGTGCGCGCCGAGCTGGCCGCCCGCGGCCCCGAGGAGTTCGTGGCCGAGTGGAGCGCGCGCTCCTGAGTGCCCCGGACGCGCCCCGGACGGCCCGCTGTGCTGGGGTGCAGGGGTGAGCGACAACTTCATCGGCGCCCTGGACTTCGGCACTCCCGCGATCGACGACGACGCGTTCGTCGCGCCCACGGCGGTCGTGGTGGGGGCGGTGACGATGGGCCCGGGGTCCAGCATCTGGTACGGCGCCGTGGCGCGGGCCGACGCCGAGGTCATCGAGATCGGCGCGGACTCCAACATCCAGGACGGCTGCACGCTGCACTCCGACCCCGGCTTCCCGCTGGTGGTGGGGGAGCGGGTGTCGGTGGGCCACCGCGTGGTGCTGCACGGTGCCCGCATCGACGACGACGTCCTCGTCGGCATGGGCAGCGTGGTCATGAACGGCGCGCACATCAGCTCGGGCTCGATCGTCGCGGCCGGTGCCGTCGTCACCCAGGGGAAGGTCTTCCCGCCGCGCTCGCTGATCGCCGGCGTCCCGGCGAAGGTGATGCGCGAGGCGACCGAGGACGACCAGCTGCACATCCGGTACAACGCGAAGGCCTACGCCGACCGGCTCGACGGCGCGCGGCGGGTGCGTCGCATCGAGCGCTGATCAGCCCGCCAGCGCGGCGATCGCGGCTCGGATCTCGCCGAGGCCGAGGGCCAGGGTCGCGTCGCCCACGGGCAGCTCCACCCGCACGGCACCGGGATCGGTCGTGATCGAGGCCTGCGCCCAGGTCCAGAGGCCGTCCTCCGCCAGCCGGCGGGCTGCGGCGGCGAACCGCTCCGGCGTCGTGCGGAGCAGCAGGTGCAGCATCGGCGTCTGCGGCGGATCCGGGACGACGGTCACGCCGGGCAGATCGCGGACGGCGTCGGCCACCTCGTGGGCCCGCTCCAGGTACGCCGGCATGAGCGGCAGCCGCCGGCGCAGGCAGGTCAGCGCGGAGGCCGCCCCCGGCCACAGCCCGAACAGGGTGCCGCCCAGCCGCCGGCGCCACTCGCGGACCTCGGCGACGACGTCGTCCGGTCCGGCCAGGCAGCAGCCGGCCAGCGCGCCGATCCCCTTGTAGAAGCTGACGTAGACGGTGTCGAACGGCGCCGCCACCTCGGCCGGGGAGCGGCCGTAGCCGGCGGCGGCCTCCCACAGCCGGGCGCCGTCGAGGTGCGCGGCGGCATCCCGCTGACGTGCCCATGCGGCCTGCTCCACGACGTCGTCCCAGGGCGGCAGCTGTCCGCCGAGGTCGCGCTGCGGCAGTTCCACCAGCAGGGCCGCGGGGCGCTCGGCGACGGCGTCCAGGTCGGCGCGGAGCAGCAGCCGGGCGCGCTGGCCGGCCGGACGCAGCACCGTGCCGTGCAGCCGCTCCAGGGCCTGCTCCTCGTGCGCGAGGAGGTGGCTGTCGGGATGGCAGACGACGGTGTGCCGCCCGCGGTGGTCGGCGTGCACGCGCAGCGCCACCTGCTGGGCCATCACCCCGCTGGGCAGGTAGACCGCCGCGGGCAGGCCCAGCAGCCCGGCGACCTCCGCCTCCAGCTCGGCTACCACCCCGCCGGAGCCGTAGCGGTCCGGGGCCGTGTCCCGCGGGATCGTGGCCAGCAGCGTCTCGGGGCGCCACTCGCCGTGGCCGGTCAGCGAGCGGTCACAGGCGTCGCGCAACGCGAGCAGGTCGTCGTCCACACCGGACAGTCTGCGGCCCGGTGCTTCGCTAGCGTGCCGGCTGTGACCGAGACCGCGCCGTCCACGTTCCAGCTCCTCCCGGTGCACCACGTGCAGCTGGCCATCCCGGCGGGCGGCGAGGAGGAATGCCGGGCGTTCTGGCGCGACGTCCTCGGCATGCGGGAGCTGGAGAAGCCGCCGGTCCTCGCGGCGCGGGGCGGCTGCTGGTTCCGGGGCGGCGGCCTCGAGGTGCACCTCGGTGTCGAGGATCCGTTCGTCCCGGCGCGCAAGGCGCACCCCGGCCTGCTCGTGCTCGGCCTGCGCGCCGTCGCCGAGGCGCTGGAGGGAGCCGGTCACCCGGTCACCTGGGACGACGACTTCCCCGGGCACGACCGCTTCTACGCGGCCGATCCGTTCGGCAACCGGCTGGAGTTCCTGGAGCCGACCGCCGCCGAGTGAGACGACGTGGTGGCCGTCAGCCGCTGATCGCCACCGGTTCGTCGCGCTCGGGCACGGATCAGCCGGCGAGCAGCTCGCTCAGCAGCGCGCCGACGGCGTCGGTCTCCACGAGGAAGCCGTCGTGCCCGTACGGGGACGGGATGAGCCGCAGGGGGACGCCGAGAGCGTCCGCGACGCGCTGCTGCAGCGCCGGTGGGTAGAGCCGGTCGCTGTCGATGCCGGCGACGACGGCGCGCGCGGTCACCCGGGCCAGCGCCGCCTCGACCCCGCCCCGATCCCGGCCGACGTCCCAGGAGTTCATCGCCTCGGTGAGCACGACGTAGCTGCCCGCGTCGAACCGGCCGGCCAGCTTGTCGGCGTGGTGGTCCAGGTAGCTGGCGACGGCGTAGCGGCCGTCCGCCTGCACGCGCGAGCCGAAGCGGGCATCGAGCTCCAGCGCGCTGCGGTAGGTCAGGTGGGCGATCCGGCGGGCGATGCCCAGCCCGTCGGTGGGCGGGTCGGCCGGGTCGCAGTCGCCGCCGCGCCACCGGGGGTCCGCGCGGATGGCCGCCTGCTGGGTGGTCTGGGTGCCGATCTGGTCGCCGGTGGCCGCCGCGCCCGACGCGAGGAAGAACAGCGACCCGACCCGCGCCGGCAGCGCCACGGCCCACTCCAGCGCCCGCATGCCGCCCATCGAGCCGCCCACCACGCACGCCCAGCGGTCGATGCCCAGCGCGTCGGCCACGGCCACCTCGGCGCGGACCTGGTCGCCGACGGTCAGCTCGGGGAAGCGGGATCCCCACCGGGCTCCGTCGGGGGCGAGGGATGCGGGCCCCGTCGTCCCCTGGCAGCCGCCCAGCACGTTGACGCACACGACGAACCAGCGGTCGGTGTCCAGCGGGCGGCCCGGACCGACCAGCCCCTCCCACCAGCCCGCCGTCGCGTGGCCCGGCCCGGCGGGGCCGACGACGTGGCTGTCGCCGGTCAGCGCGTGCTCGACGAGCACCGCGTTGCCGCCGTCAGGGGCGAGCGTCCCCCACGTCTCGTAGGCGATCCGCACGTCCGGCAGCTCGCCGCCCCGCTCGAGGCCGAGGGCGGGCAGGTCGAGGAAGAGCCGGTCGCCGACCGGATCCCCCTCGACCCACCCACCCATGGCTCAGGCCGACTTGGCGGCCCGGAAACCGGCCTCGAGGTCGGCCAGGATGTCCTCGATGCCCTCCAGGCCCACGGCCAGGCGCACCAGGCCCGGGGTGACGCCGGTGGTCAGCTGCTCCTCGGGGGTCAGCTGCGAGTGCGTGGTCGACGCCGGGTGGATGACCAGCGAGCGCACGTCACCGATGTTGGCCACGTGGCTGTGCAGCTCGAGCGCCTCGACGAAGCGCTGACCGGCCTCCTTGCCGCCGTGCAGCTCGAAGGTGAGGACGGCGCCGGCGCCCTTCGGGCAGTACTTCTGCTGCGCGGCGTGCCACTGGTTGGTCGGCAGGCCGGCGTAGTTCACCCGCTCGACGGCGTCGTGCGCCTCGAGGAACTCCGCCACCCGCTGGGCGTTGGCGACGTGCCGGTCCATGCGCAGCGACAGCGTCTCGATGCCCTGCACGATGAGGAAGGCGTTGAACGGCGAGACGGCCGGGCCCAGGTCGCGCAGCAGCTGCACGCGCGCCTTGAGGGCGAACGCCGGCGCGCCGAGGTCGGCGTAGACCACGCCGTGGTACGTCGGGTCCGGCGTGGTGAACATCGGGTGCCGGCCACCGCGCCAGTCGAACGAGCCGCCGTCGACGATCACGCCGGCGATGGCGGTGCCGTGCCCGCCGAGGTACTTCGTCGCCGAGTGCACGACGACGTCGGCACCGAACTCGAAGGGCCGGATCAGGTACGGCGTGGCGACGGTGTTGTCCACGATGAGCGGCACACCGTTGCGGTGGGCGACGCCGGCGACGGTCTCGATGTCGAGGACGTCGCCCTTCGGGTTGCCGATGCTCTCGGCGTAGAAGGCCCGCGTGTTCTCCTGCACGAGGGACTGCCAGTTCTCCGGGTCGTCGGGGTTCTCGACGAAGGAGACGGTGATGCCCATCTTCGGCAGCGAGTGGTGCAGCAGGTTGTAGGTGCCGCCGTACAGGGACGCCGACGCGACGACGTGGTCGCCGGCCTCGGCCAGGTTGAGGATGGCCAGCGTCTCCGCGGCCTGCCCGGATGCGACCGCGAGCGCTGCGACGCCACCCTCCAGCGAGGCGACGCGCTGCTCGAGCGCGTCCTGCGTCGGGTTCATGATCCGCGTGTAGATGTTGCCCATCTCGGCCAGCGCGAACAGGTCCGCGGCGTGCTGGCTGTCGCGGAACTGGTAGCTGGTGGTCGCGTAGATCGGCAGGGCGCGGGCCCCGGTCGTCGGGTCGGGGCTGGTGCCGGCGTGGATCTGCCGGGTCTCGAAGCTCCAGCTCTGCGGGTCGCTCATGCGCCGTCTCCTCTCGCTCAGGAGATCCCGCGGCGCGCGGGAGCCCCGTCCTTGCCCCCGCGGCGGGCGCCGCGACGGCCGGCTCTTCCCCTGGAGCACCTCAGACGGAGTAGGAGGTTGCCGGGCAGTCAGCCAGGTGCTTCGCACTGCCTCTCGTGAGCCGTCCCGATCTTAGGCGGGCCGTTGTCCCACGTGAAACACGGGCCCCGGTGGCCCCGCTGCACGGCCCCGTGGCGAGCCCGGGAGGCGGGCGGGGCCGCGGCCGGCTAGAGGACCTTGGAGAGGAACGAGCGGGTGCGCTCGTGCCGGGGGTCGGTGAGCACCTGCCGCGGATCGCCGGCCTCGACGACCGCGCCGTCGTCCATGAAGACCAGGGTGTCGCCGACCTCGCGGGCGAAGCCCATCTCGTGGGTGACCACGACCATCGTCATCCCGTCCGCGGCCAGACCGCGCATGACGTCGAGCACCTCGCCGACCAGCTCGGGGTCGAGCGCGGAGGTCGGCTCGTCGAAGAGCATGAGCATGGGTTCCATCGCCAGCGCCCGGGCGATCGCCACCCGCTGCTGCTGCCCGCCGGAGAGCTGGTTCGGGTAGTTGTGCATGCGGTCGGCCAGGCCGACCCGCTCCAGCAGCGCAGCACCCCGCTCACGGGCCGCGGCCTTCGCGACGCCCTTGACCTGGACCGGCGCCTCGGCGACGTTCTCCAGCGCCGTCATGTGCGGGAAGAGGTTGAACCGCTGGAAGACCATGCCGATCTCGCGGCGCTGGGCGGCCACCTCGGAGTCGCGCAGCTCGTGCAGCCGGCCGCCCTTCTCGCGGTAGCCGACCAGGTGGCCGTTGACCGAGAGCCGGCCGGCGTCGATGCGCTCCAGGTGGTTGATGCAGCGCAGGAAGGTGGACTTGCCCGACCCGGAGGGCCCGACGATGCACATGACCTCGCGCGGGGCGACGGTCAGGTCGATGCCCTTGAGCACCTCGACGTGCCCGAAGGACTTGTGCACGCCCCGGGCCTCCACCATGGGCGGGACGGCGGCTCCGGGGGTGGGGTCACCAGCGGCGTGGCTGCCGACGGCGCTGCTCAATGCGTGCTCCCCACGTCGCGGGCCTGTCGGGCCGCCCGCTGCTGCCGCGTCTCGCGGTTGCCGAAGCCGCGGCTGAACCGCTTCTCCAGGAAGTGCTGGCCGATCATCAGCAGGCTGGCCAGCGCCAGGTACCAGAGGATCGAGGCGACGGCCATCGGGATGACCTGGAAGGTGCGGCTGCCGATGGCGCGCAGCTGGAAGTTGAGCTCGTTGGACACCGGCACCGCGATGAGCAGGGAGGTGTCCTTGAGCATCGCGATCGTCTCGTTGCCCATGGGCGGGATGATCACGCGCATCGCCTGGGGCAGCACGATCCGGCGCATCGTCCTCCCGCGGCTCATGCCCAGGGCGGCGGCCGCCTCGGTCTGGCCGGGGTCGACCGACTGGATGCCGGCCCGCACGATCTCGGCCGCGTAGGCGCCCTCGGACAGCGCCAGCCCCAGCAGACCGGCGACGAACCCCCTGAAGATGTCGTTGCCGTCCAGGCTGAGGAAGCGCCAGTCGCCCTCGAAGCCGAACAGGTCCATCAGCTGCTGGTCGAAGGGGAAGCCCAGGTCGTAGGTGGAGTACAGCGCGCCGAGGCTGGCCGAGAAGAACAGCAGCACGATGCGCGGGATCGCCCGGAAGAACCAGATGTAGACCCAGGCCGCGCCCGAGACGACCGGGTTGGCCGACAGCCGCATGACCGCCAGCACGATGCCGAGCAGGATGCCGATGGCCATGGCCAGCACCGTCATGATCAGCGTGGTGCGCGCTCCCCGGAGCACCGCGTCGCTGAACATGTTGTCGACCATGAACTCCCACCGGAACACCGGGTTGGTGGCCAGCATGTGGACGAACATGGCCGCCAGCACGGCGATGACGGCGGCGGCGATCCAGCGCCCGGGATGACGGACCGGCACCGCCCGGATCTGCTCGGGCGGTGCCGGTGTGGTGCTGCTGTCGGCGGACATCGGGAGGGACGGAGGCGTCAGCCGGCCGGGTTGACTTCGGGGGTGTCGATGGCGCCGTCCTCGACGCCCCACTTCTCGAGGATCTCCTCGTACGTGCCGTCCTCGATGAGCGCCGCGAGCGCGTCGGCCAGCACCTGGGCGAACTCCGTCTCCGCCTTCGGGACGACGTAGCCGTACGGCGCGGAGTCGTAGATGTCACCCAGCAGCTCGAGCTGCTCGTTGGTCTGCTGGACGGCGTAGGCCATGACCGGCGAGTCGGCCAGGCCGGCGTCGACGCGGCCCGAGACGATCGCGGCAGTGGCCTCGTCCTGGCCCTCGAACTGCTGGATGTCGATCGGCTCCTCGCCGGCGGCCTCGCACTCGGCGGAGCGGGCGGTGACGTCGTCGACCTGCACCGTTCCCCGCTGCACCGCGACGCTGGTGCCGCAGGCGTCGTCCGGGTCGACGCCCTCGGGGTTGCCCGCCTTGGTGGCCCACTGGGTGCCGGCGGAGAAGTAGCTGACCATCGTGGCCTCGGCGAGGCGCTCGGGGTTGATCGTGAAGGAGGAGACGCCGACCTCGTACCGGTCCGAGCCGACGCCGGCGATGATCGAGTCGAACGACGCCGACTCGAAGTCCGCCTCGAACCCGATCTTCTCGGCGATGGCGGAGAACAGGTCGATGTCGAAGCCGACGACGGTCGTGCCGTCCTCGGCGATGAACTCGCTCGGCGCGTAGCTGGTGTCGGTGCCGACGGTGATCTTCCCGTCCGCGCCGATCTCGTCCGGCACCCGTGCGGCCAGCTCGTCGTCGACCTCGACCGACGGGCGGCTCTCGTCGGCCGCGGCGTTCCCGGAGCCCGAGTCGTCGGGGTCCTCGCCGCAGCCGGTGAGGATCAGCGCGGCGCTGGTGGTGGCGACGGCGACGGCCGCAGCGCGGCGGGTCAGGCTTCGTGCGGGCACGGGCGGGCTCTCCTTCGGGCGGGACAGAGGCTCGATCTTGCCCTGCGATGTGTTGCCGCGTCGTGTGAGGTGCGTACCGCTTCGGTCACGGTCACCCGGACGTGGAGGGCGAGGAGGTGTCCGGCTCCGTCGTCCCGCCCGTCGGATCCGAGGGTTGCGACGTCTCCGACGGGTCGCTGGACCCGGTGGTCGGCTCCGTCGTGCGGGGGCTCGACGAGCTCGGCGTGCTCCCCGTCGTCGGGGTGCCGGCGCCCCCGTCGGGGGTCTCCGTCTCCTCAGGGGTCTCCGTCTCGTCGGGATCCGTCGTGGGCGTGGGGTCCTCGGTGGGCTCCGGCGTCGTCGTCGGCTCCGTCGGCACGACCGGGTTCAGCGGGGCCTCGACGTCGCTGTCTCCCCCCGTCGTCGACGTGCCCGTCGTGCCCTCGTCGGGACGGACGTTGAGGTACAGCGTGAAGATCGCCACGAACAGCGCCGACAGGATCACCGTCGAGGTCCGGGCGCGGCCGAGGTGGTGGGGCAGCGCGTCCCAGTGCCACCACGAGGTGCGTGGGCCCTCGGCGGTCCCGCTGGTGGGGGCGGTGCTGACCGTCGGGGTGGTGACCTGGTCGGCCGGTGGCGGGTTCTCGGGCGTGGTCATGCGTCCTCCCCCTCGCGGACGAGCTGTGCCGTCGGGGCGTCCCCGGCGGCCGGCGGCGGCGTGACCTGCATGCCCTGGTCGCGGAAGGCCAGCACGATCCGGACCCGGAGGTCGCGGCCGACCTCGAACTGCTTGCCGGGCAGCGTGCGGGCGACCACGCGGACGTTCACCTCGTCCAGCCCGAGGCTCTCCACACCCATCACCGTGGGCGGGTCCAGCAGCAGGGGGCGGAGGGCCGGGTCGCGGAAGGCGTCCCGGCCCACCGCGCGGAGGATCTCGTTGACCCGGTTGACGTCGGCGTCCGACGGCACCGGCACGTCGATCACGGCGCGGGCCCAGTCGCGCGAGAGGTTGACGACCTTGACGATCTGCCCGTTGGGCACGGTCACGACCTCGCCGTTGGCCGACCGCACGCGGGTCACCCGCAGCGTCACGTCCTCCACGGTGCCCGTGGCCGGGTCGCCGCCACCCACGACCTGGATGGAGACGACGTCGCCGAAGCCGTACTGCCGCTCGGTGATGATGAAGAAGCCGGCCAGCACGTCGCCGACGATGCGCTGGGCGCCGAAGCCCAGGCCCACGCCGAGCACCGTGGCCGGGGCGACGAGGCCGGTGACCGGCACGCCCAGCCGGTCGAGCACGAAGAAGACCGCCACGGCGTAGATGAGGACGACCGCCGTCCAGGTGATCACCTGGGTGAGCGAGTGCCGGTGCTTGGCCGCCTCGGTGCGCACGAGCGCGTCGCCGCCGGTGTAGCGGGCGTCGATCCGGTCGGTGATCCGGCCGCCGGCCCAGCCCACGAACCGGGCGAGCAGCACCGAGCCCAGGATGACCAGGACCACCTCGAGCCCACGCCCGGAGAGCCAGTCCAGGACCTCCCTCAGCGCATCACCCACGAACGGTCCTCCTCGTCGATGTCGTCGTCGTCCACCCTGGGGTGCCCGGGGGGCGGTGGCCGGCCCGGCTCGCCGTGCTCCTCACCGTGGCTCCACGAACAACGACTGGGTGGAGCGGCCGACGGCGCCCTCGGCGTCGAACAGCACGGCGGAGCACTGCGCGGCGCCGGAGCCGCCCAGCACGGTGGTCGCGTCCATGCCCAGCCACTCCCCGCGGGGCGGGCGGTGCAGCGCCACGCTCAGGTCGACGTTGGCGAACGTGGCGGTGGTCCAGTCCAGTACCGCGGAGATGCCACTGGCCGCGTCGGTCATGACCAGCAGGTGCTGCAGCGGGGTCATGGGCTCGCCCTCCACCAGTGTGCACTCCGGCCGCGTCCAGGCGGCGGCGGGCCCCGGGGAGTTGAAGCTGCCCGTGGCGAACCGCCACTGCAGCGCCTTGTGGTAGGCCACGTCGCTGCTGAAGAAGGCCGCCTCGCCCGGGATGCTGGCCTGCACGCCCGCCGGTGCCGGGTGCGGGTGCTGCGGCGCCGAGCCCTCGGCGGCGGCCGGGAGCCCCTCGGTGCGGGTGCGCATGCGCCAGGCCGACAGCCGCATGAGCGGGCGGCCGTCCCCGGCGTCCAGGACCGCCTCGACGAGCTCGACCCGGCGCCCGGGACGCACGACGGTGGCACCGATCCGCACCGGCCCCACGGGCACGGGCCCCAGGATGTCGTAGTTCAGCCGCACCGTCTGCCCACCGGGGATGCCACTGGCGCGCTCCACCTCCCGCGCGAGCAGGGCGGCCGGTGGCCCCGCGTGCTGCAGGCCGGGGTCCCACGGGCCGATGGTCAGGGCGGTGGCGGTGAACCCCTCGGCGGTGGGCAGGTACAGGGCGCCGGGCAGCTCCATGCCCTCAGTCTGCCGCGCGGGTCCGACGCCGCCGGGGCCACCCGGCCGGGACATCGACATGGTGCGAGGGTCCGGTGCGGGGCGGGGAGCGCCACCGCCCCGCACCGGACGTCTCAGGCGGCGGCGGGCGCCGGGGTCGGCCGCTGCTCGCTCACCGGGATGAGCAGTGCGATGAGCGCGGCCAGCAGGGCCGCGCCACCGCAGATCGCGAACAGCGTGCGGTAGGCGCCCAGGGAGGGCAGCTCGGCCGCGCCCAGGGCGATCGTCTGCGCCGCCAGGAGCGTGCCGCCGACCGCGCTCGCCAGCGAGCTGCCGACGCTGCGGGCCAGCGTGTTCAGCCCGTTGGCCGCCGCAAGCTCGTCGCTGGGGGCCGCCCGCAGGATGAGGCTGGGCATCGCGGCGTACGCGATCCCGGTGCCGGCGCCGACGATCGTCGTCCCGATCACGATCTGGGTGAAGGAGTCGACGAACACGATCCGCGACAGGAACCCCAGCGCGACCACCGAGCCGCCGATCGCGAGGGTGATCTTCGGGCCGAACCGGGCCGAGAGGATCGCCGAGACCGGCGAGAGCGCCAGCATGGCCAGACCGCTGGGCAGCATCGCCATGCCGCTGGCCAGGACCGAGGAGCCGAAGCCGTACCCGCTGGCCGCGGGGGCCTGCACGTAGGTCGCCGTCCCGATCAGCATGGCGAACAGCGCGAAGCCGACGCACAGCGATGCGACGTTGGTCAGCAGCAGGGACGGGCGGGCGTTGACCACGAGGTCGACGAGCGGCGAAGCCACGCGGCGCTCGACCAGGACGAACGCCGCGAGCAGGACGGCGGCCAGGACGAGGAGGCCGACGGTCTTCGGATCGCTCCAGCCCCACTTCGTGGCCTCGGCGAGCGGCAGCAGCAGGGAGACCAGGGCGCCGGCCAGCAGGACCGCGCCGGGGAGGTCCATCCGGCCGTGGCCGGTGAGCGGGGCCTCGGTGAGTGCGAACCAGATGCCGAGGAACGTGGCGGCACCGCCGGCCACGCAGATCCAGAAGAGCACGTGGTAGTCGGAGTGCTCCGCCACCACGGCGGCCAGGGGTAGGCCCAGGGCGCCGCCGATGCCCAGCGTGGCACTGACCAGGGCGATCCCTGATCCCGCGCGCTTGGCCGGGAGCACCTGCCCGATCAGGCTGATGCCCAACGGGATGGCGGCGGCGGACGCCCCGGTGATGGCCCGCCCCACGATCATGACGCCGATCGAGTCGGCCAGCGCGCAGACCACGGATCCGATGACGAGCGCCAGCGTGGCCACCAGGAGCATGCGGCGCTTGCCGTGCAGGTCGCCCAGGCGCCCGAACACCGGCACGGCCACCGCGGCGACCAGCAGGGTGGAGGTGAGCAGCCACTCGGTGCCGGTGGTGCTGCTGCCGAGGTCGGTCTGGATGGCCCCGAGCACCGGGATGAGGATGGACTGGGTCAGCGCGACGAGGACGCCGCAGACGGCGACGACGGCGAGCGCCGTCACCTGCTGGGGGTGCCAGTGGTCGTCGTCGGTGCCCGGGTGCGCGCCGGGGGCGGGAGCCATGGGGGCGGTGGACATGGGTGCTCCAAAGGGGAAGCGGGCTACAGTTGGTGGCATAAAGTGCCACGCGGCACTTTATGCCACTTGGGCGGGAATGCCGCCGCCGGAACCTGTGCCGTGCGCCACGCGTGGAGATGCAGGGAACGACGGCCGGCACGCGGGGAGGTGAGGGCATGGAGGGGCTGCGGGAGCGCAAGCGCGCCGCCAGTCGCGCGCAGACCGTGGAGGCGGCGATGCGGCTGTTCGCCGAGCGCGGCTACGACGGGGTCACCGTCGCCGACATCTGCGCGGCCGCCGACATCGCGCCCCGCACCTTCTTCCGCTACTTCCCGAGCAAGGACGACGTCCTGCTCGAGCCCAGCCGGGTCATGGCCGATCGCGTCGCGGGTGACATCGCCTCCGCGCCCGGCGACATGGACGACGACGCCGTCCTGCGCTGGGCGCTGCGCCGGCTGGGCGAGTACGTCGTGGACGAGGGCGACCGCCTCGCCGGCGTCCTGCGGGTGCTCTCCGAGCTCTCCCGCGAGCGGGGGGCCTCACCGATCGCGCGGCTCTCCGACCAGGAGCGGCGGTTGACCGAACGCCTGGTGGCGCGCCGGGGCGGCGAGGTGGACTGGCGGGCGCGGCTCCTGGTCGCCCGGGCGGTCGCGGCGTTCCGCGTGTGGCTGGACGACGTCCGGGCCGGCGCCGTCGGGGATCCGCTCGAGCATCTCGACGAGGTGCTCGCCGCGAGCTGAGCGGCTCGCTCAGCGCAGCCGGCGCACCGGCACGACCATCGGGGTCCCCGTGACGGGGTCGGGCACGATCCGCGCCTCGAGCTCGAAGACGTCGGCGAGCAGCTCCTCGGTGAGCACCTGGGCCGGCGTGCCCGACGCCACGAGCACGCCGTCCTTCATCGCCACCAGCCGCTGCGCGTAGCGCGCGGCCAGGTTCAGGTCGTGGAGGACGACGGCGACGGTGCGCCCCCGCTCGGCGTGCAGCCGCCCCACGAGCTCGAGCACGTCGATCTGGTGGGCGAGGTCGAGGTAGGTGGTGGGCTCGTCCAGGAGCAGCAGGTCGGTGCCCTGGGCCAGCGCCATGGAGATCCAGGCGCGCTGGCGCTGCCCACCGGAGAGCGCGTCGACCGGGCGGTCGGCGAGCCCGGCCATGTCGGTCCACGCGAGCGCCTCGGCGACCACGGACTCGTCGTCGCGCGACCACTGGCGCACCCAGCTCTGGTGCGGGTGCCGGCCGCGGGCGACGAGGTCGGCCACGGTCAGGCCCTCGGGCGCGATCGGCGACTGGGGGAGCAGCCCCAGCACCCTGGCCACCTCGCGGGTCGGCGTCCGCGCGATGGCCCGGCCGTCCAGCAGCACCTGGCCCCCGGCCGGGCGGAGCAGCCGGCCCAGCGCCCGCAGCAGGGTGGACTTCCCGCAGCCGTTCGGCCCGACGATGGCGGTGAACGAGCCGTCGGTCAGCTCCAGGTCCACGTCGTGGACGACGACGTGCTCGTCGTAGGCGAGGCGGACCTGCTCCGCGGCCAGGCGCACCCGGCCCGGGCCGGCTCCCGGGTCGGGTGCTCGGTCGTGCCGCACCCCGGTTCCGCTGGAGATGGTGGTCATGGCTGCGTCGTCCTCACGTGAACCGCCGCCTTCCGCGGACCAGGAGCCAGAGCAGGTAGGGCGCGCCGATCACCGCGGTGAGGATCCCGACGGGCAGCGCCTCGGGGAGGGCGGTGCGGGTGACCAGGTCGGCGCCGACCACGAGGACCGCGCCGAGCAGGCCGGAGGCCAGCAGCGGGGGCCGCGAGCCGCCGGTGAGCCGCACGGCGACCTGCGGGACGACGAGCGCCACGAAGGTGATGGGCCCGGCGGCGGAGACGGCCGCGGCGGTGAGGGCGACGGCGAGCAGCACGACCGCCGTCTGCGCCGCGGGCAGCCGCAGGCCGAGGCCGCGCGCGGTGTCGTCGCCGAACTGGAGGACGTCCAGGGAGCGGCCGGCCGCCAGGGAGAGCGGGACCAGCACGGCCAGCGCGATCGCCAGCGGCACGGCCTGGTCCCACGTGCGGGCGTTGAGCGAACCGGTGATCCAGACGTAGGCCGCGGCGGCGTCGTAGACCTGCGCGTTGGTCAGCAGCCAGTCGACCAGCGCGCTCCCGGCCGACCACAGCGCGATGCCGACCAGCACCAGCCGGTACCCGTCGACGCCGGCCCGCCAGGCGAGCAGGAACAGCAGCAGGCCGGTGACCAGCGCGCCGGACAGCGCCGCGAGCGGGATGCCGAACCCGCCCAGGAGTGCGCCCACCGAGCTGCCGCCGGTGAGGACGATCGCCGCGACGGCGCCCACCGACGCGCCCACGGTGATGCCGAGCGTGTCCGGGGAGGCCAGCGGGTTGCGCGCGAAGGTCTGGAACAGCGCGCCGGCCACACCCAGGGCCAGGCCGACGAGCAGGCCGACGACCACCCGGGGAGCCCGCAGCTGCAGCACGATGAAGTTCTGCGGCCCGTCGCCCAGGCCCACGAGGGTGCGCAGCACGTCGGGGATGGCGACGGGGTAGTCGCCGCGGCCGATGCTGAGCGCGGAGACGACGACCAGCAGGACCAACGCGATCAGCGACACGAGCAGCTGCCGCCAGCGCAGCACCACCGACGCGGGGCCGATGCGCACCGCCGTCCGGCCGCGCAGCCCGCTGACCGGGCGCTCGAGGGTGGCGCTCACAGCGCCATCGTCTTCCGGCGGCGGACCAGCGCGATGAAGAACGGAGCGCCGATCAGGGCGAGCACGATGCCCACCTGCAGCTCGCCGGGGCGGGCCAGCACCCGGCCCAGCACGTCGGCGGAGAGCAGGAGCGCCGCGCCCAGCAGGGCCGAGCAGGGGACCAGCCACCGGTGGTCGGGGCCGGTGAGGGCGCGCACCACGTGCGGCACCACCAGCCCGACGAACGCGATCGGGCCGCAGGCGGCGGTGGCCGCGCCGCACAGCAGCGTGATCGCGGCCAGGCCGACGGCGCGGGCGAGCCAGATGCGCTGCCCCAGCCCCCGGGCGACGTCCTCGCCCAGGCCGAGGAGGTTCAGCGCCGGCGCGTTGGCCAGGGCGAGCACGACGCCGACGGCGATGAACGGCGCCACCTGCCAGGCGACCTCCGACCCACGGCCGGCCAGCGCGCCGACCTGCCAGAACCGGAAGGAGTCCAGGGTCTGGGTGTCGCTGACGACGATGGCGCGCACCAGCGCGTACAGCAGCGCCGAGAGCGCCGCGCCGGCCAGCGCCAGGGTGATCGGGGTCGCCCCGCCGCGGCCGGCCGAGCCGATCGCGTAGACCAGCACGGTGCCGGCCAGCGCGCCGGCGAAGGCGAACCAGACGTAGCCCGAGACGGAGGTGACGTCGAAGTACGCGATCGCCAGGACGACGGCCAGCGAGGCGCCGGCGGTGACGCCGAGCAGCCCGGGGTCGCCGAGCGGGTTGCGGGTGTGGCCCTGCATGAGCGCACCGGACATGCCCAGGGCGGCGCCGACGAGCAGCCCCAGCACGGTCCGCGGCACGCGCAGCTGCTGGACGATGACGGCGGCCTCGTCCGTGGGGTGGCGGTCGGTCAGCGCACGCCACACCTCGCCGGGCGCCAGCGAACGGGTGCCGATGGCGATGCTGGCCAGCGCGGCGGCGGCCACGAGCCCGAGCAGGACCAGCAGCACCAGCAGCCGCCGGGCGCGCGGGGAGCCACGGCGGGCGCGTGGCGCAGCGCCGCTCCGCGCGGGAGCGTCGGCCGTGGTGGTCACGAGCAGCTCCTGGCGACGGCAACGGTTTTTGCTAAGGCTTACCTTAGCTACGGCCGCCGGAGAAGGGCTGCGCCGGGAGATCGGATCGCTACCGCTTCTGCCTGCGGCTGCCCCCGTGCCAGTCCTCCTGCTGTCCGGCCTCGTCGGTCCGCACGCCGAACGCGGGGAGCTGGGGGCGCTCGCGGAGGCTGCGCTTGAGCTCCGCGAAGCCCGGGAACGACGCCAGCGCCACGACGTGGTCCCACAGCGCGACGGCGTCCTCGTCCGCGGGCAGCCGGCTGATCACGGGGCCGAAGAACGCGACCCCCTCCGGTGGCCGGAAGTGCAGGATCGGCGTCCCGACGTCCTTCCCGGTCAGCGCCAGCGCCTCGTCGGTCTCGCCCTGGATCTGCTCGTCCCAGGCGTCGTCGTCCAGCGCGGCCGCGAGCTCCGCCGGCAGCCCGACCTCGGCCAGCACCGGCTCGACGAACCCGCGGGTGCCCCGGCGCGCGGCGTCGCCGCGGGTGGCCGGCACCTCGAACACGTGGGCGCCGAGCGCGGCGTACAGCCGGTCGACCGCCTCGGGCCCGTGCTCGGCGCGGGCACGCGCGGCGACGCGCAGCAGGCGCAGGCCGGAGGTGTGCCCGGCCTCGTACTCGGGCGGGAAGTGGGTCGCGTAGTCGATGTGCGCGTTGAGCAGGCGCAGCGAGATGAAGCGCCACTCGACGTCGTACTGCCGCTGCGCGCTCACCTGGCGGACCCACTTGCTGGTCATCCAGGCGAACGGGCAGACCGGGTCGAACCAGAAGCGGAGATCGGCCATGGGCCCGAACGTAGCCCGGTCAGCCGGGGAGGACCGACTCGATCGCCGCACGGACCTCGGGTGCGTCCGGGGTGGTCATCGGCCGGAACCGCGCGACGACGGCGCCCTGGCCGTCCACGACCCACTTCTCGAAGTTCCAGGACACGTCGCCGTCCTTCCCGTCCATGTCGGGGGCGGCGGTCAGCTGCTGGAACAGCGGGTGCGCGCCCTCGCCGTTGACCTCCACCTTCTCGGTCATCGGGAAGGTGACGCCGTAGGTGGTCGAGCAGAACTCCTCGATCTCCTCGGCGCTGCCCGGCTCCTGGCCCATGAACTGGTTGCAGGGCACGCCCACGACGGTGAAGCCGCGCGGCGCGAACTCCTCGTGCAGCGCCTCGAGCGCGGCGTACTGCGGGGTCAGGCCGCACTTGCTGGCCACGTTGACGACGAGCGCCGGACCGCCGGCGGTCAGCTCCCGCAGCGTCGTCGTCTGGCCCTGGAGGCTGGTCACCGGCACGTCGAGGAGATCGCTCATGGTCGGGGAAGCAGCGGAGGCGCTCCAGGCATTCCGGCCGGGTGGAGCTCCTCCTGCGGTCGCGCCGGTCCGCCGTGCGCAGCAGGCGGGCGCCGGGCCCTACCCTGGGAGTCCGACCCGGGAGGTGTCATGGAGTGGGTGCTCGTCGTGCTCGCCGTCGTGGTGGTTGCCGCGGCCACGCGGTACCTCGGCCGGCGGCGGACGTCCGGGAGCTGGACGGACGAGCTGCCCGACGGCCGTCTCGACCGGGGGCGGATCGAAGGTCCTGACGCCCGCGGCGCGGTCAACAAGAGCAGCTGGATGCTCGGTGGCGGGGGCAGCGGAGGCTGACCTCCGGTGCGGTCACTCCAGGGCGCTGAGGTCGTCCGGGACGTCGACGGCGTGCTGACGCAGCGCCTCGATCGGTACGACCTCCAGCGCCCGCTCGTTCGTGGCGGCCAGGACCACGCCCGCCGCGGCTCCCGCCTGGTAGGCCTGCAGCCACCGGACGGCGACGACGCACCAGCGGTCACCGGGACGCAGGCCCGGGAAGCCGTACTCGGGGCGCGGGGTGGACAGGTCGTTGCCCAGCTCGCGCTGCAGAGCGAGGAACTCTGCCGAGACGACGGCGCAGACGGTGTGCGAGCCGAGGTCCTCCGGTCCGGTGGCGCAGTGCCCGTCGCGGTAGAAGCCGGTGACGGGGTCGACGCCGCAGGGCTCCAGCGGTCCGCCCAGCACGTTCCGCTCGCTCGAGGTCACGGGGACTCCTGTTCGCGGGGGGCGCGCCGTGGCCGGCGCCTGCACAGGATGGCAGGAGCGCCGGTTCGTCCGTCGGTCAGGAGAACGCGACGATCCACGGCGGCGGCGACCAGGGGCAGCGCGAGGGTGCCGCCGAGCAGCCACGGCACCCAGCGGGGGAGGGGCGCCATGTCCTCGCCGGTGCGGGGGTCGCGGACGGCCGACGCCGTGCGGCGCAGGTGCCGGACGGTGGGGAGCGCGATGGCCGCGCCCAGCGCGAGGGCCGCCCACGGGGGGAGTGGACCGACGGGGTCGCCGCTGAGCAGCCCGAGGAGGCCGCCGGCGAGGAGCCAGCCCGCGGCGCCGGCCGCGACGGCGATCAGGAGGTCGGCCCAGCCCCAGCGGGGCCGGGGGCGGCCGGTGGCCGTGGCCGCGTACTCCCTCGCCGGGCCGAAGGCGTCGAGCGGGTCCTCGCCGGTGTCCGCCACGTGGCTCTCCACCTCCGCGACGATCTCGCCGATGCGGTCCCCCGGCACCTCGCGCAGGCGCAGGGCCAGGATCAGGTCGCGACGGTACGTGCCGAGGTCGGTGCTCATCGGGAGGCCTCCAGGGACGGGAGCACGGCGGTGGCGCGCTCGGTGAAGAGGTGCCAGGCGGTCGTCCGCCCGACGAGCTCGGCCCGGCCGGCGGCCGTGACCGTGAAGAACTTGCGCCCCGGGCCGCCGGCCCCCTCGCGCCAGGAGGAGCGCACCAGCCCCTCCTCCTCCAGGCGGTTGAGCACCGGGTAGAGGGTGCCGCCCTTGACCGCGCCGAGCCCGGCCTCGCGCAGCCGCTGCGCGACCGCGTAGCCGTAGGTCTCCTCCTCGGCCACGACGGCGAGGACGCACAGCGGCAGGACGGCGCGCAGCCAGTCGGAGGGCCAGAGGCTGTCGGTCGGCACGACTAGAAGCTAGCGCCGACTAGTCAGCGACACAAGCTAGTGGCTGCGGCGGGCGTGGCGTGCCGGAAGTCCCGGATGGCAGGGTGCGGTCGTGAGCGACGTCCTGTGGCAGCCCTCTTCCGGGAGCGTCCGCGGCACGCGGATCGCGGCGTTCGCCGAGTGGGCGGCGCGGCGGCGCGGGCTGTCCTTCGGGGAACCCGTGGACTACGACTCCCTCTGGCGCTGGTCGGTGGAGCACCTGGACCAGTTCTGGGGCGACCTGGCGCGCTGGACCGGGGTGCTCGACGTCCCCGACGACCGCGTGCTGACCCGCCGGGGGATGCCCGGGGCGGAGTGGTTCCCCGGCACGACGGTCAACTACGCCGAGCAGGTGTTCCGGCAGAGCACGCCGGACCACCCGGCGTTGATCGTCACGGCTGAGGGCGCCGAGCCGGCCGAGACCTCGTGGGCCGAGCTGCGCGGGCAGGTGGGCGCGTTCGCCGCCACCCTCCGCCGGCTCGGCGTGGGCCCCGGTGACCGGGTGGCCGGCTACCTGCCGAACGTGCCGGAGGCGGTGGTCGCCTTCCTCGGTGCGGCCGCGGTCGGAGCGGTGTGGTCGGCCTGCGCGCCGGACTTCGGCACCCGGGCCGTCCTGGACCGCTTCGCGCAGATCGAGCCCACCGTGCTGGTCGCCGTCGACGGCTACCGCTTCAACGGGCGGCAGTTCGACCGCCGCGACGTCGTCGCCTCGCTGCGGGAGGCGCTCCCCAGCGTGCGGACGACGATCTCCGTGCCCCGGCTGTTCCCGGACGACCTGCCCGACGGCGCACTGGCCTGGGCGGACGCCGTCGCCGACGTGCAGGATCCGGTGTTCGAACCGACCGCCTTCGACTCCCCGCTGTGGATCGTCTACTCCTCGGGCACCACCGGGCTGCCCAAAGGCATCGTGCACGGCCACGGCGGCGTGGTGCTCGAGCAGCGCAAGTCCGCCGAGCTGCACATGGACGTCGGCGTCGGCGACCGGTTCTTCTGGTACGCCTCGACCGCCTGGATCATGTGGAACATCGCCACCTCGACGCTGCTGTCGGGCTGCACGCTCGTGGTGCACGACGGCGCACCGGCGTACCCCGCGCCCGACGCGCAGTTCGAGCTGGCCGCGCGCACCGGGATGACCTACCTGGGCACGAGCGCGGGCTACCTGTCCGCCTGCGAGAAGGCCGGGCTGCGGCCGGGGGAGCAGCACGACCTCTCCACGCTGCGGGGTGTCGGGTCCACGGGTTCCCCGCTGCCCGCGGCGGCCTTCCGCTGGGTGTACGACGCGGTGGCCGACGACGTGCTGCTCGGTTCCCTGTCCGGCGGCACCGACGTCGCCACCGGGTTCATCGGCGCCTCGCCCCTGCTGCCGGTGACGGCGGGGGAGCTGCAGCGCCCGATGCTGGGGGTCGCGGCCGCCGCGTGGTCCCCCGACGGCGAGCCGGTGACCGGTGAGCTGGGGGAGCTGGTGATCACCGAGCCGATGCCGTCGATGCCGCTCCGGTTCTGGAACGATCCGGACGACGCCCGGTACCGCGCCGCCTACTTCGAGCCCTGGCCCGGGGTATGGCGGCACGGCGACTGGATGGAGATCACCGAGCGGGGCACGTGCGTGATCACCGGGCGCTCGGACTCCACGCTCAACCGGGGTGGCGTCCGCATGGGGACGGCCGACATCTACGCCGCCGTCGAGTCGGTGCCGGAGGTGCTCGACTGCGTCGTCCTGGGCGTCGAGCAGGCCGACGGCGGCTACTGGATGCCGCTGTTCGTGCAGCTGGCGCCCGGTGCGGAGCTGACCGACGAGCTGGTCGCCCGGTTGCGGGCGGTCATCCGCGAGCAGGCGTCCCCGCGGCACGTGCCCGACGAGGTCCTCGCCGTCCCGGCGGTGCCGCACACCCGCACCGGCAAGCGCCTGGAGGTGCCGCTCAAGCGGCTGTTCCAGGGCGTGGACCCCGCGAAGGCGGTCAACGTGGGCACCGTGGACGACCCCGCCGCGGTCGAGCACTACGTCGTGCTGGCGCGGGAGCGCGCCGGCTCCTGAACCGGGTCACGGTCCGGTAACGCTGTCACCTCCCGGGCGCAGCGAGGAGCGTCTTAGACGCGTGCATTCCTGGGGGAGACGATGAACGCAGCCCGGGCCGATTTCGAGGCATTCGTCTCGGAGCGGTCGACCGCGCTGCTACGGACGGCGTACCTGCTGACCGGGGACCGCGGCCACGCCGAGGACCTCCTGCAGACCGCCCTGATCAAGACCTACCGGCACTGGGACCGGCTGACCAACCGCGAGGACCCGACGGCGTTCGTCCGGCGGGTGCTCGTCACCACCCATGCCGGGTGGCGCCGGCGCATGCGGATCAGCGAGTTCGTGTCCGAGACGCCGCTGCTGCGCGGGGACGAGCAGCCCGGCATCGACCTGGGGGAACGGCAGGCGATGGTCACCGCTCTGGCCACGCTGCCGCCCCGCATGCGTGCCGTGCTCGTCCTCCGCTACTGGGAGGACCTCTCCGAGGCCGGGACCGCCGAGGTCCTCGGCTGCTCGGTCAACACCGTGAAGACCCACACCACCCGGGGCCTGGCCCGGCTGCGCGAGCTGCTCGCCGCCGATCAGCCCGCCCCTGCCTGCTCCGGAGAGGAGCGCTGAGATGGACATCGAACAGCGACTGCGCAACGACCTGGCCGACCGGGCCGCCGACATCGACACGGCACCGGACCTCCTGGATTCCGTGCTGGACGGGCACCGGCGGCAGAACCGCCGCCGCGCCGGGCTCCTCGCGGCCGGCGTCTGCGCGGCCGTCGCGGCCGTGGCGATCCCGCTGGGCGCCGGCGGATTCGCCGACACCGGAGGCGGGAGCGGGCGGGAGTGGACGGCGTCGGCGGTCGGCTACGAGCCCTATGCCGTCGGCCCGCGCGGCGACCTGGTCGACGACGCCGGCTACGTGGAGGGGCTGCTGGAGCGTGACTGGTATCCCTCCCCGGACCTGCCCGAGCCCGCGCCGGAGACGCGGCAGGTGCTCTTCGCCGGCGAGGTGCCCGGTGGGGTCCGTGCGCTCGTGTCCGGGTGGGAGGACGGCCGGCGCACCGGGCTGTGGTTGTACGGCGCGCCGGGCGCCGGTCCCGGGGAGCTGGACGCGCTGGGCGACCCCGCACCCCTGCCCGACGGGGATCCGATCAGCTTCCTGTCGATCGTGGACGGGAGCGGGGCGCTGGTGGTCCTCGCGGAGCCGGGCGACCTCATCGAGGTGTCCAGCGGCGTGACGGTCGCCGCGAACGGTTCCACCGTCCGGACACCCTTCGAGCCGGTGGGCGGTCCCGACGGACTCGCCGTCGTCGATGCGGCGTCGCTGTCGCCCCGGACGACCGCGGTGCGGGTCAGCCGGGACGGAACGGTCCTGTCCGACGGTCCCGTGGGGAGCGCGATCGTCGGTGGAGGCGGGGGAAGTGACTCGTTCGCCTCACTCGACGGCGCGGTCGGTTCCCCCGACCCGGCGCTGGTCCAGCAACTGGTCGACGGCGTGCTCGAGGAGCTGGACCTCACCCCCGAGCAGGTCGACGTGGACGTGCTGTGGGGCGGGCCGATCGGCAACCGCAACCGGCCCGACGTGATCGCGGCGGCGCTGAGCGTCCGTCTGCCGTCGGGTGCCGTGGTCGCGGTGGGGGGCTACTCCGACGTCCAGCAGCCGGACGGCGGCGACCAGCTGACCTCGATCGCGCCCTGTCTCCGCCAGGTGCTCCCGGCCGGGGCCGAGCCGGACTCGGTCGCGATGCGCTGCGATCTCTACAGCCTCGGGGACGGCGCGAACCTCGGCAGCCAGCTGGTCGTCGTCCCCCCGCCGGGCACGACGCAGCTGCGCCTGGTCGGGGTGTCCGGATCGGTGCTGGACACCCGGGCGGTCGACGGGCCGGCCTGGGTGGGCCCCGCGCCGGACGGCCTCGGCTCGGTCACCGCCCTGGACGACGACGGGGAGATCCTGGCGGAGATCCCCCTGGGAACCGTGGAATCCCTGCGCGACTGAGCTCGCTCCGGGGACCGGGTCAGCGCCTGAACGGTCCCCGCAGCGCGGCCCACTGCAGCAGCAGAATCGTCTTGGCGTCGGCGATGCGGCCGTCGTCGACCATGTCCAGCGCCTCGTCGAACGGGAGCTCGACGACCTCGATGTCCTCGCCCTCCTCCTCGAGCCCACCGCCGGCGGACGTGCGGTCGGTGGGGGAGTAGGGAGCAGCGAAGAAGTGCAGCCGTTCGGTGACCGAGCCGGGGCTCATGAAGACGTCGAACACGTG
>Ga0210040_10000801_pt1 | contig 50567 bp, 28 predicted proteins | sample CryGeyCG12114_NA_FD_185462 | JGI IMG/M metagenome (GOLD analysis project Ga0210040, IMG submission 185462) | Groundwater microbial communities from aquifer - Crystal Geyser CG19_WC_8/21/14_NA (SPAdes) (version 2) | ecosystem: Environmental > Aquatic > Deep subsurface > Groundwater | place: USA...
TGCATTACATCAAGTTCAGACACTTGAAAAACGTACTTCACAGAAATTTTTATTATATATAAAATTAGAAGCTTGATCTATTCAGTTCACATTTTTGTCGCTTATTGGACTGGATATAAGTTTGTGTAACTGACGTTACCATGTAAATTTTTGTCAGACTTGTAAAAACGGTGTTTAGCCTGAAATTTAGCTTAATTGTCTTTAAAATGTATGAAGCCATTAACCGATGTGTATGAAAATCAATACACCTCTGAACACCATGCTCATCTACATGTGTGCAAAATTTGGTAGTTGTAGCTTTAAAATTGCGACCGAAAAGGTTAACCATCGGATTTCGGCACGATGCATATAGGACGTAGCCATGGCTTTCCGCCCTAAAAAGGACTTTGAAAAAGCATTAGACTTTTAAATTTTAAAGAGACCAGTTTTGGGCGAAAATCGAACAATACTATTCATTGTTGCTACACAAATAGAGTATGAAACTATACTATACAGATTAGCTCTCATTCATAACACAATCGGAAAACAAGTTGGAACACCTTGGAATCCACATTTGCAGCTCATATTAACTCCTGCAGTCCATATAAAAAAGCAGAGCAGCTGCTTTAAGTCTCGTGTGATCAAGTTTTAGCAAGCAAACAACATGATCGTCATCATGAAACGTCTATGACTAGAGTTTTAAATAGCAAGTAGTAGATTCCAGCCTCCGCCTATGTATCTTTCTCTCTTCTGCGTAATTTAGATTCATAGAGAAAGATTCTGCTAACTAGCTAGCTATAACTAACTAACTAAAGCTCTAGACCAAACAGTTTCATATGCTAAAAAACCGACTAACTATATAGATCCATGAAAGTATGTCCACTAATAGGTTTCGATACAAGTTACGGAAAAGTCATCCATCAGCATGCCATCTTGAAAAAATTCTTCAACTATAGTACGAATACTATTATAGTTCGTTAATTACTGTTAGTTGCACATTTCAACCATTGACAAGTAGAACTAATAACATTTGCGCAAATAATATTTCACTACTTCATGGTTTCCCATATTTGAGAACATGACAAAAAACACGTACACGCTTTGTGACACGCATTTAATCTATTCGTATAGGTAATAATCATTCAGGGCTAGAATACAATGAGCCATGTGTTTGCAAAATGTTTAAATCCTTAGTCAGTTTTGAATTCCTTAGATTTTTTTATGTGGGTAGTAAAGCAATTATGTTAAGATTAAGTGGCTTGAGGGAACCAGTTTTAACAACATGAATTTTATAAGTGCACGCCAATAGAATAGCAAATGCAAGCTATAGTGATTTAGTTTGTGTTTTCATGAGTTAGTGGGTACACAACACTACGTAGATTTCGTAGATTTCACCAAATTTTCACAGCCAAATTACCTTGAAGAATGGTGAAGATGGCAACTGTGTTGGAAACTGGTAAGATAATGACAACAATTGGCTACTGACACTTCAATACTGCTGTTGGGGACAGAATGGGTAACAAATGGGTTCTTGACGCATTTAATGTTGTCGTGTGTTGTTGGATTACCTCAGATTGAAAGTGTAGATAACCAGAAACAACTACTTGAATCGGCATGATGATTAATGAAAGGTGAAAATCAATTTACATCTGTTCGACTCTTTACTCAGCTCCAACTACTATTAAGGCAGGAGGGTAAGTTTTTGGCTAATTTTTTTGCAAACTAATGGAACCCAAAAAGAATTCAAGTAAATGAGAGTAGAGCCTTAAAGCTATTAGAAATTGCAGGACGATATGTTTTCAAGATTATTGTGCCACTGTTTTCCCTTCATAGGAGAAGACATTGGTTCTTTCTAAAGCAGCAGAAAATATCCACTATTGTAGGAAAACTTTATGTTTTTCTGTCTGTCTGTCTGTCCTCATCTGCTATATGAAAGATAATAACTCTCAAAGAACATGACACATCTGGATGAAATTTTGCGTACATGTTCTTGAGCTAATCAAACGAATTATTCATAAAATAAAACCATTGATGTATAAATAACAGCAAGAAATTGCTTAACACAAGCCTAGACTACCATGGTTAGTCAAATGGATATCTTGAGATTGATTTTCTGCTCTCCTGCTACTTCAATATATTCGTTAAACGCGGTTGATTTTTAAGTAGTTAGTTAGCGGTATTTCCATAAAAAATGCATGAGATCAATAAGCTAATTTATGATGACATATAGCTGCATTAAATTCTTCTCACAGCATTCAAACAATGATGATATTTATTTCATTTCCATAATTTTTGCAGTAAATATGAGTTGGACAAGTTGACACATGTGATCACGCCCATGGAACTATCCAATGATTAAGTGAAGCGAATGCGGAGAAATTGATAACCAAGAAAAAATGGTAACAACAACGTGAACTTACCAAACCCATTGGAAGTAAACTGATGAGGGAGGCCTCCACAATAACAAAATGATGTGTTCTCCCTTCGAGCAGCTATTTAATCACTGTGGATGCCACCAAGGAGAGTTTGTTTTGCAGGTACGCTAAACCGGTAAGGCCGAGAGTACTACGTAAAGTTTCTCAAAAAAAGGCTCCTTGTGTGTACAATAATGATTTCCCCAGTATTCACAGCAAAATCTCCTGGTCAGAGCAAAGCCATCAGCCTGTATCCATTCAAATGAATTAATTACAACTCCAACTCATCAACAGAACCCCATTTTTCACACAAAAATATTCCAACAAGGAGCAGCCAAAGCCATGGGAATACATAAAAAGCTTTTTACTTGCGTCGCTTCACATTTTAATAGCCGCTACAATAGCTTATGTGGATTCATCAAGTCGTTTCTTGAACTTTTGATTCGATGGGTGGTCGTGTAATAAAACGGCAATGTAGTTTTTTAAGAATCCAATTTTTTTTAACCATTCACTCAATCCACAACACCAGGATATGATAGTATGCTACCTTGTCTCAGTTAGTTAGCTACTTACTCAAACTAACTATCTGACTGCTATATAGCTAACCTATGACCTTATGCATAGCTAATGGAGGGACCTGAATCTAAAATCGGCGGCTCAATCCAGACTTGATCCATGTATACTTAAACATACTCAAACTTCCTACTTTTAGCATTCCAGTGACTTGTACAGATTTTTTTTAGTGCGGCCATAATTACACCTGGATTGTCTAGCCATGAAACAAGGGGTCCCATAGGAACAGGAGTTCATTCATATTCCATATGAGATGATGAGAAGAAGTCTATTATTCTGACTGATAGTATCTCATCTGCTCTGCGTAACAATCATCATAAACAGCAACCAACCATGAACTTCATTAGAAGCGGAACCCATAAACTACAAGAGGCGAATCATTTTGACTACTGTTGGCTCCTGCCGCTCTCTCATTCATAGTCTGTATTAGTAGTAGCATGGTTAGAATAAGTCTGTTTATGCTAAAGGTTTTTTTTTATTTCGGGCTCTGATAAATTCATGGATAAAATGCAAAAGTATGTATGTATAAAGTAAGTAACGGGACGCTTGAGTCTGAGCGTTGTTGAAACTCGCCAGGCTATGCCTAAAGTCGGTAGCACAATATATCTATTATATGCATAGGTAATATTGCACTGGATATGTTAAGTTAGTTAGTTAAGTACATTTGCAATTGCAGTAGATTAAAGAATTTGAGAGGGAAAATTAGGGACATAATTTTTGAAATCTATGTGCCGGATAAGAAATTTACCCGGGATATTGGAACATGGTATGTATAGATGGAAAGTAAAATAGTAAATAGTAGGAATATAGTTGGCAAAAATAATTGTTAAGTGCGGCGTCAAACGCCCATTTTCCCTTTCGTGTCAGTTCATAAATACTGAGAGTCAATCAAACGTAAAGTGAATGTGTGTACATGTTTTCTTTTCGTCGGCAATTAGATTTAACGGCCGTGTGAAAATGTTGAAACACATATGGATGAGTGTGTATTGTGGATTTTGGTAAAAATAGCACCATTTAGTGGAATCGTTACATCATAAATGCATTATATAGTTGTAAATAAATTGTTCGCCAAGAGATGTGAACGATGTAGCCAAAAATTCTTAAAAGTATTGCTCAAAAAGTGCAGTCAAGATCAAAGAGGCGCGAGTAACCTTCCGCACTAACTAAACTAACGTTAGGATGATGGCACGAGTGGAGCTTGCATCTGTTTGTTGAACTAAAGAAAGTAAAAGTGTCCAATAAATGCAACCGAACCAAAATCAAGTCCAAGACTTCAAAATACACTTCATCAAGGAGCCAAAAAATTGGAGCCAAGTGTTTCAGCCAATTCTTTGCGAGTTTTACTACATTTTCATTCATATTGTCAGATTCCTTTCGTGTGTACACGTTCTCCATGAATTACATCATCGATCCATAATGTTTACATCTATGAATCATTTCCATACCTTGCCCACTTGTAGACAATACTGGCAATTTTAACCGCAATTTAATGTTTTCATCCTCTTGCCCATTAATGATCCCTAATTCTAGACTCCATTGCAATAAATGGCATCGTATTACTCACTAACTAACTAACTAACTAACTAAACGAACTAAGTAGCCGACCTGTAAGAATCGAGGCCAGAGCCTATAGTATTTGTCATGTCTTATATTTACACTATTACATACTATACTATACCACTGAAGATGTTAACTTTGGTGCTACTACAATCCCTATTTATAGAAAACGGTTCAAAATCTATACTCATTTGGTACTATGGTACAGAACTCCATTTAAATTTTCTCTGCATAAAGCTTGTGAAGCAAAAAAGACAAGACTTAACACAAGGAACGTACATACATACATGGCTAACATCAGATTTGCAGTCTTCTCCTCTTGAATTAGCTAACAGAGACATTCAGTGTGACCCAACTGACTCGCCCATTGTGTGTACACATTGAAAAATAAGTCGTAAATTAAATAAATGTCGTCAAATAATGGTGTGGTGCATGAGCTTTTGCTCCCTCCATAACCCATCACATTATTTGTCCAAAGGAGGACCCACATAGAAGAAACCAATAGGTGAAGGAACTAACTGGGAGCAAAAGCTGACTACAAAACTGGCTATAATTTGGCGAAATAGACAGCATGAATGCTGTGCTCAGACATCTCATGATCATTACATATGATAATCACATGTAGTTTGAAATTATTACGATGATACAATGTCCAAACAATGTGGGGAGCTAAGAGAGAGAGAGGTTTTTTTTTCATCCCTGACGGGATATATTTCAGCAAATTCCTTGGGTATTCATTCCTCCTTTATGGCTTTTTATCAGATAAATAATATTTCAGAGAACAATGATCTGCCAAGTGAGTTACATTCGGTTTCAGTTTTACTCTCTTTGCGCATTTTTTTACCACAAACTAACTTCATAAGGAGTCAACCAAACAAATGATACTGTCTTCAGCCTCGTAGATATAAAAAAATACAAAACTATGAAATTAATCAGGTTCAACATAGTTAGCTGGTTATTTAGTAGTATGTATAGTTTCAATAAACCTTACCAACTACTAAACCTGACTAATGGTTAGCTAACTAACTATAACTAACAAACTTCCAAATTCATTACGGACAGATAGTTCAGGAAAAGATTCTATACGGGAAGAGATGTGTTTTGCACTCTAATGTTTCCATACCCTACAATTACGGTGGTAATTAAAATTTTGCAAATTAAAAAAATTATAGCAAACAACTTGATAAATTATAGGGTGCCTTGGCCCCAGTAGGAGCAAACCTTACACCTTAGTGCAACACAATTTCTTTGTTGCGGCCAGAATATGAATAAGCTTAACTACTATATGATAGGGTTGGTTCCTAGTAAGACCAGTAGCTTTTTCATCCTGATTAACAATTGAAAAGACATGGGCCAAACGATATTGAATTCATTTGTGTACCCAAGTAATTTAGTAAGCAATGATGTAGTTGGATACTACAGCAAATGCAAAGTAACTACTACTAACTATTAACTAACTACACACGGGCCGTATAGCAAAAATAAGAAATGCAAAACACTCCAGGCAAAACTTAACGAATGAAAGATTCATTGCCAGTTAGAGCACATTATACACAGTCTATAAGCTCATCACACAAAGAGCAAGCAAATTATTATGTTCTCTATAGCTATAATAATTGGTGGCGGATCATAGGTTACTAACAACTTGCCAAATTATATCTAAAAGATGCCGTAAACAAATGCACAATTGGTGAAATGAAAATCAACTGAGAAAGCAGTATTTTGATCCAGAACTCTAGTAGCATTTAATATGGTTAGTTAGCCGGCTAGAAAAACTGACCATGAGAGTGAATGCTCGCATGAGAGTTCAAATCTGGAGGCAAAGAATCTGTTACATAAGACTTTGCTCCAAGACAATTAATTTCGGACTTCCCGGACTACAATGCAATGAAAATAAATTAAACCATTGCAAGCTAGTTAAGAACACGAAGACGGATCAAAAAGATAAATATTCATTACGTAAGATAATAATTGCTAAGCGGTCTTTTCACATTTATTTACAATCATCACCCATTTACAACTGTCTATTTCGTTTCTTCCCTTCTGTGGTTGTAAATGTCAAATAGTTTTTTAGCAACCTATTGCTCCATTCAGTTGAAATTCCTGATGTGTGTGTATTTTTTGTTCTGAAGAAAACCAGAAGCTTCAAAAACTACTATTCAGAATTGTATTCTATCAGTTAGTTAGCTAGAAATGCAATGTGCATAAAACGCATTATTGTACGTGAGATGTTAAACACCATGTAATGGCATTCAACCGATCCTTATACTTATTTGCTAACCAATGTTTGTGGTTTGGTTACCAAAACCAGTGTTTAATATAAACCTTTTTTTATTCATTTAGTAAGCACAAACCAGATCGACTTTATGGTCTTTTATTTTGTTTTCTTAACTTTTTGGTCCATCCTCTAGTCTTGATATCTTTTTAGATCGCAATGAATCTTCCTTGCTCAGGTTAAAAAAAATTGTTTTTTGAACAAATTCCCATATGCAGAGGAAAAAGAGTCACCTTTTTGTTTCCCCCTGTCCATTCATAGGTACTAATGATATAGTGAAAAATTAGATTTATGAAAAGAATGCAATAAATATGCAAGATTTATCTGCTCAAGACTCAGAACAGGTTTAAATGGTTCTGGCCTGTGTTCACTAGCAAAGTGTAAACAGCTTGAGCTCCACTGTCTGTGTGCAGGAGCGTCGCGAAAAGGCATTTTGAAAAATAGACTACGTAATTTATTTCAATTGTTGTTCTCTCAAAATTCCTTTTAACACACTCTAATGTGATACTGTAAATGCAAAGTAACACCTCAGAGGAGGAAAAAATTGCAATCTTCTTCCACCACCACTTGACAAGCAATATAGTCTAACTAACGTATATATGATCATTTGAATCCTGTAGAAAATCCTAAGCTTTGGACCATTATCATCATTATGATTATTAAGATTGCAAATTACCAAAACTTTTCTATACTCATATTTAACTAGCTAACTAACTAAACTACACAGGGTAATACTGGTTGATCCAGTTTGCTTTTAATATACACGGTTAAATGCGTTAAGTGAAAAAATTTACCCATTTACATGTATGAAATATGGTCTTATAAATCATCACGAGTGAACGTTAAATTCTAATAATTAGTCATATTAATTAAGAAAAAATCATACGGGAGGACCGACCGGAAGTCTCCACTGTGTAAATTACATGCGCCGACTCACAAATGTGTTGGCATACGATTTTTCAACTGACTTGGGATCAGATAACTTTTAAGCACATCAAAAATGTACAGTTTTTTCATCCCATTGCAAGCTCCTCTCAAAAGGTAGTGGCAATACCATATATTATATGCCTAGAATATTTTCATCCGTCTAATGAAATCATAAAAGTGAGTTTTATAAAAAAAAATTGCTCAAATAAAGCACGCATTCCTCAAAACCGTGTGTATGACATAGTTGAGCAAATTTGTACGCTGTAATTAATGCACGTTTGGATTAAGCAATAAGTCTGGGATGAATCCGGTTTGTTGCGTCAGTCAGTCGGTCGGTCAGTCACATTATATGATTTCCCTATATTTATATTAAACGGAGTTGTAGATGTTGTCCAAATAAATTATTACCGTGTAAGATGGTAAGTAAGTATGCATAAATTGTATGGACCACTCTCGCAGGTACATTAATAAATTAAAATCAGAGGTTGATAGCAAAAAGCCAACGCATGGCTACACCGAACGGTGTGCATCTTGAAATACATATTTCATATATTTATATGTACATGTGGGCAACGTTCTGAAAATCTTGGTTCTCATCTGATCATGACGATATGATGAAATTAGTCAAATCAGGTGAACCACGAGTGCCGTCATGGTAACCGCACAGCTCCCTCTCATTCATTCAACTCGGGCTAAATGCGGTCAATTAGAACAATCCCACACACAAGTATTGTAAAAAAATGTGTACAGCGGTTAATTTCATATGTAGAAGAGGAAGTCGGCTCTAGTTAGTTTCAAGTTTCAATTTTTCCCCACCACAAATGCTCATTGATAAAGTGTGCAGCGGAACTAAACAGAAGAATATTATTAACTGTTGAGAATAAGGTGGTTGTTAAAAGTTTTGTTTGAGTAACATCCCTGAATGACTGTAAACTTTTATTTCTTGTGGGCATAGCAGGACTTATATTACACTTTTCGTATTCTTTCAACACAGCCAATGGGTTTTCCCATGAATTCCGAAACCTCCCGTATGATTATCACTATTATTTAAGGCAGTGCCTTCTGCACGAGAAATTCAAGCCAAATGCACACACTTTGTGATGATCTTTAGAGATAAAGATAAACATGAGCTTTGGTGATTTCCTTTGGTTTCCAAAAAAAAGGTAATCTGTGAGTGAACCATGTTTGCCAATTTAATGAAAATGACACCCATCATAAAGAAATGCACATTTTTTATCTGATGGAATTATATGTGTACTCACCGTATTTTATGATACCATGGTGGAACTAACAGAGCTAAATCCCAATTAATTTTCAATTATTTGACTCTCACAAGAAACTAACAATATGAGTATATACTATACGTTCCGTTATGTGTCCACCACAATTTACAGTGCTAATATCCATATAGAAACGTTTATCCCAGCTAATCAATCCCATTATGCATGTATACACTTGGAAGACAACCTCATGTTTATCAAACTGCTTACTATATTCCATTAATCTAGTGAGTTGATTGAATTCCCAGTCTTTTTTCAAACGATAATCATATTAATCGATTTTGCATCATTACATTATCCAGGGGGTCGTTTCTACAAAAAACATTCCATAAGTATACAAAATTCAAACGATTATCTGCTGAGTAAATCCAAAGGACACAAAAAGTGAACACACTTGTAAACCGGTAAGGAAATATCTGAGCATTTCATTCCATCAGTACGCAATACATGGAGTGAGTTAGTTAGTGCAGAATATATATACTTGTTTGTTGCAGCACAAAAAACGTACACACACATATACTGATGAGGAATGGGTTGGATTCAAACATATTATGTCACATTACGCATTCAAAAATGCGTTTCTTCTATATGGACTGACCCCTCGTTATAATTAATTAGACGTTCATGTAGATAAATGGATATGTCTTTTTGCCTCTGTCTTTCGATACATACTAATTCTCTTGAAAGTACAAATTTTTTGTCCACGTTACAGAGCATCAGTCAGTGTTCTCTGGGAAATCATAAGAAAAGAATGTCCAAGAAAAATTAGTCTCTCATCATCACAAACTATGGCCTGTAACACTCTCATGAATTCACCAAGATTAAAGAATACTGAACAAGGGATTTAATATTTGACCAGTCCTAATTAGACAAGTATTGGAATAGCTTAGTTAGTTCCGGGGTACAAACATGCTGGTTGCTGTCTATAGTAGTTATAAGATCGTTAGTTGGGTAGTTAGCTAACTGAATTTGCCTAACTAACGAACTGACGAATACAAAAAAGAGAGTTTCATTCGGAAAGTCCATGGATAAAAAAATAGAGGAACTCTAGGAAATTGGCTATGCAAAACACAACACCTGTCAAGTAGGATTAACATAACATGCAATCCCAATGCTCAATCTTTCTGAGCCAGTTGATCATCCAGTATATAGAAACCGGCTAACTAACGAACTACTATGTTATGTGCGTAGTTTGAGCGAGTGGATCGGGATAATAAGCAACTTTATTTGGTCTCTTGGGTCATTTGAGACACAAGACGTGGATTGCTTACACATGTGCAACATTTTCACTATGCAGCTATCTGACTGAGTGAGTCCACCCAATCCCAATCAAACCAAAATGGTTATAAATAATTGCCCAAGTAATTGCACTGCTTGTAATGGCCACTTTGATCGAGCGACTTATGTATATAGGAGTCATGTCCGCGATTCTTAAGCTTGACTAAATTTACGTGTATATTATGCATATTGCAAAAATCAGTTGTTTCGTGCTCTGTTCTATGGGCTAGGAGAAAACTCTTAAAACAAAGACATAAAAAGTGTCAAGAAATTCAAGTTTCATCTACGGGAATGTCTACTACACTGTAGAAACGATTAGCATGTTGACACTATATAGGGCTTGTGTGTGTGTGTGACTGTGACTGACTGACTACCATAGTTAGTTGCATTCTATGCAACACAATGAAAAAAGAGTAAAACTTAATAAGTGACTGACGGATGAACAAACAAGCAGCCATCTCGTTAAATTTGATTCCATCAAATGATTACTGCATTTGTAAGATATGTTCACTTGATTATTACGTAGTTAGTTAGCTGGAACGCAAGGAAGAGGCAGATTTTGAGTAATTGTTGGTAAGTGAGTTAGAGTTTTATCTTGCTAGCCTATGGGATGCCATTTAATAAATAATCCATATTATACAGTAAGTAAGTAACTAACTAACTGATATTATGCGGGGAACTCATGGACAAGAGAGACAAGAGGATTGATGTGCCATTAACGACAACTGCATACGTAATGATGAGTACAGGACTTATTTGTAAAAATATACGCATTTCCATCCATTGTTTTTATGGGCTAGAGTTCAAGGCTGGGGTTGCCTACCTGTACACGTTCTCGTGGACCTACAGTGAGTTGTATGACAAGTAATGACTACATTATAAAAGTTCTTGTGAGCAATGCAACCCTAAATGTATTTATTTAATGGATTCGGGAAATATTAAAAAGCTCACCGTCAGGTAGTGTAAATTGACCTCAAGGGAATTTTTGTAATGCACTACGTAAGTATGTGTTTTGGTTCCTAACTAACTTAATGATTTTAATGCGACACATAGGAAATTATAGATTAGTTACACAGTTTGATTACAGTAGGACACACCTTAAAAATATGCTCATTACTTATGTGCTGGGAAGAAAGAGTCAGGGAGGGCTTCAACTGTGAACATTCGATGAAACTAAAGGGACGTTAATGAATCAACAGCTACTTAATTCATTATGGGCTTGATTAATGGATTGCTTGTAGTTCATATGGCATAGTACAGATGTAAAGACAGATACTGTACGCTACGTAGTTAAAAGTTAATGTCAGGATTTTAATAATTGTCTGTGTTCATTTTACATGTGAAAGCTAATTTATACTCACTCGACCGCTCATTTATAATTTCCCGTATAAATATCTCGTATAGCCTTGCAGTGAAATGTACACGCAATATTGATGAAAACAATTCAATTGGGACAAAGATGTGACATTCACATTTTTCTACAAACAATTTGTTGTGTACAACTCGACATTTGGTTGATAAACTATTCTTCAGCATGAAACTTTAGTGCATAAATTGAGTCAATGCGTAGCATATTAAAATGCATTCCCATTCCCATCTACCCGAGAAATAGATAAAATGGGTGCGAGCAGGTGCATTTCATGAGGAAACGACAGATTCACAACCCATGTACTTTTATTATATTCCTTGTCACAAAACTGTGGCCTCGAAACCACACATTTATAAATTAACTAGCTAGGTTGTAGTTATGGTATTATGCCTTCAAAATTAAATTACACATTAATTCAGGCCTTCAGAACTTAGCTTATTATAATCTATATCAAACAATCTAGGCACTAACAAACTAAACTGACACACAGTTTCAAACCAAATTCACACAGCTACAGACATTGTGCTACTATATAATGTATGGAACCAAAAATGTTTATATATAGCTTGAAACGAGTCAAATCTTATGCGGATTTTTTTCTTCTCTCTCTCACTCTCTCCATGTTGTTTCATGCCTACATTTTTGTGCATAAGTAGTAGTAAAGTCAAATGCCTGTATCACACTATATTCCGAGCCATGTACCATGTGATGATCATGTCTTCAGATACGGAGAGCGTGCAGAAGCTAGAGGAACCCAAAGGGTCGCTGACTCACAAACACGAAAATAAAAGTGCTATTTTTGAAGGGAACCTTATTTTTTCACTGGAGTTGGTTGAAACTAACTGCACAACTAGCAGCCGGAGCCCGGGTTCCGTGCAATGCATTTACAACTTAACTAAACTAACGAACCAACCAACCTGCATATGTATTATTGGTGGAGTTAGGAAGAACTAGATATGTCTTGTCTAATAGCTCCATATATCTTATGTGAGCACACGGGACTACGTCACACTTGTATGTAGTAGCATACTGTAGCCTGAACACCTTTTAGGATCCCACATGGAATTTCATACGGTCTGGCTACATAGCATGTGCATCTGCTCATTTTATCAAACTTTGTGAATCAAAGTAACATGTGTGTAAGGAATCTGCAGGAATGAAAACCAAAAATAATCATCTCTATGAGTATGCGTGTGTTACAAACTTGTAAAAGGAGAGTATTAAGAAAGCTGGAGAAAAGTGTACAATTTTTGCCTGTTGCTCCACATACGTAGTATATAAGTTGTAATGCACTTGACAAAACTATGCAGCCATTTTTCACAATGCCTTGAATAACTAACTAACTAAACATATGAAAAATTTTGGACTAACTTGTCAAAATTTCCTGTCAAAGAGTTCGTTTAAATGCACGGCAACAATCTTACACACATGTACAGGTTGAAATCTATAGTTAGGTAGTTAGCTTGATTCCTTAGAGTAACTCGATAGGTGCACTGAAAATAGCTTGTGTGTACACACAGCATGGGATTTTCTTCTCTTGTATAATATCCAGTCAATGGGTATGTGATGCAATCCAACCAAGATTTTGAAGTCTTAAATGCAATGTTTTAACTACAACTATGTATGCACCATATATGCAAAAGAAAAAAGACGCAAAAGACTTTCACTATTATGGCTTCTTAATAAAATGAATTAAACCTGTGATGAAAAATGAAGGGAACTAAAGTAATGCACTCATTTAGTTAGTTAGTTAGTTAGTGCGATGAATAATTACAAACTAGTTCAGTTGGCGACAAATGGCAATTTCATCTGCACATTATACTACCATAGTGTGACCATGAAGGAGATGTTATGCGGTGTATAGGCTGACTGACTATCGCGTATGGTACAATAATATGCTCATTACAAGATTAGAAAATGACGGAAAGTGGTGCAAGTATGCATAAGTTGTGTACATACATGATGATGATGATCCCACAAACCAACTGACTAGCTTAAGATAGTTGTAGGCCGAAGAAAAATAGTAGCATGAGGAAAAAGAAGGCTACAGAGAAAGATTTCTATACCCACCTATAACTAACTGGTAAGTTTTTTTCCACAAGGATAGCACTTTAGTTAGCCATTATATATTATATCATGTGTACATAATGTGTGTGCACGAAAGGTTGAAGCCGACAGAATGATTTAGATCTAACAACTGACATTTTCCGTTTCTGCAAACTCTATATTCTAGCTAACTAACTAACTACGTGTATAGATGATTTTGTGACACTGTACTGCGGCGCAATACATTAGAGCACGTTATTTTTACATGGACCAACTCTTTTGAACACCACTATGCGTCCGTGTATTGTGTGAATGAAATGGATAAATATAAATCTAAAGGTTTTCACAGATCTATTTACTATGTGATACTATGTGTACTACTGTATACTTGACATATTTCATTGTGTGGTGTGTGCCTCTCGTCTTGTTTTTTCCCTTGTCTTCTAATTTCTCTTTCCACTCCTGTCGTCGTCATGTTGTGCTACCGGTCTTGAGAAAAATATGCTCACCACAAGGAAAAGCTAACGAGTTCCCTGAATATTTATTTGGAAACGGACCGTAAATTAAGAGACATTGTTGTTGACAATTCAAGTTTTCGCACATAGTTGCATGCATAATGTAGCAAGGGATTAGAGCAGTGTATGTAAAACAGACGGGTCCAACATGGCTCACAGGACGCAAATGATTTTCATATCATGTTGTTGCTTGTCAACTTTTCATTTCCATTTTTAATTCACTAACGACTCACTTATTCATGTAGTCAGAGCCTACATTTTCCCGTAGAATTCATTATTTCATTTGTAAAGGCCTTCAATAAATGTAAATTGCGTTGATTTGTCGATATTTTGTAAAAAATCATGTCACTAACTATCATGAAAATCAGATGGAAAAGTAGAGAGGTTTTTTAGTGGTTTTTTCTATCCCATTTGTTGCAGTGAAAGCAAGCATATGCTGATTAAAGCAGCAAAACAGCAATTACATTTTATAGTAGAGTTGATTAGCTCAGTTAGTAAGAATTGCAGTCTAAAATCTTCTTACCTGAACATGTAACGCGGGAGTTAAAAAGTGTCCAGAAGAAATCTCAACTTTGGCAAAACTGGTGGATGAAAGACTTGAAATTTAATCGCATCACTTATTCATATAGTAACTGTCCCTAACTTATTACCAATAGTACGAATGTCTGTTTCTTAATACAAGCTTGTTTTGCTTTTCTTTGGATGGATAAGTGAAAAAAGTTTTATTCTGTCTTTTACACTCTCATTGTTGCAAATCTTCGTCAGAGAACAAGAGAGGCACAAATGCAAATACAATAATAGATTCCCAGCCCAAATAAATTACTGTCTATAGAAGCACGCCAATAATGTACAACAATAACAATATTAAATATCTGCTCTGCCCAGCTTTGTAATTGGATGGATCAAGTAGATTTTGAAATAGAACAATAACTAACTAACTAATATATTTTCCTCCAAGTATTTATACGCGTTGTTTTGTTTAGGCACCAATTATTTCATCATTTGGAAGATCCTCGTCAGACAATACATAGCACAACCATATAAATCTTGGGAGAACCGTTTGCCCAACAACATGATGCATCAAGGTAGCGAGTTGAGCAAATATAGTACATTTGAAAGTACACACCGTACAAGTTATCTATTATTGCGAGTACTTAAGTAGCGGTCATACGGCGATCCTTTTGCACATTGTTAAGTACAGTTATACTAGAGCATAGTATTTTCTCAAAAAAACTGGCCAAAAAGGACCCTTGAAAGCTATAGAACACCTGGATATTGGCAACTTTGGTATCGTTATTCACAACTGGGATTCAAAAACTCAACTGGGACCCTGTGTTCACAGGGGCAATACGGGACGAACTTTTATATAGTATTGAGGGTCACTTCTGTAGTATAGAAACTAACTGGACTTGGTAGCAATAGAGGAACAAAGTTTCTGGGCCACTCACCAACGAAAACAACTGATGATGATCAAGTACTGCTAAAAAGTGCAAGTAAAAAACTTAGTCATCCTGTTGCTTGTGCGTGCACATGGCATTAGGATTCAGTTAGTTAGTTAGTTACCAGGAGTAGCAAGCAAGTTTCACGGAACAAGTTCATGTCTCCATTATATCTGTGCATGTCTTCTAGTTAGTTACTTGGTTAGACCATGTGTGTGTGTGCAAGTTTGATACAGGGATGGGATAGCACTTTTTCTTGTTCCGTACCACATCTCCATATGTACGAATGACGATTGGATCCATGAGCGAAAAGTTTTACAGGGTGAGTAAGTTAGTTCGGAGGATCCACTGCATATTGTGCAACCTTATGAATTCAGCTAATAATATACAACACATCTGAGAGAGTGGATCCCTACATCCTTGGATAGTGACTCACTCCCAAACGGAGTGGAGCGAATCTCGTCAATTCGGAAACTTAAATCTCTTTTCTCTTTTGGCTTAATCTTTGCTTCATCATTATGGACACAGACTATTTGAAGGCTAAGTTTAATATCTTTTGTTTTCGATGTATAGCATAGCAAGTTTTCTGCTTTCACACATGTTGCACCATTCATAATTGTTAGTGTGTTGTGCATAGTAGCACCATAACAAAACTCACAGCACGACAAGTTAGGTGTTCATTAGTATCTTTTCGTCAATCACTTGCACTAAACTTTTTGTTGGTCCGACAGCTTATAGAGCAGTGGGAATGATTAACTACAGAGGAATGAAAGGTAGGTTATTTTTTAGGAAGTAAGTTGCTTATAGGATCTGTGAGGTTATTTCATCGTTTCTGTGAATGAATACGAGAATATCTAAGGGTTTGAGGATTGAAATTTGAACACTATCGGCTTATTGGCACAAAGGTTTTAAGGATTTGGAGATTTTTCACATAAATAGATAGTCAGTGAGGAAAACTGGGGAAGTTACAAGTAAATGATTTGTGGACCATTAGTATTTAGCCCATATCTGATAATTTGATAATGACATGAGAGTTTGATTTTCCTTGAAAGCCATTGGGAATGGCATGGAGAATACAGTACGCATTGATGGATGAAGGGTTGGTCTCAAGCTTGGTTTTTGGTGGGAATAATCTGTTGTAGGGACTTTGGTGGACACTTTTGTTTTGAGATGAAACCGGTGTGCGGCTCCTCATTTCTTCTTTTTGTACACTGTACATAAGGATTTGGTGGTATTGGCTATCGCTTGTCCCTTATATTGTTGCGGGATTGAATCTGAAATTGATAAATATACAAAGTTTGTTTAGTGCATTCAGAGTTTCAGCATAACGTGCTTCAATACATTAGAAAGCTTTCTTCAAAACATAGCGTTAAACATTGGTTTGCAAACTTGATTTAAACCTCAAAACTCAGAAACTATATAATAAATTGCTGTTTAAAAAGTTCCACAAAGTTCACACTATGAATTGGGCTCCTCTTCAGAAACTAGCATGAAACCCCTATTAAAATCCTCCGTGCTGAAAAAGCCCGTTTTAATTGACAATTTTCGCTACATGATTTGTACAAAACATTCTTTCCCAAACGAGCAATATTTCCCCCAAACTAGTGAAGCAAAAAAAACAATTTCTGACTCCTAACCGCTCATTAAGCGGAGCAATATTTATACTCCAGCAGTTATTGGTAAAACAGTTGCGTAGAAAAAAAGCGCCATCAACATTATTAATGACACGACACAAAATGCTTATTAAAGTTGTAGACTTCGTGCACAAGCTGTCATGACTAGGACGCCATAAAATTGCACGGGGGAATTGAAAAACTTGCTTTTGCTCGCGTTTGTAACATATGTATGTGCATTACAAACGCGCAAATACTGATATTCATATGCTCACATAACCAAAGCGTACAAAAATGTCAATCTATATCGCACGGAGGTGAAAAAGGAACTCAAAGAGCAAATTAACTTCGTCATACACCAAGTGTGCATAATGTAAAGCACTTTATGCTATTTATGTGATTTACACATGGACCATTGCACATGAGGATCATCATCATCTTAAATGTTCAGCTGTTTTTGCGCCACTATCGGCACACGGCGACGCTTACGCCATTTCCATGCTTCAATATATTACTGGGTGGTCACATTAAACGCATCTAAAACTCCGCTACCCGCTCATCGAGTACAGGGTTATTGTATGCACATATAGGTTCCCTGCATGCTTCCACTAACTAAAACTAACTAACAACTAACTCTTTCCGTGTTTCGTTATTGCATTCGTTCATTTGTGTATACACACTATACACACAGCATGTGTAAGCAAATGAAGGAATATATAAGAAAATGGTATCTTTATAAGACGCAGTTTTCTCGACAACAGTCCGTACGGGAGCAAATAATAATGTCTATTTGCAAAGAGTATAAAGTATATAGCCAATGAGTGCACACACAGTGCATAGCATGTGATAGTTGACTGGCAAAAGTCTATTTTGGGCCCATCCATGGCGAAAGGAAGATGAAAAAGGTTCAGATCACATTATTACGTACTATATTGCATTACAAGGAAGCACACAGCACGTGCAGCTAGCTAACTCATATACTAGCAAGTGAAAACGCATATGATGAGAATATTTTTTTCTTTAAAAGACAACTGAACTGCGAAACTAGTATAGTTAGTAAGTAGTCCTTACTAGATTACTAACTAACGACTACACTTGAAAACTTTTTCTCTAAAGGATGATAAAGAATCTTTTGAGTCAGTGAGTCTCTCACAGGTCGTCCCTGGCCTCGCCTCATCTCCCTACTCATCTTTCACATTTTTCTCATCCAAATCCCATTTATCTGATCCCACTCTTTTTTTTGCATTATGCTCAATAATCATATGCAACTCTTCTATTTATGTATATCTATTTAGTTAGTCAGTTAGTTGCTGTACGCTCGCTCATCAATGCAAACACTGTTCCGAAATGAAAACCTTAGTTTTAGTTAATTCTCATTTTTTTCCTGACTGCGGGTGTAGATGAGTTTGTACGTTATATATCCAGTGTACAGACAGCGCAGTCTTATTCAGTCAACCATTGGATATATATTATCAGCTGTCACTGTAACAAAGTTTGATTCGGAATCTTGTTATAAATGAGAGCATTTTCTTTCGCAGGGAAAACCTTATTTATCTCGTGTGTTCACTAGCTGGAAGAGGATCGATCATAGTCAAGAATTAACTTTTGTAGCATTTTTTGGTGGGTTGTTTGTAATTATAACTACAACGGCGTTTCACCCGGTTTTTACCCTCCCCCCCCCTCACAGACATTACCTGGGGTAGATTGCGTGAACGTATGCATATTTCAAAAGTTTATTTAATTCTAAATTGAATTAGTTTATTTTTAAAAATTTTGGTTCACGGGGTCAAAAGTTATGAGCAAATAAAAATATAAACCTGAGTCAGCAGTTGGATGGTGTGACGATTTTTTTCATTCAATCATAACTTTTGACTTTGAGTACACAATTTCAAGAATATCTCGCCACAGAATTGGAAGCCATAAAAAAATGACAAGAAAACCTAAATCTATGATTCCAGGCTGACTCAGATTTAATATTTTTATCTATTCATAACTTTTGACCCCGTGAACCAAAATTTTTAAAAATAAACTCATTCAATTTAGAATTAAATAAACTTTCGAAATATGAATGCATATCACCCCATATGCCCAATGTATGTCTGTGAGGGAAAGGGACACAAAGCGGGTGAAACGCCCTGTAGAAGTTGAAAATTGGAATTTCTAAAATGCTAGCTCGTATAGGAATTACTACATGCACAGACTTGGTAATGCAACGAATCATGCATATAAAACTACGCATTTGGAGGACTAAGGATACACATTACATACATTTCTGAAGAATAAAATTTTCCATTCATTTAAATAGCAGTTTGAATGTTCAACGAGTTGCTGAAAGTAACTTACGCTTCGAAATAGGGCTCCATCACCCGAATTTCTCCTTGTTATGTATTCGTAATGACCGTTTCATTATCAGCGGGTTTAAAACATCCCAGCGACATATTTGAACCTATATTTTTTGCTTTGGGTTTAACAGCGCAAGTTAAACGCTTTGTTGATGCGGACTTTCTCTAAATCATTCGCCATGTTCAAAATTTCCAAAGCGTTTTGGACTGCAAGCATGTACATCAACAAGTTATAGAAAAAAGTTGGACGAAAATTTAGCCCACATTTGCAGGTTTTTAGTATTCACAATTACGTTCCTAGTAACACAATAGGAAAAAGAAGAGATGGAGGTTTCAAAGTGCACAAAAGGCGAAAACATGGACACACACTATAAAGCGACTGTGGCAAATTTTTAAGGTACACACAAACACAGGGGATTCGCTCACTGTTTGGGTTAAAGGGTTAATTATTTACAGTTAGTAAACAACTAAGAATGGTTAGAAGTTTCACGCACATTGTCACATAATGATTATGAATAACTGTACAGGTTAGAAGTCATGTAAGAGAATCAATATCCAGGAGTGTGATGGAAATGTGGGAATTGCAGTTTGTTAATTAGGAGTAACCATATTCAAATTAAATATAGCGGGGTCAACATGTACACACATATCACAAATTTTATGTTTACATGGTTCGTGCTATAAAGTTTGAACCAATCTCAGTCAGATGTGGAGCAATGTGGTTAGTATAGGTTGCATATCTGGAGACCTCGGATCATTTCGGACCCCATTCGGTTTCTCTACATGTGTGTTTGAATTTGAATTCTGTTTGACGATATTTGTCCTCGTATTCAATCCCGACCCATGTGCTTTTAAACATCTGTAAATTGATGGGGATGCTATCACCGGTTTCGACCCAATGACTTTTTCTAAATCCTATTCAAGTATTGAAGCAGATTATGGACGAGAAAGCTCGCTTCATATCCGATTGGGCCTGTTAATTGAATGTATTTTAATTTTTTATTCGTAATTTGATACGACCTACAATTCACTTATTAAAAACAAGTTTTCATTGATGCTTTAATTGAAAATACCTTACTGCTTACTTGACAGACTAGATTTGTACTGGAAAAATTGACAATGCTACAATCAATTAACTGACTACTATACTAACTAATCGCCATTATTTTAATGATACTAGGTCATTTTTAACCAATTTAACAGTTCACAATACCATGCAAGTGGTAAATACAAAAGGTGCAAAAAATATTGCATGAGATTGGGTTGTTTGGTTGCTTTGAAAGCCGAAGATGCATAATTGAAACTTTCATCTAATATTCAACACGAATATTAACACCATAGATGTAAGCCTGCCGCGATTTGTTTGAACTAAACTGAAAATAAAAACAGACACAACTGAAGTAATCAGTTTGATTTTTGTCGTAAAATGAATTTATTGTAATTTAAGTCACGGGTTCAAGTTTACGATTTTTTAAGCTAAATAGGATTGCCTGTTGCCAGCATTAAGTTCTAAAAGGCAAGTTTCTTAAGTATCATAGCTGCTTAATTGCTTTATCAATTCATGGGCTGAGTGAGTTCAATGTCTATTTTTTACTTGAAAAGTAGTGCTGCACGGTTTCGTATAATTTCAACTATTGTTGGATCTCGTACGGTGACACTCATAGCTAATAATTTCTGCATCCAACTAATTTTGTAGGATTGCCATTGTCTGACATGTAAGTCGACTTCAATACGTAGCGTACAAAGCACATTACTATCTTTCTTTTATCTCATTTAATTGAGCTTAACTATGATCACTTTACAGTGTTGTTGGTGCTTTCACGCTGCTATTTGGTAGACATGGAATTGAAAATGGTTTGCCAAAAAGCATTGAAAATAAATCTAAAACGTCAAATAGCATATTTTATTTGGAGGCCACTTTCTGCGTCAAACGAAGAAAATATAAGGCTCCTGAGCAATGATTCAAAACTGCCAACCCGAAGGATCAGAAATACTGCCAGCTACACCGATGCCCACCAATTGCGATACGTGAGCTCATCGAATCCAGAAGTGATAACTACAGAAGCTTTAAAAGACTGGAAACCACCGGCCGTGGCTGATGCCGAAGACAGTATGTCATTTAGCACTGCTTTTAGTAAACATGAAGAATGGAAACAGAAACTTGTCAACACCATGCTAGTCTACCACTATTTTGTTACGGAAGATGAAGAAAAACATATTATTCGCGAAGTTGAGCCATATTTGAATCGACTTCGTTACGAAGATTCTCATTGGGATGATGCAATTCATGAATACCGGGAAACAGAGAAAGGGCGATGGAACAAAAGGAATACTGAAGTTTTGTCCCGTGTTCGAGCACTTGCATTCCCACCTGAAGCTGAACAATTAAAACATGTGCATGTGCTGGACTTGGCCAAAAAAGGTGTTATCAAGCCCCACATTGATAGTGTCCGGTTCTGCGGGAACATCATAGCTGGATTGAGTTTGTTATCGAATAGTGTAATGAGACTACGTCATGATGTTCAAAGAGATTTCTACTGTGATGTTTACCTGCCAAGGCTTTCCATATATGTGATGAAGGATTTCGCACGATATGAGTTCACTCATGAAATCTTAGGAGAAGCTGAGTCTCAATTTAAGGGAAAGAAAATAGCTCGAGATAGAAGAATTTCAATCATGTGTCGCAATGAACCTGTTAATAAGCCTACCAATGCAAATTAATCTTCTACCAAATGATAGATTGATATAGTCAAGAGTGCTAGGCCGTATAATGTATTATATTATTGGAATTTTTTTTCCGGTTGACCAAACGTTTTAGAATACGACGGTAGAATGGCTAGAAAACAGGGGTTTCTAGTTTCTGATTCTTTACGACTATTTGTCCCTTGATAATTTTGGGAAATAAAAAACTGTTTATGATAACTTCACTTCATTCATATAACTATTTATTTATTAAGTCCTGTTTAGATTCGTTGTTACACAAATTTTTGCAATCAATACATAAAATTATTCCTACTTACATTCAAAAGCAAAATATTTACAATTTGGGAAACATTTAACAAGTATTTTTTGGTGATCTACAATTTATCAGGTTTGATTTCATCAGTTGAGCATGTGCACAGTATTCAGTCAGTGAAAAGCTTCTGTCATCATTACCATGAACAATTTATTTCTGAGCACGAGCACTACCAACTAACTACATTCAAAAACATTTCTTTTACAATTTTATCCCAAAGATTAACTATAAATGCGTGGCGCTATTCAAAACATAACATGAAAGTCTGCAAGTAGAAAAGTATAAAATCTACGCAACAGTTAATACTTAATAATACTATTAAGGATATTTATCCGATTTCTATTCCTACGCACTACTCCATAAGGAAATATTAGGAAATTGTACTCCATCATTGGTATGCAATTGTTAAAACATAATATTATGCATGACTTTTGAACGACTTAAGAAACATTGCTGGGGTCCTAAATATCTACACAAGATATTTTACACCTGAGCTTGATTTGTTCCATCTACGCATACATTGCAAATTTACATAGCATTCTATGTAGAAAATATTATGCTGGGATTCTTGAAACAATATCCTGGAAGAAAATTCACGAACTCACACAAACTACTACTATTTACATCCGAGCAACCTGGTACACTGTAGAAAATTTATAGAGAATGATCATGAAATGGAACTTGAGTTTTTTTCTACCTAATGGATTATGGCATCATATGCATTCAAATGAATGCAGAAGTAAAATTTTCAGTTAGTTCACGGAATATTAGCACATTCTTGTTTGTACACAGCATGGAAGGCATTTCTGATCAATGCATACGGAAAACATGACTCTAACAAATCCATTGTCAGGAAAGGAGACTCTTGGACAATCTAAAAACAGAATATTACTGCTGATAACACCATAAGAAACATTTGGAATATTTAAAAACAAATTACACAACATACCATGTGCAATAAAAGGTACACAGACTCCCTATTTTTCACAGTATCTTTATCAGCCTCGTGTCCAAGTCTCAGCAGACTGGAGGATGACAACTACATACAATGAAAAAGTTATTGAGTTCATCAGTTGCCTACAAAAATGAATATTTATTTCATAAGCTAATAATGATTACTACCGCAAGAAATTCTTTCAACCGATCTTCGGCGTCATTTTGACCCCACACTGTAAATAAGGCACCAAAGACAGTGTTCACAGCTACTGCTAGGCAGTGGATGTTGTTTGAGTGGCCTTCCAAAGAAGCCCTGTAAACTGATAGCTCCAAGCGGGCTAGTTTTGGTACACATACAGCAACAAATACCATAAGAAGACAGGAAAGTGAATATTCTTCTTCAGGGGTATCTATAAGTCACGAAGGTTTCACAATCTCAGACATGAAAATAAGAGAAAATCTACCGTCCTGATTTAAATTATTAGTAAGCCCTTACCATTCTTTTGACTCCTCAGCACATGGACTAATGTTGGGTCAATCTTTTGAGGTATACCACCAGCGGATGCCATTTCAGCAACATTCTGTAAGATACAAAATTATATTAACGAGGGATCTTCAGTCATGAATTTACTTCTTTCAATATAATGGATCATGAAATGTAAGAATTCTTACAATTGACTCTCCATTCGGAGCATGCTCATGAAAATCTAAAATTGAACTCAACAAGAAAGGAATTCGATCAACGAGCGTGTCATGTAAAGCCTCCTGGATTAGCTGTCGAAACCGTAATATCATCCCAATGATTGTCATTCTTTGCATCATGTTTTCAACATCTACATAAATTAAATAGAATAAAAAACAGACATTCATCATTATTATCATGAAGGGAACCATTGAAACAGTATACGACCAGAAAACTAAACATACGTTGCAACTTCCGGCAGAGCTCTTTCATAGTGTCAGGCTTATCAAAGTTCGTACGTAGTCCTTGCAAAATCTCTTTGTTAGCAGTAACCATTTTCTGAAAAAAAAGATAAAGCAGCGTACAATTGCTGGTTCCATCAATTGCTACATTGCCAGGGCTTCAAATTAGCGGATGCGGCTTACCTTTAATTCATGGAGCTGTTGTGCAACTTGCCACATAAGAGTTTCGTTCAAATGTTTGATTCCATATGGGCCAATAAGCTCGGCCAAAGCCCGCAGTTCATTCACGTCTGAATATTCTTCAGCATTGAAGGGGACACTGGGATCAGGAGTTAGAGTAACGAACGCTCTTTGGTTATTAGAGAAAATAATGTTTCCAGAGCTGACTTTGCGCAGCAAAGTTTCAGAGTACCATTGAGTGTATAACACTGCAACAGTTTTTTCTCCATGACTGTCCAACTGCTGAGTTTGCTGCAGTAGGACGTTATTGAAAACCCGAGTCATGTCTAGGTGGACTGCAATTTAAAAGATGAACATCATTTACATTTAGTAAGGGAAGAGTCAAAGAAAGAATAATACTGGGAGGGAAGATCCATACCATAGTTTTCCACAGTCTGTAAAACGTTCATATACGCTCGAACACTGGCCATCAATTCAGAAGGTTTGGCAATCTCATTAGTTTCAGCGTTATACATAACCATTCCAACTAATGCCCTTGCAAATCGATTTTCTAGGTGCTGATGTAAATACTCTTTGGGAGCGAATGTATACTCCCATACAGAAATGGATGGGCAGTAGTTGATTGCAAAACACAACTCGGTCAAGGCCATGTGGAGCTTATCCATACTGTGAGAGTAAATATTTGTTAACATCTACATTCCGGTCCTTCGGACTATGCTATACAATGACTTCACTTACGTTGTAAGATCCTCCCGTGTTTTCCTGAAACTTTCAAATCCTGGCTTTATCAGTTCTACAGGAGCCTTTTTTCCAGCCTTCGCCTTTTTTCGATGCAGCTGGTGGGCTAAAATGGCAGCAGTGTGCTTTGGAAGAAGCTGAAACACAAACATAAAAATATTGGTTTTGCTGCTATTCCTCATTTATTCGAAATGCAGAAGTCTTACTTTATCTGTTAGGGTACATTGCTCGTCGCAAATCGTGGTTATTATATTCTTGGCTTCTTTAGCCATTTCTTCCAAAAACATATTAACGACCGACAAACTCCGTTCACGTATATGATGACGCTAAAATTACAAACAGTTTAATACACAACCAAACCTAAAAAATCAATTAAAATTAAATCGTAGCCAGAGTTTCCCCTCGTAAAGACTTACCTCTTCCGGGCACATTTCATGAGTACAATGTTGAAAATGACTACAGATAAGTGGGAAGGCAACAATGTAACGATTTTGAGCCGGAAATTCCAAGCACATGTGAAATTGCTCTTCGAAGATACGATTGTAAAAACTGGGAATAAACATAAAACAGTCAACTATGCATCCAGATAATAGCCATAATCAACACATTAAAAATATAGAGCATACCACATCAATGACAAATCAGACGTTTCCATCAGAAGTTCATCTTGAAAATCAACCAGCTTTAAATGAAATACTGTAGTGTTCATTAAATAAGAGAGCCCTTGAATTCGGCTAAGCGAGTGAGATAGGAAAGACTGCAAACGATACCAATCTAGTCTCAATCCACGGAAGTCAAACATTTCGTTTTCTTCGACTGCAATGAAAATATCAATCTTATTAGCTAGCTACTTAAGCAAGTTAAAGTAATGCAACTCCAATATTTTTCAAACTGACCTTGTTTCACTGATAGGTTCGAAATCGTATTATAAATATTGTGCAAAAGCATGGACTCCGTCTCTAGCTTTGAAAAATTCCCCAACAGCTGTCCCAATGCAGGTCCATCGTAGCAATGCAAGTACTGTACATAGTACCGCTGAATAACTTGGCTATATTTTCTAACGAGAGCTGTATAGTAAACAATTAAAATTTGATTAAAAACTAAATCATAATTAAATTAGCGATAAGTTATTAATGACTACTGCACCTCTCAATTCTTCCATATGAAACAATAACTCTGGCAACTGTCGATCAACGAGATCTTCAGCATTTTTACTTTTGCCTTTATGGGGCGCTGGATTGTCGTGGTGCCGAACCAGCCATAATACTTCATCTCGAGCATAGCACAAGCCCATGAATACATATAGTGCCTTGGGTCCTAAAAGCCCTGGCTGGTCTGTCATCACCAATGCCATTTCTTTCAAAGCAGTCCGGAAGAATTTCCTACGTTCTCGATGCATCAATGCACTAAAGACAGAACAACAGAATGTAGTACATATTGCAAAAAGAAACTCTAAAATGTAATAATAGTCATTTTGCTGAAATTATTAAATTGAAACTTACGCATGCTGAACTGCATAGGTATATGCATCCTTAACTTCTGACAGACGCTTATTGTACCCTTTTATTGTGTCGAAAAAAGCAATAATGTAAGGATGGATGAATACAACTTCGTCACGAAATAGAGCAAGAACCCATGAACATTTCAACGCGGATAACCACATATCATCAGCTGGCAGCTGAGCATTGTTTAACGCTTGATGGCATAGCAAAAAACCAACTAAAAATGTCAAAGAGATTATAGATTTTTATAACATTTAAAATTCAATAAACAGAAAAAGATTTTAATGTGTTTATTACAAATTATCCACTTTTCCATCGTATCTAAGGACAAATATTCGCAAGGAGTAGTATCTGTACGAGCGGGGATGAGCAAATATCCCGGTTGGGCTGTAAGACTGAGCATCTGTTTTTTCCTGCAATGCAAAACACCATATTATTATTTTTAAAGAATATTAAAACACAGCAAGATATTTACATTGATGGCTTCTGCCTTTAGAATCAAGTTTAAAAACATTTCTTTACCTCAATGTGTCAGCTTCTAGATTTCGACGAGGATAAATCTGCTGCAATGAAATTAGCGCACGAGTCAAGACTTTAGAGTGAGGCCCGAACTCCTCAGATAACTTTTTTAAAGGCGGATCATATTCTAAAATCATTTGTCCAAGTCGAGGAAAGCTAGTATCTCTGTAAAAGTATATTGATTAGTACGAGTTTAACTTCCGATGAACACATGTAGATAATATGGATTTGAAAAGTGTAACTCACGCTGCATTGTTTGCCATTTCATGTGCGACATGGAACAAACCCAGTACTGCTTTTCTATCTTCTACCCTTGACAATAGTATCATTAGTGACACATATGTGGTGACCAAATCCAGGTATCCCTTGGTTAAGTCAAAATTAAGGGTCTAGAAAATTCAAATAACAAATGGTTAAAATTTATTATAACAACTAGATGTGTTTATTTCATTGATGAATGTCTTTACAATGTCCAATTCAACTTGACAAGCATCCATGATTGTAAGAATTTCCGAAACATGGTCTTTGAAATCCAGTAAGTCCACAAATGTGTAATAGTACAACTGTAGTGTTTTGCTAATCTCGGTTCGGTATTGGCTTATATTTTGAACCTATAATTAATAGAATGGAAAAGAATGAAAAAGCTGCATTTTAGTTATTTAGGGCTAAAAAGCAAATGGAGATATCTTCCATCATACCTGCTTGATATCGATATTAGGAAATCGCTTGACAATGTGTTTAATGGAAGATTCTAAAGTTTTCTCCGAAAGAAATCCCGGCTTCGATTTAGTGTCTCCACAAGCCTTTAAGTCACAGAAACAAAATCCATCAGCTTTCAATCAACAATGAACTTAATCAACCCTAAACTTATGTGAAACAGAATAAGAATACATTTTTATACTTAAAACTTTATTCAGTACCTTTTTAATATTGTACAGCCTGGTTAAAAGACCAACACCTCTATCATTCAGGATGGTCAGCTTTTCGGCCAACTTTTGTTGCGTCACGTCCATTTTGACAGCTACGGTATCGAAAGCTGATAATTATTGAGTTTTACAGCCACACATTCACACACTGAAAAAAACGATCAATCAAAATTGAAACGACAGCATGTCATTGGATAAATGAACTCAAAATACACCCACATAACAATACAAGACCAGCTAAAATTAAAACAATAGGCAAGTGTCAAAGTCGACCGGCCACATTAACCATTCAGATGCTCAAAATCGAACAAGTCAATGGCAAAACTTACCTCTTTGCGTTCCGATTACACCAATTATCAATATTTAAACCTGCAAGTGAACTCTCTAACAGCTCAATTAGGTAAATATTTTATTCCTTCAAATCTCAACAGAGTAAATGAAAACACTGGACGATGAGTAAAAGGTTTTTCGTACTCTGCTCTGCTCAGCACATTATAGCCGACTTGTATACGCTTTTGCTTATAGCTAGTTATTTCGACTGATTTGGATATAACGAAACTTGCCGGGCATCAAATGGGTGTAGCCAACAGCATTTTGACGCTATGTGTGGTTTTTGACTGCAGTACAGCACAGCATACAGATTTACAGATGAATCTGATCTGGAATATGACAAAGTATTCTCATGTATTATCCCATATCTCCTGTAATAGCCAAGATCTCAACCTGCCAGTTAATAAAGTATCAAGCAAATTTACCAAATCATGAAAATTAGGAAAAATTAAGTGTTTTAAACATTCAAATAATGCAGTACTTTTAGTTGCTCAGACGTTTGACTTTGCGTTTGTCTTGAAACTTTTTCAACTGAGATGGGACATGGTAGATCCAGTCAGCCAACTAGATATGCTCATTTAGCTTCGTTGTGCATTACTACTGTACTATAATTCACGCATAGATCTGAGTATTTAACTAATTTAGCCATCCACTGTCATATATATAGCGGGTTAACTAACTCAGCTTATCTATAGTACACGGGATAATAAGGATATGAAACAAATATGAATTAATTGATTCTGATTTTATCTTCAGCTGCTATATCCTCTGGACTATAAACTGTACGATTACAAACAGTATGTATAATTTGGTAGTTCTTTTAGTTTACATTTGTTTCACACTAATTGATGAACACGAAGGGGCGAAGGTCTGTGGTGTGCATGCGTGCGTGTAGTTCACAGTTGCTTTTAACATGCATTCATTCGGAGGAAAAAATAGGCCTCTTTCGTGAGGTTTTCATGCATGTACGGGTAGAAAATAAAAACGCACAAATTCTTGCTCTGGATAGTAATTTTTTAAATCAATTCTTCTGGCATTTGCAGTTTGCTAATTAGTTATACTATCCCAACAGTTACCAATAAGGTTTCCTTAGGAAAGCTTAATGTTAGTATGTACTTTGTCCGTATGCTGTTTATCCCGTACAGAACCAAGTCAACACCCATTATACTGTCTCAGCGTGCCCCATTCCCTGTTGGCGATTTCAAAGTTGTACCAGCCGCATCTACCATCATTGCACTCAGTTGCCAAGGGGACAGCAACAATAACAGTTATTGTAACTAACAGTCACGAATCAGATTTCTTCATTCTACTTCTGACATTCAGCGCGACAAGACCTGTCACTTTTTTCTCCGCAATTTACAAAAGATTTTCAACTTTTTTTACTATTACAAATCAATAGCAGCAGCTCTCATTCAGAATGTCATTCACTTGCAAAGATTTCGTGATTCTTTTGATCGCTGTCTTATTTCCACCACTGGGAGTGTTGATACACAAAGGATGCGACATTGATTTGCTGGTTAATATTCTTCTGACCTTCCTTGGCTACGTTCCTGGAATCATCCATGCTATCTACGTGATAGTTTATGAACAAGAACAATCCCGTCCGAATTTGGACTGACACCGGTAGGGAGAATTCGAAATCTAGTATTAATTGTACTTTAATCGTTTGTAACAATCGCTTTTAATATAACTAACTAATAGGAATGCTTTCTTTCTGAATTTAGATTCCTGTTCAACCCATTTGCATTCAACTAAATATTCCATATGGATCCAACAAAATTACCAGTGCGAATAATTGAGAAAAGAGGAACTTGCGGAAGGAGGCTCGGAAGAAAAAGCTGGAGTGGCTGGATCTTGTCAAATTAAGCGTTAACTTATTGTGATATTGTTATATGAAAAGTACAATAAATACAATTGAAACTTACTTTTACTTTATTCATGACCATTTTATTGTAAAGGTTAAGTTAGAATTTATATAATATGAGATCAAGATTTGTCATAATTCATGACCGTAATAGTGTTGATTATGTAGAAAGTTGAAAGCATTTGATATAAGAAAAGAACTCTGAGAGTTCTGACTGTGTATGCTTCATTGAGATTCACGGCAGATTTGTAAAAATTGGTTTCATAATGTTTTCACTTCCTTTTAAAGTTACGTATTTTGTCATATTCATCTCTATGTGGAACATTTAAGCATTTTAAGATATCATCTAAATACTGAAATTGGTAATTCACAAACTTTATCGTCTTAAAGCCAATGTATTTTCATTGCTGATTAGCAAATTAAGTCACCCTCATTCATTTCATTTAGATCGTAAGTGTGCTAGTGATTTAAATATCTTTGGCTCATATCGTGATGCCTGAAAGGCAAAACAATTTTAATTGTTTTTGGATTCAAAAGAATACAAATTTGACTGCACAAGCCAAAAATTGAATAAGCAAATGTTCAAATTATTTAAATTGCTCAAATTAAACTGAATCGTGCATTCTAAAAAACAGAGCAAAATAAGCAAACCTTAGCATTTTGTCACGGGAAACTTAATCGATACTCATCGATCGTTAAGCTGACAGTATTTACAGACTGAAATATATTTCCACAACTTTGTGCTTTTGTATAAAAAAAATTAGATCTTCACCTACAAATTACAACACTCTCAAATCTATACTGACCATACATCCAGCCTAACAATGCTTACCCAAGGACTTGAAAAAACACAACTAATTACACATTATTCGTAGAATGAACTCTCATGTGACGATTGAGATTACCAGACTGTGAAAACCGTAACAAGCACAGTTTACACTGGTACGGTTTTTCGCCCGAATGAATTCTCAGATGTTTCGTTAGGGTGGACGAGTCTGAGAACGCTTTTTTACAAAGTCTACATCGATAGGGACGCTCTCCAGAATGGGTTCGCATGTGCGTTGTCACAGAAGAGCTTTGAGAGAACCGCCTGTCACAAATTGGACACCGGAATGGCTTTTCCCCGGAATGGGTTCGCACGTGAGCAGTAAGATTTGCAGCCTGGCTGAATGACTTATGGCATTCAGCACAACGGTACGGTTTCTCCCCGGAATGAGTTCTCAAATGTGTCTTTAATGTTGATGGCCGAGCATACGTTTTCCCACAGATGCGACATAAGTTTGCTTTGGATCCAAATGTGGCAATGCTTGGACTCAAACTGTCTGATGATCCTGAGATACAATAAGTTATCAGTCAGCTATTTTGCAATAAATATTTCGTTTCTATCACAAATATTTGTGTGTAAATAGTATTTACTTGAAGATTTTATTCTTTTAGCAGGAGTGGGTCCGTAAGATCTCAAAGAGGATGAGGATGGGGCCCCTTGTGGAGATGTTAAAATTCCTGATGAGGCAGGAACCCACTGCGAACGAAAATTTTCAAGAGTAGGATCCGGACGAATGTCGGCAGCAAAACTGTATGTTGCACTATATGACTGGTGGCCCAGGTTTTGAGACGGTGACCCACCATATTGGGGGTAGGGTTGAGGAACAGGAGGGTGAGGATGAGCATTCGTTTGACTTCCATTCACAGGCCAGTTCATCTAAATTACCAGTTTGGCAGTGAGTGAATTACACAAACCACAAACATACTTGCCTACATTGCTCATTGTTTACCTGGTGTTGGAGCGATGGATCAGGAGGTAAGTAACCCATTGTCATATTCATGGACACATTTACACTCATGGCAGGAAATGTGGCTCCAAAGTTAGGACCATTGTGACCACTGGCTGCGGGAGGGAAAGCTTGGTCCAGGCAATAATTCGAAGAGTATCCGTTTGGGGACATTAGCTGTACGTAAACAATATTTGCAATGATGGAAAGGAAGGATTCATGGCCATAATGGGCATTCCTTATACTTGGATGCCATGCGAATTGAATTGGATTCAATATGTGCATAAGATATTTAAAAGATCAATTGAAAATGTCTTCCATCACCCCGCAGTAAATTTTTTGTTGACTTAAAAGCGTTTTCCCCCATAACACTCATCACCGTATAAAAGAATTTGTGAAAACCTGTGATAAGCCACTTGGCTGAAATAACCAGAAGCGAATAAAAAATAAAGTTTTACACATCTCTTTGAATGAGTCCATTTAAACTTCACCTAGACATCAATGAAAACTCGCATTTAAAAATACTGAGGACTAGAAAGTGGAATGGCATTGAATCACTTTGAATCTCCTTCAAATTTTTTCTTCAATATATGGTGAGCTTTGAGGGATCGAATTTATAATTGAACTTGAGGATCCCAAATAGCACAATGAACCTTCCGTAAGCTTCCGCATACGTAGTAATAACTAATTGAGCCGTATTTTAGACACTTTGGACAATTTTTTTTACCTACTTCATTCAGCTCAACAGCAAATTGTCATGCAAACTTTCGATGCAAATATTTAGATAAACGTGAGCATCCTGCCAAACACTTTAATTCGATTTGATTCTGAAAATTACAGTCAAGTAAACGGGTAGGTTGCTGTCCAAATTTGCTGTAGCATTCTGAGCATTGCATTGTCTTTACCTGTGGAGGCTGTTGACACTGATTTGAGTACGGCATAGGTGAAGTTTGGCCCCCACTGACGGGAACTGGAACTTGTGGTGGCTTAAATGAAATGAGTACGTCTGAGAGATCGTTTTTATCTCGGAACATAGGACTCTCTCTGTGGTCAAACAAACATGGATGAAATGTAATACACTTTTTTCGTTGACACTGGCTGACAGATGAGCCAACTGGATAAATTAGCGTTCCGTTCACTGCAAAATGAACTGGACTACACAGAACTACAGAGTGTCTTATTAGTCACACTAGCTTTCCCTTAATGAGCCTGTTAACCTCTTACTTGTAATTATTTAAAGGTGCAAAAATACTTGGCAATGGTTCTAGGTCTAATGACGACAACGTGAATCCAGCCATATTAGAGTTTGTATTAAAAATTTCCTCAGAGTTTGGAGAGCTCAACTCTCCACACGTCCAGATAGGACTGTCTGCAGGGAACATGGTCTCCATCTGCATATCTAGTACTTCGGTGCTATCGCTGCGCATTTTCAGTCCTCTCCTCTGTGATGGGAACCAAGTAAGCCTGGAAAAAGGTTTCACTACCACCCGAGATCTTCACAAAACGATGATTCCTGTCCAATCAAAATACAGTTCCTTTCAAATCAATACGCTCATGAATACAATCACAATATTCTTCATGTGAGTCATTATTATTTAAGCTGCCACTCAAAATAGGTAGTGTGTAAGTTCACTATATGGGCCACAATAATATTCATGCAGTTTTCATCTACACATAATGCATTGCACATATATTATGTTGTTCGTTATCTTTAATATCTAGCAGGTTATACATAAAACTACCGGCAAATTTTTACATGTTCATCTTTTGGTGTGCTAGAAAATCTTACCGAGCATGTAACACAGTATTAGGGGGATGTCTGGGTTGTGTTGAAAAAATAATTTGACATATCAGGCAAATGAGTTTAAAAGTTATTATTTCGTAAATATGATGTCGGCATATGACTTGTTAAGAGCGACAACGTAAAATGAACCACATAATTTTATAGCATATTTTGTCGGGCAACTTTTACCTACCAAACTTGTTGCGAAACATCTGAAAATGTGATTTGACAGTGTAAGAATACAATGAACTCTAAAAATACATAGGCTGTAGTAAATTAGAATAAAAAAAAAAGATTATGCATTATCAGGGGAAAATCATGTAGAGAAAAAAGCATTGACAATGCATGAAATGGAAAGTTAGAAAGCAATTCCATTATGTACAACGCACACTGCCTCTGCTAATGAGAAAAGTGTAGCGAATGCTTAACACAGGAATCCAGAAAATACGAGGGAAGGGTGGGCTCATATTCTGCAAAGCCTAGCCCATGAAGGCTGTACGTTTGTGCGCCCTCCTCCCTGTCCTGCTCTTGGAATATCAGAGAGGAAAACATACGTTCTGTATCATCACTTGCGTTTTACTGTGAAACAAACAGTGAGCACGTTTCTTATCACTTGGTAACTTTAAATTCATAATTTGCAGCAACTCCTTGTTCCATGTCCATTTATTTGAGACTCTATTAACTACTCTGAAATGGTTTATGCTGCTTTAAAAGCTCTACATAAATACGGCATTGACTTGTCTGACATTGTTAGTTAGAAAGTTGTATTGTAGTTAAACCTGAAAAATGTTTCTTTAATTATAAATTCATCATGGCATTCAAAATTGATAAAGTAAGAATATTTTGTGCATTTGTACTCTGGTTGCAATCTAGTTTCAACTAGTAATTTCTGACTTTTCAAGTTTCATAGTAGTAAAAAAAAGTTAATATCGAATCTGTCCTAAAGGTTTCCAATTAAAGAGTCTGGCCGAGAATATACTTTAGAAGCCATAAGAATCAATAGAATTGAAGCCATGAATTCAGAATTGCATGCATACAGATGCAAAATGATTTGTAATCTTGTACTTTTATATTTTAGTCACAAAATCACAACCATAAACTCTTTAGTAATTTTAAGTTCACGCATATTATACTGATTTCACTTCAAGCATACCCAATACACTCTAAACAATTAATTAAAAACTTTCTAATCAATGCCGACTGATAGAGAAATTAACAATATTTTGGATCCCATAATTTGTTCAAAATTCTCCCCGCATTCACAATGACTGGCTGAGTGAATACAAAATCTTACTTACCTTGTAAAGATCCTTAGTTCAAACTAAATGTGTGCTATCCGTAATTGCAACAAAAAATTATGCGTTCATTTCCACTTCACAAAATATTCAAAACTTTTCTTTCTCTACAATTTGTCAACATTGTGCTCCTTATAAGGGACCAAGCGGGACGAGCCACACCACAAATAATCTATTCACTGCTCACACCAATAAGTCACCTAAATGAATGAGACAAAAAACATGGTCATGTCGTAATAAGGACCGTCTCCCAAAAAACTGACAGGTGAGTAGCTAACTATCTACCTATAAATTAACTAACTCCTACTTACATGGTTAAAAGAAAGGAGGACGACACGGAAATTTTCACCTCTACGTTTAACAGGGAAACCCATGATAACACCATATCTGTTTTGTTCTTTTTCCCTTGCTATCTGTTCACCACGTTCACACAACACTTTGGTCTACTTGAGTATTAAACAACAGTGTACCATGATAAACATGCAAACATAATATGTAGACGTGAAGGCCCACCCATTTTGGGAACTTGAGTCAAAAACTGTACCCAGTAACTACATAATGCATCATGGATGGGACTACCAAACTTAGTTAGTTAGTTAGTTAGAACATTCATTATCTCTCACACACATACATATTACAGTTTTCTAACCAACACCAACTAACTATAACCAGGATCTTTAGTAAGTCTGTACATAGTATTAGAAACTATGAAAAAAGGTCCGGTAAGCATTTTCCCTGAAATATTTCCTTGCTCAAAGTAGTAGGTATATGATAATTCTGGAACCATACGGTAAAACCTGTCATCCGGCTTTCACTGACTTTACTCCTCACCACTGTGTGTCAACCAGTGTTGCATAAATGTAGACAGCACATGGGAATGTTTAAGCTAGGGGAAAAATTTAAAACCTTTTACTAATAGGATAAAAAGTGTCTGCAGTCTACTCTTCCCTTGGTCATTGGCCATTCATGTGTACAAATATTCTCCATTATTGTCAGGTGTATTTTCCATAGGTAAAATGGATCCACTAATAGTTTTGCAAAAGACTTAACCATAACTAACTATAGTTAACTAATAGCTAAAAATATATGTGTGCAGTATTGCGGTAGGTATACTAAAAATTTTTGTGCTCTAATTTCATTACTACATAAGATAGAGGGTGAGTAATTTGTTGTGCTTTTATTAGTTAATTCCTTCAACACTCGAGATTTCAGAAAAAAGGTCTGCCTTGACCTGAATACATATACTACGGAGCCACTATAGCAAGTTGGTAAAACGTATTAAATAACATCACGCGGAAGTGTAGTATCAATTGTTTTAGGGAGGATGTTACACTCAATGAGTGTTGAGATAGGCAAGTCAAAATAAGTCACCAACTCTTTTTGTGCGTACCCTTTTTGTGAAAGCGTTTAAGGATGAACCCAAGACTTATTGCTCATCAACCTGTAACTAAATGATCCCATTCATTCATCTGCTACTTTATGACCATAATGTGAGTAGATGTTGTAGTAAGTAAGTATCAAATTTAGAGAGCCCTATTTGCTCCAGGTTGTAGAATATCAGAAATGGGATGGATAACTGTTACGTGTAGATTGTCCAATATACCATATGTGTGTTGAGACCTGACTGCTATATTGGTTTGACTGATTTACTCGATTGAAAACATTATGAGCCAAACCTAAATGTTTCATGCTCAATGAACAGGTTGCCTACGCTTGTTTATTTAATCAACACTTTTTGGCCATCTAGTATTTCATGTGGATCCCACGTTTTCAACTCAAAATTTCCTCCTGCATTAAGTATAAATAATGCATTGCTTTTTGTGCATTGTTTATCAGTTGCAAGGGATCAAACGATATATATTTTGCAAAGTTGTCTGGCATCAAGATTTCTATCTATTTTAGATGCATTACGCAATGATAAAAAGATTGATTGACTGATTGAAAAAATAAGAGATTGTTTAAACTGCCCTATATGTATGTGGTCGCCTGAAAGTTTAGTCTCAGAGAAAGGTTTAGCCAACTTTACTACTGCTTGAATTGGCTTTCTGCAGTCTCCATATCATATTCGGTTTTCTAATTTCAAAAGGTTTCACGGCTAATTGCCTTGGTGTTGAATTTCTTTACGGTGGTTAGTTGCAAGATGTGAATCCAATTTGAGAGTAAGGAAGATTCATTCTCACGTTTTGCGTTTTCAGAAAATATGTGAGCTTTTTTCAATAAATTTGTGGCATTTTAAACACATTTTAGTTAATTAGCAAAGTTTACAGACAGGTTAATGTATTCAATAAATCACAATTCAGAAAATAATCATGTACAATACTCATCGTACCCCTACTTAATTGAATTTGGCACAATCATTGACACAGCTATCAATTATCACACCTGTATTTGTAGATCTGCTTACCTAAAAAGTTTCACTCGCCTGCAAATTAACCAAGTTCCTAGTTACACAAATACTACTGTAAATTTTTTGAACCATGTTTATAATTGAATGATCTCCATTCCCTACACATGATCTCAATCACATTGTGTGTACATATGAAGCAAAAAGGGGTGGTAGCAATATGAATGCAACCAAACTGGAACGTATTGTTTGGGCTGATTGCGGAGAGCATGATAATAGCTGGGCCCTTCTCTTTATTTACACAATCTTTGCTACTCACTTGTTTCCACTAATTTCTGGTCTATTTACTGCATCATGTGTAACAGGTACGTTTATCCGGACAAAACTAGTGGATATAATGAAGACAAAAATATTATGCTCATACAATAAAACGCAAAACAACAAAAATTGATAGAGCTCACATCACCCCAAATAGGAATGGGGCATCCGGGTATCCCTAATTTTCTTGTAAATCCAAAATGATATTTCAAATATTCCAGCTTTTATTTCCATTACTAGCAAACTAAATTAACTATATGAGGACCATTGAATCCGGATGTGCTATAAAAGACCATATTGTGTAATTCACACTACACAGTGATAGAAGGTCTAGCTAATGTTACATTGAAAAGATGTTGTCCACCCCGCTTTTCTTAACGAACTACTGGGTGAGTCAGTTCTGAGTTGTCAACGGATTTGAAGGAAACTTGATCCCATTTGGAAGTTGGAAAAAGTACAGGTGATGCAATCATGTAACATAACAACAGCCTGTGTGTCGATGGTTAGTTCCTAGCTAACTAACAGGAGACCGAATGACTTGTGCACCCAACCGTTGCTTGTGGGATCAACTTGAACAGGGAGTACATTTACTTCAGCTGAGTTCATCTTCATGAGTAATTAACTGTGGTTAAAAAAAGTTTGTTACCATCATCATATGGCTGTAATAAGTGAACATAAAGTTCATGCAAATCTTAGTTGGTTAGGAACAAAAATAAAAAATGGTAAGGTGGCTTGATTTGCTATACATATGTGCTATACTAACTAATATGTTATGGTTTAATAACATACCATGCATAGAGACGTTATATAGTGTAATGTTGAAAGCATATGTTATGCAAGACTTGAGTAAGTTGTTAGATGTATTTGAAGTAATCACTTTGCCCTATTCAGAAAAGGATTTGTGGAATGTTAAAGCCTATTATACATTTGGCAATTATAAGCTGCTGTGGGTACTCTACCTAATAATGATGGATAATCAAGCTTAATGCTATTGAAGCAGGATCCATATGGTGTGCCTTTAGAACGTCAAAAAAAAAAGGATCAGCTCGTGTCAAAGGGAGGATATGGTTTGCTTTGTTTATACAAGTGTGCGAATAAGGTAAAGTAAAATGAACAAGTTTCTAGAATATAGAGAAAATGATCACAGTTCTGTAATGTAACGAATCTAGCATTTCAGATTTTACAATTTAGTCTGATTTTTTCATCCGTTTCATGACTAATTTTACCCACGAGCACAAAATATGAATGCTCTTATGTATTTAACAATATTTTTATGTTGGAAAACTAATTGCTTTCAAATCATGAAAGCCGACATTGAAAAGAATTTTTTTAAAGGCTATTGCATCAAATATAATTCTATAATATTCTAAAATGCATGACTTATGACAAGAAGGAGAATCCGATTGCTCTTTTGCAGGCCGTACCCCTCTACCAATCTCTTTGAGAAATGCTTTGCGGTGACACACAAATAGGGGTGGACATGTGATTGAGCGTGTGCCAAGGATCATACAAAACTTGCAAGCGCTTTGAAATTCTAACTACTCAAAGGTCTTCTCATGCTAGCTAAAAATCCTCAGTTTCAGCGGTTACAAATATGAATCAAATCCTAAATATTACATAAAGACTGCGATCAAGTTTTGTTTTGACATATGTACAGCACAAGTAATTTATATGAGGATTCAGCTGGTCACAGAACAAAATTAAGTGCTATCAATAATTTAATATTGTTATTTTTGTTGAATTACTTTTTCAATTTTACATAACATCTTTTTTAAATCAGAAAGCCTTCGCTGGCCTGTAGCCAGACTCACTCTTAGGAGCAAGATTTAAAAGCTGCTAAATTTTTGATGATTCACCAATTAGCTGTACGGCAAGGTTCTAGAATCTGATGAAGCAAGAGTGTGGTTAAAAGCCAGTAGGCCCAGCTAGTCAAAGTAATTAGACCAATATCTCGGAAACTAACTAATTGCTAACACAATGGGTTACTGAAGTGATACGTTTTTGAAAAACAAAGTCCCTATAATAATACATTGAGGTAGGTTTTTAAAAAATCGTTTAAATTGGTAAATTCTCACACAAAACCTCTGGAACCAAAATTGCATTGCCCCTGGAAATCAGCAAATGCATTCACAAACCGATGATAATGGTCCTCCTGAACGGCGCGTGAATTCGTACTTACGTAGATTATTGGAATTTACTTGATGGAGCCAAAAACTTAATATTAAATCTGCATAGGGTACTTTGATTCTACACGGCAACTGTGCCGTGTACTTGCATGCTTCAGCGTACTTTTGTTACGAGGCTCCTGATTGGTCCATTCCAGTACGCAGTTACGCAAAGTACGCAAGTAGGAGCTGTTCAAATGGACCCCCAATGTCTGAGAAATAATGAACCTCCGTTGTTTTAAATGTGCTATTTTGGTTAAATGGTCATTTTCTGAATTTTTTAGCACGTTAACTATAAAAAATAACAATTGCTATATAACTTACTGACTGAAACTATTTTATTTTAATCATCATAAACTACGCAGACACACACACGGAATAGCGTCGATTATATTATGATTTTATTAAAAAAATATTTGACACAACCAGCATACATTTTTATTCAGTTTTTTTTTAAGTCTCATTTTCCAACAATTCGTTTTCTTCTGCACCAGCCTCGCACTCGTCACATTATCCATGGAAAATTATATATATTGGAAAGTCGCATGTGAAAACATAAAAATGAAACCGAGGATCCAAAACTTCAAACGTTATTTTAGTTAGAAAAGTACATCCTTTTCGATACTAATTGTGCACAAACTAGCATGAGTCAATTAGGGTGAAAAAAATCATGATTTACTCATAACAAAACTTTGCAGCTTCATCCTGCGCATTATGGTACAATTCAAAATGCCAACAAGAACAAAAACAAACATTTTTTTGCAAACAAATTGTGTGTGTATAGCGGCAGTAAATATTTTGAACCTTTGAACGGAGTCATTTATGTAGCATTATTACATAGATCTCGGGGTGAGCATTTATAATTTAAATAAAAAATGAATCTGTTAGGTGAGCTACCCAAATTAATTAGTGAATTGAGTTACATTGATTTATTTAAATATTTTTCTGATTTTGGCTTCAACTGATAACCTACATGAAACATACAAAATCATATAGAATGAAGTTAGACATTAACACAACTAATTCAACAGAGTAGGAAACTGCAAAGTTCAAAATCGGAATACAATTATCGCGTATAAATAAATATACTAATTGAGCACTGTTCGTTACTCAAAATTATAGAAATTGAAAGCGGCAAATCATCTATATCACCGTAACGAATGCGTGACTAATATTCATATGCACGTGGAAAGTATTTTTCTTCTGAAATTGAAACTGAAAATAAGTTCAGAAAAGCTTGAATTGATTCCATAACTGCGACTGTAATTGGTACAATAATAGCTGAATTCTACAGCTTATTGCCCAGGGAAACAGAAACAAACGAAGCTATGGGTAGGGAAAAATTTTCGTATTATTTTGTCAAAAAGAGGAAGTGAATGAAAGAGAGAGAGAATCAGCTTTTTTTTAATATTCAGCTTGCGGAAGTTATATCCAACTTGTACATGTACACTCGCATACGATAGGAAAGTATAAGGAGTGGTTCCCGGAACATAAACGTGTAAAGAGAGAGTGAGTGAGTGAACTATGGTTACAAAACAACATGGAGAGTACATTGAGGAATACAAGCTTACTAGGAAGAGGACTTAAAAGTGCAGGTTGGCTGGGTTCTAATAAAAAAGAAACCTTAGTTCTGCAAGGACATGGGCATACATATTATGCCTGTATGATGATGATGAGGCTAGCTAGCTATTATTGATCATGACGATAGTTAGTCTCCAGTTTGTGTAGCAAGTTGCTGCTCTTCAACTTTATTAATTTGTAAAACTTTTCACATTGTGAGTCCAATCCCACTGGTAGCCATGGAAAGGATAAATGGAATCAAAGCAAAATGTAATTGACTTTCTGCGAATTCCAAGAAACGGAACGAACTGAACGATAAATAATTCTTTGGAAACAAAGTTATTTAGGAATTGAATGTGGTTTGAGAAACTTTAGTTTCTATTTTGTTATAGGTTCTTGAGTAAGACGCACCAGATTTTGGATATTTAGCACAACTTTATTGTAGAAAACAAAATATTTCAGGTGGGTTGGGTTGATTAGAATCTAGATTTAATAATTCGCACAAGCCTTTGCCTAATGTTTCCGCTCCAATTTAACTAAAAATAACAGGTTTGGATTTCTTTTGAGGCATAAACCTATACATAATTGATATAACAGCACAAAAAATATCTCTACTATTGTTGATTTTTTTTAAATCGGGCGGAAATCAATTTTTAATTCTTCCTACGAGGAATAACTAATGAAACAAATGCCGAAATAGCTACATTTCTCTACTACCCAGATTATTTGTTTTAGCAAAATTTTCAGCCACACACACACACAGACACACACATTAAAGAAGTACACAATTCAAGACAGCAAAGCAAGCAAGCAGCCAGTTCCCTACTGTCACAACGAATAGCTAAAATCCATTCTTCAAACTTCGTAAAAAATGAAATGCACAGGAATACGAAACCGTGTCTTGACAGTAGAAATTTTTTTTATTCCGAATACAAAGGAAATGCAAAAGATATGACTGCAGCTGCGCAGAGCGGGTCAATGCCTCTTTTGAAATTATTACGGTTTCTCATGATGGGTTCGCGGTCAGTTTGAAAAATAACGCCGAAATCTTAAGGGCGTGGTATTTACGACGAAACATCCTATCCAAACTTAGCGTAGTCTAGTTGGTTTCCGGCGTCTTTTTTTCGGCATAAAAGTTTTTGGCAAACGCTGCGTACACGTCAAGATCGCCGGGGTAGCGGGGTACCCGGGATTATAGTAATTTTTTACCCGAGTTACCGATGTTGCAACTTGAAAGCCAAATTAGAAATTTCCCTGTAAATCAACATTTCCAAAAAATAAAAACATGGAAATTTTGGTTGCTTTATGGCTTTAGTGAGCGGTAACTCTTCACAGCTCGTTTTCAATCGGTGAGGAGTTACTGATTGATAACATAAAATAATAGGGGTTCTCAAATGCTCCTAGTAACGGGCTATTCGAGTAACTTTTCTCCATCTAAATACATCGCAAAAAGTTACTGATTTACCGAGTTACCACGTTACCTAGTCGTTCGTGAATAATATGTGATTCCGGAGTTTATTTTCCGGAAGTTACCGATTGCTACAAAAAATTGCTGGAACTCCGGAATACCCCACTTCTCCGGCGCTCATGACCCTAGTTATTTTAGCTTCACTTGAGCGTCATTCAGCAAATGTAAAAACATTATCTTATCCCATTGGTTTTTAGCAACTACGCTAAGGTAGATAAAAATCATGGCAAAGCTTCAAATGTCGCTAAAAATTATACGCATATCATTGTCAAGCTCCATGATACTCACAAATATCAGCAATAATCAGCATTTCCATAGCCTATATGCTAAGAACTAATCAAAGACACGACACACCAAACAACTTTGTCAAAAATCCATCTCATGGCAAATTGTAGAACTTCATCATTCACAGTTTGCGTGACAATTGCCGTTGCTTTCATCAGATGAACGAACAACTCAAAATAGAATGACGCCAATGAACTTGTTGCCATGTTTTATAAGTGTGCGGACAGAAACTTTTTGATGATACATTTGTCTGAACATACGAAAGTATAAGTTAGATGATAGTGTTGTATAATATTGTTGTCACTAATTACATAGATACAGTCAAATCAAAGGATGAAGAATGTTAAATTAAGTCTTGCTGACAAATCGTTGCTTGTATATTTCAAAGAAAATTAAGGTAAGGTTGATGACATGGCCTTGTGGGATTCCAAAAAGTAAGTCACTACTGTGATTAAATACAAGTTGGGTCATGAACCCACAGAGCTTCTAAGAAATCTGAATTCCAATGGCAAAAGTTGAAAATTGCAACCCCAAGAAATGAATGCTTCTCATAAAGTTTATTAGCACCAACATTTAGTTCTTAAGAGGTACATAATATTTTAGGATGCAAATATTAATCATTTTGGCATAGATAAAACCTACTGTAGTTTAAACATAGTATGCTATGTCACAGTTGGGCATAAAATCTGGAAAACATGGAATAATTTCTATTTTTTCGCAATATATACTAAAGGACTAGACAACAATCATAAAAAGCACAATAATGACACTGTACGGACTATCCTTCATTTCACTCAGGTACAATGACACCTTAAATCCGCATACATACATACAGGACATAAAATCAATCCTTTGTCAGCAATGAAGATGAGGTCTAACTTGAGGAAAGATATGATATGAGATGACGCACATCGCACATCATTATAATAGCTCACAAGCCGAAATCAAATGACCTCGTTGATTACAGAAATAACATAAAGAGTCTACAAAGACTAATCTCAAACTAAAATATAATATATCAATAACAAATTAAGAAAAAAAATTAGTCTATATTTGAGACCGCTTATAACATGAAATGCAATCAAAATGCAAGTCTAACGATTAAGCATCATATGAATCACAAAAAGATTTTGTACGAAAAATTCTCTTCATACAGATACATATACACAAATCTCACTATGCACTATCCAAATGGAGGTAAGATGGGACATAAAATTTTTTAAGAACTGTGTCAAAAATTTCCGACAATTAAAAAGATTTTATATATGATTCAAGTCAGATCTTATATAAAAATGTTATTTCAAAGTCTAATTTCTTCAGTCGTTAAAACCCTTAAGACGTCCATTATACTTTTAAAAAGTCACGAGTTACGGTTACCAATTTACCTTAATATTGAAAGACAAACTATTTAGGAACATTTTTGGCATGTTAGTCAGTAACACAAACACACTTGAATTAAAAATAGACACGGACAAGTGAAAAGTTATCAAGTCAAGCATGCCGATTCCGATCCTTTACGACTATCAATTAATCTCGATGAGATGGAAACGAGCACTCTATTTTGCGGTAACCATGCAGTTTCCCATTTCCCACTTCCAATGCAGATTTGAAGAGCCCAAATGAAAATTGACCTTCTTTGGTATATTGTCCTTCAGGGCCGTGCATACCCTTCTCCATAATAAACCTTGTGGCTGCATCTTCATCCAGAATGGAAAATGACAAACGACATCCCCAAGCTACTAGCGCCAATGGCTGTTATTAATACCGTTTCATTAGAATCCCCTTAAAAATGTTTTAGCTGCACAATTAGGATACTTTTATAATATTTACCCGCTCTGGATCAACCAAAGTACTTGGAGTAATGATGTGTTTCCCAATACAACCAGTTACAATCTCCCGCAACCGATCAACTTGGGAAGGATACGCACAAGGATGATACAACATGACGACAGCTCCATGCTGCAAAAATAAAAATTTCCAAAAAATTACAAACATTCATATTCAAAGATTCAAAGTAAACTGTCACATTTTAAAGAAAAACATGCTTCGAACCTCAATGTTATGAAGCCACCTTTGTCTGGGCACGAAAAAATATTCTCCAAACATTGGCCATAGAGGTCTGTGGTCCCCACTAGATGGCATAAAAATTATGCACGTAGAATTAGGCTTTTTAGAAATAAAGTCAAGTATTTGTTATTCTATAAAGACTTACTATGAAGGAATGTTGTCAGCATATTCTATCGTATCGTTCATGCAAAAGTGTTTGGGCTGGAATAAAAAAAGTAATTGTAAGTTGTAGTAGCGAATCACAATGCAGTTTTATCGCTACGATCAATACTTAACTAATACTTTAAACAAACTTGGCAAAACTATTGAGCAACTAAACATCAGCGAAAAGTAAAAATTTGTTAGAAAAGTTCTATGTATTCAAAATCAGACGTGGGAACCCATTGTTGCTCTTAAAAGGCGAGCGCGACCACATTCAAGGTGAAGAATAGTGTTTGTAGACCATGCAGTCAAGTCACAACATGCAAACGATTGCTTTGCAAAGAATTTTATAGGCTCCGGAACTCGTGTTTTTGCATGCTATTGCAAAGCATTATTTACATAACATCACTGAAAATGTAATTACATATGACATGTGCATTCGCCCGAAATTAAAATAGCTTTTTATAAGTTTAGGGTTAAAAGACAACTATATTAACGTGAAATGAAAAAGTTTACTTGGAAGGTAGAAGCAGTAATGAAAAAGTTAATCAGTGCGTTGCACGATTGTTTCGTCTATTTTTTCTCTTGGTTTTCACGGTAACCAAATTAAAACCCATGAAAAACTGATTTTCGCATAAGAGACACTCGTCTACGTGATATTATCAAGTGGAGAAATTATACACAAAACATCCTATGCTTCCCTACGTTTTAAATTCATATAATTTCCTTAGTTGGCTGAGCTAAATCCACACACAATGTAGTGTGAACGAATTCAAATGCATTTAATAAATTGACAAACGGAACAAACGAAATCTACGCACACAATAGGCTATAAAGTTCTACAAAAACTAAAGGCGAAATTATCTTCGTTCTTTGTCTTACAGATCTTAGACCCAATCCATACAACTACTGTAGCACCAAACTTTATGCATCTAACTAACTAAAAGCAAAGATAAATACTTTCATAGTTTTCACGTTCTATCTATACAATAGCTACAGATTTTCTCATTTCAATGTGACCTTTAAGAGAATCCAAAAGCAATGCAAGAGCTTTCCGCATACCTTGAAATCTTCAGACAAATTTTCTTCACATTCCAATAGATTGGAAGCTCTGGGAATGATAGGAAAACGTGTTTCAGGATGAAAGCATGTGTAGTTGATCAATGATTCATTCCAGTCCACAGTCAAGTTAGTCTGCAATTAACCATGAAAATAACGATGTGACATTTATAAAGTAGCTCTTCATAACTCTTCATGCGGAAGCAAAAATTTACAAATCTATCCATTATCTTTGCTTCCTAAAAATAGCTTCATAATAAATAAATGACTGATAAAAAATCTATACAAGTTCATTTCTATTCTACATTCAACCATAAATCTGTACATAGTAAATACAAAAAAACCATCGCAACTAAATGCAAATTCTTTTAGTTAGTTCTAGAAACCTACTGAACCGGTTTCTCGAGTCTGCAGAAATTCTGCAATATGACGTCTGCTGATTCAAAATAAGCTCATTAGTTACGATAATGACAGAATTAGAGACAACCAACAATTAGACTAGGACAGCCGCAGAATACGTAAGTTGATTGGTAAATGCGGCCAGAAAATTATTTTGCAATCCGATACGAATGAATATTATCGTATGGAGATTTTGGGCAAAGTAGTCCAGTCGTCCATCCAGCCAGTCCAGTAATGGTCGTATCATTTGGGGGTATTGTGTACCCAAGAAATGAAACGACCTTATTCCTAACCAACTAATGCCTAACTCAATACGTTTCTCATTAAAGCTTACAAACTTATAGCTAGAAGACTTACAAACAAAACAACTAAATTGATATTTGTGAGCAATACGTGTCCCTACTCACAATAATTTATCCAAGCAAAACTAACATGTAACATAGTCATTAACAAATCCCAACTACTACGTCAACTATAAAGTAATTGCTTTCCATCATAACTAGGTATACTTCAAAGACTGTTCACACTAAAGGATGATAATGGACCAAAATAGCATACACCATAATGGAAGAACACTCCAGAATACAAATTAAATGTGTAGCAGTGATTAGAGTTAATGATTGGAATGCACAGCACAGTGAATGAATGCCTCATCAAAAATATACTGTACACTTCAGTCCAATGGATCCTAGGATTAAAAACAAATGCTAGATTCTAGCCAAAGAAATACTCATGCTTTCCTAATGAGAAGCCTGTAGAGCTCACGTGTATACATGTATTCAAATGTTTAATGTTTTGATTGAGTTCACTTCACGGCCTTTAACTCCATGTGTATATTATACAAATTAACATATAATCATAATCAAAACATTACTGGGAACAAAACATTGTTTCCTTACAATGAATAGCACGTGGGACGTGCTTTATGCAAATAATCTTATGCGGAATGCAAACCGACACAATCACTTTCTCAGTCAGACATATTTTCAACGTGCTAATTTGACTCTATTGTAGTAACTTTTCTGATCAGTGAAATTTTATCCAGACGCCAGACGGGTGGATATAAAATCAACAATCGGTTTGGTTTTTCCATTTAAAGGGTAGCACATACACTTTGTGATAGCTCGATTGCCAAGAGTAAAATTAAAAACTACATAAAAGTTAAATCTAACCTTTCCATCGTCACACATAGAGTTTGCAACACCCATCTGAACTCGACCATGCTGGTCAGTCTGAATTTTTTGAGACTGAGATTGACCATCGGGTCCATGAGGAAACCATTTCCCGTGCCAAGTGGAGGGATCTTCCTTTTTTACTTCAGATAGGGACTCAAAAAAACTATAATATAAAAAAATTGCAAGAGTCAAGTATAAGGTATGCTCCAACATTATTATTATTAGTACAGTATTACGACTCGACGCTAAGATACAGATTGATCGTTAGGTTAGTTTGGTAGTAGATATAATTGGCCAAATAATTATCCTTCCCTTTGGAAAAGCCATGTAAAAGGCCAAGACAACCAAGGCTATCAGTAACAGGGTTAGCAATAGAATCAGAATGAGAACGTAGCAAAGATCAATTATTTTGATTCGATAAAGCTGAATTCAGGACTTCACTAATTACAAGTAAAGGTAATGTAAATCCTGCAGGATACTTGAAACCGAAACTTGTGTACAATGGGAAATAATGATTTCACAAAGCCAACAAAGTAAGACAGAGTATCAGTAGCAATTAATAGATACGTAGATACGTTATAATTATAAATAGCAATTGTTTAAATATATTTGAGAGAACCTGAATTTTTTTTACTCCCACTTACTGAATTCAGCATGAATCCTTTTAATTAGGCACTGCTTCGAACCTTTCTACATGACATTATTTCTACTTCACCCGTCATCTTTCAGTCATATCAAAATGCACAACTTACCTATTCAATGAATTCTTATTGCTGACACCATCATTGTCCCGTTTAAATCTGCTATGCTCAACATTGCTATCCAACAATGGATCCCCATATACAATGCAAACAAGTCCAATCATCAGCACCAACAAAGAAAATGATAAGTGGTTGACACTGAAAGCCATATCGAATCCTGAAAAACAAAAAATACACAAAACATTTGTAAATAAACCAAATAACATTGATTAAGCAAATAATCTATAATTCAATTTTTCATTCTTTTAAAAATCGATTCTTCAACTAATCTACACGTACAAATGCGTACGTACAAATGACAAAGCTTTGAAAGTGCCCCCTTAATTTTTGTTTACTTTTAATCTTTAAATTGACTCCTACTGTCCGTTAAAAAAGGCAGTAGTTTTGCTCGTTAAATTACATGGCAATGGTTGTTTGGTGCAAACAAAAAGTTAAGTGATAAATGATAAAAAATGAGCTGAAAAGTAGAAAATATGAATTTTGTTGGCAGAGCATTTCTGGAATCTACAGTTTGATTTCCAGTATTTGGCCATTTAACCTGGGTGGCCGAATAACACAGGGCAACTGCCATTTATTCTGAAACGGACAATAGCTAACGATTTAGAATTAGACTAAAGTACTTTAACACTTACCGAGTTGTATTACTGTTGCTTCATCTACTTTTCAAAAATTTAGTGTAAATAAATAAATCTATTTAACTATCCTACACTACAGACCTCGTACCACTTTCATTTTATTTACTTCATTCTTTTACACTTATTTTCAGTTCACAAAGATTTGAATATGCCCGCGCACTCTGTGAAAAAAAAAACGTTCTCAGGCCTCTTTCCTTTTGCTTTTCCTGTCTGCTATGAACTGCTATATTCCTGACCCAAGCCCAAACTCCATTTAGTCATTAAGTTAGTTGTTAAATAACAACTAACTTATAATTGTATTTACTTATTAGTTAGTAAAACTTACCGTGAAGCTATACAATGATGTTTGAGAAAACGACACTTTTTTCATAAACCGTACTAACAACGTGTAAGTGATTTTTCAATCTTCACAAGATAACCAGAAACCGCTAGCTCAATACAAGGACACGTAAGGAACAATGCTAAACACACACGCATATATAAAATTGCCGTCTTCCGAGCGTTCCTCAAATTATAAAATTAACTGTGTCGTTCAATTGCTCACTGACTAATGACAGACATTTAAGTTTTTTATGCATAATGATATAATGAAGCTTTAATGGCAGTTAATAGATTTGTATACCGGGGAATTTTCAGAGTTTAGTTTACTTATCCTGATGTTTATCAGCTAATTACCCCTTGTGATTGCTTAATGCATAATAATTGTTATTGAAATGCGAGATATGTAATTCGACTAGACTTCAAACTTTCATGCTTGCGTCAGAGTAAATAATATATGAATTGCTATACATTGGTACA
>Ga0210040_10000803_pt1 | contig 50524 bp, 44 predicted proteins | sample CryGeyCG12114_NA_FD_185462 | JGI IMG/M metagenome (GOLD analysis project Ga0210040, IMG submission 185462) | Groundwater microbial communities from aquifer - Crystal Geyser CG19_WC_8/21/14_NA (SPAdes) (version 2) | ecosystem: Environmental > Aquatic > Deep subsurface > Groundwater | place: USA...
GGAGGGGCCGACTCAGACGACGAAGGCACATCCCGTCCAGCACGCGGCAACGCAGGCGCAGGGCTCAGAACCACCAACGAGAAAACAGACGAAATCCTCCCCAAACCAGACGTAACCGTGACGGAGAACATGCCAATCGAGCTCCTCGGCACAGTCGAAGCAACCATCGAAACCACCGTTCTCGTCAAAGCCGCAACATCAGGTTCCTACCAAGTCCTCGAATCAGCCTCCGTCCTCTGCCTCGCCGATAGGAGCGTAATAGGCGCAGTTCACGAGACACTAGGCAGAGTCGAACAACCACTCTACACCGTCCGGTTCGCATCCGACACCGATGTTCGAGAGTCAGGCGTAAGCGAGAAAGGGACCAAGGTCTACTACGTCAAGGACCACAGCAGCTTCGTCTTCACACAGCCGCTCAAGGCCGTCAAGGGGAGCGATGCGAGTAATTTCCACGACGAGGAAGTGGGAGATGAAGAGATGGAATTCAGTGACGACGAAGCAGAAGCAGAGCACAAGAGACAGACGAAGTTGCGTCGTAAGGGCATCGACCCATCCACAGTCCCTACGCCAGGCAGAGGGGGCAGAGGTCGAGGACAAAGAGGTGGCCGTGGCGGCCTTGGTGGTGGAAGAGGAGGAAGTTACATGTCAAGCATACCCGAGTCTGACACCGCAAGCGCATACGGCAACGGCAGCCTCGAGATGAACTACGATGATGTTGAAGAGGGCGAAACAGAGTATACACCGCTAAGACGTCCAGAAACCCTGCCACTCCCACTCCCACTCCCAAACGGCACTGGCATGAACACTTCCGCACAAATGTCACCTCAAAGCCAAAGCTCAAGTTCCTACACACCACAGAACCAGAACCACAACCACCCCCAGAACACCCGAGGAAGTCACCAAACCCAAAACCGTGGCGGCAGGGGAAGAGGCAGCGGCAGCCACAACAACAACCGTGGCCGAGGAAGAGGAAGAGGCGGAGGCGGAAACAACTACCACAACAACAACAACAACAATAACAACAACGCCGGTGCCTACAACAACCCCAACCACGGAACACCCCAAAGCTACAACACCACCAACGCCAATAACAACGCATTCCCAACCTCAATGTACACCCAACCCTCCTACTCTCAGCAACAACAGCAACAACAATACTACCCTCCCCTCCCCCACAATCAACCACAACAACAACCATACTTCGCCTTCAACGCCCCACCACCACCTCCCCCACCCCAACTGGCCCCCTCCTCAGGCCCTTACAACACCGCAGTCCCGCCCTCGCCCATGACGCCTCTCGCAGGCGCAGGCGCAGGTGTATCCTTCCAAGCGCAGACTCCGACTCAATACCAGAACCAGAACGAGAACCAGAACCAGAACCAAAATCAGAACCAAATGCCCTGGCAGCAGTACCATCAGAACCAGAACCAGCAGTACCAGGCCCACATGCAGCAGTACGGAGCTCAGAATGCGGATGCTATCGCACAGGTGCAAAGGCAACTGGAGGAGTTGAGACGGCAGACGCAGGGTGGAGGCGGCGGCTGGAATGGTGCGGCGCAGCAATGATTGGTGTCAAAACAACTAGAAGCCATCCTCATGCTCGTACGTAGAGAGTTAAAGAGACCATGTTATGATGCCCCAATCACGCATCAGTACGTTATGGTGCAACACCCATGTTTTGTGGTTTGTGTACGTCTCTATTCTATGCTCGCTTGCTATTCTTCGCAGGAAGTGAATGCTCCTCTGTACATGCTTGAGGTAACAATGGTTCTCCCAATCACCAAACACCCATCTTGCTCACGCTGCTTCACGAAAGTCAACTAACCAGAACACGAACCAAGGTCTTCAAAATGTCCCACCCTTTGTATTTCTCCTTCAATTACCAGGTATGACGTTCTGCTCCCTCTTCTGATGTCTCCTCCACGTCGACTTCCATCTTTGCCGCAGCGATTTCTTGCCTAGCTCTGTTTCTGCTCCGTCGCCATCTGTTGGCGACTCTGGTGCCGTTTGCGGATGCTCGAGATTGTCATTGTCCACTGTGACCCCGTCCACGTCGGCAGGGGTGTTGGCATCGTTGTTGGGCCTGCCCCTCGGTAGACTGCTTGAGCGAGATGTATCATATAGACCATCATAGCGTTGGTAGTTGTCCGGCATTGAAGCGGCTGCGTCACTGTCTGCCTCGGAGACATAGTCCGGATTCAAATGCGGTGGACCATGCTGTGTCGTCATTTCCCGCCTTGGTGCAACAGCGCGCTGATCGATCACCGCTGCATAAGCATCTCCAAGGTCTCGAATCTCCTTTACTACTTTCTTCAGCAGTCTCCATGACGACTTACCGCTCTTCTTCAGCGCATGTTTAGTTACAGCCGTGGAGCTTTTCCGTTCTCGAAGTGCTGCTCCTGGATGGGGCTGACACTCAGTTGAGCTTGGCTGTGGTTGAACAACAGAAGTTTCTCTGGTTGGCGGCGGACCGGAAGCGCGGCTCAATGATGCGCTAAGACTAGCCCAGGCATTGCTGAAAGCGCGGCCCCTGCCAGATGGCATACCACCGTCGGAAGCAGCCCTTTGGTGGCTTCCTTCCTCTGCCATATCTTGCGATGCTGAATGGGCCCACAAGGGCGCAGCGGGAGAGGTGACGCTTGAGGAGCCATGATCAGTCACGGAAGGACCCTCGCCATTGGCGTCTGCCGGAGAGGGTGGGAGGTCTGCAGCGTTCCCATGCCCCGAATGACGTAGCAAAGGCTTGCTGAATCGATTCAGAAGCCGTCGGCCAAAGGATTCTGATCCAGCGTCGGCACCACTCTGAACCTGCGCTACTGTGGTACTACTGATTGGCTCTTGTGTCTCGGGAAAACCAGCCACCGATGGGTCAGAAATGTCCCTCATCCCAGGCGTTTGGCCGTCGCTCACATCTCTACAGGTACAGGCCCCTCCAAGCCGAAGGTCAAGGCCTCCGGCACCGAGGTCCAAGCCACGATGAAGGTTGTTTGCTAACTGCGCCGCATCAGGACCCGGGAATTGGCCCTGCAAAGAGCCTCCAATGGGCGGAGGTTGTGCTGTTCCTACAACCTCGTGCTCTATCTTGAGAGGGTCTGTGGGGACATTTGCGACGGTCCGAGGTGCTGTCAATTCAGATGATCCGACAGGTTCGGTATACACCGGTTGAGATGGTGGAGTGCCGGGTGCCGGCTCGATTGGCTCACTAACGCGTAGGCTGTGAATGTCGCTCCTAGCGGACAACGCAGGTTGCAGTTGCAAGTGCGCGGCGAGAACACCTTCAAGGCCATTGCCACTGCTGCGCAATCTAGGGTCTTCGTCGACCTGACCTGGTTCAATTGCTTGCTGATGCGTGATTGTATTTTGGTTCTCATCAGCCGATGTCGAGGATACAGATGACCTCGCATCGTCATTAGCCATTCCACCACGAAGCCCGATATTGACTCGAGAAGAGGTCGTGTCATGTGTGTCATGGTGTGCCCACTATGCACTATCTTCCAAGACAAGCTTCCGGACTATATCGGTGCCCAACCCACGGATGCGCACTCCCGTCCAGTGTTCGAATTGCCATAGACCTTGCGTGACCAGTGTCTCTAGGCCTTGAATTGTCTTCCAGCGACCGATTGTACTGGCTACTCGCATGATCTCGGTGTCGGCAGGCTTGTAAGCCATTTCGAGAAGGACCCCATGGGTAGAATCATGTCTAGCAGCATCTTCATCTGGAGAAGTCTTGGTGAAGAGCTGCACCAACACAGATTTCAGGGTCGGGTCGATTGGCAGGTTCGCCGGAATGGTAGCGATGGCGACTCTGGGTAACAGTTTGCTCATTCGGTCCATAGCACTGGTGCCAGAAACCGTCAGAGGGACGACGTCGTAGGAAGCAGGGAAAGAAGAGGCCAGCGTTGATATCTTGCTCTCATCTCGGCCAAGTAGATAGATCGGCCTGTAACCCATGGTGTACAACGTCTGAATGGCGGCTCTAGCTGTGCCGCCACCACCAATGACTAAGCCTGCTTGGATGCCTTCGCCGACCAGTCCCGATGCACCAGCGGTGCGCAAACAATCCATCATGCCTAGATAGTCCGTGTTCATACCAACAAGCTTCGAGCTATCCGTGGGATTGAGGGTAGTATGAGCACGCGCTGCAACTATCGTATTGACGGCGCCAATGGCCTTCGCGTTTGGGTCAATGATATCGATGTGAGCCATGATGTCCAGCTTGAGTGGTATAGTGACACTTGCACCACCAAAGTTGGGACTGCGAATCAGCTGTACCACTTCCTCGGCTGCGGTTGTCTCGTGTGCTTGATAGTCGTGAGGTAAGCCCATCGCTTTGAACAGAGTGTTGTGCATCAGAGGGCTTTTGCTTGCAGAAACTGGACTACCGAACAGGTAGAACTGCTTGGGCTCGATCTCACCCATAAGTGTCAAGCCAATACGGATCTCTGCAGCAGATAATTGACCTGGTGCTGCTTTGAACGGCAGGCTTGGGTGGGATACGGGTGTCATGAAGCTGTTTAAGATTCTGCTAGTCTGGCCTGCTCGATGCATGTTGATGGCGATTAGTGGGACGTCTGGATGCTGAGTTGCTGACCACTTTTTGAACTTTCTGAGAGTAAAGTTATCGTCCATGGTCCTTGCAACACCTATCAGTTTGATGATGTCGCCGTACTGCAAGCATTGATTGTAGACTGGCACCCATGATCCATTTTTAGACCAGACAAGTTGACACTGCGGGTCGTGATGAGAGGCGATGATCTTGCTATAAGAATTGTCCGCCAAGTGCTTGACTGCATCAAGAAGCTGTTTAGGGAAGGTAGTGACCTCCAAGTCCACAAACTCTGTCCCCATACGAACTGCCAGCCTGTAAAGAGCGAGAGCTTCAGTCGCCGCTTCATCAGGGAACAGTCCTCCTTGTGACTTGGTCCGAATCGTGAATACGACCGGCAGAGGCACGATAGACCTGAGCAGCGAAAGCTGGGTCATGACATACTCGATCGATGGGATGCCAGACTGGGATTCAGGGTCTTTCAGCAAATCGATTCTTAGCTCCACAGCATCAGAACCCAAACAGACCTGGGGTAACAAGCCTGCATATGGTCTCAAGTCCGGGAAAGTGATCGAGACAAAGAACGACTGAGGCTTCTCGTTCATGGCCATGAGACTGTCGCTCTGGCCAGTGTGCATCCTGAGGAAGCGGTCAAAGTCGGACGCTGCTCGTGATAGATCGTCTCCTGGCGTGCGCTGGCTGTAGTAGAGTATATTGCTGCACTCCTCGAACAATGGTTTTCGTCTGAGCCATACGCCCATCATATCCTCGACGTATGCTGGTCGAGTCTTGTCTATCTGCAAGAAGTCCATAACGTGCTGAATGTTACGCTGAACAAGCAGGACGTTGCCGGTCTTCTGATGCCAATCAACAAGCAGTTTCCTGGCTTCTGGCATTTCAACGACGCCTCCACCACAGGCAAGGACGTGGCCTGTCGAATTCTCTTTCATGACAGTTTTCAGCACTGCGAGCTCCTTGTTGCGGAACTTTTCCCATCCGTCATCACGGATGATCTCGGGAATGGTGCGCTGCTCACGCATCTCGAGCTCGGTGTCCAGATCGAGCAGCTTTCTGTCCAGCGATTTCGCAGCCCATCTACCCGTTGTAGTTTTGCCAGCGCCACGCATGCCGATGATGAAGATTGACGCAGACCGTCGATCAACCTTCTTTGGCCCCAAGAGGGGAAGGTCTACAGGTTCTTTCCCCTCTAGCCTGACGTTGAACGATTGCGACATGGTGTCCCACCAACCTGGCCACGTTTTGCTCGTGCATTCCTTCTCAAGTATCAGTGTCGGATGTGGAGCGGCCAACGCAAGTACGCTGAAGCTCATGGCAACTCTATGGTCATCGTAGCAATGCACGCCACCTTCAGGCTGCTGTAGATATTGGCGCTCAATGCCGTCTATCTCGAGACCGTCGTCAAACTGCCGGCAGATCACGCCAAACTTGGCAAGCTCGTCTTCCATTGCCTGGATCCGGTTGCATTCTTTGACTCTTTGGTTCGCAATTCCATAGATGCGTGTGGTGGAAGAGCTCTTCCCTCTCGCGACTGCCGCTAGAACAGAAGCTGTCAGGAACGCATCTGTCATAGGTTCCATGTCGATCTTGGGTACTGGTTGTAGCTGTCCTTTCGGAGGGCCAATGACGGTCGTCGAAGTGGCTGTTTGTGTTACAGAGCAGCCCATAGGCTTGAGCACAGCGACCGCAAATGCTGAGTCACCTTGTAAGGAGCTGGACCCAATATTGGGAACTGTACACGTTGTTCCGGTCATTGCAGCAATGGCTAGAGGATACGTAGCTGAACTAGCATCGCTCTCCACAGTGTAATCGGATGGGTTTTGGTACCGACCTTTAGGAATGTGGTAGGTATGCTCCTCAGTTTGAGATTTTTGTACCGTTATACCGAAAGCTGCCATCATCGCCGTGGTCATGTCGATGTACGGCTGAGATATTGGCTTTCCGCCAACCAGCTTCAGGGTGACGGGCTCCTTTGCATATGGAGCACATATCAAGAGCGACGAAACATATTGCGAAGAAACCTTCGCAGCTAAGCGTATCTCACCCCCAGCAAATCCTCCTGAGGCCGTGATTTCCAGTGGCAAGCACCCAGGAGCACTGAGATATTCTATCTGAGCACCGTTCGCGGATAAAGCGTTCACAAGATCGCCGATGGGCCGCTGCTTCATTCTAGCATTGCCAGTGAGGATAGTTGCAGTAACTTCACCTGGCTCCGCAAGGGTCGCAACTGTCGTCAGAAAACGTGCGGCAGTGCCAGCGTTGCCAAGGTAAAGATCAGCCTTGCTTGCCTCCATCTTGCCACCATTGCCATTGACGACAAGGACCTCTCCGTTGTTCTCCCAAGAGAAGGTAGCGGCGCCCAATCGAGTCAAAGCAGCAAGCATGACTTCTGTGTCCGCGGAGGTAAGGAGATTCTTAATCTTGCAAGTACCAGCACCAAGTGCCGCAAGCACAAGTGCTCGGTTTGAGATGCTTTTGCTACCAGGAGGCGTACAGGTGATCTCCATTCCGGACGAAACTCCAGGAGCAACCTCGACGCTTGGTGACAGAACCACCCTGATATCATTGTCTGGCACAACACTAGCTTTCTGCTCATGCGTTCGACCAATGGCCGAAAGCAGGACAACCTTCTTCTTTGCACCTTCATTCTTTTTGTCGACACCCATCTTCTTGAGCAGGCCATCGACTGTGCAACGCTTGCCACCGGTGAGCTTGCGGACCTGATCGTCGTCCATGCGTGTGGGAAGTCCATAGGCTGTGAGACACTTCTGTAGCCGGCCAACAGCTGTGCCGTTGAGAACCCCTAGATATCTCGCGAGCTCAGCTTCCTTGATCATGCCAATAGCTACACATTCTCCATGCAGAACTTGTGGTGTCAGGAAGGCTTCAATAGCATGCCCTATCGAATGACCGAAGTTGAGAAGGTTTCGGAGGCCAGTCTCTCGCTCGTCAATGGTGACCACATGTGCTTTGAACCTGGCCGATGCCGATATTATTTTCTTCAAAATATGTTCTATCTCTCGGAACCTTTCTGCACCAGCCTTCACATCGGCCCGGATGGCTGACATAATGAGGTCAGAGTTCTCTTCGAGGTCAGCAAAGTCATTCTCATCCGAGATTGCGGCTGTCTTGATGACTTCGGCCATGCCATTGATGACTTCTCTTGGTGGGAGAGTGCCGAGGAAATCGAGATCGATGTATATCCGTTGAGGCTGCCATATTGCACCAACTAAGTTTTTGCCAAGAGGCGTGTCTATTGCTGTTTTGCCTCCGATGGATGAATCGACCATGGCTAGTAACGTTGTAGGCACCTGGACGAATCTAATGCCTCGCATGTATGTTGCCGCCACGAAGCCAGTCAAGTCCCCAATGACGCCTCCGCCGAGGGCAACGATGACAGTATCTCGGCCGCATGGCGGGCTCTGGCTCAGAAGCCAATCCTCGATTTCGTCTTTGGTTTGCCGTGACTTGGAACTCTCGCCAGGTGGTATTTCAAGGGTAAGCAGTCTCGAACTGCCTTGCGAAGCATGTTCAAATGACTGTTTGAAGGACTCGGTGTACAGTCTGCCGATGTTTGTGTCGGTGATGAGGACGTAAGTTGACGAAGGAAGAGTGGAGACCAGATCTTGGGCGATGAAGCTGTTCCATAAGCCAAAATCGATAATTATGCTCTCTCTACCCAACAAGCTAATTCGAACTTGCTCATCATTGCCATTGACGGCCCCGTTGAGGGCACCGTTGGCATGAGGCATCGTTCGTACAGCAGTGATAAAATGCTGGTTCAGACAAGATGTTACAGGGTCAAGAAGTGTAAGAAGTGTGATTGGATAGGCGGTGAAAAAGTGACTAGCGAGCTCGGAGCAGTACGGTACCTGGCCATTATTGTCCACTTTTGGCGGCAGGTGCGACAATCACGGGACCAGCTCCTTCCTCTTTCGCCCAAATATTCACACTGGCAGGCACATTTTCTGGGCACCAACAATAGCCCGAGTGACCAGTCGTACTTGACATATCTCCCTGTTTTGCATCTAGGGAAAGAGTCTTTGCGAGCAGCACTCTGCTAGGAAACTGCGTCCGCGACTATGTCACCTCAACAAGACCCTATCAACCCCGAGCTTGCATCTTCTTCAGATGAAGATATTGACGATGTCGATGCGAACGGCTGGGAAGATATTGATGGGGATGCGGTTCCCGAGACTTTCGTGTCGCTTTTTGACAACGAAACTTTCGACAGCGTTGTAGCAATGTTTGAGCATTGCAAGGTGAAATACGAATTTGACATCTGGAAGCTTCAACGTGAAAACGATCTTGACTTCATGGGTCTTGTGAAGCTTGTCAACTACGTTCGAAGGTCAGTATCGCAAGGCAACACTGTTCCGGACTTATCAAAATCACGTTTTGAGGATGATTACTACCTTCTGCCGGCCATGGAAAGTGACGCGGTTCTTTACAACCTTGAAGACATACTTGCGCAGTCAAGGACCACGGCCACCAGCAAAGTTGAGGAATTGGAGGAGCAGATGACAGCACTCCAAGCGCGGTTTGATGCATACAGAGAGGATGTCTCCAAATACCTTGGTGACAAATTCGAGAAACTCGGAATTGACGTCCATGAAAGCAGCAATGGAGAGCCCGTCGACTTGAAAAGCAACATGAAGAGTAGAGTTGATCAGCAGGATGCGGATTACTTCCAGTCCTACTCCGGCAACGCAATTCATGAAACCATGCTCAAAGACAGGATACGCACCGATGCGTATCGAGACTTCATATACGACAACAAAGACCTCTTCCGCGACAAAGTAGTCCTTGATGTAGGATGTGGTACTGGAATCTTGTCTATGTTCTGTGCGAGAGCTGGAGCGAAGCAGGTGATTGCGGTCGACAATTCCCACATCATTGATACGGCACGAGACATCGTCAAAGCAAATCAACTCGATCACAAAATACAATGTGTCAGAGGCAAGATCGAAGAGGTGCAGCTGCCTGTTGCTCAAGTTGATATCATTGTATCGGAATGGATGGGTTACGTCCTCTTGTACGAATCTATGCTCGACTCTGTCATCCGCGCACGGGACAAATACCTGGCGCCTGGTGGTCTCATGGTGCCAAGTCATGCCAGCCTGAAGATTGGTTTGCTAGCGGATTCTGACTTACGAGAGTCCCACATCGACTTCTGGAACGATGTGTATGGCTTCAACATGCGTTCTATGATTGATCGCACCAAGGAGGAATGTCTTATTAGACTTGTAGATCATGATCTTTGTGGGAAGGCGGAGACATTCAAGGTTTTTGACTTGCATAAGGTTTCAGTGCAAGAGCTCAGCTTTGATTCAGATTTCCGCATTCAGACAGATGCAATGTGCAGAAACCTTGACGGCTTCGTGCTGTGGTTCGACATATTCTTCGCGAGGTCGCCTTCAACGGAAAAGGAAAACTTGGAAGTGGAAACCGCGAAGGGTCGAGGTATCACATCATTTTCGACCGGACCAGACAACGAGTCCACGCATTGGCAGCAGGGAATATGTTTTACCGAGCCCTCCAACATCGCGCTCAATGGGCAGCCAGTCCAAGGCAAGGTGACATTCGCTAAGTGGGCGAAGGACGCCAGAGGCTTGAACATCAAAATGCAGTGGGCAGTCGGTAATTCACAGCCGCTGACTCAATCGTGGCATATCGACTGAGCTGACTATGTGGCATGTGTACATTCGAGTTGCAGATGGCGTTCGCAACGAGGTCAACTTGTTGAGGACACCAGTTACTGGTTAGCGCTGCTGCGCGGGTATTAGACATTATAAGTAGACCTTACTATTTATCTCATATGGTTCAGCACGAATGGTGCCTATCAGACCTTCAAATATGTCCCTTGCCCCTGCAGCTCGATCGACGACTTCCTCGCAGCCTTTGCACGCTTTCGCTCCACATTGAGACTATGTGTCGCTCGGCACGCCTTCACAAACAGGAATAAATGCACCACTCTGATATCGGTCAGCCATGTACCCAAATTCCACAGTCTTCTTAACTCACAGTAATATCATGATCATAGTGATTCCGATGACTTTGGATGCCTTGATGACGCTTGCTCGAGTTGCTCGAGTCGCGCTGTATATGCAATGATCTGGTCCCTCGGCTTTATATTCATAAGCGTTGTATAGACCCATCCAGAGGGTGTTAAAAATGGGCAGCCAAACTAGACCGATTGCGAGGCCGAAGGCGAGAAACTCCATGGCTATGTCGATTCCAGGATGGTACGTCTTGCCGCAGTAATTTATGCTTAGTGAGATAATCGTCCAAAGAATTGACCAAATGACCTATGAACAGGCGGGTCAGTACTGTGGGCTAAAGGGGTTCTAGCGGGCAGGATCAGATACGAAGATACTCACCGAGGCGAGTGTCATCCCATCTACTACTGGGCCGGATCCATTGAAGTGGAACCCGTACTGCAGTAATACTGCTGTGGTGAAGAACACTAATGCAATGAAGCTAGCGACGAGAATGATTGCCCTTGCGATCAGTGAGCGTCTGTCACCGACGTACTTGCCACGCATTTTGTTGTTTTCAGTCGTCGATTCTGAGTAGGATGAGTCTCGTCGAAGGGTAGCGCTTCTGCATATACTCAATGGAGTCTGCCTTGGCTGCCAAGTGCCGTGACGTTGATGCCGAGGCAGTGTTTATTGGGAACTCAATTGACTGGGCAAGAACCTCATATTTCAAGTTTGCGCTAGCGCTACTAACCTCTTACGGCACTTTGACGGGAGACAACAGGCCTTGTCTTACTTCGAGCGTGAGTGTACCTATGTGATCTTCTGTGAATAGATACGTCGAGGCCAAACTGGTTAGCAAGCATCTGCCAAGCTCATTTCCATGTAAGGTCATGCTGCAAGACTGATATGCTGCTCGCCCATCGTCTGTGATGTCGAAGCTTTCCGCGCAGACGACTGGAACGCCATTCATTGCTCGTCCGTAGAATTTACAATGAAGCGAAAGGTAGATTGGCACGGCTCTCGCCCGCGCCGAACATGAAAAGGAAATGGTCACGGCCAAAGCCCCGTACGTTGAGGCCGTTGTATCAACGTTTAGAGACTCGACTTCATTAGTGATGGTGCGCTGAGAAGGACATGAGCTCCTAAACCGCTAGCAGTATAGCTATCGGAGGTGGGTGTTTAGTTTATCCGGGAGGAACCCAGGCTTATGTTTCTGAGACCACCAATCATCACCACGACCAAGCTATCTTCAACTCGACGCGCCATGCCACGGTCGACCACAGGTGTCGTTCGCCGTTAACCCTACGATAACGATCTAGGCAGAACCGAGCATGATCAGAACATGTTCGAACGGTCGAGTGGTCGAGCTCGACCCAGTGTCTGGCTATCGTTTACGTCCGTACCGTAAACCTGCATGCTGGAGTCAGGTGACCACTCTATGGCGGACCAAATGTTACCTCTTCAAGCTGAGATGACTCGTTCGTCCAACTCATTCTAGCGACGCCCATCCAAGCTCAACATCGGCCGAGATACGCGCAGATCCAGGCGTGACCTTGTTCACTTTAGTGACTACCTTGTGGCCCTCGCAGCGCAGTATGATCAGCGGAATGGAACCTGGGTCGTGTCATCTTACACCCGGGGGCCTAACGCTCATTGCGCTTCCGCTTTGCCCACCTTTTTGTTCGAGCGTGGGTAGGCACACGTTGCTTGTCAGACTCAATCCACCAATCGTCTAACTATACTATCTACATTTCTTCTCACCAATTTACTTCTTGCTTTTTATTTGCACTAGACTTTCGGCTCAGCGACAGCTGACGCGGCACCCTCGGCCCCGCAACGAATGATACCTCCATACATCACGCAGGTTGCTAGTCTTCATCCAGCCAGTATTGCTCCGCGTGGGATGGAGATATGGTGGACTCTTTGATCCACGCTGACCGGCACATCCCTTCCTCCCGTTTCCACAGAAGGTTTACATTTGCCGCATCAAGTCTTTGTAGGGAGCGGCTATACCGAATGCGAATATCGAGAAATCAGCTGCTTGCACTCAAAGCAAGCATCGGCACTTTCGTGTCTCCATGAATAAGCTTCCTTCAGCATAAATAGGCCCCCAACGCTTGGGCAGAAACTGACTTATGCTGTGTCTCTACTGCCTCGATTGCTCAATCTCTGGACACAGTCAAAGGTAACGCTTCCCACCGCTCAGCAACAGGATGGTCTTGTCAACGCCTAATCTAGCACTGACCGCCATTGCAGCATGGGTGCTCTATGTCAGTAGCCTGCAGATGCGACGTTTCCACACTAACATTCACAGCTCTTCGGCCTCATCATATACCGACTGACGCTTCACCCTCTTGCTAAGTATCCAGGACCTTTCCTAGCCAGGATAACGCAATGGTACGATACCTATCATTGCTATCTTGGGGACAGACATGTCAATCAATACAGGTGTCAGCAGAAGTATGGGAACGTCTTCCGGTATTCGCCAAACTACCTCGTGATTAACACACCTGGTGCTCTAAAGGACGTGTATACCAATTCCAAGGTCAACCCTGTCAAAAAGAGCTCGCATTATAGATTTCTACACGATGATGGCCATGTCTCGACGCACTCAGCCGTTGACAAAGACGTCCACGCTTTCAAGCGAAGAGTTCTCAATGGTGGCTTTTCAGAACAAGCACTCCGGAATCTCGAGCCATTGATGATCGCAACAATCGATAGGTGGTTGATTGCCCTCGGCGCTGACGGATCTAAAGAGACAAAGGGATGGACTAAACCCAAGAATATGGCCAAATGGTCGAACTACGTGACTTTAGATGTTCTGGGCGATCTATGCTTCGGCAAACCATTTGGAATGCTAGAATCAGATGCGTACAGGGACATACCCGGTTTCATGCTAGGGAGGAGTAAGGTGTTCCATGTGGTAGGCTCTGCTTCTTTCTCACCCAGAGTCAGCACTAACAATCTCCAGATCGGCAACTCACCACTTAACGGCATGTATCAGTTCATCCGGGACAATACACCATTCGAGCAGTACATCATGCCGTACGCATATCATAGCTTGCAACGATTGCGAGGCTTCGCCCAAAAAGCGATGCAAGAGCGCTCTGTCGTCGCCGCTGACCTCGAGAGAAACGGGCAGCAACCGCGCAAAGACTTCGTACACTACCTTTCTCAAGCTAAAGATCCTGAAACGGGCAAAGGCTATGGACCGCGGGAGATGGCCAATGACTTGCGGCTACTCATCGTTGCTGGATCTGACACGAGCTCCGTGGTCATGGCGGCCATATTCTATTACCTAACGCGCAACCCAGCTATTATGGAGAAGCTACAGGGAGAGCTCAGAGGTACCTTCAGCGACGCCAATCACATTGTGTCCGGGCCGAAAATCAACAGCTGCCACTATCTACGAGCAGTGATTGACGAGGCTCTTCGCCTTTCACCGCCCGTTTCCTCCTCCCTCCCACGAGAGATAGACGGAGGTGGTATGAATGTCGACGGAATCGCCTTGCCGGCTGGCACAGTCGTTGGCAGCGGCACGTTTGCAATGCACAGGAACGAGGAGTATTTCGCTGAGCCTCTTACGTATATGCCTGAACGGTGGTTGCCCAAGTATACTCCGGCTGAGCAGATCACGCGGGCCAGGACAGCATTTTTCCCATTCAGTCTGGGCAGTCGAGGATGTATAGGCAAGCTCATGGCGTATAACGAGCTGAGTATTGTTGTGGGTCGAGTTTTCTGGCTCTACGACGTGAGACTATCGCCAGGTGATAAGACCGGCCAAGATGTCGATGGACTTTACGAGATAAAGGATGTATTTGTGGCAAGTCGTGACGGGCCAATAGTCGAATTCAGAAAGCATGTGCAGGAGTGATGATTGCCGTCAAATACAGGAGCTATTGAGATTCGACCGCAGAGACAGGTTGCCCTCGCGAAGGATGGGGTTGATGCATAATTGGTTGCTTCGACGCAGAATTGATAGCATGTTCAAGATCTGCATTAATCAGTACGCTTTAGTACTCATCGTACCAAATCCAGCACAGTTGGTTTTATTTCAAACTGGTCTCTTCCTCAAGTTTCCTATTCGCGGGCCGAGCTGCTATTTTTATGCTCTGTACACTATCCCCGCGTCGCATTCTCCAACCCGCCGGGCCGCCTTTGAAATCTCGATGTGATCGACACTGAAGCCTCAGCTTAAGATCCTCTCGCTAGGTCGCCAGGAGACCAAGAAATATATAAGACCTCAAAAAGTCAAATAGTTGGTGCGGACTCGAATCACATAAGCAGTGAGCTAAATACCAAGCCACCATGACTCCAAATCCATTCACGATTCATAATCTCCCTTATGGCATCGTATCCACAGAAGACAACCCAAGGCCGTACCAAGCAATAGCATACAAAGAATTCGCTATCGATGTTGGCATTCTAGAAACACACGGGGTCTTCGACGACATCCCCGACTACAGGAGCGGCGTGCTTAACAAGGTCAGTGACTCGGACTGTTCATACTTACCATGCCCAGCCACCAACATGAGACCGAGACATTGCCAGCACCCAGCGACCTGACTTACAATCCTATCGACCAATGCTGACGTCTCACCAATACAGCCTTCATGGAACGCCTTCGCTTCTCTCCCGTCTCACACCCGCCTGGCCTTCCGCCAGAAACTCAAGACCTACCTCGAATCTACCGCACCAAACCTCTCCGATCACACGATTTTCACACCACTCACCCAATGCACAATGCACCTCCCGATGCACACTTCAAACTACAGCGACTTCTACTGCAGCTACGAACACGCCAAGAACTGCAGCGACATCTTCGGCTTCCCCATAAGTCAAGGCTGGTACCACCTCCCCCAAGTCTACAACGGGCGGACATCGTCTCTCGCTGTGTCAGGAACGCCCATCACGCGGCCCTGTGGCATCTTCCCACTGGAGCCGGGTGCACAGCCTACATTCCAGGCTGAGACGAAACTAGACTTCGAACTGGAGATAGGCGTATGGATCGGCAACCCCGTCCCACGCGGTCAAAGACTCAATATCGCCAACGCGAAGGAGTATATTTTCGGCCTTACACTCCTAAACGATTGGTCAGCGCGTCAGATCCAGTTCTTCGAGATGCAGCCTCTCGGTCCCTTCCACAGCAAAGGTTCTCTAACAAGCGTGAGCCCGTGGATCGTACCCGTCGAGGCCTTGGAGGAAGTTGCTGCGTGTCCGCGGAGCTACGAGCAGTATCCGCCTGTATTACCGCATCTCAACTGGCCTGGAGCGGAGGATAGGGCGACGTGGGATGTGCATGCTGAGGCTACGTTGATCCGAGACGGGACATCGTACACGCTTTCACAGTCGAATCTTAATGAATTGCATTGGACGCCGTTGCAGCAGGTTACGCACCTTGGGAGTGCGGGGGAGGGACTCGGTGCTGGAGATTGTTTCGGGACGGGGACTATAAGCTCATCGAGAGGGAACGAGAAGGGGGAGAAGATTGGGTTGAGCTGCATTTGGGAGAGGCAGTTGGAAAACGCGCGGATGCAAAGTCTGCCTGATGACTTACATGAGACGTTGCTGAAGGATGGAGATGAGGTGGTGATGAGTGCATGGTGTAAGGGTCAAAACGGGGAGATCGTGTTTGGTTTCGGGGAGTGTAGAGGGGTTGTGATGCCTGCTGCGGAGGTGAAATGATATGAGAAGTAGGAGGCAGGTCCTCAGTAGACGCTTCAGATCTAGGAAGCTGCAGTGTGAGTGGGTTAGAGCTACTGGCTGTTTATAGAAGGTCACGACATATTGCCTTGCGCATAGGTGTGTGCTAGCCGATCGTACGGCCCTTGCGGCACTCAGCCATTTGGAGGCATATTTATAAAGGAGGATGGCCATAGGTTACAAAACTGCTGACGGCACTTCAGTGCTTTGTGGTGGATCGTGGGGTGTCTGCCCCGCGAAGATGTGCAGACCAAGGGCCGGTACAGGCGATGTCGCTCAAAAACACCCAACGGAGGTCCCGAAGGCGTCATGTAGCCTGCAGAATCGTGCACTCAGCAGGGCACCGACATTTCGAACACGCACGGACGCACCGGGGTTCGTGGCAACGCATCTGTATTGTCGAGCAGCAGGTACTATATCCAAGAAACAACCTTGGTATTAGCCGCTGCTCAGCATAGTGTACTTGATAACAAGACGTTCCTTTGTACTTAATTCCCACTGGGAGGCAAGTCACCAGTCGCACCCAAGTCCTCCTTCATCTCCTTGTCGCCTACCGTCAGTGGCTTGACATCCTGCAACACAAACCTAGCAAGAAGTCAGCACGAGCTGCTCAGCCAGCGGCTTGGAGGTGACTCTACTCACATCATCCTCGCCCATTCTGTATCACTCTTGTTCCTCCACTGATGCTGTGTCGCCCTCTGGACCGCCACATCACCTCTCTTCATCTGGTGTTTCTCACCGGAGTCAAGTAACATCTCAATCTCACCTTCTAGCACGATGCCGTAGTCAAGACTCTGCGTGCGATGCATAGCACAGCTGTAGCCGGGCTTAAAGTCCACGCACCTGATGACCGTGCCGTTGGGGTTCACGAGGCCAAGTTTGCCCGATGACATGAGGTCTTGATGGTCTTGGTGATCTTTGTCGTTGTTCAGGTCGGTGGGCATAGAGGAGGTGGTGTAGACGACGCTGAATGCCATGTTGTCATTGTCGTATGGTCTCCACTGGAAGTCGTTCTCGGCTTGGACGATTGCTTCACCTTGTTGATTGTGGCCTGTAATGAAGCGGTGCAGTTGTGGTAGGGTGGAGAGTTGGCCTGACGAGGAATCCGAGGTAGCCATTGCAGAAGGGTATGTCGTTATTCTGGCTCTTTTTGCAATTGGCTGGCAATAGCGATCTCAACGATAGTTTTCCAGGGAGATTGTTTAGACGGATTTGACGGATTACTCTATAGGGGCCTTTGAAGAGCAATGCGACTCGATGAGTGTTGTGGCACAGTGTACCACATGTGGCCCCTCACCGGGCTAGCACTTGCCTAGTGAGCCTTTGTCAGCTGCGACCTTTGCAGCTTTGCTCCATGTTGAGGAATTGCAGTGCCTTGAAGCTTGAACGATGATACTATGTGCAGAGTGCTTGATCACAAATACCCGTCGCCATAAAATCCGTCGTAACCCACATCATTTTGTAGCGGCCTTCGAAAAGCCTGCCGCGATGAGGTCCGACCTTTTCTAACGATGCTGCTATCGTTATCATCGTTCAGAAATCGAAGCTTCAGTTCACGTACTAGTTAGCCGTTCCGCAGGTAAGCTTCCCTAGGGGCATGCCCCACATGGAGCTTGGAGACGATCTATCCTCCCCGCATCTGCGCCCCATGGCACAAGTGGGTTTGGTACTGGAGGTAATGGTCTTCAGTTCCATCATCTTCGTTCTTGTGCAGCTGGATTTCTGATACGAATCTTGAACCGCAAGGACAACAGTAAAGGAATCTCGCTACAGTAGTTGGGAGTACCGCCATGGCTCGTCTTGCCCCTTCCATGCTCCGACGCCTAACGCGTAGAGTGCCTCGACACGTTCTCTCTCCTGGGAGGCAGTATCGATCATACCACCCCGAACCACGTTCCTTTCAGACTTCGACCCACGCCAGTCACCGAGCTCTCTACCGATGGACTGCGCAAGCGTTTGGCCTTCCATTCTTGGTAGCCTACGTTTGTGATCAGATCTCGAACCGGGACGATGGTGGCGATAGTAGTTGGAAGTTGGACCTGCCGAGGATTGAGGCCGGACTATTAACAGAGCCACTCAAGATCAAGACGCAGGTCTGGGGTCAAATATGAGACGCGATGTCGCGCGAAGAGATGCAACCTTTGGTTGAGTAAGGAACAAGATTGAGGAACACACGCGAGAACATGAACACCGACTAAGCCAACGGGCCATCAGCAAGAGGTGTGTGTGCTGGCTGAGCCGCCGTCTGATTATGTCAAACAGTATACGGGCTTTTGACTGCGCTCAAACTTCCGCCAGCTGCTCTTGGGCGTTCTGCAGCGCTTCTTCCCTAATGCCGTTCAAGCGGATGCCGCCAGCTTCTTGCGCCGCATCTTGCGGAAACGTCTCATTCACATTTCCGACATCACCCTGTTCGATAGCAATGAATCCTGGGAAGCTGTACTTTCCACCAATTACGTGGATATGCGTAGCCATGCAGGATATGGTGTGAAGCTGTTGCACGCGCTTCGCAGGGATTTCGCCTACATAGGGACTGGCCAGGATATACTGTTTCGCTTGTGGCGTGCTGGGCTGTTACGGAGTTGCAAGATCGCCTTTTCCGAGAACCTGGAAGTCTTCATAAAGATCTGACCGATCGAGATCCAGCACAGTGCTAGTCTGTACAGAACACGAAACGCGAAATAAATGACAAGGATGAACGCCGTAATCCGGTGCATCACGATCTTTATACGCTCAAGACAGAATGTCTTCGTCAACTCTGCAATGTTGATTTGGGCGTATAGTTTGAGGCAGCAGAGGGCTCGCATAACGGAAGGGCCTTGCTGCAGTATAGCCGAGACCGAAGCGCTGCCTTTCTGCTACCAATGCAAGCACCAAGATTAGTCACACATTTGTGCTTCGTGAAGTGCGCCCGTCCAACTGCCTGTCACATGCGTCCTAGAAGCACAACTGAGTGTTTAGCGAGGCAGAGTGTTTGCTTGATTTTAAAGTAGTGGGCTACTCCGTACCTGCCTTGCCCCTAAAGCAAATCTGCATCAGGGGACGTGCCAAGACTATTGCAGAAAAGCGTTGATATTCGGTCGATCTGCTGGGGGCAACATACGGTAGCTGCTTGTGCAACTCCTCCAGTGGTTCGATAATGCATATATCTCATTGGTTCAGTATGCTCTGTCGCACCAGGACCCTCGGGCTTGTCCTAGTCCCCCTTTGACGGAAAAGAATCACGACCGAAGGACCAGTTACAATCCGCCATGCCGGGGGATCGTGTCAATCTCGCGATGGCCAAGCCGTCCTGTTACGTCATCGTGCATGCTTCGCCCAACTTACGCCACCTTCCCACTTGCATCGGTTTCGACCACTTTTTCGGACTACGAAAAATTTGTGACAAATCGAGCGATTGTCTGACTATCGCCCTCCCGACGCGTGTGTATGTATGTGCATGCACACCTTGCGCGGAGTGCCATTATCTCAGCAACCTTGCCAAGGACAGTACCACCTGCTCGGAGCGCGGAAGCTTGGGAGACTCTAGCAAGGAGGACCCAGCACAGTTATAAGCGGATTGAGCGCAAGAAAGAAAGGCCCGTTGTGGCGTGAAGCGGAATTTCCATGCATGTTCAGTACAGTGCGAGTCTTCTACTCGCACTATTACTGTAGGAGCCAGGGAGATTTCTCAGGACCATCTTGCTCGAGTTGAGCGAAAGTTATCCGTTTTCCGGCGCGAACGCATCCCACCAGTAACGGTGAGGTAGCGTCATTCGCTTGCTCACTTGACTGGCTGTTTCAGTGCTCAGGTAGGTAAGGACACTTCCCAAGGTTGGCTGGTCGCGACTACTACTAACAGTATTCGACGTGGTAGCAAAAGTTGTGCGTGGCATGTCGGGTATCTTATCCGTCGCGGACACCCCTCCATAGTACAATATCCATGTGGATCCCAGACCTTCTTACCTACAGGTTGTTTGTCCCGAATGACCCTAGTACTAGTTCGAACGGAGCACAGAGTCATGGCAGGAAAGCGATCTAGGCCTCCATCACTACAGAGTGAAAGCAGAGCCAGCCTGCCATTATCACGAGCAAGTACAGCACAACCATCAGTCGGACCCTCTGCAGACACATCCTCCACCGCGCTACCCCTACCAACACCACCAACACCCTTTACACCGCACTCAGGATCGCCTGCGCAAGCAACTGGTCCTATGTCGGGTAGTGACCAGTCGTTCAAGGCGGCCAAAGTGGCTATACCCAGACTTAAGAGATCCCTGGAACAAGGTGAAGGTAGCGCCAAGTCTGGAGGCCGGCATCGAGTCACTCATGCCTGCGAACCATGTCGGCATCGCAAGACCAAATGTAGTGGTGAAAGACCTGCTTGCAGACATTGTCAGGATTTCAAGATACAATGTTATTATGCCGACGGCAAGCGAGATCGTGTGAAGAAGTGAGAATGCCCACCACGCGCTGGACATGCGACTGCTGACTATTATAGGCAGTTTGGAAGTATGCAAGACAAGCTCGCAGAGTATGAGAAGGTTCTTCGAGAGTTATCGGGCCGTGTGGGAGAAGCCGATGCAGATATAATCAGAGGTGTTCTAGAAAGAGTAACGTACCTTTCTACCCACCAAGCGAGACATCAGTGCTGATAACGCCAGGCGAACCTACCAGACGCGGACGAAACCATTGCCGATAGCACAGCCATCTTCAGTGTAGAGCCTGATACAGTATCAGAACTGAGTGGGGATGAGGACGAGCTGGCTAGTGCAGGCGCAGGCTCGACAGGTGCTCTCGATAGAACCGAGGAGGACTTTACGAGAGAGGGCGCAAAATCGACCGGCTACATTGGTAAGACTTCAGACATCACCTGGATGCAGCGGCTGCGTCAGGAGAACAAGTATGGTGAGGGAACATCGGCTCAAGATGCCAACCAAGAACGCCTCTACGAAATATCTGGTCCGTCCTTCAGATCCTCTATGAATCAGAGTTCGTCTAACCTACCACTTTCTGAAGCCGATCAAGGTTTTACGGTACAGGACTCAAGCTACCATCTTAACGATTTGTCTATATTTGCCTATGAATCCGTTGCGCCTTACGAAATGCCTACCAATGAGCACGCCCGCATGCTATTCAATACCTACATGAGTCGGGTTCACCCTGCCTTCCCTATCGTGGGCCGCATGAATTTGCACAACCAGTTCTTCAAGTTCATGTCCAAGAACGGTTCTCAGCAAGCACCCCGCAAATGGCTGGCCATCATCAACCTCATCTTCGCTATAGCAGCAAAATACTCTCATCTCATCGAGGCCGAATGGGCAGGTGATGACCGAGACCACGTCATCTACTTCACCCGAGCGCGCATGCTAGCGATTACCGACGAGACAGTCTTCAACCATCCAGACCTCCAGATGATCCAGATCCTGGGACTTATGTCCTACTACTTGACGTCCATCGATCAGATTCATAGAGCATGGTGTTTGACCGGAATGGCAATTCGATGGAGCACCGCCCTAGGTCTCAATATGCGAAACGACAGCGGCGAACTGTCAAATAATCTGAAAGAAGTTCGATACCGAGTCTGGTGGTCCCTCTATACCATTGAGCACCGGTTGTGCGGCATGACGGGCCGTGTCAGTTGCATAATCGACGATCACTGCACCTGTCCCCTACCCGTGCCTGTCTTGGAGGAAGACTTCGATACTCCCCTTGGCCAGAAACTGCTAAGCAAAGAGCACCAGCAAAGTGACCGAGCACCTTCATCGAATGCCCAAACTCCTCCGGCAGCGAGTAATCACTCCTCACGCTCAGGTTCCAACACAAAAGCCGAAGTACGATCTGCTGAAGTACGATCTCCTTCAACAGCACAATCAATGCAGACTTCCGGCGATTCGACGTTGGAATGGGCCAAGGATGTCCGGCCTAATATGGCTCTCTACTTTCTTCATCTAGTACAAGCTTGTCGACTTATGCAAGCCGCGTTTCACCGAATATACAGCCCGACTTCTATAAAGGCACGGTGGTCTGACATGCAGTTTCGCATCAAAGAGCTCAACGAGCAACTTGATAGCTGGTATCGTAAGCTACCTACAGCCTTCGACTTCCGACGGAATCAACGAGACAAGGACTTCATGGAGCCGCGCTTGTCGCTGGGCTTCCTCTACTATAGCATCAAGATGGTGATACATCGGCCTTGCTTGTGTAGGATGGATCGGAAATTGCCGACTCAAACGGCCAAAAGCCAAGAATTCAATCACTCAGCAGCCACCACATGCGTCCGCTCAGCACAAGAACAACTAGCCCTTATACCTGATGTGCCGAATGCTGTGGGTTTCCTCAAGGTCGGGCCATGGACAACTATCTTACACAACTTAGTCCAGGCGGTCACAGTGCTCATGCTCGAAATCTCATTCCGAACCCACCATATGCCCGAACAGGCTGACGAGATCGTTGACTCGGCGAAGAAGGCAACACGATGGCTACACGCTCTAGGAGAAGAGAACCTCGCTGCTGCACGAGCATGGCAGCTATGCAATACAATGCTCCGTGATGCCGCCGCAAAAATTGGTCGCAGTGTCGAGGACATACCTGACAAACCACCACGCGCAGCTGTGCATGGCGCCGATGATGTCAGCATGGAAACAGGCTCCTCCTCAACGCAGCAAGGATCATATAGTCAGCACGGTCAAGACTATGGCTCTAGCTTCCTACCACCAACATCAATGTCCATGTCCGGCATGCCTATGCCTGCTATGACCGGTTTTCTTGATTCAATGACAGCTTACGATCAGTTGTACTCAATGAGTGGTGGAAATATTGATCCAGCTCATATGCAGTTCAGTCAAGGACCAACCGATGCAGAAATGAGCTTCATGGACCAATTCACCGAGCATAGGCCGGACCATCTTGGTCAGAGAGGTAACCACGGTGGACGACTAGGCTTCAGCTAGGAGCGAAGTTCATCCGATCCAGCGTTACAACAGAGACTGCCAACCTTGCCAATATCATGTCCGGTAGGCTTGAACCTCCGAGGCCCACTACGTGGTGTGGGAATACAGCATCAAGATAATATACAACGCTTGGCCTACATCCCGGGTCGTCGAGCACGTCAACTACGACAAGTCCCGGGGTACCAAGCAACTCACACATTCATCGGTCCAAACTTTCAACCCACGGACGGAAGCCGATCTGCTGAAGGAGCTGCTAAGGCCCGCGGCAATCAGCTGGTGAACGTCGACAACCGCACTCAACACATCGACGTGATGGGCAGACGTGAATCAGAAGAAATTGAGCTCCCCAACAGCGGCGCTGATGATTTCTTAGAAAGCTTGGTAATCGATGGAGCTGACCAAAGTATGCTTCACAACAGAGATAGGCCGTGCTAGTACGATGACTTTAATCACGAACTCAGAAGAGCATGAGGGACGCCAGAGTGGGACATGGGCATGGATGGAGTATGCAGCGTTTACAGGAACAATTTTACATATTACTGAAGGCGATTTAATGCTCAGGCCCTCACCGAATGGCAAATAGAGCAAGTGGTGCATAGTCCTCGGGTGGGAAGGCAACGGAGGGGTGCGGCAAACATACCAAGCCGGTCTGTTACGAAGGGATGATGCAGAATTGCACATATCACATTCTTCACGTCCACGAACCATATTTACCGAGTCCGTCTGTGCACCCGAAGATCTCTCTTAGTGTCACCGTTGCTGCGATGATACTGGTGGCTTCTACGCACGGCTGCTGGCACCTCCAAATGTCATATTACTCATGAACGCCTCGTTTCGTTGCTCGCCAGACCAAACTTTCCATCCCTGTCCAGTTTCTGTTCGGTTCTGAGCTGACTGCTCACCCTTGTTTGTCTGGCAACTTTGCGGGCAGACTGGTCCCATTGCAAGCATGGCTGGCCCAAAGTCAATCACGCTGGCCATCATTCTTGCTGCTCATGGGTTGGCGGTAGGGTCCGCTAGCAACAACAACAGAAAGCTCCATATGGGAGCTCCAGTTGCAGCCAGCATGCTACCCCGACTGGCACACGCAGTTCAAGCACGACAAGCAGCTTCAACGCCTGCGCTGCCGGCCTCATCCTCGTTAACTGCGGTTCAAGTCCCAGTCGCTACAGTGTGTCCACAGAATGGCACACCCGGGTCTTCCAGTGCCTTCCAGCTGGTTTCTCTACCGACAGTCACGTCCAGTAATGGTACGGACTTGGTCGTTTCGGCATCAGCTATCATGCCAGATGGCAGTATGACCACGTTCGCGAGTCGAGCAAGACGACAAGAAGCGGCCGTTGATGCACAGCTAGCAGCGGCTCTCACATTGCCAGGTGGCCAAATGGCTATGCCACTCCTTGAAGGGCAATCAGATGCTGGTCAGTTAGTGGTTGGTACAGATGGCTGCCAAACTCTCTACTCTCCAACTACAACTGCGGTCTGTTCCACTGTTGTGTCGCCCCCCGGATTGCCACCTGTTACCATTACTGACTGTGATCAATACATCACTTTCAGCAGTGAGACGTTGTTCTCTTGCTCGCAGACTCCAACGTACTCTGCCAGGCCGTACAGCACCAGTTCGGCAAGCAATGAGACAGTCACACTCGATGAGGACACTTTCACGAGCCGGCCTTTTGCAACCAGCAGCACAAACACAGTGGGCGGGGACTCGAACGATGAGATGGCATCGATCACATCGTCAATGGACCCTACAGTTACTGATTTCAGCCCAATAGGCGACGAGGATCAGGAAGAAAACGATACTCCGGAGAAGCGACAAGTTATGTTCGATCACGAGGGGAATACGCCGGTCACAACAGACCTTGAGATCATCGCTCCCTCTAGCTCCCCAACATTGGAAAAGCGACACGGAGGGTCCCAACGCAAGAAGAACAGACCTTACCCAGGGAAAGGCAGGGCTCATCAGCAAAAAAACAAGCCTCATCACCCGAACAACAGACCATCTACGACAGACACCAGTGTCATTGACCCTACTGTCACCCCCACTAGCGACGTCCTAGCACCAGTAATACCGTCCAGCTCCGTCAGCGGAATGCCCAGTCGTCCTAGTAACGAAACCACAGACGGCATCTTCGCCGCAGCCGCCGCAGCAACGAGAATCATGCCAGTCCCAGCAATGCTCCAAGCAAGATACAACCGCGAGCACGTCATCCAGCATCACCACCAGAGACAGGCAGAGGCAGACGAAGACACATCTGACATGCCCACCGCGCCAATGCCCAGCAGCACCATTGATGCGTCCTTGACAGCAAATAGCACAAACAGCACGCTCTCCCTCCAGAACAAGCTCGCACACTTCAGTCCACCTCAACCGACGAAGTACTACGCTGCGCCATGGGAGGAGATCGCTCAGGGAGGCATACCCACACACGTCAAGGGCATAACGTGCTATGGTGGTCTGCCCCCTGCCGGCGAATGCACAACGCCCGACGCAGACGGCGACACCGAGCCCTGCGAGTGCTCGGTCGCTGATGAGGTGTGGTCGCTCACCACGCTGTCTGAGACGCGGGTCGGGACTACGGTTGCGAGCTTCGATGGGCCGGTAGTCGTTACTGTAGGTGGCACCACCAGCACGACGAGCATCAGTTTCACGTCGACGCTGACCACGACGCGCACGTACGAGAGTGTCTCTGTGATTCATAGCACTTTGAAAGCTGGTGAGAGTGCGAGTGCCAATGTCGAGCCGACCGTCACAGTCGAGCAGACGAGCATCCCGTCCGCAACGATGACGCTGCTCCCTGGCGATGACGCCAGTGCAGGGGTCTTCGCGGGCATGCCGCAGGATGCAGCCAGCACGCTTACCGCAACGTCGACTTCTGACACGCCGACTGATGCGTCGGCGACACCTGAGCCGGAGATGTCGATCTTGCCGTACTATGGGACGACTTCTGCGTCGGACGATGACGGGTATTATGGGTCTGCGACGACGATTCCAGGTGCTGACGAGGGTGGGCTGCCTACCACTGTGCTTGAGACGAGTGTTGTCGCGACTGAGACTGTGACTGTTCCTGGCGCGAATGCGTCGATGGCGCCGGCGCCAGCGCCAGCGATGAAGGAGAAGAGGGATGATGTTTGGCCCAGTGATGTCTGGCTTGCTCATGCTGATTCTGCCGCGGGGCAGGCCGAGGCTGGTGCTGAGGAGAAGCGCGGGACCGGGTGGCCGAGTGATGTGTGGTTGGCGCATTTGGAGAGTATCAGTATCAAGACTGAAGCAGGGGCTTCTGAGGGCTCGCTCGGCAATTGAGTGGGATGAGATCAGGCTGAGGCCCCCGCTTTGGTCTCTCAGAAAGGGAAGTGTGAGTTTGGTTTGTTGAGGATGGCGGCTTGACGGGCAGACGGGTTTGCGGAGGATTGTGAAGGTGACGACTTAAGAACATGACTACGAGATTCGCTTCGAGATGGACAGGGTAATGCAGGCAGCAGGTTTTAGCAGCATTGAGAAGATGTGCGAGGCGGTTAGGGAACCAGTCCAGACAACACGGTGCACGCACGCAAGCTGAGCCCACTGAGTCAAGGGATGATGTTGCGAGCGGGTGCGCGTTGGAAGGGGAAGATTGAGTAGACTGTAGTACAAGACCGAACTAATAAGAATTCTTCTTGGGTATTTGCAAGTCCCGACCATGCGATGCCCCGTGCGACTTGGTGTGTATTGCGGACAATAGAACCGGATACTTTATTCTGAATTTGTCCTGCATTTGTCCTGCTATCTGGATCCAAAACAATTCTTCTCGCCTCCCACAGGCTTTAGGCGCTATTTAGACGTTCCCACCTTTTTGAACGATGTCTTTCCGTTGCGTATCAGCATGGGGGCAAGCCGTGAAGAAGAGTGCTCCTAAGGTCGTGCTTAGCGCGTTCGGTTGCTCCATTTTCGTGCTACTGAGCATCTGAGTTGTCCCAGGTTGAAGAGGTACGTCGCCTGTGAAGTGAGCAAGCGCATTGCCAGTGACTGTCTTTGTGGTCACCTGAAGGCCGTCACTTGCAATGTAGACGTCCTCCGGTCAGAACCGAAGTGCCGACTAAGCTCCTGATTGACTGTATGGGTAGAACGTGGTATACTCAAAGAGCATCCTCTCGTCCACGTTGGTACAGACCCTTCGCAGATTCGCCTTCGCACGTAGACTGGCTGGAAGACCGTCCAGATGAGTGTGGTCGTCTAGACCAAGATCAAGCGGCCAGACGCGGATTCGGACTCGCAGAGGCTGCTCCAGGCTCACGAGTATCTTTCTTTGCTTCAGAGAGCCATCATCCGTTCTGGCGGTATATGCAAGGATCAAATTGGTCTCGCATCGTGCTCCGCCATTCATTGCCAGTACTGTTGGGACGACTGGCCAATTTTGTCTTTCCTCGATCGCAGCGAACGCGTCCCGTAAGGCATACCACTCTCCAAGACTACCCGAGACTATGTTATCGGGTCCCGGGTCCCTCCACATCTTGTTCAGGGGACAGTAGAACATGACCTCACGAAGGTTCGGAAAGACAGTCTGCCGGGGTGGATCATGATCTGTCCAGAAGGCCACAAGGGAGAATTTCGTAACCATTGGCATAATCCATCTCCAGTGCGGCTGGTTTTGAAACACACTGTCCCAATTGAGCGCTTGATCGGGGAGGTGAAGCACACCAGAGAAGAATGATCGCGAGAAGTATGATGGCAGTTCGGGGTGAAGTTCGCGTGAGATTGCTCTGCAGGTGAGGAGGAGAGAAATCGAGCGTGTACGGACGAAGTTGACCTTTACGGACTGGCGATTGACTGGCAGTGGTAGAAGCTGGTTCTCTGGCATACGAGGCATCACTGCGAGGTCATATGATGCCATGACATATTCATATATGATGAACCGCACTTCACGAGGAAGGCCCAAGATATTGGTCTCTGCTTCAGTAGGAGGTGACATGGTGTACTGACGGCTGTAGACTTTGTTAGTCCTCCTCTCAGACCTTGCTTGCTTAGTGCTTGCTTGCCAACCGTGTCTGTTAGGACTGTGATGAGGTTGTGCACCTGATTTGATTTACAAGCTATCAAGCCGAGAGGAAGCAGTCCAATGGTATAAGAAATGTGCTTCGGAGACAGACTGGACGCAAGGCAGAGTGAGGCTTCCCTTGTGTATATGTGTATGGTGGAAATGGAGGAGGAAGAGTGCGGTTGTGCGTGAAGGAGACAACTGCTGGCTCTTGGCGTGTGGTAGACGCGACAACACAGATGGTGAAGAACGTGTCACCGAAGATGAGTTGCAGTCGCTAGGCCCTTTCGCAAGTCCAGACACCGCAGCTGCCTTAATCACACCCTCTGTCCACCCTCAGTCCGCCACAATATTGCTGCATACAGGTCTTGCTCGAACGCAGGAAACGCAGCTGCACCAGTAAGCATCTGAGGAGGCGGCGAGCACAAGTGGTTGCTCACTAATCTGGTATGTTATCACCTGCGGCCGCTCAGCAATGCGTCAGTTCCAAGACTCTGACTTTTGGCGCAGGTCTCAAGGTCTTATTGACACCATAACACAACTTCTATACATCATCCACCATGCCACAACAACTCCTGCCTCAGATCTTGGTCCAGAGTTTGGTTGACCTCGGAATCCCGCCTCCTCATAGCGACTACGAGGCCCTCCATCACTATGTCCCGAGCTTTCAGCAAAATCTACCATTCGTGATCAACGAGTGGCTACTTCTCGTTCCATCGACAAAGCTGGCCACGTGCGAGAAAGACTTGACGAAGTCGTTGACGATACTGTGACAACGCAACAGTACAGCAACCTGTACCAACACTTCGCTGAACTTGTGCCAGCGGTAGAGAAGCACAAATGGGCAAGGTTCTTGGCTGTGGTCGGGGCTCATATCGACATGTCCAAGGGCATCTGGGTTGTATACAGCCATGGAACAGGTCCCATTGTCGACCTTGATAGCTCCGAAGAACAACCTGAACCTCCATACCAGTGCAGTATCTGCTGTAAGATCTTGACGAAGACCTGCACGATCTCGGCTGGCAATGTGTGCATTTTGGAGAGATAACTTGGTGCTGGACCTGCGTTCTAGATGTAGTCCAATCCAATCTGCGTAGCCAAGGTCGACAACTTCCATCTTGCGCGTGTGGTATGTCCGCCGACATATTGGAGGTCTATTCATCAACTTCCACTCTCACTTCTGAAGGAAAATGCCGAAAGGCTCCGCATGCTGAGTGCGAAGGAGCCACTTTTCTACGCCAAAGAGGCATGTAGCAGATTCTTGCAAGACAGCGCGGCGCCGGACCAGTCGGAGTCCCAGGACAAGTTCGTGTCTTGTGGCGACTGTGGTACTACCACCTGCCGCTTATGTCGAGAAGTGATGACTGCTCATGACGATGTCGAACAGTGCTCAGTTGTCAACCTCAACGTGCGCCGGCGGCAGTTGACCGAGGGTACCAAAAAGCGCAATTGCCAATGTGGCAATGTTATCGAGCAGAACGAAGGCTGCAACCATATGACATGCCCAGATTATCGATACGAGTCCTGCAGCATCTGCAGCAAGAAATGGAAGACATGCCGGTGCCCTCAATTTCAGATGGCATGAGGTCTATTAGGGCATGGCAAGGATGGTTCCATCATGGGGTTATATACTCTCCTGCTCAGATGCCACTAATCTGAGCCGGAAAGAAGAACGGAACGAATAGCTTTGATTCTCCAAAAGAACAAAGGCCGTTCGTCATAGTACTATAGCCCAAAGAAGCACAAAGAGTTCTTCAAGAAGGAGAGGAGGACTGTGCACTGGGCAAGCCGAGAATGGAGGTGATGGCCTAAGCTTTAGGCTGGAGCTGGAAAGTGAAGCGCACCAATTGAAGCTTGGTGGATCCGTCAGCCGAAAATGAAGCCAAGGAAACACTGCCCAGGACTTCGAGGGAGCTTCGACCTCATTAACCTCCATCACTCCTGAAGGCCTCACGACTGTACTTTCCTTCAACATCTTTGCATGGATCGTGTGAGACAGCCTTACTCTTCAGGCGGGAACATCAGCTTCGGTACATGGTCAAATCGGGACAGCATGTATCAAGCATGTATTCCTTTTGTCGCAGAGGCACATATTCTGGATGGTAGCTTGATTGACCTCGTTTGAGCCCCGGCTTTCTAACGCCCTGATATGCCACGTCTCCAGTGGTCCTTTTCCGGATCGACTTTCGAGGTCGGTTGAGGCAAGTTCGATGATTTCTCAAAGACGCCGAGTATCCGTCGCATGCTCGAGCTGAGTCGTGGGTTCCGTTTTGTCCTGGGATTTTCTGGTATAACCATACACTTCTGGACGCGAAGGGTTTCTGTTCCCTCCCGGCCCTGATGTCTGGGTCCGTTTCTAGGCAGACTCTTGACCAATCGCCTGACAAGGGTCTATTCATCTCTGCTCCTTCGGTCCTTATGCTCGACGGTAGAGCTGCTTTTTTACCAAGGAGAGCACGTACTAGAGGGTTAGTGATGTACCCTAACACGCACCCTTTACCCTATCACGTCATACTCTCGTGGGACGATGCCAGTTCCTTCGCACATGCTCGCACAAGGTTCAGGCGAGGGCTTGATTTGTTCCATAACGTGGTAGGGAAGGCTTTCTTCGTGTCGGTTTGGTATGATAGATGCTAGGTATTGTGCCATGCCTTGTGGTGTTGATGATGCGCGGCACTGGACGAAGAAATGAGAGTGCGGGTCCTGAGGGTGTTGAGGCATCCGCCATTGATGATGGAAGTGAGAGCTAGCAGCAAGCCACAGTTGCCTGATCGATTGCTTGTGCCGGTCTATACAGGGATAGACACCAACCTCCTAGGTCTGACCGCAGCCGGAGGTATCTGACAAGCAGCACGGCATTGTTGCCATCAACGTCCACAGTGACCCACGAAAAGTCTTCGTCTTGGCACTATGCAATGATACAATCTCCAAGGCGACAAGGAGTACTAGCGGAAGTCCTACGCATCCCTAAACGTCTTTGTACAATCAACGGCATTACAAGCAAGCTTTCGAGAGACGGTCCAACATTGTCAGGACGATGGCGTACAGACCTGGCAGCTTCAGACCTGCTACATGTATGTGATGCCAGCTAGATACAATCTTGCAGCAATCACTAACCTAAGTCAGTCAAATGTCCAGTCTGCACCGACGACTTCCCAATTTACTCCCGTCGGCGCTTCACTCATGGCTGCGGCGTGATCTATTGCACTGGTTGCATTGAATCTCTACTCGACGAATGCCTCCTGGATCGCAGCCTGTGTCCCATCAAGTGTGACTGTCGCCGTTCATTCTCCATGAAAGAAGTGGCCCGTATGTTGACCATCCCTGAGAGACACAAATACGAAGAATTCAGTGCAACCAAGCCACTTTGTTGCGCAGGGTGTACGAGATTCCTCGAGGATGTCGCTGACATCCGCAATTCGACAAATTCGACAACTTCCGATTCGGTATCTATGTACCTCAGTCGCTGCAAGCACTGCGAGCTATTCACCTGCTTCCGTTGCCTTAAGCTCGAAAGCAGCCACCCAGATCACTCCAAATGCAAACGACCAGATCCGTGGGCTGGAATCTCTTTCTACCGTGTCGCTACTCTTGGAGGACGCAACATTCGAAAGTGTCCAGGTTGCGATCAGCTAGTCGAGAAGAACGCTGTCCCAGGGTGTGACAAAATACAGAAATGCCCAGTCTGCAAAGCAAAAGACTGGTGCTTTCGATGCAAGCAGTTGAAGGAGAATTGCACTTGTTGAGAGAAGTCCGAGTGAGGGCTGAAGGTGATTAGATGGACGTTGAAGGGTGATTGTTACAAGGAGAGCTTCAGAAGCAGGTTATGTCATGAACAAATGAAGCCCGGAGGTCAATGAGCCACAAAAGACGCTGCATCACCCCCCTCATCGCCAAGCACATCCCTGCATATGGTGAGATGATGTCCATCACTACTCATGCAGTACTACTCCTGCTGTCAGGAGAACTCACAGACGAAGGTTGCGCTATCTTGAGCAATCACAAGATCAGCAAGATAGGCGATGCGGACATGCTTACGCGATTTCAGGCTATCCCCAATGGGCCAGAGACGCACAGTACCAACGCAAATGAGAGCAATGGCTAATGGCGCTGACGGTGGCCAACGGTCACACAGATGAGATGATTTCGAGCGTTGATAACACACAATACCATGGCTGAATCCGTGATGGGTGCAAATAGCATCATCAATGAAGCACGGGAAAGCACACCATCAGTTGAGCGAAGGAATACCCGGTAGCGTCTTCACCTCTCCTCTTTGCCGGCTTTGTTCTACGTCTAATATTGGACGAGATCCGTACCTATGTCTAGGCCTCGCGCACGTTCCCAATCCGGAGCTCTCCGTCATCACTCCATTTCGACGTCGAGACCCAGATAGCAGACATTTGTGGTTCCACGATGAGAGTCAATGTTACGCATATTACACGCTGTATACAACCTACAGGGGTCTTTCTTCTAGAACTGAGCAGGAGTCAGCCATACTGGCCAGGGTTGATGCTAGTCCGCCACTTTCATCGTGCTCGAGAGCGCTCATTCAGGCCCCTGTCTACCGCTTTGTTCACTACGCGGTGCCAGTTGAGTAGGTGACAGTGAGTGTCACTGGATAAAGAGTGCGTCCGACGTGCGGCTCGAGTGTTAGGTGATACCAATCACGGCAGTGCAAGTATGTGACAACACTGAAAGTGACCGGTTTTGATCGGGCACGCCACAGACAGGCCGCACGGGAAGATCGAACGCCGCCATAAATTCTTGCGTCCTCGACCGCAAAGATTCCATATGAGTCGTCTGCCAGCTTTAAGTCTACCATCCTCAAGCACCGCCAACTATTGTTAGACTCGATAAATATTGAACCAAACTCAGTCTTGCGTGGCCGGCACTTGTCATGGCAGCTCGATCGCCGACATTCGAACGCGCGATGGCGACAGACGATACTGACATTCCCGAAATATGCCAGGTGTGTGACGGGTTTGTGGAACGTGAAGGGGTGAGGGCTGACTGGACCTGCGCCTGCGACGATATATGGTGCTCGGCTTGCATAATTCAAGCCTACAGCGTTGCTGCCAGAGATAAGGGTGCCTGGCCCATCCGCTGCTTATGCGGAGAAATCATCAGATTGAACTCGGTGAAGCACATCCTACCAGAGGCTTTTCTTCAGGTACATGGCGAGACGTTCGCACACTGGAGCGCAAGACAACCGCTCTACTGCGCGAAGGAGAGCTGTTCTGCGTTCCTAGTAGACCAGGGTGACCAAGCAGACTCATCAGGTCAATCCACTCCACAAGACCGGTTCGTCTTGTGCGGCGACTGCGGCTCGAAGACCTGTGCGGACTGTAAGTCGCCGAAGAAAGCCCATACCCGGCGCGGCAATTGTCGAGAGCAGAACATCGGCCGAACGCGACAGGAGCTTGTTGCTGGTAGCGGGTGGAGAGCGTGTCGATGTGGCCATGTCATTGAAAGAAACGGTGGTTGTCTACACATGGCATGTCTGAGTTGTGCGTATCAATTCTGTTTCAGTTGTGGTGCAGAGTGGAAGAGATGTGATTGCCCGGAAGTTGATACAGCGATGGCAGATGCTTGGGATGCCGACGATGGATGGGGACAGGAAGACGACCCACTTCCCGACCCCATTGTCATCGCTCAGGCACGACTCAACTTCGAGGAGGTACAGGTGCGGGTAGTAGATAATGGGAGGCTGAGGGAGGTACATGTGCAAGTGGGGCAGCGACTACAGCTGGGACCGGTATACGTGCAGGTATTAGGGCCGGGCGCGCAGGTGGCACATAACATGACACAAATCTGGACGTCAGGAGGGGTCAATGAAGTGACTCAGTAGCGAAGATTCCTTGCGCTGTATGTGTTCTAGCCTCGGTATCCGCAAAACCTTTGAGGCTGGATGGTCTTTCTAGTTATGAGATATATGTGCTCCATTGGAGAATTCATTGGAGAAGGGGCTGAAGAGTATCAATGTAACACCGCAAATACCACCAACATTACTGCCCTCATGGTGATGGTGCAGGGTGAGAGTGAAACTAGGATACGACCGGTGATGACTAAGCAATGTCTTTGGCCAAACTTGACCGCAAGCAGTCACGTCAACAAACAGACCAAACATCGTGTCGCAACTTCCACGGCAGGATAGACTCATGCTTCATACCCTTGGCCACGGCTGTCCCCTTCCACACGCAATCCTTCGCTTCTGCACTCCTTCGCGTGTCGCAGGCCCACGTCGACCATGGCGTCGCCTGCAAAACGCATGCGCATGTCATCCCAGCGCGCGTCATTATCTGGCAGTGGGCTCCGGCAGTCGGTCTCAGTCATAACACCCTCCCAGAATGCAGCCAACCGGTCAGCAACAGCGCAGTCGACATCCTATGATATTATCTCAGGACAGCCGATAGAGTTGGCACCCGAGAAGGCTCGGAGACGATCATTTTCACACTCACGGGGCCCAGGCCTAGGCCAGAGTCTACATGCTTCACAATCGCTAAGGAAAAGCACATCGAGGCAATCGCTACTTCCGCAGCCGCAGCCACAGCCAATGCAGACGATAAGCCAACAGAAGCACCAAGAGGAGACACTACAATTACAAGCACGAGTGAACAAACTCGAATATGAGCTCAGAAGTCTGGAGGCAGAACGCGGCATGATCACCCTGCAACATGAGAAGGAACTACGAGAGGCTCAGATGAGGGCAGACGCCGACTACAACAGATACCAAGATGCTGAATCCGAGAGACTCAAGGCTGTGCGACTGCAGGAGAGTGCCATGAAGGAGATACGGGATGTTCGCGATAGAGGGGTGAATGAATCCGCTGTCGTCGAGAGGAAGGCTCGAGACTTACAAGGTCAATGTGATCAGCTTAGGGAGGACAAAGAGGACCTTGAAGCCAGGCTCAGCGATGCCGAACGAGAGTTGAGACGAATACAAGTCGAGGAAGTCGAGGGTGCTAGAAGTCGCCTTGAACGGACAGTCCAGGAGACAACAGCCGAGCTCGAAGAGATGAAGAATCGCTTTGAGACTGTTAACGAGAAACTGCAGGAGAAAGAGAAGTATGCTGAGGACATGGAAAAGAAAGTGCTGGAGCTTAATGGGAAGACTGGTGGTGGTGAAGAACTCGAGGTGCTGAAAAGAGAGTTCAGTGAGCAGATGGCCAGCGTACGAAGGCTAGAGAACGTCGAAAGAGAACATCGAGCGAAAATACGGAGGTTGGAGGACGAGAGAAGGAGTGTGAATGTGGTAATGGAGGAGAAGAGATCCTTGGAGACACGAATCAGCGTGCTGCAAGACTGCGAGAGAAGAGCGGCGGAGCTCGAGATGCAGAAAGAGCTGCTCGAGGACGAAAAGAGGACGTGGACGAGTTTGCTGGAGAGAGAAGGAGAGGAAACGCCGCAAGCATTCGAGAGCCCCGAGGCTGTTGTCAAAGCGCTTATCAACGAGCGCATTGAGCACGCCCTAGCGCTTGAGCGAACTGGTGAGGCAGAGACTGAACTCATGGGGAAAGACGAGGCTTTGAGGGCCGTTGAATCGGAGAGAAACGTGCTTAAAGCTGAGCTTGAGAAGCTGAAAGAGAATGCCGCTGCGCAGGGCACGCCGGCGCCAGAACCAGAGAGCAAAGCTGTTCAGAGGCTGGAACGACAATCGCAACTGGCGAGGAAGGAAATTGAATATCTACGAGCCCAACTCGACACTTTCAATGCAGAAGAGCTCACCATGATGGAGAACGCTAACTTCGACTCCCAACGAGCAGAGCAAATCCAGCGATTGGAGGGTCTAGTCAGCGAGTACAAGTCAGAGATCGGGAATCTACGTAATCAAATCTCAACACTCGAGTCGGCTCCCTCCACTATTCAACCAGCTCAGCCACCACAAATTGCAGGTATGAAACGAGCAGCCGAGTCGCAAGAGGCAGATGATGGAGAGCTGGGCAGACAACTTCGCAAGAACAAGAACTTACAGATTGCGCTCGAGAAGAGCAAGAAGGAATCGCAGATGCTAGCGACCCAACTTCAAGCGGATAGGTCTCAGCTCAAGGCTCTCCGCGCGTCGGCTTCAGTGCGTGTGCTTGAGCTTCGGGACAACCCGACTGCTGCGCACCAAGCTATCCAAGCAGGCACCCTGCGGACACTGAAGCGGGAGAACACCGACTTGATGGCTCAACTCCGTGGTAACTCAGATGAGGTGTCGCGCGTCAAGGTCGTGCCTGTGTCTAGCCTCGATGCACTCAAGCTCGACCTGAGGGACATGGAGCGGCAGCTGGAAAGTAAAGATAAGCGAATGAGACGCCAACGAGAGATCTGGACTGATAAAGCTGCTGAGTTCCGAGACGTGATTTCCAGTATCCTCGGCTACAAGATCACCTTCTTACCCAATGGGAAAGTCAAAGTGAGAAGCATGTACTATCAACCGGCACGAGAGGGCGAAGAAGAAGAAGCGCAAGATGAGGAGGATCGAGAAGACTATATTGAGTTCGACGGAGACAAGGGCACAATGAAGATTGGCGGGGGTAGAGATGGAAAGTTCGGACAGGCTGTTAGCCAGCATATCAACTACTGGGTTGGTGAGAAGAAGGAAATCCCTTGCTTTTTAGCAGCCATGACGCTGGAATTCTATGAGGAGTTCGGCGGGATGGCAGACCTGAGACCGGAAAGCGATGAGCAGTAAGGGACAGCGCAGTCGAAGCTGCGGTATTGGAAGGGCGTTTGGTGACCGGCGGAATTGTGCTTGACATAAGAGATACCCATGAGTGCAAAGCACCGTTCATACTGTCATCAGATTATGGCACATCTGCCTGCTGAAAACTACTCCTCCTGCCGTGCAGAGCCGTTGTAAAGGTGCGTACGTCGTTTTAGAATCACACACTTGCTCAGGTTCGCATTGGATACACGAAATACCCACCTATGGTCTCCGGGTGGCAACATCGCCGGTGCCGACAATCAAGGCCTTCGTCACAGCCTCAGGCACAAAACTATGCTAACCATCTCCAACCAATCGAGGTCTTGCACAATTTTGTGCGGGGAAGGGTCTCGAAGAACGAGATGACGTTTTCTCTCGGGAAAGATGGATTGTGAACCATTCTGCTTTCTCGGAGATGTCGCCATCAATGAACCTGACAAATGAACGAGCGCTTAATAAGTCGGTTCATGAACTGCCTCGGGACAGTATATATACATTCAACGGTAGGTCAGTATAGGTCGTACCTTTTCCAAGCTTCCTCTATCAGATATCCTGCGGTTTCACATCAGCACTAGCCCCAGCAGCACAATGTCAACAACGACCGAATCAATCACTAGCACCATCTTTACGGGCCAAAATGACCCATCCTACGTCCCTCGAGGTCCGGTCAAGAGCAAATTGAACTTCTTTCAGGACCCTGCAGATGGCAGCAAACCACACAACTATGTCGAGCAGCCGCCCGAGGGCCAACCCCAGCGCAACTTTGGTCAGAACGAGATAGAAGTCGAGCTAAACGACATTCGTGATCGTGAATCCGATTTCTGGCTCGACAAGGACGCCTTTCAAGCCATCAAGGGCATCCCATCAGAAGAGAAAGACTTCACAGATGACGAGCACATCAAGAACACATACTACCCGGAGGTCGAGAAGTTGCTGCTAGACCATGTACCGGGTGCACATAAGGTGACTCTCTTCGACCACACGATTCGACGCAGCAATCCAGATGCACCACGGGCACCAGTAACAAGGGTACATGTCGATCAGACAGCTCGCTCGACCGACTGGCGGGTTAACCTGCACAACCCTGAGGAAGCAGAAGAGCTTCTCAAGGGACGCTACCGCATCATCAACGTCTGGCGGCCGCTGAACGGGCCAGTTCAAGCGTCTCCACTAGGATTCGCTTCTGCAGACTCGACGGAAGATCACGATCTTGTCCCTGTTGAGCACCGGTATCCCCACAGGACTGGCGAGACGGCAGCAGTGAGATACAACAAGGGCCAGCAGTTCCATTACTGGTCTGGCATGATGAATGATGAGAGACTGCTTTTGAAGTGCTACGACAGCCAGGACGGAGTGGGACAGCGAGTACCACATACGGCATTTGTCGATCCAAGAACACCTGAAGGTGCTCGGGGACGGGAGAGTATTGAGGTCAGGGCGCTTGTTTATGGTTGAGAGCACAAAGCGTTTAGAGTTCAATTTGTAGTATTAGCATAGTGTTTTCATACAATATTTTCTGAATTTCATTGACCAACTGTAACATCTACATCCCCTTGACTGCACCCTACCGTATGGATGAGAGCAGGTTCGCCTTCTGGTCCGCGTCTAGCCCAGGCCCAGACAATTACCTTTAACATTAGCGGCAACTTAGCCGACCGCCTCCCTGCGGCTGCACAGTGACACTTGCATCAGGGACATTAGGGCCAGATTGACCCAGCTGTACAGTAAGTTAAGTTCCCACAATTTAGATCGCAACACTACCACTTTAAATCCCGGTCCTCAAACACCCTCTCCATCATCGTCTGTAGCCTGATCCGAAACTCTCGCGGTCCTGAACAACTTGCGCCCAACGAGCAACGACCTGAGCATACTCATCCCATTCTACAATCCGACGAACAGACAAAGAGCAGGAGGACACCATGTCAGAAACACTCCAAGACCTCAAGGACATCCCACAAGAATTCTTCAAAGATGGCACACAGTTCATCAACCGGTGCACGAAGCGTGAGTCGCCTGCTCTTATAGGAATTGGTGTGGTGTGTTGTTTGTTGCGACTTCCTGCTAATTTGTTTCTTGCTGTTCTAGCTGACCGCCGCGAGTTCGTGAAGATCAGTCAAGCGGTCGGAATGGGCTTCTTGATTATGGGTGCGATTGGCTATTTCATTAAGTTGAGTGAGTACATCTACATCCCATCCCTTCCTTCCTACGTGTGTTTTTGGATTGTGAGTTCAAGCACGAGCACGGCCGGGGCATTCAGAGGAAGAAAGCTGGGACTAGCGGAAATGGAAGAACGAGTGCGCTGGTGAAGAAAGGGAAAGACTGCCGAGAAGATGGAAGTGCAAGGCGGAAGAGCGAGGACGGGTCGATATAGACAAGGCCTTCAGGACGAACTACAGATCGGGCATGCATGGCTGGGAGAGGAATGACCCAGGATGAGCACCGGCGGATATCACAAGACAGTGGCAGTGGGACCTCGAAGCTCACATTATCACGACATTGTTGATGACCGTACGCTAACATATCAATTTCCAGTACACATTCCGGTCAACAACGTGCTAGTCGGGTAGGATGTTCAGAACGCGGTGCAAAGGAGAGCAGAGCAGAGCAGAGCAGGATGAGGCAAAAGACAGGTAAAGGAAGCTGAGGCACACCAGATCAGATCAAGTTCGTTGGCTCTGGCTCGCGCGCACGCTCAGTGCATGCCATGCGGGCGCAGAAGAAGAGGCACAGATGGGCTAGATTCACGGTAGCTGTCATCTACTCTCAATCTCTCACCCAAGCCGAGCGACAATCGAGCGCTCAGCTTCGAGATTCTCCTGCTATCACATCAAATCAGTGAGGACTTTCAAAGCTGCATCTACTACGTGACTTAATCGCTAGACTCAAGTCAAGTCAAGTCAAATCCGACTCAAGTCTACCGTTCCAAACACCTGACCCTGGCCTGCATGCATGCACGCACGATGCTACGCGAGTGCGTTGCGCAGCTCTCCCGTTTGAACTTGTCTTGGCTTGCAGTGCCAGTGTCAACGTGGCAATGTAATGCATTGAGTCCGTTCCGCCTCGCCCCCGCCTCGTCTGTGTATGCTTATGCTGATTCCGATTGTGATCGTGATATATGCGCCGCGTTACGTCCTATCTATACGACCATGACCATGACCATGTCTCTGTGAGTCGAGTCGAGTCGTTATTCCATTCATTCATTCATTTATTCAGTACGTTCGTTCATCCGTCGCCACTCCGCGCCGGATGCGCCGGCTAACGTACAGTAGATGAGACTTAGACTGAGAATGAGAGCTAGAGCTCCATGAGTTGGGTGGGGAGGAAGAGCTCAAGTGTAGTGCAGTGTGGTGTGGTGTGGTGTCGGGACTCAGAATATGATTGGAGTACGGTATGGTGTGGTACGGTGGATGTTCAAATTGCTCGTTCCTTCTCCTTTTCTCTCCGTGTTTCCGGGCACTGGCGCTGGTACTGGCGGCATGCTGTGGCACATTGTGGCATATATCACCTCATTTCACTCACTCACTCACTCACCTACGATAAGCTCGATCCTGATTCGGCCACTCCGTCCCCCGCAGCGTCAGACTGTTACTCAACCGCCTAAGCAGACCAGTCCCCGGAAGCCACCGTCACCAACCACCCCCACCACCATCCTCGTCATCATCCGCACCATACCTCGTAGCCCTCACCGGATTGCTCCTCAACCCCCGTGCGCCCATGCGCGCCCTCGTCCGCGCCTGCTGCGTCGATTTCGGTGCCGCCCGCGGCACAAGACGCTCATTATACGGCTGGCCCATCTCGGGATACCCGTCGTCCTCATGGTCGATCCACGTGCCGTCTATCGCGCCGACCATGCGGTCTTTCTCGCGCAGGGTCCCCGGCGCATTGGGCGCGAATGTGCTGTCGTTCCAGCTGTGCACGGACACTGTCCCCGTTGACATGCCCCAGCCGTTCCAGCTTGTGGCTGCGATGACGGGCGCGGTGGGCGACCACGATGCGTCGCGGACGCACGTCTTCCATACGTTCGAGTTGTACCCCATGTCCCAGTCGAAGGCGTCGCCGCGGCCGTCCATCTGCGGACGCGTGCCGCGCGTCGAGTTGCTTACGTCGATGGTCGCGACTTGCTGGCCGTCCAGGTCCCAGATATACACCTTGCCATCCTCGCTGCCACTGTACACGTACCGGGAATTACTGCTCGTGGGCGGACTAAAATGGCACCGGATGAGTGTTTTCAGCACGGAGTGACCCCGGAACGTCACAACGCTGCAATCGTCCGGATTCGGCTCCCAGTCGCGCAGATTATACTCGGCGAACCGGTAGTCGAAGTTGGTAGTATACCGGCCCAGGTTGATGCTGTCGAATTTCGAGGGACTGTGCATCTTGCGCAGATCCCACAGTTTCATCATTTGGTCTTTCCCATTCGACAGCACGTAGCGCCCGTCGCCTTTGCTGTCGACGTACGTCAGGCCCTCGGTGTGGCCGACGAAGACGCCGGCTTCGCGGCCGTCGGCCATGGAGCGGCGGTCCCACACGCGGAGGGTCTGGTCGTCGGATCCGCTGAAGAGGATGTGTGGGGAGGACTTGTCGCCGAAGCAGACGGCGTTGACGTCGTCGGTGTGTTTGCGTAGTTTAAGCGTTGTTTTGCGCGTTTCGAGGTCGTAGACTAGGACGTTGTGGTCGGAGGTGCCGGCGACGATTTCGCGGCCGTCGCCGCTGAACCGGAGCGACCAGATGCCGAAGCCTTGGCGGCCCATGTAGTGCGGGCGCGTGTCGCCGAGGTGTAGGCTGTTGGGCGCGTACGAGGTGAAGTCGAGGAGGGTGTGGCCGTCGAGAGCGTTGGGGTCGGTGGGGGCGAGGCACACGGTGTGGCGGATGGAGGAGTAGGCGAGGAAACGGTTGTCGGGGGAGAGTGTGGCGTCTGTGATGGTCCATTGACCGAAAGGGAAGTCGACGGTTTTGTAGTATTTCCAGCTGTAAGGGTTGGAAGTGTCGTACATCTGAACTTTGAAGTTTTGGGTGCAGCTGAAGAAGAAGTTGCCGTCGTCACTGAACTGGCCGCTGTAGGCGCGCGAGTCGTAGTGGATGATGCTGTCGGCGGAGGTGGTGTTTGGGATCATTTGTTGGGAGATGAGTCTGTTGTGTCGACGGGCTGTTGATCGGGGCTCGATGCCTAGACGACGCCAGAGTAGACGTTGACTGACTGAGCTTTTCCTGTGGATGGCTCGTTCTATTCTGCTGTCTTTGGCGCCGAAGACGCCTGATTGCATAAGCTTGCGGCCCTCTGGATTGGGGACCTTGGGGAAGCGGTTTGGATCCAGGTTTTTCCTGCGAGCATGGCGCCGTCTGGGGTAGCCTCTGTGTGGGAAGTAATCATCGTCATCATCATCGTCGTCGTCTGGATCTGGGTCATTAGCACCGGCGCCTCGAGCACCGGTGGCGCCATTGTAGGTTATTATCCGGTAGTTGCCTTGTGCTAAGATACGCTGAAGACCATCGTGGCCGCCGAGCAGGGCTTGGAGGTGAGCGAGGGTACCTTGAGGTCTTTTAGCATATGCCAGGAGATGTGCCAATGTGGGCTCACGCTGCTGCCTCCTCTCTTGAGCTATTTCTGCATTTGTGGTTGCACCTCCCGTTTCTGCTACTGCTGCTGTATCTTCCGTTTCTGTCCTTTCACCTTCATCTTCACCTTCACCTTCGTCCAGTGTTCCGTCATCCTCGAACACTATTTCTATATCACCATCTCCAAACCCTTCGGCTGCATCTACTCGACGTCGGTGTCAGCAAAGTACGCATGTACAGTAGTTCTTGCTCTGACCTTCAAAATCGTCTGTTTCTGTTTCATCATCCAGTTGACTGCCACTGGCAAGGGTGCTCAGTTCAGTCGCTTGCTCATATATGTCGTCATCTTCGTCCTCGAATAGGTCCTGTATCGATTGTTGCAGGCGTTCTTCTGAACCGGACATTATGATTACGCAGTGTTGTTATTAGCTTGAAACACAAAGGAGCAAGAAGAGAGACTACAGAGACATTAAGGCTATGAACAGCCTGCGGTCTACAATATGTAGGGCTAATAGATGTCCGTAAGCTAGACCTATGGCTATGTGGATTAACCTCCATCTTACTGGTATGAGCTTATCGGAGATAAGTGTATCGCTGTGTCCCCTCACTGACGATCTAGGCCTGACATGGGGACAGTGAGCGCGTTACATCCGAGGCACCTAAGCAAAGCAGCTCCGTTCAAAAGTTCATGGCTTATGTAGATGAGCTTACGAGGCGGCACGGAGCCTCTATCTATAACGATCGATTGGATCTGAGAAAAGTGGTCAGGATCTCAGTCCTGCCGATACGTCGCTCATATGCTCATATCTGGATCGGCCAATCGCATACGCCGGAATCCCTGACTCTGTCTTCCAAAAAGTATCAGGTCGTTGCTCACATCGAAACGCCTGCATGCTTAAGCAAATCGCTAATTCAATTTCAACTGAAACGCAGCTTCCTTACGAGTCTTTGTCGTCATCAAGAGTGCATCCATGCGCTGCGTCTGTCCACCCCATCAATCTGTTGGCGATATCACTCGCATAACAGTGTGTAGCGCCTCCCTTTCCCAAATCCCCGGATGCATCGATTGCCCCGGAATTGTACAATCTAGCGCCTCGGTAGTATGCCTCAGCCACCTCGTTGCCTACAACATCGGCTTGAGCAATGATGTCTTCGGCCAAACCATGCCCGGCATCCGTTCCAGCCACTATTACTTGTCAGTACCTTGTCTCCTCTGGTCGAAGTTCTCATGCTTACCGCCGTCCCTGACCATCCCCAGAATCTGGTCCTTTGGGCAAGGATTCTGTACTTTCCCGTCATCATTACACGAATGCGTTCCCTTGAAATCTTGCAACAGTCCTGGATTGTGTATGCCGTCAGGGCTGACGCTGCTTTCGGCTCTGACGCATCCCTTCGTCTCCTGCATTACGGCCGCCATGATGAATCTGTGGTCCACCCGCGTCTCGTGCGCAACCTGTTTGATCGCATCGTAGAGGTCTTGTGTTTCTTGTGCATTGTTATTGGTCTGGTTGTAGAGGATATTGCATGAGCGAGCTATTATGTGGGCATTCGTTATCCACATCTCGTTGAAGGATACCCAGTGTTCTTCGGCTAGCCAGCCCGCGGCGCGGGACCCGTTGCCTGCGTACATTACGTAGGCGTTCGTGCCGCCTGGAGCAGGTTAGTCGTTGGACGTGACGGTAAGCAGAGAATGACTAACCATCATAGTCATTCCAGTAACTATCCGTACCCAGCAGGCCTTGGACTATACTCGAGTCGTCGTCTCGTCTCTCGGTTACTGGTGCTGTCCGTGCGAATGCGACGAGGAGGCATGTGACGAATATCTGTCATCTGTCAGTATGGACGATTAGGAGATATGGTGGGTGTAGATCTGCGACATACAGATGAGAATGAAAACATGGTTTGATATGATGCTCAGTTGAGCCACGATACGGCCGTGCCAGCCACTTGCAGTCTTGCTGTATGCGACAACGATATCGAAAGAGCTGTGGTAAGAATTAAATCGGCCGAAACTCAGGTTCAACAATCAGTCAGTGCGTATGTAAGAGGATAGCAACAAGGTACAGAGCAAGAAGGATCACAGCAGAAAGACAGATTGAGCGAAATGAAGGGCCTTAAGCATTGATAATGATCCTTCTTGTCTCGCATCTTCTGCTAATGTAGGCCACCAGCCCATGCCATACACCGCAGTCAGGCTGGAGGCGAAGCGATAGAAGTTTGATGGGCTTGAGACTGGTTCCCGAAGGGGCCGAGAAGATCTTGGAGCTAACACTGCACGGCTTGGGAGCTCTGCACCAGCTCGAGCCACTCGGAGCTTTTTTTGCTGAGAAGGTTTTGGCGACGGCGGCTTCAGATCTGTGCCTAGCAAGCCTAACTCGGCTGAGAGTGGCTGACAGACAGGTGGAGGCTTGTATCACTTCAGAGACGCGCAAGATCGTGCTGTGAAAATGTGAGCGCGTCAGACATGTGGTGACCTAGCTGTTAGGCCTGGACTGTGCGGATTCGTGCACTTGATGTTCTCAATTGCCACGAAGTAGGAATGAGTACACAGAGCCTAGTCTTGGAGCGCGGTTGGTTGTTGAGATGGCCTAATGCTGATGTAAGCATCTACTATTTTGAGGATCGCCCCAACTGCGCCAACCTTAAGATTTCTTATTGAAAGAGACAGAACTCGTCCCTTGGCTGCATTTCTTTCTCGCTCGTCGCTGGGCTGCCGGACTCGGCGTGCTTCAGGACTCGGCATCGAAGCCATCATTTACTGTCTCTATCGACACCGTATGAGTTTGTTGCCAATAGCAAGGTCTGTCGACATTCATGGTAGTTCGTCCGCAGATGCAACCATGGCGTCTCGATTCGGCGGTGGTGGCGTTGCCTAATTATTGTGGGAACATTTAGCCCGTGTCGCCCCTCGACGAAACTTGCAATTGGTAACACCACTTCAACGAGGGGCAACTAACTGTCACTATCCCCTTTACTTCCTATGGCGTGATGCGTTCATAATTGTCAGCAACAAGTCACACCAGGTAAACAACTGCGTTCCTTGTTGACGCTTTCATCTCGCTTCCCTTTAGGGGTTACAATCCGGGCATAAAGACTGGGAGGCATCAACATCGCCCTCCTATACCTCCTCTCTATGAAGGCCATCCACCGCTATTGCCTATTGACATACCGTGACCTCCTGACCACAAGGACCACGACCGTCAGCACATAAAGCAGTGCAGCTCCAAGAACTATGAGCAGAGCAATAACGAAGCGCAGCAGACACGAACCCTTCGAGATCACGCTGCCCTTATCAGCTTTAGTGGTAGCAACCACTTCAAGCTGGTAGTCCTGTTCGATCTGCTTGCCTGCGACCTGATACCTTGAGACGGCTTGTCCAGGTCCCTTGCGATGATGCGGTGTCGCACAACGTATTTGATGGCCATCCAAGAGGTATGTTCTTCTGAGACGGAGCTTTTGTGCGTGGTGGTGAGGAATGATTGGTCACGGGGCAACGTAGAGGAAGAGGGCCAAGAGGAAGAGGGCCAAGAGGAAGCCATGATGCTCCGTGGACATATGATTCCGAGTCGCGGCATGCTATTGGCTGGCAAGCACGCTTGGGGTGTCCAATACCCCGAGCATCGACACCCGGCTCGATACAGAAGGTGGGAGAGGACAGCGAATTAGCGCTTCGCCCTTCCACTTGCTCGATCGACTCTACGATAAACAGAGCCACAAGATCAAGCTGGACAAGGAAAGCACAGGCAATGCGCTTAACATCCAGCTGTACCGTGCAACAAGTTCAATGTAGCACCACGCCTCAGCCAACTCAGCTCATCTTCAACACGGCCTTTCCAAAGTTCTCTCCCTTCAACATGCCAACGAAACCCTTGTCACCCTCGCTAATATCCCACTCGTGTAATTTCGCAGTAAAAGACCCATCTTTCAGCCACTGCTTCACGTTCTTCTGATGAGCCTCCATATGCTTTGGCCCACAGCTAGGATCCCCAAACACCAAGAAACCCCTCATTGTAATCTGCTTTCCGACAATCATCATCAAGTTCTTATGCCCGTACTTCTCGCTCTCATCCTTTGCGTTATACTCCGCAATCATACCACACGCAATAATCCGTCCGAACGTGTTCATGTTCTCGATCGCAGCATCGAGGTGTTCGGCGCCCACGTTCTCGAAGTAGATGTCCACGCCCTTCGGCGCTAGACGCTTCAATGCCTCCTTGGGACTTTCCTTCTTGTAATTGAAACCACTATCGAACTTGAGCTCTTTGGTGATGAAGTCTAATTTCTCATCGCTGCCGACAGAGCCGATGACGGTTAGCCCCTCGTGTTTGGCGAGCTGGCCGACGATTTGCCCGACTGCGCCGGCGGCACTAGAGATGAAGATCGTCTCGCCCTTCTGCGGCTTGCCAATTTCGTAGAAGCTGGAGTATGCCGTTAGACCAGGCATACCAAGCGCGCCGAGGTAATGTCTAACGTCGAAGCTGGTGTCGTTGGGATCAGCTTGCGACTTCGTTATGTCCTTCAGATGGTCTGGGTCCACAGTCACGAAGCGTTGGAGAGGTAGGTTGGCTCCAATTATATCGCCTTCCTTGAACTGATCAGCCTGGGACTTGACGACTTTCCCGAGGGAGTATGATTTGACGGGGTTGCCAGTTTGGAATGCTGGGAAGTACGACTTTATCGAGGGGTCGCGCATCAGACCACGAAGGTAAGGGTCTAGGCTGGAGTAGAGGACTTGGATTAGGATGCCACCTTTTGGTGCTTCCGATACGGATTGCACATCTTCAACGACGAGGTCCTTGCCAGGGACGGGTAGGCCGGAGGGCACCTGCTTGTACATCAAAGCCGTATTTGTTGGCGCCATTGTGCTGCTTAGTCGGTAGTGTACTGGTTATGGTTAAGTAGGATTTCGTCAATGTTTGCTGAACATATGCGAAGGATAGTGAACGTTTAAGTAGTAATATCACTACACCCCGTACTGGCCTTGGAGGCTAAAGGCTGTGGAATGAGATCAGCGAGTGGATAAGTTCTGAAGGATACCTTTGCCGCTGATCAATTGACAGTTTTCCCAGGCCAATACCTTGCTCAACGAGAAGTGGTATTAGCTAAGCACTGACTTAACCCAAGGCTTTATGAAAGTTGTGCATGAGTTCATTGTGGATTTGTCAGACGATTTTTCCATGTTCTGAGGTCACCTACGGTATGTTTCGAAGTGGTTCGTTGCGTGTCAGTTAACGAACTTCGAAACGTCATGGCGACGTTGATCGGACAGACTTTCGTATCGAAGCCAAGACGGGAGGAGCTCGGGCGGATGGGAACAAACCTCAGTGAGGAATATGCGTCAAACGATTGTGTTACTACGGTGCGATGAGTGTGAAGTGCGCGGAAGCAATCTGAGTACAGAGATTAACAGTTTCGCATTGACAAGAACATCGAAGGGAGTTGGAATGCTTCGAGGTCAGCACTGTCGGGTTCCTGCTGCCGAGACATCAGGCTAGTGTGGCTGTTCATGCCCAGTCAATGTCACCTCCTGAAATTTGCCCTTCTACGGTTTATCAAGTCCTCATCGTTGACCACATGGCATACTGGCGGAATCGATGTACTTGTACGTGTTGACAACCCATCCTACGAGGATTGCCAAGGTATTGACCGGACTTCCACTCATGATGCCATCAGGTTCGATGCGGGACTAGCGCGGCCTGGAATACCGGAAGGAGGTATATTCGTATACAACAACGCTTTCCAGGAGATCGAACATGCATAGACCTGAAAGTAAGACAAGTGTTTCTCTCCTTCATTAACGTAGTCCAATCCTCCCCACTAAGCGACAGTACCGTATCAAGCTCAGCTACCCGCGTTGTCCACAGCCACAAAGGCAATTGAAGCACATCAAAGATCCACAAACTCACTCCGTCGAAATGTCGTCCCTCGCAACAAACACACCGGCGCCGCGCGGCCCAGCCGCAGACCCAAAATATCTCCCATCCACCCACCCCAGCAACCCCTACAACTTCACACCTCAACTCCTAGCCGCTGGAAAGCTAGAGCCAAAGGTCACTGACACACATATCTACTTCTTTGGCTACGAAGGCACAGATCCCCACATCTGCCTCCAACAATGGTTTCCCGCCCCATTCACCGCGCCAAAGAATCCCTACGACGGCACTGAGCAGGGGAAGCAGGAAGTCGAGTTTCCAACGACAGAGCACTATATGATGTACCATAAGGCGCTGCTGATGGGGGATCGGGAGGTCGCGAGCAAGATGCTTGCGGCGGAGAATGCGCATCCGTGTCGAGCGAAGGCGTTGGGGAGGGAGGTGAGGAACTTTGATGCGGACGTGTGGAAAGGGGAGGCAGATCGGGTTGTTGAGGAGGCCAATCTGCGGAAGTTTGGGCAAAATGAGGAGTTGAAGGGGGTGCTGCTGGGGACAGGGAATAGGCAGTTAGTGGAGGCGAGTCCCGATGATAGGATATGGGGTATTGGCTTTGACAGTGAGCATGCTGAAGGCAATGAAACTGAGTGGGGAAACAATGGGTTAGGAAATGCGTTGATGATTGTGAGAGAGAGGCTGAGGAAGGAAGGTTCTGGACGGTAATTACGAGAACTTTCCCGATCGCTCAGTGGTCTGCAGCAGCGACCTTTGATATTCGCGTATGGTCTTATTTGCGGAAGGCAGATTCAGTGCCACAATAAGTGCGTAAAGTGAAAGGTGAGGATAAAGAGATAGGGCCAGCGTCTTGTCATGGCGACATCCGTACGCAGGATAGAGCTAGACCACATGTTCAGTAAAAGAATGTTGCTGCGCATCCCAACAACAGGGCGGATTTTGTACTGCTAGCTAGGGAGCCAAGTCAGCGCAGTCAAGCTGCGTCTAGAGGATCATCGTTGTAAAAATCGTGGTATTGTTGAGAGTTATCTAAGCTGCCATGTGGCCGTTGACTAGCTAGCTGATAGTTAGCGCCCCCATCGTTGTTCCCGCAAGGCCCAAGTTGAGGTGTGATCAGCTTGTTCCTTCTTAGCTCAGACGCGTCTCCGCCCCTTTAGTAGGGCTGGTTGCATCAGCACCACTATCTTTGCCTGGGGCGAATGTTTAGTCCGCCGACATACAAAGAGCTCGAGCTCTTGATGTCCCCTGATGGGGCCAGCAAGTGCCCATGTCAGTATCGCCGGATAGTGGGGCCGCGGAAAAGGACATGATTGAATGTGTTGGTAGAGATCAGCAATAGCGACCGGAAGAAGTCTCCCCAGGATCAATGACTGGTATTGTACGGAGGAATACTGTTGTTGCTGACAGTGACAGCTGCTGTGCTGACCAACTAGCTACAGTATACACATCTCGATCTCAAGCACCCCCACACCGTGAATCTGGGACGGAGTAAAGTTGAGTTGCTCGGCGGTGTAGGTGTAAGCGAAAATTGCATCCTTGCGTAGCTCTGTTGAACCCGCCGCTCATAGGGCGGCGGTTGACGAGCTGATGCTGGATTTCTGGGCTGTTTCCGACTTTGTTTCTTGCTGCCCTACTTGCCACGAACCTCCTCAAGGCTGCTTCAACCTGAGCTATAGTCTCGTGGCCCGGACTTCTTTGAGCCAGAACAGCTGCCCGACGATTTCGCGGTTGTATTCGTGGAGAAAGCACCTCCGGAAGGATAGTAGTCCTTCTTTGGTTTGCTCTGGGCTTCGATGTCTCTGGTGATCCCGCTCTTGCCCCCTGAGGAGTAAGCGGAGCTTGGTATCTTCTTGTAGGAGTCGGAGGACGACATGACTGATATCTTTTCGACGTCAATCAATTCGGTATTGTATAGGGTGTACTAAACGTAGTTGAGTTTTCAAATATGCCAGACCGATGATTTCACATATACTTATGACTGCTAGGATGCAAGTCCAGCAAGAGGACGAAGCCATATTCTTAAGCAAGAACGTACGTAGGCCATCGGCAAGGCGACACAGTGAAGACTGAGGCAATGCTCGCCTTGCGTATGTCCTCAATGTCACCTTGCGCGATCAGTCCGAGTGACCGTGACGACGCTGCTCACACGCATCGCGAAAATTGTTGTGGCTTCGCCAGGCTGCTGTGACGGAT
>Ga0210040_10000804_pt1 | contig 50519 bp, 38 predicted proteins | sample CryGeyCG12114_NA_FD_185462 | JGI IMG/M metagenome (GOLD analysis project Ga0210040, IMG submission 185462) | Groundwater microbial communities from aquifer - Crystal Geyser CG19_WC_8/21/14_NA (SPAdes) (version 2) | ecosystem: Environmental > Aquatic > Deep subsurface > Groundwater | place: USA...
ATTCGTCGCTCTTGTCCCTCAGCTAGAAATCCCGCAAACGATACAGGCCGAACATGTAACCTACGGCGCAGCCCCGCCGTGGCGCCGCGCCTCTCCAGCCCTCGGATTGCCTCGGCTATATTCGAATTCGACGGGACGCTTGCCAAAACACCGGTGTCCGGGCGACCACTTCTCCGGGTGCTCTCGCAACATCCCATATCAATAGGAGACAGCTGGGGAAGCTGCTCCAACCGACCCAACAGGTCTTGACGAGAAGCGAAGCGATGACTGATACCAAGAGCGAGCAGACCAGTAGCCGAGTCGGGAACGCGGAGCTCGGCCAGGCCACACTCCAGCGAGTCCTTTTCGCGCCTCCCCGCCCCATCGTGTCGAGTGACCTCTATGCCCGTGTGAGTCGCGGCCAAGCGGCCCGTGAGCGCGGCGCGCTGACGATCGCGCCGTACACGCGAGTGACGACGAATACCTACTTCGGACGCCTCCCCGCTGCCCATCTCAGGCACTTCACCAACATCGAGAACATCGAGCTGCACGTCAGCCTTTCCGGTAGTGGCACCGTGTCCTTGCGCGACAGCGACGACAACGGCAAGCCGCGGATCATGGACTCGGCGACGATCTCCGGAGCCGAGTCGCAGACCGTCGTGCTTCGCGGTTCTCTTCACCGGCACCTGGACGACGGCTACGTCTGGGCCGAATTCGAGACCGGTATCGACGGCCTCGTCATCACCGACGCTCGCTATGTCACACCCGACCAGGGACGCGACCGGAAAGCCCGGGTCGCCATCTGCACCTTCAACCGCGCCGCCGATTGCCTCGAGACCCTTCGGGCGCTCGCGACCGACACCGAGGCCCTCGAACGACTCGAAGTCGTCTACGTGACCGACCAGGGGACCGACCGCGTTGCCGACCAGCCCGACTTCGCCGCGGTCGAGGAAGCGCTCGGCGGACGCCTGCGGTACATCAACCAGCCGAACCTCGGTGGAGCGGGCGGCTTCGCGCGTGGTCTTTACGAGTCGACCGAGATCGACGGAAGCGATGCCGACGTCATCCTGATGGACGACGACATCGTGTTGGAGCCCGACACCGTCATCCGTCTCACTGCCGCGGCGAGTCGCTCGGTGCGGCCGACCATCGTCGGCGGTCAGATGCTCAACCTCTATCAGCCCACCGTGCTGCACACGCATGCCGAGACCGTCGATCTCGCCAACCTGATGGCAGGCGCGCCGGTGGTTCCCCGGTATCAGAGCGTGGACCTCTTGAAGCGCATCCCTTCGCGCTGGGCAGTGCCCGGCTACAACGCCTGGTGGTGCTGCCTCATCCCCGCGGAGATCATCAAGCACATCGGTTACCCGCTCCCCGTCTTCTTCCAGTGGGACGATGTCGAGTACGGCGTGCGCGCTTCACGTGCAGGGTTCACCACGGTCACTCTGCCGGGTGCAGCCGTCTGGCACGCGGACTTCTCACTCAAAGACTGGGACGACTGGTCGCGTTTCTACAGTCACCGCAACTCTCTGGTCGTGTCGGCCCTCCACGCCGACGTTCCCCCTTCGCGCATGGTGGGCACCATGGCCAAGGCCTACCTCCGCTACATCATGGGGATGCAGTACGGCATGGCCGCGACGTTGAGCCTCGCCCTGACCAGCTACCTCCGCGGACCCGACGATCTCGCGGACGGAGGCGCTTCGAGTTTGAAGCGGGTGCGTGAGCTCCGGGCCAAATATCCGGACACCGTTCCGCAATCACCGTCGGGAATGGCGGCGGAAGGTCCCCTACCTCCCCTGCACGATGTGGAGCGGTCGGGGACGCCGAGCCGCGTGAAGCTCGTCCTGCTCAAGCGACTCGTCTACCGGGCGCTCGGTAGGTCGAACGGGGTCGCCACTCTTCCGGCTGCCGCGGGAGCCTGGTGGAATGCGTCGATCTACAAGCGGGTCGTTGTCACCGACGCCAGCCAGAACGCCTTCCGCGTACGTTCGTACGACAAGGAAGTCGCCGTGCGCGAGACCCGCAAGGCGGCGGTACTCCTGCGGCGTCTGTTAGTCGACGGCGCCAAGGTGCGCGGACGCTGGCGCGATGCAGCACCGAAACTGACGAGCGCGGCCAACTGGGGCCGGATCTACGAAGGCGTTGAGTGAGTACAGCTCACGCGGTCGTGCGGGAAGAGGCGCAAGGCTCGACCGCACGGGACGACCGCTCTCGACGCAACCCGTGGTGGGGGCTCGCAGCTCCCGTGATCGTCGGCTTCGCGGCGCTTCTTCCCCTGCTGTTCAACAGGCGCTTCTACTTCTATGCCGACACCCAAGACGGCGCATACGGCATCTGGTACGACATCGGTCGAAGCGTCCTCTCGGGCGAATGGCCGCTGTTCAGTGTCGACGGCTGGATGGCCGGAAACCACGTGGCCGAAGGCCAGTGGGGACTGTGGAACCCGCTGATCCTCGGGATCAGCGTTTTCGTCTATCTCGTCCCGAACGCCGTCATCTCGACCACCATCATCAAAATCGCGTTCCTGATGTTCGCAGCGGGCGGCGCGTACCTGATGACCCGCAGCTACGAAGGGAACAGGCCGCTCGCCTTCGTGGCGGGAGTCGCGGCCCCTCTCGCCGGTTTCACGCTCTTCATGGACGCCCCGTCCTGGGTGACCAACCTCTTCGTCTGGGCATTCTTCCCCTGGGTCCTGTGGGCGCTGCGGCGCATGCTGTGGGACGGTGGCGGCATGCTGCTGCCGATCGTGCTCGGCTTCCTACTGGTTTCGATCGGCTACGTCCACGGCACCATCCTGCTCATCGCCCTCTACCTCGCCATCGGTATCGAGATCGCAGTCCGTCGTCAGTGGTCGCGACTGCTGCCGGTCCTGTATGTAGGCGTGATCCATGGGCTGACCGCCCTGACCGTCTACCTGCCGGGAGTGCTGAGCGCGTCGGTGTCCGCCCGTTCGACCGGGGTCGAGAACAGCGGCTTCATGGTCGCGACCCTCACTGGGCTCGCCACCTCCGGCGTACCGACGGGCGTGACCGCGCTGACCGCCTGGTGGGGTGCCTTCGCAGCTCAACCGCTGCACTACATCGCCTGGTTCCTGCCCCTGTTCGCGTTCGTCGACTTCGGCCGGTTCGCCGCTCGATGGAAGAGCGTCACGAGCCTTTACGCGCTGTTGGTCTTCACCTTCCTGTTCATCGTCGGCCCCAGCAACGTCAGCGCACTGCAGTTTCCCATCCGTGTCATCCCATGGTTCGCGCTGTGCGTGATCGTGCTCCTCGCGGTCATGCTGAGCACCGCGGGTGTGAGGTTCCCCTCGGCGAGGAGACTGGCGGTAGCCCTCTCGATCGTCTTCCTCGGCACCTACCTCGCGCTCAGCCAGAACCCCGCGGGATTGAAGGCGCACGGGCTCTCCTTCGTTCTGGTTTCCGCGAGCATCGTCGTCATCTGGCTGCTGCTGCGCGGGCGTACCGCTACTTCTGGCGATGTCGGAGAAGATCGGACTGCGGGCTTCGACCGCACGGCGCTCGCGAGAGCGGCTGTCTTCATCGGGTTGGTCACCGTGGCCATGACAGGACTCCAGTCCGTGTTGCATGCGCGCGATCTCGTTTCCAGTCTCCCCGCTCCCGCTGAAGAGGCGGACTACGCGATCCAGCTGACCGACGCCGAGGGCGAAGCCTTCGTCGCAGGGTCGCCGACGCAGATCGGTCCTGACATTCTCGATGAGACGCTGCTGTCGAACAGCTGGTACCTGAACGACGTTCCGACGCACAACCTCTACAGCCCTGTGCAGTTCCTGCCGTACGCGCAGGATCTCTGCCTCAGTCACACCGGGATCGCCTGTCAGGATGCGGTGGAGGAGCTCTTCGAGGTCGATTCCGAGACCAGGACCCCGGTGGCCGACCTGCTGTCCGTCGACTCGGTCCAGATCCTCCGTGCCCCCGATCAAGAGATCGAGGATCTCGAGGAGTGGCCGGTTCCCGATGGATGGGAGCTCACGGACACTGGCGACGACTACGTGCTGTGGGTGCGGGACGCCGTGACTCCCGATGCGGGTGAGGTCGTGTGGGCCTCTGCCGGCACCGAAGTGACGATGGTTTCCAACTCCGATATGCAGGCCACTTTCGAAGTGGATGCCGTCGGCAGCGACGGGGGGCAGGTCGTGCTCAGTCGACTCGCCTGGCCCGGGTACAGCGCATCGGGTGCGTCCCTCGGCGAACCTGTCCGCGACTACCTGCTCTCGGTCGACGTGCCGAGTGACAGCGAGGGAACCGAAGTCACCGTCACGTTCGCTCCTCCCGCGTGGCCGTTGTGCCTCGCCGCGATGGCGCTGGCCGGACTCCTGACGATCGCAGCGCTCATCTATCCGCTCATTCGCCGTCGGCGCCGAGCGGCCGTGGAATCCGAGGCTCGTCAGGACTGACTCAGCGCAGCCCTGCCTCGGAGCTCGGCGGAGCGTTGACGTGTGAGGCGACGAGGTAGAGCGGTCTCTGCTGCACCTCCGAGTAGACGCGTCCGAGATAGCTGCCGAGGACGCTCAGCATGATGATCTGCACACCACCGACGAGCAGAATCGCGATCACGGTGAAGGTCCAACCGGGCACGACGCTCTCAGGGGAGAAGATCCGACTGAGTCCGACGTAGATGATCGCCAGCAAGCTCACGCCTGACACCACCCACCCGACATGTTGGATCAACTTCAGCGGGTAGGTCGAGAACCCTAGGATGCCGTCGGCGGCGAACTTGATCATCTTGCGCAGCGGATAGCCGGTCACGCCGGCGAAGCGAGGGTCTCGGTCGAACAGAACACTCGTCTGGCGGAAACCGACCCACGAGACGAGGCCGCGCAGAAAGCGGTTGCGTTCAGGGAAGAGCTTGAGTGAGTCGAGCACCTTACGGTCGATGAGCCTGAAATCTCCGGTGTTGCGGGGGATGTCGATCTCGGCCATCTTCGCGAGCACCCGGTAGAACATGTGGGCGGTCAGGCGTTTGAACGCGGAATCCTTGCGGGACCGGCGTTGGGCGTAGACCACGTCGTAGCCCTCGAGCCACCGCTCGATGAGCTGCACCGCAACAGCAGGGGGATCCTGTAGATCGGTGTCCATGATGATCGCGGCGTCTCCGCGGGCATGGTCGATTCCTGCGGTGACCGCCACCTGATGTCCGAAATTGCGGGAGAAGTCGATGACCTGCACACGTGAATCCGACTCGGCGAGGGCATGCAGCAGAGCGAGGGAGTCGTCCCGGGATCCGTCGTTCACATAGATGAACTCGAAGGAGACCCCCAGTCCTGCGGCCTCGAGCGTCGTCACCAGGGTCTCGTGGAAGAGGGCGATGTTGCCCGCTTCGTTGTAGATCGGAAGTATGAGACTGATGAACCGGTGGTCAGGAGCCGCGTTGTTCATGAGATCGTCCACCAAGACATTCTGCGGCCTTCCGCGAAAGAATGCGTCGACCCGCGGGGCCGGGCATGCACTGCCCGTCTATAAGGTGGATGGCGGCGCGCGCGGCGCGGCTCGGCAGACGGGGGAGTGACGTGACGGGAAGTGTAGGCGAGGGCGCGGTCGCCGTCGTCGTGGCGTACAACCGACTCGGACTGCTTCGCGAATCGCTCGATGCCCTCTTCGCGCAGGTTGTTCCCCCGCGAGCGGTGGTCGTGATCGACAACGGTTCGACGGACGGCACCGTGCAGGCCGTGGCAGAGGAATACCCGCAAGTCGATCTCGTGGCGTTAGGCCACAACACCGGAGGTGCCGGGGGCTTCGCTGCGGGGATGGCGTATGCCTCCGAGGCGTACTCACCCGAGTGGCTGTGGGTCATGGACGACGACACGGTCCCCACCTCTACCGCATTGAAGGCTTTGCTCGAGGTCGTCGGGAAGTATCCCGTTCCGGTGACGCTGGCCGGGTCCCGCGCCGTATGGACCGACGGGAGCGACCACCCGATGAACACGCCACGTCAGCGGCCCATGGTGGGAAGCGCCGAGTTGGCGGCTGCACGAGCGCACAACGCGCTTCCCGTCCGCAGCACGAGTTTCGTCTCGATGCTCGTCTCGGTCGAGGCGCTCCGCTCGAAAGGGCTCCCCATCGCCGACTACTTCATCTGGAACGACGACTTCGAGTTCTCGACCCGGCTCCTGCGAGACGGTGTCGGGATCTTCGTCACCGACAGTGTCGTCGTCCACAAGACCGCCCGGCTGGTATCGACCGACGACGACCCCGGCCCCCGGTTCTTCTACGAGGTGCGGAACAAGTTGTGGCTCTTCTTCAGATCGAACGGATTGGCGCCGCTCGAGAAGCTGCTCTACGGCGCGTCGACACTGCGGCGATGGGCGCGCACAATCGTCCGGTCGAACGATCGCATCCTCCTCGTCCGAGCGCTCGGCAGAGGGATAGCGGCGGGGATACGCCGCGGGCCACGACCGAACGCGGTCGTCTTCGCTCCGACGCCGGTCGGTGAGCAGATCATGGAGCGTTGGAAGCGCAGCCTGTGACGACCGCCGAATTCTCTCTATTGCTGCCGTTCTACCGGGCCGATCAGCCGGCCTTCCTCGAACGTGCCTTCACCAGCTCGGTCGACGATCAGGAACGGCGGCCGTCCGAGGTCGTGCTGGTGCGCGACGGCGAGGTCGGGGCAGAGCTTTCTGCGGTGGCGGATCGTCTGCTGGAGAGAAGTCCGGTGCCAGCGCGGCTCGTCGCGCTCGACACCAACCACGGCCTCGCTTCGGCGCTCGAGGCGGGGCTGCGCGAGTGCCGGTTCGACATCGTCGCGCGGATGGATGCCGACGACATCTCTCTTCCGGGGCGCTTCGCGAAGCAACTGCCGCTGATCGAGGCAGGGGCCGATCTGGTCGGCTCCGGGATGTTCGAGTTCCTGCATGACAACGGATCGATAGTGGGTCGAAGGACGCCGCCCGTGGGCGCCGAACGGATTCGCTCCTTCGCGCGGTTCCACGATCCGTTCAATCACCCGACAGTTGTCTATCGCAAGGGTGCGGTCTCGCGGGCCGGGGGGTATCTCGATCTCGGCCTGATGGAGGACTACTGGCTGTTCGCCCGGATGATCCATACGGGGGCCGTGGTCGAGAACGTCGAAGACCCCCTCGTCATGTACCGGGTCAGCAGCGGAGCCTTCGAGCGCCGTGGTGGGCTGCGTCAGTTCCATGCGGAGTGGACGCTGCAGCGGAAGTTCCGCAGGCTCGGGTTCACCACCCGCGCGCAGTGGCTGCGCAACGTGCTGGTTCGCGGCGGCTACCGCTTCGTGCCGGTCTCCGTTCGAAAAGCGATGTACAGAAGCTATTTCGGCAAGCGGCGCTGACCGCGCGGTTCCGTCGGGGCTGGCGGGTACCCTTGTCCGGACGCAAGACTCGGAAACGGAAAGTGGAGGAAGTCGATGGCGGCTGATCTGATTGTTGTCGGATCCGGATTCTTTGGGTTGACGATCGCGGAACGGGCAGCCAACGAACTCGGCCTTTCGGTGCAGGTCATCGATCGTCGATCGCACATCGGTGGCAACGCCTACAGCTCCAACGATCCCGACACGGGAATCGAAGTCCACCAGTACGGCGCGCACCTCTTCCACACCTCGAACGAGCGCGTGTGGGAGTACGTGAACCGCTTCACCGAGTTCACCCGCTACGTGCACAAGGTGTACACGGTGCACAAGGGTGTCGTCTATCCGTTGCCGATCAACCTCGGCACCATCAACCAGTTCTTCGAGAAGGCGCTTTCGCCGGGCGAGGCTAAGGCGCTCATCAACGACCTCGCCAGCGAATACTCGGTCGCTGACGCGGCGAACCTCGAAGAGAAGGGCATCGCTCTGATCGGGCGGCCGCTCTACGAAGCCTTCATCCGCGATTACACCGCCAAGCAGTGGCAGACTCCTCCGACCGAGCTGCCCGCCGAAGTGATCTCACGTCTTCCCGTGCGGTACAACTACGACAACCGGTACTTCAACGACAAGTACGAGGGGCTGCCGGTGAACGGGTACACCGCGTGGCTCGAGAAGATGGCGGACAATCCGCGTATCGAGGTGACCCTCAACACCGATTTCTTCGACGAAACGCAGCCGATCAACAAGAAGGCGCTCGCCGGGAACGCACCCGTTGTGTACACCGGACCGGTCGACCGCTACTTCGATTACTCCGAGGGGGAGCTCGCGTGGCGCACGCTCGACTTCGAGCGCGAAGTGTTGCCGGTCGAGGATTACCAGGGCACTTCCGTCATGAACTACGCCGACGACGACGCACCGTACACCCGGATCCACGAGTTCAAGCATTTCCACCCGGAACGCGACTACCCGAAAGACAAGACCGTCATCATGCGCGAGTTCTCGCGCTTCGCCACTCGTGACGACGAGCCCTACTATCCCGTCAACAGCCCGGCCGATCGTGCCGGCCTTCTTGCCTATCGGGAACTGGCGGACAAGGAGCCCGATGTCTACTTCGGCGGGCGTCTCGGCACTTATCAGTACCTCGATATGCATATGGCCATCGGTTCCGCCCTGTCGATGTTCGACAACCAGCTGCGGGCACGTTTCTCGGCCTAGCCAAAGCACGGGGTGATCAGCACGGGCCTCGACAGGAGCAACGATGTTCGATCGACCTGATTCGGTGCTGCTTCAGCGCATCCTGCCGCCGACCGCAGAGAGCGGTCCGGAGGCGCTGCTTGTCGCGGCGGACGGCGCCCGGGGAGGTCGTGCCTCGTACGCCAGCTATTTCAACGCGTTCCCGGCGTCCTACTGGCGGCACTGGACCCGTGTCCGTGAGGTGAGCCTCGAGCTTTCGACCTCTGGTTCGGGAAGGGTCGTGGTCAGCGCCTCGAACGCGGACGGCGTCGCGCGTGTGATCACCACCCGCGAGCTTTCGGGGCGTCAGGACGATGTGACATCGGTTGTGATCCCGCTCGACGGCTTCGACGACGGCGGCTGGCTCTGGTTCGAGGTCCAAGGCGATACCGAGGCTCCGCTCGTCGTCGCCGGCGGCTGGTACTCGGTGAGGAGCGCGGGCGCGGCCGTCGGATCGGCGACGATCGCCATCACGACCTTGAATCGAGAGGACTACTGCACCAAGGTTCTGCTCGCGCTTGCAGACGCTTCCGAGACTCTCGAGGTCGTTGATCGTGTCCTCGTCGTCGACCAGGGGGATAACAGAGTTCGCGAACATCCGTCGTATCCGGAGGCCGCCGAACGCCTCGGTGAACGCCTCACCGTCATCGAGCAGGACAATCTGGGGGGCTCGGGCGGGTTCTCGAGAGGAATGCTCGAGACGCTGCAGCGCGGCGAGTCCGATTACGTGATCCTCCTCGACGACGATGTCGAACTGCAGCCGGAGAGCATCCGAAGGCTCGTCGTCTTCGCCGACCATCTGCGTGCGCCCGCGATCGTGGGTGGACACATGTTGGACCTGAACGCCAAGACGACCCTGCACGCCTTCGCCGAGAGCATCGACAAGCGGCGGTTCATGTGGGGCGCAAGCGTCCCGGGAACCGACTTCGCCGTCGATCCGCTTCCGTCCGCCGCGCATCTCCATCGCCGTGCGGAAGCCGACTACAACGGCTGGTGGATGTGCCTCATTCCCGTTTCAGTGCTCCGCATGACCGGTCTCTCCCTCCCTTTGTTCATCAAATGGGACGACGCTGAATTCGGGTTACGGGCGGCAGCGGCGGGCGTCCCGACCGTCACGCTCCCCGGAGCAGCCGTCTGGCATGTTTCGTGGGTCGACAAGACCGACAGTGTCGACTGGCAGGCTTTTTATCACGCGCGTAACCGCCTCATCGCTGCGCTGCTGCATCATGGGGCCCCTCGTGGAGGGACGCTGTTGGTCGAGAACCTTCTCCTCGACGTCAAATATCTGCTGTCGATGCAGTACTACGCTGCAGCCGCCCGATTCGCCGCATACCGAAGCGTCCTTGCGGGTCCCGGCGCGCTTGACGACGACCTCGCGTCGCGGCGGGCCCTGCTGAGACAGATGACCGCGCGGTACCCCGATGCCGTTCCCATCCCCTCCGGGCCGGCCGCCGGGGACGGAGGCGAATCCTCTAATGCGACGGCGACGCCGCATCCGCTCGCGCTCCTGCGAATCCTGATCGGCTCCATGATTCGGAACGCGATGGTCCCGGCCCGGCTGGCCAGCGCAGCTCCGCCGCGAGTGCGGTTGAGCGCGGCGGCGCGATGGTGGGCAATCACCGGATACGACAGCGTGCTCGTGTCCCGGCCGAACGACGCGCACTCTGCTTTCTGGTACCGACGCGACCGCCGACTCTTCCGTTCGGGCATCCGCGAGAGCCTGCGGTGCGGCATCGCGCTGCTGACCGGCTGGCAGGGCCTGTCGGGGAAGTACAAGGGTGCTGCTGACGAGCTTCGGAGTCCTGAAGCGTGGAACCGGCGTTTCACCGCGTGACAGCGTTCGGGCCTGACACCTGCCAGTCGTTGCAGCAACCTACGGACCGAGCGCCCAGGCGCAGATTGGAGAAACCCTCGTGCAGAGACGTCTGAAGTTCTGGGCGAAAGAGGATGCTGCTCCCGAGATCGAGTCGCCGCGCGAGCGGATCTACCTCGTCTCTCCCGCAGGAACGCCGAACTACGGAGATGACTTCATCGCCGCGGCCTGGCTGCGGTATCTCGCCGACGCGAAGCCCGAGGCGGACGTATGGCTCGATTGTCACGAGCCGGGACGCGCCGCCGTGATGCTCGACGGCCTGCATCCTCGACTTCGGACGACGGATACGCTCTGGCAGCTCATCGACCAATTCCGATCGTCGGATTGGGAGCATACGGCGGAAGGGGTCTGCCGGATGATCCGCGATTACGGTTCACCCCGCGTCGATCTCGGCATCCTCTTGTTGAGGGGCGCCACATCGCTGCATCTTCTCGGCGGTGGCTACATCAACGATGTCTGGCCTGAGAACATCAGCCTGCTCGCCGCAGTCGCTGAAGTGAAGGCGCTCACCGGGGCCCGCTTACTCGCGACGGGGCAGGGACTGCTTCCGCTCGAGGGCGCGAGTGTCGGCGAGGTCGCCTCGCGGCTGCGTGAATTCGACTACGCAGAGTCCCGTGATCAGCCGGGCGCCGATCTGCTCGGGGTGACCAAGGGCCTCGACGACGCCTTCTTGGGCGTCGCGCAGGGGGAGTTGCTGCGGCGGGCCGGGGGGCGCAGTGCCGAGGAGTGGGCTGAGGCTCGCCCGAACGAACTACCGGACGTCATGGTTCTGCTCCAGGGCGACTTCCGCAACAACGCCGATGCGGAACATCTCAAAGATGTCACCGAAAGCTTTTTGAAGGCGCAGCTCGCCGATGGAGCGCAGTCGATCGGGTTCGTCGAGAGCATTCCCGGAGTCGACCGTCTCGTTTTCGAGATGCTCTCGGACGAGTTCCGCGAGACTCGGTACTTTCCGGCTTCCGATCTCTGGTTGGGCGGGTTCCCCGCCGCTCCTGGGCAACGGTGGCTGACGTCGCGGTTCCATTTCCACATGTTGAGCGCCGCAGCAGGAGCTTCGGGGGTCTTCGTCAATATGTCGCCCGGCTATTACGACATCAAGCACGGTTCTCTCCTCGAGCTCGGCACGGGATGGACGGAATTGGCGATCGGCGGCGAAGAAGAAGGGCCGGTGCCGGCTCCGACAGCGAATCAGGACTTCCCGGCCCGCGCCGCAGAACTCGGCCGGCGTAAAGTGACGGTGGCCGACGAGCTCTACCGGTGATGGTCACGGTCCTGCCCGTTTCGTCGAAGTTTCCGGTGCGCTACTAAGGTGACATCGTGCAAGCCGCCAGTCTGGTCAGTCGGAGAACCGTCCGCCACGCGATGATCGCCCTCGTCGCCGGGGCCGTTCTCGTGGCCAATGCAGGCTGCGCGCTTCAACCGGCGCCTAGCCCCTCCTCGAGCACCGCATCGTCGCCGGCGTCATCGCCTCCTGAGGCGCCTCCTGTCGCGGTTTTCATGGGCGATTCCTTCACCGCGGCTTATGGAACCAATGGTGCCGCCCGCTGGACGGAGGTCGCTTCCGAAGAGCTCGATTGGGTTGAAGACAGCTATGCGTTGAGCGGGATCGGCTACTACGCGGCTACGGGGACTGCCGAGGTGGTCGGCTGCGAAAGGGACTTCTGCCCATCCTTCGAAGACGACGTCGACCGCGTCATCGACAGTGTGCCGTCGATCGTCGTCGTGGCCGGCGGGTACAACGATGCTCGGTTGATGGGTGAACATCGCGCGGAGATCCAGGCTGCGATCGAAGCGACCTTCACTCGGTTGCGGGAGGGCCTGCCAGATGCTCAGATCATCGCGGTGACACCCCTTGCTCCCGGCGGTCCGATCGACTCGAACCTCGCTACGATTGTCGAATGGGTGGAGCAGGATGCTCGCGCCGTGGGAGCCCAGGTGATCACCGGTGCAGATCAGTGGCTCACGGGGGAACCCGACGTGCTCGGCCCTGACTCCTTCCATCCGAGTGAGGAAGGCCAGCGAGTGCTCGCAGCTAAGTTCGTTGCAGCCGTCGAGTCTTTCTGAGCAGCAGCGATAGACCCGCCCGGTCGGGCGAGTTGGCGAAGCAGGTGAGGGGAGCGGAGCCTGGTGACCGGAACCACTGAAGTCGCCGCCGCGACGACCGCGCCGACTCGTTCTCGAGCGCTCGACGGGCTGCGAGGGGCAGCCGCGCTCGTCGTACTCGTACACCATGCGGTATTGACACTTCCGGGGCTCGCCGACGCCTACTACTCCATCGGCCAGACCCAGCCCCAGTTCTCGCCGTCGTGGTGGCTTTCCTACACGCCTCTGCACCTCTTGTGGGCCGGACGAGAGGCGGTGTTCCTGTTCTTCGTCCTGAGCGGACTGGTGCTCGTCCTCCCCGTACTGCGGTCGAGCGGATACGACTGGTTCGCCTACTTCCCCCAACGGATAGTGCGCCTCTACGGTCCGGTCGCTGCCGCCGTCGCATTCGGGCTCGCGACCTACCTTCTCGTTCCTCGCTTCGACGACCCGTCACTGGGCTCGTGGGTGGACGAGCGCCCGATCGAGTACCGGGATGACGCGATCGTGCAGGACTTGACCCTGCTCTGGGGCAATTCGGGTGCGATCAGCCCCCTCTGGTCGTTGCAGTGGGAGGTGTCGTTCTCGCTGCTGCTTCCGTTGTATGTGCTCTTCGCGGTGACCGGCCGTCGACTCGCCTGGATCAAACCGCTCGTGCTTCTCGCCATCGTCGCTGCCGGCGAATACCTGGGGGTTCCCGCGCTCGTCTACCTGCCTCTTTTCGCGGCAGGAGCGCTCATCGCCGTGCACTGGGACGACATCGGGCGTTTCGTACGGTCCGCGCGGTGGCGGCCGTGGATGTGGCCGGTGACCCTCGCAGTCGGTCTCGCCCTGACCTGCGCGCAATGGTGTCTCGTCGGGCTCGGCGTATCGGATGAGTTCGCGCACGAGCAGGAGTGGCTGCCGATGATCGGGGTGACCCTGCTCGTTCTCTGTGCCGCGTTCTGGCCGCGACTTGCGCCGTTGCTCGAGTCGCGGCTCATGCAGTGGCTCGGAGTGATCTCTTTCAGCCTCTACCTGATCCACGAGCCGATCGTTCTCGCACTCCGGTTCCTCGGTATCCAGACCGGGATGCCGGCCGTGGTGACCATCGCCATCGCGTGCGCTCTCTCGCTCGTTCTGGCGCAGTTCTTCTCCCGCTACGTGGAACTTCCGTTCCACCGACTCTCGAAACGCGTAGGTCGCGCAGTGGCGTCGCGCTTCCCCCGCTAGCGCAGTCCGCTCCGCCAGCTGAGTTCCTGAGCGGCTCTCACCGCACATACGACGAGGACGAACCAGCCGTACTCGACGAGCACCGAGCTCTCGGCGAGCGAGAGCAGGGCGATGGCGATGAGGAGGAGCGCCGGCCAGGTGTGGATGACGCTCCTCCGGTTCGAAGCGACGAGCCACGCGCGTACCAGCGCGAGACCGAGGAAGGCGACGAAGGCGGCGAAGCCGACGACGCCCAGCTGGAACCAGACGTCGAAGTAGGCGTTCAGTGCAGAGTTCGGAATCTGGCCGTTGGTCGTCCGCAATGCAAGGAAGGGCAGGATGTCCGGCCGCCAGGCGCCCACCCAACCCCACCCTTCCGTGGAGTTCACGGAGGTCAAGGACCAGGTCTGCTGCCAGAGATCCAGTCGAAGCGATATCTCGCCGCCCGCGTTGAACATTCGAAGGATGGGGCCCTGAAGGATCCAGGCGCTGACACCGCCGATCACAGCGAGCGCGCCGACGCCGAGCTGCCACCCTGCTCGGGCGTCCTTCGGAGCGCGTCGGACGAGGATGAGCGCCACCGCAGCCAGTGTGACGAAGAGTCCGACGAGGGAGACGACCGGCGAACGGCTGAAGACGAAGACGAGGCCGGCGAGGACCAGTGAGGTGACGGCGAGGCCTCGGCGGACGGAGCGGGTCGATGCCTCGACGAAGAACGTGATCACCGCGAGCATCGTCACGATACCGAGCATGTTGCGGGACCCCATCACTCCTTGGATGGGGCCGCCCGAAGCGAGATTGCCGGCGATACCGAGGAACCGGATCGGAGTGTCGAAGATGATCCCCGACAGGGTTTCGAGCACGAGCGAGGTGGCGAGCAGCACGCGGAAAACATCGCCGAAGGCTCGGACGATCTGGATGAGATCCCGTGCGATCGCGACGAAGACCGCCAGCAGGGCGATCGCCAGTTGGTAGGCGATACCAGAGAGCGTCGCCCACTGGTACTGACTCCAGACGATCGAAAGTGCGCTCCACCCGAGAAATGCGAGCAGAGAAACCGGCAGTATGCCCTGCCACTCGAATTGATCGCGTCGCACGACGATCACGGCGGCCGACAGGGCAGCAAGCATGATCACCGCGGCGATCAGCCCGGGCCAACCGATCATGGCCCGGATGGCATGGGCGAAGAAGACCGTTCCGATGGCGGCTGTCGTGAGTGCGGCGGAGAAGCCCGGCGAATCGAGCGTCGAGCGCAACTCCGCGAGTAAGCCGTGCTGCGGAGACTTGGGACTCATCGTGGAGTCAACGCTACCCGCGCGCCCATCTGCCGGGCGAAGGGGAGAAAAAGCGCCCATTAGCGTGTCGCACTGCACTCTTACCGCGTCGAAAGGCTCTTTTCATCAGCCCCTCAGCTAATTCACAATAGAATCGTGGGATGTCTTCTAGTGCTCGAACCATGCCCGAACCCGCGGCCGCGCCGCGATCAGGGCCGTTGAGCGCCAGAGATCTCGACGGCGATGCGCCGACGCGGCGGCGTGACCGCAACCGCTCCGACGGCTACCCTCCCGCTCGCCTCGTCGATTTCGTGATCGCCGCCGCGGGATTCCTTGCTGCGCTTCTCGTCGCTTTCGACGTTCCGGGTGACCTCCGGGCGTTCTTCACCTTCGCAGTGTGGGTGACAGTACCCGGCTGGGCGCTGCTGCGCTTCGTCACCGGCTTGAGGCCATCTGCTCGCGTCGCGCTTACTCTTTCCGTCAGCGTGGTCATCGCAACCATCGTCGCCCTGACGATGGTTTGGACCACGCTTTGGTTCCCGCGAGCGGTCGGAGTCGCCATCCTCGTGGTCGCTTCCGCATCTCTTCTGGTCTGGCGCGCACCCGGAAGTGCGCCGTCCGATGGGAAAGGTTCCGCCCGAGGCCGCCCCGTCGCCCGGATAGTGACCATCGCCTCGCTCGTCGTCCTCGCAGGCGCCGTGGTCGCCTGGATCTTCGGGCTCGCTCAGACTGGAACCGGCGACCTCGGAGAGTGGGGGCTGCTCCCCGAGTTCTCGATCTGGTGGTACGTCGGAGTCGGTATCACCCTGCTCCTCTGTCTCGTCGGCATCGCGCGTGCGCCCGCCAGCAAGATCGCCGTCGCTCTGCCGCTGACGGCTCTCATCGTGCAGCTTTTCGCCACGGCGGATCTGCTCGCTCCCGCACCCCGTCTGCCCTGGGTGTACAAGCACATCGCGGTCACGAACTACATCACCTCCGCGGGCAGCGTCGACCCGTGGATCGACATCTACAACCGGTTCCCGGGGTTCTTCTCGTCGAGCGCTCTGCTCGGGGAAGTCATGGGACAACGCGACGCTGTCAGCTACGCGGGTTACGCGGGGGTCGCGTCGGCACTGCTCGACGCGGTCCTCGTCTACGCGATCGCGCGAACCGTCTCTCGTCACGCCGCCGTCGCTTGGACCGCCGCACTCGGGTTCACTGGCGCCAACTGGGTCGGCCAGAACTACTATTCGCCGCAGACGTTCGGTTTTGCGCTCTACCTCGCACTGGTACTCGTCGCCCTCACCTTCCTCAGGGGCGAGCCGTTCCGGTGGGTTCGCCGCATCGAGACGATGATCGCGCTACCGCGGTACCGTTCCGCCGGCGACCGGCACACCGACCACCTTGCATTCGAAGGAGCTTCGAATGCCCTCCCGGAAATCGCGGGACGGTCGAAGAGCTATCCGCGGGCTACCCGCTGGGCTGCGATCGGCGCGGTCCTGGCGCTGCAAGCCGTCATCGTCGTCAGCCACCAGCTGACCCCGTACATCGCCATTCTCACGATCCTCCCGCTCAGCGTCATCGGCTACCTGCGCCCTCGTTGGCTCGGGCTGGGGATGACTGCGCTCGCCCTTCTCTACCTCGTACCCAACCTCGACTACGTGCAAGACCAATTCGGTCTCTTCAGCGGCTTCGACGTCTTCGGGAACGCGACGTACACCCCAGAGGCCGCCGTACAGACCACTGAGGCCGAGATGGCTCAGTCGACCCTGGTGAAGCTTCTATCCGTCTTGGTGATCGGCCTCGGTGGTCTCGGCTTCCTGCGGAAGGCGATGCAGGGCGGCGGTCGCGAGGCGCTCATCGTCCTGTGGCTTTCAGCAGCGCCTGCACTGACTCTTCTCGGTCAGAGCTACGGCGGCGAAGGCCGCTTCCGCATCTATCTCTTCGCTCTGGCGTTCTTCGCCATCGGATTGGGCTGGCTGTTCTGGAGCGGAATCAAGGCCAGGTGGGTCGCTATCGTGGCGTCATCGATCGCCATGCTGGCCATCGCGAGCCTCTTCGTGGGCGCGTACTTCCAGCCCGAGGCGAAGTTGCGCGTGACAGCGTACGATCTCGAGGCCTCGCAGTGGCTCGACGCGCAGCTCGAGGAGGGCGACACCGTGATGCTCGCTCCTGCCCCGCTCCTCGTCGGTGAGAACTATCCGCTGCTACTCGAGTACCCGGAGCAGACCTACAACCTGCAGTACTTCATCGGGTATGCGGAGACAGACGTTGCGGTGGAAGACGTCGAGTACATCATCGACACTCAGCAGCTCCCCGGCGCGACGTATCTCATGTTCTCCGACAGCATGCAGAAGTTCGGGACAGTTCAGGTCGGCATCGAACCGAAGGTCCTCGAGGTCCTCGAACCGCGACTCGCGAGGTCGCCCGACTTCGAAGAGGTCTACAACTCGGGCGACGTGCGCATCTATCGCTACGAAAATTAGGCTGCCGTGGCCCGGCGCGTCATGTTTGCTGCCCCCGTGTTAGGCGGATACTCTTTCGCTTCAGTGCGGCAGCGAGTTTCCTTCGAAATCGCTGCCAATATTTCATCACCTGAAACCGGGGCGGGCTTCATGGCGACAACTTCTGTCGTGTCAAAATCTTCTGAACGAGCGGCATGTTGAGGCGTCGCGCGGCGGTCGTGGCAGCAGCCACTGTGGCGGGGCTCGTGCTCTGTGGTGGTGCGCTGTCGACCGGAGCGGTCATCGCCGAGTCGAAAGGGTCGCAGCGCGGCTCATCCTCCGACAGCAGGAATGCCAGCAGCAGCAAGAGCTGGAAGTCGTCATGGCAGCCGACGCGTGCAACCGCGACCGCGACCCCGACGCCTACCCCAACGCCTGTTCCGACTGCGACAGCTGCGGCTCCCACCGCCGCTCCCACCGTCCCGCAGACTCCGCACCTCGAGCCGGGGGACGGAGTGACGAAGGTCGAGGTGCAGGCCGATTCGACGATGCCCGTCGGTGACCTGATCGGCTGGAGCCAGGTGTGGGCGCAGGACTTCACCACCGCAGCGCCGCTCGGCCAGTTCGGGTCGGTCTACGGCGAGGCGCTGAAAGGCTACGACGGCTTCAGTGACACATTCGGGAACGGCATCTACAGCCCCGAGAAGGTTCTCTCCGTCTCGGGCGGCCTACTCGACTACTACATTCACACCGCCGACGGGGCCCCTCGCGTCGCCGCTCCGGTTGCCAACGATTACGAAGGCCAGACCTACGGTCGATACTCGATCCGGTTCCGCTCCGACGTGATGCCCGGTTACAAGATGGCGTTCCTTCTGTGGCCTTCAAGCGACGACTGGAACGAGGGCGAGATCGACTTCCCCGAGGGCAACCTCGGCGAGAAACTGTATGGCGCGTCGGCGAAGGCCGGTAGCTACACGAACGGTCGAATGACGTTCGACCCACCCGTGCACAGCTTCACCCCGACCGACTCCACCGACTGGCACACGGCCACGACCGAGTGGACCCCCGGAAGCGTTAAGTGGTACTGGGACGGCGTCCTCGTCGGCGAGACCACCGATCCCGCTGCAGTACCGACCACCGACATGCGGTGGACTCTGCAGGCGGAAACCACGTCCGATGGCGTGCCCGATCCGAGCGTCTCCGGTCACATTCAGATCGACTGGATGGTTCAGTACGAGTACGAAGGCTGAGTGCGTCGGCCTCCTAATCCGGAGGCGTGTTCCTCCCGTCGCCTGAACAGAAGCCTCGGCCGCTGAATCAGCGCGTCGAGTCGCGGAGCCTGGCGTGGGCGTCGTCCAGAGCCGCACGCGGGATGAGACCCGCCTTCGCGCGGCGTTGAAGGAAGTAGCGCCAGGGACCCCGTGCGACGGAAAGCAGCTCGAGCCAACCGACCGTCGAGGTTTCGCGGCCGAGGTCTTCGGGCTGCCCTTCGGCCGCTCCTAGAGAGCTTTCGGGGCGGCGCCAAGCGAGGGAAACCAGTCGCTGTAGAGCGCGAGGGCTCCGAGCGGTCGCCATCACCAGTGTCTTCGGGTGGAAGGCCAGTTTCGTCAACCATGCTCCGAGACCGACCCCGTAGCCCTCGGCCTGCACACGAAGTGCCTTGAGGTCGTCGCGATGGCGATGCCAGATGATCGCGGAGGGCTGCACGACGAGCGTCCCGCCCGCGAGGATCACGCGCGTGAAGATGTCGATGTCTTCGCCGCCGCCGGTGCGAGTGCCGACACCGAACGCGGTGTCGAAGCCGCGGAGACGCCATGCGGCCTCCCTGCGGAGCGCGAAGTTGGCGCCGGTCCCGAATTCACCGATGCAGAACGGGAACATGGGAAGGTCGGCGGGGGGATCGCTCAAGCGGTAGATCCGGGGGGCCAGGTTGCGCGACCAGCTCACCCGATCATCGAAGTAGCGTTGTACGGCGGTGCGTAGCTCGCCGCTCGGCACCAGGCCTGAAACGCAATGCACCTCCGGACTCAGTGCGAATCCTGCGGCGATCTGTCGAAGCCAGCTGGCGTCCGCGATGACGTCATCGTCGGTGAACGCGACGATCTCTCCGGTCGCCGCGAGAAGACCCGTGTTGCGTGCGGAAGCGAGACCAGGGGTCGGCTCGATGAGGAGGCGGATGCGCGGGTCAGCGAACTCGTCGCGGACCAGGTCCGCAGTCGCAGTGGTTCGCGACGCGTTGTCTACGACGATGACCTCGAAGTCCGGGTAATCGACCGCGAGGACCGCCGCGAGTGACGTCCGCAGATGTTGCGGTCTGTCGCGCGTGCAGATGACGACGCTCACGCGGGGGAGCGGCTTCGGTTCGGTCGCGGCGACAGAAGCAGGGAGCAACTCGGCCTCGCGCAGGGCCGACGCGGAATCGATGCGTTCGTCGTCGATGGGCATCTCGATGAATCCACGGACCGAGCCGGCTTCGCGCACCAGTAGCCGCGCGCGCGCGTAGCCGTCGGTGTCGTTCAGGTGGAGCTCATCGGTGGTCTGAAGATCGGTCAGCTCGACGGAGCCGATCCACAGAGCGCCGGGCCAGGTCGGCTCGCCGCCGTGGGGCATGGCAGGGGATAGGGCGATGCGCCTCATCTGTTCGCTTTCTGCGCTTCTACCGCTTACGCGGCGCGGCGCCCGTTTGACACGACGAGCGGCGCCGCCTCCGCACGCGAGACCTTAGCCCCACGCAGTAGGCCGTAGGCGAAGCCGAACCCGGCGGAACCGAGAGACAGCAGGATCGCGAAGGCACCGAGCGGCCGACCGGCGCGAATTTCGCGCAAGACCCCGGACGGCAATATCGACGTGGTGTAGCTGCGTTCGCTCGAAAGCGCGTCGCCGGCGCCGAGACTGCGGCTGACGGCCGCTTTCGACACACCTTCGAAGAAGCTGCGTCGGCGCAGGTACCGCCACGTGACACGGTCGGGCGTGACGTGGTGTCGGATACGGCTCGCGGGCTGGAAGAGGATGCGCCTCGTTGAATCGGCCTGGGTGATGCGGATGCACACCTCGGTCTCTTCATTGCCGAGCGGGATGGTGCCGATTCGTCCGGTATCGAGGTTGAAGCCCCCGACAGCGGTGAGAGCGTCGCGCGAAAATGCCATGGAGCAGCCCATGACGTTGCGAATCGGCGCGAGAGTGGTCGGCTGACCTCGAAAGGTGCAGCCGACGACCCACAGCAGTTCGACGGGCAGCATCACCGGAGCGCCCTCGCCGGGCCAGATCGGATCCGCCCGGCCACCGACTCCCACGACTGTCTCGTCGGAGAAAGGTGCAAGCAACTCGGCGAGCCAGCCTTCCTCTGCCTGGGCGTCGTCGTCGAGGAACGCGACGATAGGCCGTGTGGCTGCTGCGAGACCGACGTTGCGAGCGCCGGACAGACCCTGCTGCATGCTGTTGGGCAGGGCGGTGACGTCGCGTCGGTGGTCCCGCAGTCGCTGAAGCAAGAGGTCTTCGTGGTCGATGACGACGATGACCTCGCCCGTTTCGGGCTGAGCGAGCGCGGAGTCGATAGCGGCGTTCAACTCATCCCATCGGCGCTGCGTGTACGCGCAGATCACCACGCTCGCCGAGGAAGCCTCGTTCATGCTGCGTCCGCGGTAGACGCCTCTCCGACGCTGGCACGGGCGGCGAACGAACCGATCGGCGCGGGGGCCACGGCGCGGCCACGTGAACGCTCGGAGAGGATCGTCTTCAGCACGCGGAAGCCGTCGGAGACGGCGTTGAGGTTGCTGGCGCCGTGGATACGGAGCCGCTCGATGCTAGGCACCTCGACGACGTTCATTCCTGCAGCGGCGATGCGGCAGTTGAGGACCGTCTCGATCTCGAATCCGTCACCCCAGTGCATACGGCCATCGGCGCGCATGGACAGCTCGGTGCTCGGCAGGTCGAGGTGGGGGAGGACGTAGCTCCAGAAGGCGTTGTAGCCGTAGCAGAGGTCGGTGTACCGCGTGCCGAGGAGCGTGTTGGTGATCAGGTTCAGGCCGAAGTTGCCGAGGGCGCGGAAGCGGGTGATGTCCTCGCTGCCTCCGCCCTTGGCGAAGCGGCTGCCCTTGGCGACATCGGCACCGGCGACGAGGGCGTCGACGAATGCAGGGATCTCTGCGGCGTCGGCCGAGCCGTCGGCGTCGAACATGACGACGATGTCGCCCGTGACGGCGGCGAAGCCGCACGCGAGGGCGTTGCCCTTGCCCTTGCGGGTCTGCTGGACGACCTCGATGTCAGGCATGACTCGGCGAGCCGCCTCGATGGTGTCGTCGACGGAGTTGCCGTCGACGAGGATCACCTGGTGCACCTTCGGCAGGCGCGGAAGGATCTCTTCGAGGTTGCGTGCCTCGTTGCGAGCGGGGATGACGATCGAGATTGTGGGGAAGCGATCAGGGGTGGGGGCGGCGTGCATCTGCGGTCCTGTCAGGTTTGGGGGGAGTCCCTGGGGGCGCGAGCTGGCAGCGATGGCAGCGTCTCGTTGGGGTGTGCGGCACGGCGGAGTTCACTGTGTCGCTTGTGGGGCGGGGTAGAGACCGTGTGGAGACTGAGTCTTGAGAAGACCGGGGGAGGTCATCTCTTCTCGGCCGCCCTTTCCGTCGTGGGTCCCGCGCTTGTGTATTCGGTACACAGACGGCGATCGGATTGGTTCGTCGAGAATCCATACGTTTCTCGCCTCCCAACGTAGGGGGTTGCCGGGGTGGCGATCAACGTCCGACGGTATCAGCGGTGTTAACGTTTGCTGGAAGTTCAGGGGATTTTCTGATGGACGCCCCTCGAATTGGGGGAGAAATCCCGGGGTCGAAGGCGCGCCGATGCCGCTCCGACGTGACACCGTGAGACTGTTGGGCGGGACAGTCCGCCCTCGGGGTGGATCTGGAAAAAGGGGGCGATCATGGACGCAGAAGGCCTGAGCGGACATAGTGACGGCGCGGGGTCGACGGTATGCATGTGCACGCATGCTCGCGAGGCTCACGAGCACTATCGGCGCGGTACGGATTGCGCGATCTGTGGTCGCGGGACGTGCAAGCGATTCCGACTCGACCGGTCCGCTCGGCGGGCCTCGTCCGTCGGCGCAGACCAGCCGCGGACTCCGGCACGCGTGTAACCAGCTCGGGGGTAACCTTCCGCCAACCTGGGGATTGTCGCCGAGGTTGCCTATACGCTGGGCGCCACGACGGCGCATTCGCGCCGTCATTCTCGCATTCAGTGGAAGAGGTGCCGGTGGTCGAGTGGTCATCTCCGGGCAAGTTGGTTTCCCGTGGAAGAGAGTTGCTCGCGGAGGGACCCCGGGCTCGTCAGCTCGATGGCATAACCCTTTATCCGGTCGAGCGCCTCGGCAATCAGCTGTTCCAGTACGCAGCCGGTCTGCAGCAGGCTCGACGCCTCGACTGTCCCTACTACGTGAGCCTCGGGTTCTACGGCGATGCGAAGCCCGTGCGCCAATACCCCTTCCGCTACGAGCTCGACACATTCGACAACGGGCTCATCCGTCCTGACGATGAGGCTGCTCATCGTCCGATCCTGCGCGGTCTCCCGGTCATGGCGTTTCCGGAAGCGTGGCAGCGCACGGTCGGGCATCGTCTTGAGCGCACCGTCGGCGGGATCTTCACGGAGGCGGGATTCGCCTACGACTCCCGTATCGAGAAGATCCCCGTCGGTACGACACTGCTCGGCTTCTTCCAGTCGTGGCGCTACTTCGCGGATGTCGCTGACGAAGTCCGTGAGCGGATGCTGACGCTCACCGCCCCGTCGCAGTGGTACACCGACATGCTCGAGAAGATCGTGCCGGGCGACGGATCGATCATGTTGAACGTGCGCCGCGGTGACTACCTCCTTCCGGAGACTCAGGCCTTCCATGGGATCGCGACGGCTGACTACTACCGTCGTGCGCTCGAGATCGTGCGTCGTCTCGGCGTGAACGGAACCGTCTACGTGATGGCCGACTCCATGGATTACGTGCTCGAAGAGTTCGCCGACTTCGATGAACTCGTCCCCGTCGTCGCGCCCCCGGGCACCAACGCATACGAGATGATCGCGCTCCTTGCTCGTTTCGACGCGCTCGTCGCGGCGAACAGCTCCTTCAGCTGGTGGGGGGCGTGGCTGGGCGAGCGTCCCGGTCGCCCGGTCGTCGCGCCGCGTCCGTGGTTCACGAATCGTTCGATGGACACGGGGGACCTGATCCCGCCGGGCTGGATCACGCTCGATCGCGAGCACGGCTGATGGCCGCGCACGCACCGTCCGCTCCCGCTCTCGCCTGCGTGCTCCTCGCACACTCCGATCCGGCGCACGTACACCGGCTCATCGCCTCGCTCGCCCCGTTCCCGGTGTTCCTGCACTGCGACGTCAAGGCCTCGGATGACGTTTTCGCGGACATGACGAGGGAACTGCCGGACCGAGTCACCGTGCAAGACAGGCTGCGCACCGGCTGGGCGCGTTGGGAGAACGTCGCGGCCGAGATCGAGGGGTACCGTGCCGCTCTCGCGACGACCGACGCGTCCCACATCGGTGTCTTCACCGGCTCGGACTACCCGCTCGTCTCCACCCACGAGGTGTCACGCCGGCTCGCCGAGATCGAGGGCCGGTCGGTGGCCTACATGCACACCTTCCCGCATCCGCATTGGGGTCGCAGCGGCGGCTACGACCGCCTGCGCTACCCGCATTGGCCGATCGCGAAGCGGATGTTGCGGCTGCCGGTCCCGCGCAAGAAGCCGCGTGGCCTCGTTTTCGCCGGCGGGTCGCAGCTCAAGGTCCTCGCGCGTCACCATGCCGAGGCCGTTGTACGCGCGTACGACGAGAATCCGGCGATAGTCGACTTCTGGAAGCGCAGCTGGATCGCCGACGAGACATTCGTGCCGACGATTCTCAGCACCCCACGCTTCGTGCCCGACTGGGCCGAGACCCACATCCAGGACAGCTTCTGGTGGATTCGATGGGGGGACTCTCGCACGAAGAGCCCGTCTTGGCTCGGCCTCGACGACCTGGAAGCACTTCTGAGCCGCACCCTCTACGACGATCAAACGTCCAAGAGCGTATTCGCCCGAAAATTCTCGACCGAGCACAGCACGGCGGTGCTCGATGCGATCGACGCAGCCATCGCGCGGAGCTCGGCCCCAGCGGAGGAAATGTGACCCGCGCGCTCGGCGACGAACAGGGAGGCCTCCCTGCAAGCGAAGCCGCTCTGAGCGAAGACGTTCCGGCGAACGAACCGAGTGCGTCGTCGCACCTCTTCGGACGAGGACTGCTCTACGTCGCGGTCTGGTCGCTGCAACTGGTCATCAGCAGCATCGCGTCACCGATTCTCGCGCACCTGCTGCCGCCCTCCGAGTTCGGGCTGCTGGCGACCGCTATCGCGGTCTACCAGGTCCTCAGCGTCCTCACCCTGATGGGGCTCGACCAGGCCCTCGTGCTGCAGCGCGCGGAAGACACCGACGACCGATCGGCGCGAGGACTGGTCACGGTCGGGATCGTTCTCGCGCTCATCATGGCGACACTCATCGCGGCGAGCATTCCGCTCTGGTATGTCCTCCTCGGCTTCGGCGACAACCCGACACTGATCCTCATCGTCGTGCTGTGGACCGCCCCGGCAGCGTCAGTGCAGGTGATGCTGGCCCTCCTTCTCACCGAGGATCGCCTTCGCTCCTTCACCTTGCTGAGCTTCGTTTCGGCGATCGGCGGTCAAGCCTTCGGGCTCACCCTCCTCATCACCGTCAGTGACGACGCGACCACCTACGCGTGGGGTGGTGTCATCAGCCAGACGCTCGCGATGGTCATCGCGATCGCGCTCACCCGACCACGGCTCGGTGGCCTGCGCGACCTCGCGGTAGCCCGACGAGCGATCACGATCGGCATCCCGCTCGCGCTCGCGGCGCTCGCATCCTTCGTGCTCAACGCCGGTGACCGAGTCGTCATCCAAGTGCTACTGGGACCGGCTGAGGTCGGTCGTTATCAGATCGCCTATGTGCTCGGGTCCGTGGTGATCCTGCTGCTCAGCATCACCAGCTCGGCCTGGACTCCCCGGTTCGCAGCGTTACGCGATGAGCGCGATCGCTGGGCGCTCGCTTCGCATTCGCGGGACGAGCTCTACCGGCTCCTGCTGCCGGCGCTCGTCGGGATCACCTTCGGTGCCCCTGTGGCCCTGATGATCGTCGCTCCTGCGAGTTATACGCCCGAGACGCTCCTCCCCGTCGTTTTCGTCATCGCTTTGTCAGCGTTCCCCTTCGCGGCCAGCGGCGCGACCGGCAGACTCCTCATCACGCTTCGTCGCGGGAAGACGCTCGGATTGATCGCTGCGGTCGCGGCGGTCGGCAATATCGGACTCAACATCCTGCTGGTTCCTCCCCTCGGCATCATGGGCGCAGCGCTCAGCACCCTCATCGCCTACATGGTTCTCGCGCTGCTGCAACAGCTGGCCCTGCCGCGCAGACAGCCATGGCCGAGGCCGGGTTGGAAGCTCATCATCGGTTTCATCGCGGTCGCAGCGATCTGCGCTGTCACGCTCGTCGTACCGCCGACCCTGCCGTGGAACTTCGCCCGATTCGCGGTTGCTCTCGCCTGTCTGCCCTGGTTCGTGCTCAGGCTCCGCCGGGCGCGGTCAGGCGGACCCGAGGCCGCCGATGCGCCCACAACTGGGGTCGTCGGCGCCCCGTGAGAGGCTGCGGTGCGTCATTAGACTGACCGCACCCACCCCTCATCTCCCGCCTTTGCACGCCAGGAGTTCGCATGGCCGAACAGGCCGCTCCGAGGTCGCCGTCACCCGTGTCGGCCCCGGCCATCGACACGTCGCCGATCACTGACAGCATGTCGGGCGAAGTCGTCGACCCACGAAAGCTGCGCCTCGCGTTCTTCCTCACCTCATACGGGCCGGGTGAGCAGCTCCACCGGCTCGTCACTACGCTGCGTCGAGCAGAGCCCAACGCTCCCATCGTGATCCACCACGACCGGTTCCAGAACGAACTGGATGGGGAGCTCTTCGCTGACGACCCCGACGTGCACATCCTGACGAGCGATGCGCCCATCGTCTGGGGGGACATGACGCTCGAGGCGGCTCGCTGGCGGGTCTTCCGTTGGATCCTCGAGAATCTCGACATCGACTGGGTCGTGCTGCTCTCAGAGCAGGATTATCCGATCAAGCCCCTGTCTGCTCTGCGCGAGCGCATCGCCGCTTCCTGCGCCGATGCTTTCATCCTCGGCGAGCGGATCGACCGGGTGGAGGATCCCGAACGGGCTCGCGAAGGGGAGAAGCGCTACCTGTACCAGTACACCTCGCTGCCGTCGTCCGGGCTTGAGAAGCGTCTGCCGCGACCCGTCGCGCGAGTGGTCCGACCCGTTCGTCATATGTTGTTCTCCGCGATCAACCGGCTGCAGAAGCGCGTGCTGTTCTACATGACACCGCGCGCGCTCGGCCTGGCCACTCGTGTCGGTGTGCGGCCGACACCGCTTTTCGACGATGATTTCCCGTGCTGGGTCAACGACTGCTGGTGCACCCTTTCGCGAACGGCGCTCGAACACCTCGTCCGCTATCTGGACGAGCATCCTGAGTTCGTCCGCTGGTACGAACGCACGGTCATCCCGCTCGAGTCGGCGACGGCGACGGTGCTGTTCAACGATCCGGAGCTGCATGTGAGCAATCAGACGCTGCACGAGATCCAGTGGTCGTCGGCTCGTGATGGCCGTCCCGATTTCTTCCATGAAGGCGACCTCGGACTGCTCAGGGAGTCCGACGCGTTCTTCGCCCGCAAATTCTCGTCGGACCAGCCCGGCGTACTCGACGCACTCGATACCATCCTCTTTCCCCAACCCGAGAAGGCATTGTGACCACACGCACCATTCTGATCACCGGCGGCGCCGGATTCATCGGCTCCCGGCTCGCCGGCGAGCTCAGCGATTCCGACACGGAGATCGTGCTCGTCGATTCGCTGCACCCGCAGGTACACGAAGGAGGGTGGCCCGACAACGTTCCGGCCGACGCCCGTACCCTCCCCTTCGATGTCACCGTGCCGTCGCAGTGGGATGCGCTCTTCAAGTCGGTTCGCCCCGATGTGGTCGTACATCTCGCTGCCGAGACGGGAACCGGACAGTCGCTGCGCGAGTCGAGCCGCCACGGCCGGGTCAATGTCGTCGGAACGACCGAACTCCTCGACGGGCTGAGCCGCGCCGAGATCGTGCCCGAGCGCATCGTTCTCGCCTCATCTCGCGCGGTGTACGGCGAGGGACGCTGGCAGGCCGAGTCGGGTGAGGTGTTCTACGCACCCGCCCGCGACCTGCAGCAGCTCGACTCGGCGAAGTGGGACCCGACGGCGCCGGACGGCAGCACCGCGGTCAGCCCGCTACCGCATCGCGCTCGAGAGACGGAGCCGCGTCCGAGCAACGTGTACGCGGCCACCAAGCTCGCTCAGGAGCACATCCTCGCCGCATGGGCGGGCGCCTTCGGCAGCCCGCTGTCCGTGCTTCGCCTGCAGAACGTCTACGGTCCCGGCCAGTCGCTCAGCAACCCGTACACCGGAATCGTGAGTCTCTTCGCCCGGCTCGCGCTCGCCGGCGAATCGATTCCCGTCTACGAAGACGGCGGAATCGTTCGCGACTTCGTGTTCATCGACGACGTCGTCGCAGCGCTCGCCGCTGCCGCTCGTTCGACGACACCGGGACACTCGACGGTCGACATCGGCTCAGGTGAGGCTCTCACCCTGCTCGAGGTCGCCAACGAGATCGCGGGACAGGCAGGTGCAGCCGAGCCGCGAGTCACCGGGCAGTACCGTCTCGGCGATGTCCGCGCGGCTTCTGCCGATGTCACTGACGCGGGAGAACTGCTCGGATACGTTCCCCAGGTTCGCGCGAGAGAAGGCGTGCGGCGCCTGCTCGAGTGGATCCCTTCGGTCCTCGGGAGCTGACTGAAGCGAAGTTCAGCCGGCCGATCCAGTGATGAAGCGATCGACGATGATCTCACTCACGTCGAGGACTTCAGGGTCGGTCGGCCACTCGTGATACAGCCCGTCGACGCTGTAGAAGCTCACCGAAGCGCCGTCGGCGCAGTCGGTGTATTCGAGAAGCGTCGCGTGACCGACCGTGCTCTCGGCCGGAGTCCCGGTGCATTGGTTGCGCTCGACCCAGGTCTGCACGGTCTCCTCGACGGGCGGGTGCACGACCGGATCGAGACCCTCGCTCACCGAATCGGGTGAGATGCCGCCTTCGTATGGGATGAAGTCGTCGAGCAACCCGTGCACGATGATGATCGGCACCGGAGAGGTATCCGGGCACTCCGCGACGTTGTAAGCACCCGACACCACGGCAAGACCCGAAATCCGATCCGCGAGTTCGCACGACGCCCGGTAGGAGAGCATCCCGCCGTTCGAGAAGCCGGCGAGATACACCCGCGACGGGTCCCCGCCGAGCTCAGGGATCTGGTCGAGGATGGCGCTCAGGAAGCCGATGTCATCCGTCTTCTCGGCTCCGATCTCGTTGCAGCAGTTTCCTGCGTTCCATACGGTCGTGCCGTCGCTCGTGGCAAGACCATCGGGGTAGATGGTGAGGAAGCCGTCGGACGCCATCCGATCACTGAACCCCGCGAAGCTTTCGAAGTCGCCGCCGCTGCCGCCCAGCTGGTGGAGCGCGATGATCACGGGGAGGGGCGAATCGTCGGTTCGTGGGGGCACGCTGAGTTCGAAGCTGCGCGCCGTGCCATCGACGTCCACGTCGATGGTCTGCTCGACTCCTTGTCCTTCAGGGGCGAGGGACTCGATGGTGGACGGGGTGGTCGAAGTGGAGGGCGAGCATGCCGCGAGGGCGAGGAGAGGCAGCAGCGCGGCCGTGAAGATCGCGGCGGCTCGGAAGCGCGGTGGATGAAATGGACGGCTGACGCTCATCGCACAATCAGACCACAGGAACTTTTAGGTTTCCCATGCTTGGCCCCGCCTATGCTTGACCCTCAAATTGTCTGAAAGCCGATTGGACGCCATGTCACCCGCGGGCGCTAGTTACCCAAACCTTCCCATCGTCACCATGCCAGGTGCACACACATCTCTGCTGAGCCGCTGGAGCGAGGTGGCGCAGGCGATACCCGACCGGACGGCGCTGTCGTCCCCGACGGAGTCCTACACCTTCGCCGAGGCCGACCGCCTCAGTGATCAAGTGGCGTCGCGCATCGCCGAGCAGCTTCCTCATGGTGACGAGCCGATCGGCACCCTCCTCGGTCAGACCGCACTCGGCATCATCGGCCTCCTCGGGATCATGAAGGCCGGCCGGATCACCGTCATCCTCGATCCGCACCTGCCGACGGAACGTCTCCGGGACATCATCGAACTCTCGGGGCTGACCGGCACTCTCGTCGGTGACACCGCGCCGAACGTCAAAGAAGCTCTGGCCAGCGACCTCGGCTCGCTCCTCGATCTCGACGAAATGCTCCGATCCGGCGCGGGGGAAGTGAACCAGGCCGCACTCGAGGCCGGTCGCTCGCGCGGGGGACGCGACGCTGTGACGATCGTGTTCACCTCCGGCTCGACGGGCAAGCCGAAGGGCGTCGTGCAGGTGCACGACCAGATGCTCAACGACGTCGGCGTGCATCGCGAGCTGACCGGACTATCGCCGGATGACCGGGTCGCGCTCGTTCTGCCATACGGATTCGCCGCCGGTTTCTCACTCGTCCTCGGCTCGCTGCTGAACGGTGCCGGCATCTGGAGCTTCGACCCCCGCGACGGGGGCGCTCGTGCGCTCGTCTCCTGGATCACGGAGCAGCAGCTCACCACCCTGCACAGCAGCCCACACCTGCTGCGCACCGTCGTCGGTGCTCTGCCGCGGGCACAGAAACTCGACTCGCTGCGATTCGCGCTCACGGTCGGTGAGGCGATCAGTGCCGCCGACATCATCGCCGCTCGCGAACACCTGCGCTCCGATGCCCAGTTCTTCAACTGGACCGGCTCGTCCGAGATCGGCACCCTCACCATTCACGAGGTCACACGCGAGGATCTCGAGCGCGGCGGGCCGGTCCCAGCCGGCAAGATCGTCACGGGAAGGATGGTGACGTTGCTTCGCGAGGACGGCACCGAGGCCGCGCAGGGGGAGAGCGGTGAGCTCGTCGCCGTATCCGAGTATCTGTCCGAGGGCTACTGGAACGATCCCGAAACCAACACCGCTCGATTCTCGGTCTGGTCTGACGGCAGGCGAGCCTGCCGCCAAGGCGACCTGGCTCGGTTCGACGAGAACGGCAACCTCATCCTCCTCGGTCGTTCGGATGCCGCTGTGAAGGTGCGTGGTTACCTCGTCGAGCCGGCGGAAGTCGAGGCGGCGCTGATGAAGACCGGCGTGCTCGCCGAGGCGACGGTGCAGCCGATCATCCAGCCCCCCGAGGCGACGCGTTTGACCGCGTACATCGTGGCGAAGCAGGGCGTGCCCACCGAATCGCCGACAGGGCTTCGCAAACGGCTTCGTCAGACGCTGCCCGAGTACATGGTGCCCGCCTCGATCGTCTACCTCTCCTCGCTGCCCCGGAACGAGCGAGGGAAAGTGGACCGCAAGCAGCTGCCGCCGCCTCCGCCCGCGGCCGCATCGCAGCCACCGTCGAACCAGTGGGAAATGGCCATCGCCGACATCTGGTCGGACATGCTCGGTCTGCCCTCGGTCGGGGCTGACGACGACTTCATGGCACTCGGCGGCGATTCGCTGGCGATCGAAGAGATGCTGGCGCAGGTCACCGAGCACTTCGGAGTCGACCTGGTTTCATCCGATCTCATCCAGGCGCCGACGCTTCGCGAGTTCGCGCAGCGACTGCAGCTCGGATCTTCCGCGTTGCCGAGTCACCCTGATGTCGTCCGTTTGCAGACGGGGACCACTGCCGACAACCTGTTCACCTTCGCGGGGGCCGGCGCGCTCGCGCTCGGGTTCCTCCCCATAGCCCGGCATTTCCCTGAGCGCAGCGTCTACGGGTTCCAGGCTCACGGCATGGAGCGCCGATCGATTCCCGACTGGAGCGTCGAGTCAGCGGCGCGCCGATACCTCGAACTCCTCCGGGTGATCCAGCCGCACGGACCGTATTTCCTCGTCGGGCACTCCCACGGCGGCCTCATCGCAATGGAGATCGCCGCCCAGCTCACCGCCGCGGGAGAAGAGGTCGAGATGCTCGGGCTACTCGACACCTACCTTCCGGGCCGGGTCAAGGGCGTTCGCGAGGTTCCTTCGGCGACGGGAGCGCCCGCGCCGCACAACAGTGATTCCGACGCGTCGGCATCGATCAGAGCGCATACCGGCACGTCGGCTGCGGTGCGCCGTGCGGCGGGAACGGCGGGTGCCCGAGTGCGGTCACTGGCCCGACTCGTGCCGCCGCCGAAGAACTGGGGCCGCTGGAGCCGCGCGATGCTTGCGGGTGTCGTTCCCCGAACCGGTCAGCGACAGTTCGACACCTTCTTCGACCAGGCGGTGCTTGCAAGTCTCAGGCATAAGGTGAGTCCCTACGCGGGACAGACGGTTCTCATCTTCGCGGATGACAATCCCGACGGCCCCCTTGCCTGGCGCGACACCCTCATCGGACCGCACGAGATCAGCGCGATCGAAACGGAGCACACCACGATGCTGCGAGAACCCCACGCGAGTGTTCTCGCGTCCCGTCTGAAAAGCGCCTTCGGGTCTCCACCGGAATAACGGCCAGTGAACCGGGGGATCACGAAGGGCGGGAAGTGGCGGCGAAGTAAGCCGATACTCGGGAAGCTCGAGCAGTTGCTGCTGCGCGGTGACGGTCTGACGACGACTTCGCTCGAGATCCTCACCGGCGACCTCATCAACGTCACGGTCGATTCGCACTGGACCATCGCTGTGCCGTCCGACGTGCCGCTCAGCACTGTGTTGCAGTCCCCGGACGACAGTCACGATGCCGAGTACTTCCTCGATCTGAGTCACCGTCACCTCGGTGTCGCGCCAGGCGAACGCTTGTTGGTGCGCGAGGTGCTGCTGGTCGGGCCGACGGGGGCCGTGCATGGCATCGCCGAGGTGGTGGCGCGAGAGTCCTTGCTGCCCGACGCCGTCGCCGATGCGCTCGCGACGACCGACGATCCGATCGGTCGCCTGTTGCGTGACAACGGTGTGTTGGTCTCTCGAGAACTCACCTCATGGGGACTCGTCCCGGCCGGCCCACGAGCCGATCGGCTCGTCGGCAGAGTGAGACCGGACGACAGGATCGCGGGCCGGAGCTACCTGATGAGAGAGATCGCGACGAATCAGCCCCTCGCCGTGCTCATCGAGCGCTTCGGCCCGCACATCTTCGCGGAATAGCCATCAGAGCCCATCGATTCACAACGATCGGGCGGCCCCCACACAGGGACTGAAGCGGCGCGCGTGAATAGGGCAGGCTAGGGGTATGCGTGGAATTATTCTGGCCGGCGGCACAGGGTCGAGGCTGCACCCCATCACCCTCGGGGTTTCGAAGCAGCTGATCCCGGTCTACGACAAGCCGATGGTCTATTACCCTCTTTCGACTCTGATCGCTGCGGGGATCCGTGAGGTTCTCGTCATCACGACTCCGCACGACGCCGAGCACTTCCATCGGCTGCTCGGGGACGGTTCGCAGTTCGGTATCTCCATCACCTTCGCGGTGCAGCACGAGGCGAACGGTCTCGCTCAGGCGTTCGTGATCGGTCGGGACTTCGTCGGAGATCACGAGGTCGCCCTCGTGCTGGGTGACAACATCTTCTTCGGCCAGGGGCTCGGCGTTCAGCTGCGCCGCTTCCACGGCCTACGCGGCGGCGCGATCTTCGCCTATTGGGTCGCCGACCCGACTGCGTACGGCGTCGTCGAGTTCGATCAAAGCGGTAAGGCGCTCTCGCTCGAAGAGAAGCCGACGCAGCCGAAGAGCAACTATGCGGTGCCGGGCCTGTACTTCTACGACAATCAGGTGCTCGACATCGCTGCGGATCTGAAGCCGTCGGCGCGCGGCGAGTACGAGATCACCGATGTGAACCGGGCTTATCTCGAGCGCGGCAACCTGCAGGTCGAGGTGCTCCCGCGTGGGACGGCATGGCTCGACACGGGAACATTCGATTCGATGACGGACGCGAGCGACTATGTGCGCACGATCGAGCGTCGCCAGGGACTCAAGATCGGTGCTCCTGAAGAGATCGCGTGGCGTCAAGGCTTCATCTCCGACGACGAGTTGCGTCAGCGCGCCGAGCCGCTGGTGAAGTCCGGCTACGGCCAGTACCTGCTCGAGATCTTGGCCCGCGGAAAGGACGCATGATGCCTCGTCTTCTGGTCACCGGTGGAGCCGGTTTCATCGGCTCCAACTTCGTCCACCACGTCCTCGAGCACACCGACTACGACGTGACCGTGCTGGACAAGATGACCTACGCGGGCAACCGCGCGTCCCTTGACGGGCTCGACGAGCGTCGGTTCACCCTCGTCGAAGGCGATATCGCGGACGCAGCGCTCGTGGACGAGGTCTTCCCGGGGGTCGACGCGGTCGTTCACTACGCCGCCGAGTCGCACAACGACAACTCGCTGCACGACCCGCGCCCGTTCCTCGACACGAACATCATCGGCACGTTCACCTTGCTCGAGGCGGCGCGCAAGCACGGCAAGCGGTTCCACCACATTTCCACCGATGAGGTCTACGGCGACCTCGAACTCGATGATCCCGAGCGGTTCACCGAGTCGACGCCGTACAACCCGTCCAGCCCTTACTCGTCGACCAAGGCCGGCAGCGACCTGCTGGTGCGCGCGTGGGTGCGATCGTTCGGTGTGCAGGCCACGATCTCGAACTGCTCGAACAACTACGGTCCGTACCAGCACGTCGAGAAGTTCATCCCGCGTCAGATCACGAACGTGTTGCGCGGTGAGCGACCGAAGCTCTACGGCAAGGGCGAGAACGTGCGCGACTGGATCCACGCCGACGATCACTCGTCCGCGGTGCTCGCCATCCTCGAGCGTGGTGTCATCGGAGAGACCTATCTGATCGGTGCCGACGGTGAGAAGAACAACAAGGAGGTTGTGGAGTTGATCCTCGAGCTCCTCGGCCAGCCCCGCGACGCATACGACCACGTCACCGACCGCGCGGGCCATGACCTGCGTTATGCCATCGACTACACGAAGCTTCGCACCGAGTTGGGGTGGGAGCCGCGCTACCGCGATTTCGAAGCGGGCCTTTCCGCGACCATCGATTGGTACCGCGACAACGAGAACTGGTGGGCGCCCGGCAAGGACGCTACCGAAGCGTTCTACGCCTCGAAGGGGCAGTGACGATGGCCGATCTGTTCGGACGCGAGCTGGCTCTGATTGAGACGGCGATTCCCGGTCTCGTCGTATTGAGTCTTCCGGTGCACGGCGATGCGCGCGGCTGGTTCAAGGAGAACTGGCAGCGCGAGAAGATGCTCGGGCTCGGACTGCCGGACTTCGGTCCTGTGCAGAACAACATGTCTTACAACACCGCAGTCGGTACCGTCCGCGGCATCCACGCGGAGCCGTGGGACAAGCTCGTCTCGGTCGCGCGCGGCCGTGTCTTCGGGGCGTGGGTCGACCTCCGCGAGGGCGATAGCTTCGGTGCGGTCGCGAGCGTCGAGATCGATCCTGGCACTGCGGTGTTCGTGCCGAGGGGAGTGGGCAATGCGTTCCAGACCCTCGAGCCGGACACCGTGTACAGCTACCTGGTCAACGACCACTGGAGCGCCGCGGCTCAGGGCGAGTACACCTTCCTGAACCTGGCGGACGAGACCGTCGCCATCGACTGGCCAATTCCACTCGCGGAAGCGGAGATGTCCGATAAGGACCGGGCTCACCCTCGCCTCAGCGAAGTGACTCCGATGCCGGGCAAGCGCACGCTTGTGCTGGGCGGCGGGGGTCAGCTCGGCCGGGCGCTGGCAGCGGCTATGCCCGAAGCCCACGTCGTCAGCCGTGCCGAACTCGACATCGCAGATACGTCGGCTATGGCTGCGTGGCCCTGGCGCGATTACGACGTCGTCATCAACGCCGCCGCGTACACGAACGTCGACGGGGCGGAAGCTCCGGACGGCCGGGTTGCGGCGTGGAACATCAACGTCTCGGCCGTGCAAGGCCTGGCGAAGATAGCCTCTGTGCACAACCTGCTGCTCGTCCACGTCTCGAGTGACTACGTCTTCGACGGCACCCAGGTCTCGCACACTGAAGACGAACCGCTGTCGCCGCTCGGTGTCTATGGACAGACCAAGGCCGCAGGCGACGCCATCGTTGCGACCGTCGACCGGCATTACCTGATTCGCACGAGCTGGGTCGTCGGTGACGGCGCGAACTTCGTCCGCACCATGGCCTCGCTCGCCGAGCGCGGGATCGCGCCGAGCGTCGTCGACGACCAGTTCGGGCGCCTCAGCTTCACCGACGACCTCGCGCGCGCGATCCAGCATCTGATCTCGACACGCTCGCCCTACGGCACCTACAACGTCAGCAATGACGGAGAAGAGATGTCGTGGGCGGATATCGCGCGGCGCGTGTACGAACTCACCGGACATGAGACGGACGCGGTGACCGGCGTCTCAACCGCCGAATACTTCGCCGGCAAGCAGGCCGCGCCGAGACCGCTGCGCAGCACGCTCGATCTCACCAAACTGCAGTCGACGGGTTTCGCGCCTCGCGACGCCGATGCGGCCCTGACGGAGTACCTACGAGGGTGAGCTGTGGCCCGCGAAAGCGGGCGAGAGACGGGAGCCATCCCTCGGATACCGTGGTCAGGTGTCCGAGCCCGCCCCGATAGTCGATGTGGCGCCGAACGGCGCCCCGTCGGAGCGGTTCTTGCGCTGGCGTCGGCCGCTGCCCTGGGCGCTGTTCGCCGTCGTCGTCCTCGTCGTGTTGATACTCGCCGCGACGGCATGGATCGGAACACGTGCACTCCTCGCGAAGGCGTCGTTGGAGAAGGCGCAGACTCTGATCGGCGAGCTCGAGTCGAGCGCGGTCGAGGACCCGACCTCAGCGAGCGAGCTCGCTGAACGGATTTCCCGCGAGACTTCCTCCGCCCGTCGCATGACGAGCGACCTGATCTGGCGCGGGGGAGAGGTTGTTCCGCTGCTCGGAGTGAACCTCACAGTCGTGCGAGAGCTCGCGGCGACTGTCGACGATGTCGCTCAGAACGCGATCGAACCGCTTGCCGATGTCGCGGCGGAACTCGACCCGTCGGCACTGAAGCCCGTCGACGGCCGCATCGACCTCGCGCCGCTCGCGGGAGCAGCGGGTAGCGCGGCGCGCGCCGACGACACAGTCATGGAAGCACGAGAGCGCGTCCTCGCTCTGAGCGCCGAAGGAACCCTCGGTGCCGTCGAGGATGCGCGCGCGCAGCTCGCGGGGCTACTCGATGACGCCGCGTCGCTCACCTCTCTCGCCCGGACTCTCACCGAGCTCGCACCGCCGATGCTCGGATCGGACGGGCCACGGAACTACGTCCTGATGTTTCAGAACAACGCTGAAGCCAGAGCGCTCGGCGGAAACCCGGCAGTACTCGTTCTCGTGAAGGTTGTGGACGGCACCATCTCGCTCGAACGGCAGGCGTCGAGCCTCGACTTCCCACGCGGCGGCGAGCCGCCGCTCGCACTCGACCCTGCGATTTTCACCGTGTATCCCGAGAGTTTCCCACGGTATGTCATGGACATCACTACACGCCCGGATTTCCCGACCGCAGCCGTCCTCGCCAAGGCCTATTGGGAGCAGGAGTTCGGCGATGTCATTGACGGTGTGATGTCGTTCGATCCGGTGGCACTCGGCTACCTTCTCGATGCGACAGGGCCGGTGCCGCTTGCGACAGGCGATCAGCTCACCGGCGATAACGCCGTGCGGGTGCTGCTCTCCGACGTGTACGCGCAATATGAGGATCCGCTTATGCAGGACGCCTTCTTCGCGTCCGCAGCAAGCTCCATCTTCGAGGCCCTCACCGAGGGGCAGTTCGCGCCGGGAGGTGCTATCGACGCGCTTTCCAGAGGGGTCGACGAGCATCGGCTCCTCCTCTGGAGCGCGAATGCTGATGAGCAAGCTCTCATCGCGGCCACACCGCTTTCGGGAATTCTGCCGTCGACTAACGACGAGGAGACGGTGGTCGGTGTGTACTACATGGATCAATCCTCGTCGAAGATCGACTACTACCTTGATACTGCGGTCAGCGTCACGTCTGATCAATGCGTCGCTGCCACGCCAACATTCGTCGTCTCGGCGCTGCTCAGTTCCAGGCTGACGCAGGAGCAAGCCGACGTGCTCCCCGCGTACGTGGTCAGCGGCTGGTGGGGACGGGATAGATTCGCCACCGACGTGTACCTCGTCGGGCCGGTCGGATCTACCTTCATCGATACCGACACTCCTGAGTCGGTGATCGCGACCGGCTCGGACCAGGGCCGGCCAGTGGTCCGCATGTCGGTCCTGCTCCACACCGGAGAAGAAGCCTCGGTTTCGGCGCGTTTCCAGGGTGCGGCGGGGGAGTATGGGCCTCTCACCGCGTACGGTACCCCGATGGTCAACGAAACGCTGGTCAGTCTCGAGTCCGAGGGGTGCTGATCGCGGCTCGCCGCGCGCCGAGGGTGCATGCCCAGCCGAGAGTGGCGCCGCCGACGTTCGCAAGCACATCGTGCAGGTCGGGAACTCGCGCAGGCAACAGTTGCCATTGCACGATCTCGACGACGATCGAGAACACCGCAGCCGCCGGGATGACAGCCCAGCTCATACCCGCGCGAAGCGCGACGGCAGCGAAAGCGCCGAGCGGAGCGAACAGAGCCATGTTGGCCAAGAACTCGACGCTCGAATAGTCGATGAAAGTTGGGAGTCCTTTCTGGTGGAGTCGGCTGAGGACGCCCTTCAGTTCGGTGCGGAAGGAGCCATCGACACGAGTGGGCCAGAACAGGACGAGCAGGCCCCCGATAACATAAAGCGCCGCAATGCAGACAGTGGCCTTACCGGTTAGCGACGCCGCCCACCGTTGACCTTCGTCAGCTCGACGGCCACGCCGAACGTCTGTCTCATACCCGCTGCGCGAGCTCCCCAACGAAGAGGCGCCCAGGTGCCACTTCACACTGCACGGTGGCTGCGTCGTTCCCGCGCATCGAAGCTCCCACCTTCGTGATCGACGCTCCTGTCCGTGCGCGCATTGCAGGGGCTGACCCCGTTCACGCTCAGCTCCGGAGTTATCACCACCGCTTCAGATTACGGTGAACGTTTGGCGCTTGTGGCATGTGCTCAGCTGCGTGTCGTTCGGCCTCTTGATGTCGCCCGGACTGGGGCAAGCGGAGAGGTGTCGAAGCGAAGCCGCGCTCGCAAGAATGGAACGGTGAAGGTTCTCGTCACCGGCGGTGCCGGCTACATCGGAAGTAACGTCGCGCTCGCCCTGGTGGAAGCGGGACATCAAGTCTGCATATTCGATCTGGTCGGCGCTGAATCCTCGCCGGTGGCGGCAGAGATCGAGTCTCTCACCGGCGTCCGTGTCGATCACGTCACGGGCGACGTTCGCGACCTCGACTCGCTCCGCGCAGTTCTGTCGCGTGGCGACTTCGACGCGTGCATTCATCTTGCTGGACTCAAGTCCGTCGGCGAGTCTCACTCGAAGCCGATCGAGTACTACTGGACGAACGTGACCGGCACAGCGTTCCTGGTGCAAGCCATGATCGAGGCTGGCGTCGAATCTCTGGTCTTCAGTTCGTCGGCGACGGTCTACGGCGAGCCGCAGGGCTGTCCGATCGCGGAATCACACCCCACCGGACAAGGGCTTACCAATCCTTATGGTCGGAGTAAGTTCATGGCGGAGGAGATCCTCCGTGATGCGGCGTCGGCGCACGTCGCATTGAAGGTCACCGCGCTCCGGTACTTCAATCCCGTGGGCGCTCATTCGTCCGGTCTGCTGGCTGAACGGCCCACGGGACAGCCGACGAACATCGCTCCGGTGATCCTCGAAGCGGCACTCGGCATCAGGGAACACCTCGACGTGTACGGCGCCGACTACCCGACTCGTGACGGCACGGGTGTACGGGACTACATACACGTGAGCGATCTGGCGCGCGGACATGTCGCAGCGATCGAAAGCGCCGCCAACGGCTGGCGGGCGATCAACCTCGGAACGGGCGACGGAACCTCCGTCCTCGAATTGATCGATTACTTCACCTCGGTGAGCGGCCTCCCGGTCCCGGTGCAGATCAAGCCTCGTAGAGCGGGAGATGTCGCAGTCTGCTTCTCCGACCCGAGTCTCGCCGCGCGGGAACTCGGCTGGACGGCTGAGCTCAGTGTCGAGAAGGCGTGCCACGACGCCTGGAGCGCTCGTTCCGGGGAGCTTCGACGAAGCTGACCAGACGCTGTGACGGTGAACGCGTTCTGGGTGGGCGGGTGTGCCCCGAATGGGTGCCTGGTGTGTTAGAGCCCGTCCCGCGAGAATGAGACAACCCAAATTCGTTTCTCGTCGCCCACCGCGTATACCCGGACGCGGTCGTGGCGTAGCACTTCTTCTGCATGCCTCCCGGGGATCGAAGGAGCCCTTGTGACGGAGTCAGCACGCGACAATACGGTCGATTTCGGAGAGCTGATCCGCCGGGTCGCACGTCGAGGCGGCCTAGTGATCGCGGTCACGTTCGCGGCCACCATCACCATGCTCGCCGTTGGGTCTCTGGTGCCGAAGGAGTACACAGCCTCCGCGACGTTGACAGTGTCGCCCATCAGCCTCGACCCTTTGGCTTCGTCGTCGGCCGCGCAAATCAACATCAGCACCGAACGAGAAGTGCTCGGCTCGACCGAGGTCGCGCGGATCGCGGCTGATCAACTCGGCGGCGATGTCGAACCGGAGTCCCTCCGCCGCAATAGTTCGGTCGCTGCTCCGAGTGGTTCGCAGGTGCTGCAGGTCAGCGTCACGGCGCCCGACGCCGAGGACGCCGCCGACTACGCGAACGCTATGGCCAACGCCTACCTCAGCTTCCGCGGTGACGGGGCTGCACAGCTCGCTCAGACCCGTATCGCCGAGGTGGACACTCGGATCACCGAAGCCGAAGCGGACGGCAATGCGGCGTTACTCGCGGATCTAAGATCCGAACGGGTGGCTCTCGACCAGGTCAGTCAGAATACGGGCCGAATCATCGGCATCGCGCAAGCGCCGCGCTCCGCTTCGTCGCTCGGTTTGCCCGTCTACCTTGTGGCCGGGCTGGTGGGCGGATTGCTACTCGGGGCTGCCCTTGCCCTCCTGAGGGACCATCTTGATCGCAATATCAGATCTGCGGAAAGGCTTTCGGAGCGTACCGGCCTGAACAGCTACCTGGTGCGGGGAACGGCAGACGAGGAGGCGTTCCGTTGGCTCCTGAGAGCCATCCGGAACCCGTACGTGCCACAGAGCTCGCGACCCGTCGTTGTCTCTGTCTTCACCCTGGGCCCGGCGAATCCGACCGCTCTGATCGAGGGCTTGCGCGTGCTTGCGGCCAACATCGGTCTTGAGGTCGTCATGATCGACCAGAAGCGGCTCCCCGGTGCTGCTCTCGATCGTTCGTGGACATTTCAGCCTGCGCGTGGGAGCGCGCCACAGCTCGTTCTTATCGATGGCCGACACGTGACTTCCGGCGCGCGGCAGGCCACCCTGGCGGACGCCTCGGACGTTGTGTTGGTGACGGCAGCCGAACGGTCGCGGATCGCGGATCTGCACTTGCTGCTTGCAAGCCTCGGCGAGTCGGATTTCGACGCGTTGCTCCCGGTGTTCATCTCCGCCAAGACGCATAAGGGTGCGTCAACACCGATAGCGCCTGCACGTTCCGCGTTGAACAGGCGCTTCAAGGCGAATGATGAAAGCCGGAAGCCTGAAGTCGTTTCGGCCGACGATGGCGTAGCGGTCGGCGTCTGACAGGCGTCTACGAATAGGAAAGGCCGGAGCGAAATGCTCCGGCCTTTCCTATTCCTACTGCTTTGCTTCAGCTCACTCGTGCCGTGCGCCTTGCACTTGTCCGCTTCGACCCGAGCCGCGACCACCGGACGAATCCCGCCGGTCGACTCATCACACCGAGAACGACGCGTTCGAGGGCTTCCGCCGTTTCATCGAGCGGGGGGACCCGCGGTGCACAGCGCATCGACTGCGGGTCGGTCATCGCAGCGGAGAGCGCACGGTGTAGCGCCGACTCCTCTTCAGCCAGCACCACATCATCGGTTCCTGCCATGAAGCGTGTGAACGCAACCTGGTGCTCGTCCTTCACCTCATCGAGATGCGGCCTTCTCGGCACGACGATCGGGACCACGCCGACGGAGCGCGCATCGAGGATCCCACCGGGACCCCCCTGGAGAACCACTGCGGTCGCCGACTCGAAGCGGCTCAAAATCTCTGCGTGCGGCAGCATCTCGACGTTCTCACCGAGCGGCGATGAGCGGGTGAAACCGTGCTGCACGAAGAGCTCTACGTCTTCTCCGTGCGCGATCATCCAATTGTCGACCCAATCGATGAGGCGGTCGAATTTGTGGAAGTCGGTCCCGACGGACACGACGATCGACCGGGCCATCAGAGCGCCGGTCCGATCAGGACGGCCTCAGGGTAGAGGTTCTTCTGGTCGGGCCACTGAGTGCACATAGCGTCCGCGATGGGATAGGAGAGGCGTCCGGTCACGGTCGACGAGTCGATCCGGTCGAAGACCTCGATGTAAACCGTTCGAATCCGGAAGACACGGGCGACGACGAAGAAGGGGAGGCTGACACCCGCTCCCGTCGACACGAGTACGTCCGGACGCTCACGTCGCAGGACCCGTGCGGCGAGAAACAGGTTTCTCACCGCATTGGGAATGTTGCCCGTGGTCGGGTGGTAAGCCCAGGTCACAGGCTCGTCGGCGAGTGCAGTGAGGGCGTGGTCCTTCTTGAAGGTCACCCAGTGCCGATCGTGCTTCTGCCACCACGAGCGCATCGAGAGCAGCTGAGCGAGATGACCTCCATCCGAGGCGATCAAAAGTACTTTCATCGAGCGTCTTCTTTCGTAGGGATGAGGACAGGGGCCACGTCTCCAGGCAGGAGAGTGGAGGGGGCTAGTGATGGCGTGCGGCGTGCGAACACTTCCGCGATACCGAGTCGCGTACGTAGCGCGAAGCACGCGGTGAGGTAAGTCCCCCCGAGGAGCAGGGCCGCCACGAACACGGTGCCGAGACTCTGCCCCAGCACTGAGGCGAGAAGCAGCCCGCCACAGCCGAAGACCGCGAAGGCGATGACGGCGGGGACGGCGATGAGACGGAGGGAGCTGCGCAGTCCCATCCGGAACGCGACCTGCGCACTGGCGAGCGTTGTGTCGACGACGATGGCGGACATCCAGCCGATCGCGGCACCGACGATTCCCAGATGAGGTACCGCGATAGCGGTGACCGTCAGAAGCGTCGCGAGCTGAACCGTCCGGTTGAACAGCTGCCAGACGCTCTTGCCTCCCATGAGCAGAATGCTCTGCACCATTCCCGCAGTCGTTGCGAGCATGAGGGCGAGGGCGACGAGCGTCAGGGCCGGGGCGCCACTTACGAATTCCTCGCCAAACAGGCCGAGGACGGTGGGAGCGAATACCGCGAGAGTCAGGTAGAACGGCCAACCGACCATGACGAGAACGCGGGTGACCGAGAGGAACAGCGCCTCCGCTTCGTCTTTGGCGCCCACTGCGAGAGCGCGACTGATTCGAGGCCCGACGACGACCCGGACTGCCTGATCGATCATGTACCCGGCATTGGCGCACCGCGTGACCACGGCGTAGACGGCTCCTTGGACGGGGCCAGCGATCGCGATGACCAGCAGAACACCGCCCCAATCGAGTGCTTTCTCGATCAGAGTGGACAAACCGCGGGGCAGCGCGAAGCGCCAGATGCGTGCGAGCTCAAGGATGGGCGGAGCGTCCGCCACCGGTGCTGTTAGGGCAGTGAGTGAACGGGCGCGGGTGAGCATGACGGCCAATACGACTGCCGCCAGCGCCATCAGCAGTCCGAGAGGAAGAACCCACAGGCCGACGATCCACTGCACACTGAGTCCGGAAACGACCGCGATCGCGACAAGTGCCAAGCGTAGAACCGGGAGCGCCACGTTTTGAATGAGCGTGTAGGGGAGCGCTCCGCCCACCCCGCGTGTTCCTCCGAGCAGGACTGCGAGAGTCGCGCCGACGCCGACGAACGGAGCGAGTGCGCGGATGGTTTCGGCCATAGCCGCGCTGTCCGCCGGGGCCATAGCAGCGGCGAGCGCATCGGCGGCGAACCATGCGGTGAGCCCGAAGGCGGCCCCGACGGCTATGACAGGTGCGACTGCGATCCAGACGGTGGGCCGGAGTGAGGACGTCTCGCCGAGCGCCAGCTGCCGCGAGAGTGTGCGCACGAGGGCCGTGTCTGCGCCGAGCTGAAGCGCACTCGAGGCGATGGCGAAGATCGCGATGGCTTGGAAATAGAGCCCCGTCGTCTCGGCGCCGAGGTTGTTGCTGACGAGCCCCGTGAGTACGAAGGTCGCTGCCGCGCCGAATGCGATGCCTGCGAAGGTCGCCGCACCGGTGCGGAGGAGACTGTCTCGCTTCATTGCACGACCTCTCCGTAGGACCGTGCTCGAAGCAGCACTATGGCGACGAGAGCAACGGAGAGCATCTGCATGGCGCCGAGACTGTAGAACCACATCACGGGCACGATCGTGACGAGGACGGCGTGCAGCCATAGCTGGGTCATTCCCGCATACGAGACGGTGCGCAGGACCGCGCCCCAGAGGAAGAAGAGGAAGATCCCGAGTCCGACGAACCCGTAAGAGAACATCAGAAGCCATGCCTGCCCCTGCGTTCCGAGCGAGATCCCGATCGTCACGTCCTCCTGGGGCGTTGCCCAACCGACGAATGGGGACTCGAGCGTTGCGCCGAATGTCTGGGCGTAGACATTGGTTCGCGCGTCGTTGCTCTCACTGAACTCCTGCCGGGCGAAGAAGGCGTCCGCCGCTCCGGAGACAAGAAGGACGAGCCCAGCCGCTAGAACCGCAGCGACAGCGCCGAAGGCGGGAAGGATCTGTCCGCGCAGAGCGAGTCTTCCGATGACATAGGCGATCGAGATGCCGAGGGCGAGCAGCATTCCACGGTTACTCGACTCGATAGCGGGAAGTATCGAAAGGGCGAGCAGAGCGATGAGTGCCCATTTCACCGAACGTCGTGGACGCATGGTGAGATACGCGAAGACGACCGGGGTGAGAATTGCGTACGCCGCGCCCCAACTGTTCGCGTACGGGAAGGGAGCAGCCGGCCGATTGAATGGTTCGGGCGCACCCCACGGTGTCTGCACCTCGGCGAGCGGCGGGAACACCATGTCGTAGACCAGCTCATTGCTGGTCAGTGACTGGGGGAGGATCAGGCCTACGGGCGTTGTCAGACGTACGTCGGGGAATTGGATCGCGAGAAGTCCGAGTACCACTACGGAAACCCAGAGCAACGTCAGCGATCTCACGACCGCACGCCCGGTTATCCGCGAGCGAGCGTTGACGTAGTAAAGCATCGCGATTCCAACGGCGATCAGATCACCGAAGCGTTGCAGGAATCCAACCGCCTGAAGCACGCTCTGCAGCGTCACCGATGCCGCTGCCACCCAGAGCAGCAACGCGAACCACGGTACGAGACCAGGAACTACCTTGGCCCTGCCGCCGAGGAAAAGGTAGACGGCCATGATCGAGGCGAACGCCAGTGAACTGAATGGCGATGCGCCGAGCGCCCACCAGATCGGGTAGCCGGCGACCATGAGGTGCAGAGGCCATGCCGGAAGCGCGCCGATTCCGCGCCGAGACCCGGCGACGGATCGCGGTGCCTCAGACACCCGATGGTGGACGGTCGAGGTCACAGTCCGCGGCCTCCGCGATTGACGAAGCTCACGAGCGCACCCGCCGGAGCGAAGCGAGCCGAGATCATGAGCGCCGCGTAGGCGCGCAGTTGTCCGCGATCGCCCTTCAGGGAACGTCGGGCCCAGGACCGTGCCTCACGGCGGTTGCCGAGAGCAGCGTGGGCGAAAGCCACCTGTCCAGCGATTCGCGCATGTCCTTTCGGGCTGCGAGCGAACTCGGGGAACTTCTGCAGCAGGTACGACAATCCGTCAACGATTCCCTCCCACTTCCCGGAGAAGAAGGACGGCCGATTCCAGTTGACGATGACGAGCGGTTCGACGACGCTCAGCACAGGGCCGACGCGAGCGGCGCGCAGCAGCATGTCGTAGTCCTCCCCGTAGCCCGAGGGCAGGTGCTCATCGACAAGGCCGATCGGCCCTTCGAGGTCGCTTCTCCTGAAGAGGAACGACGACGGATGGATCTCCGTGATCCGCGACTCGAGCAGATCCGAGAATGCGGCTCGCGGAGGTGGGAGACGCACGTGCGAGCCGCCCTCGCTCTCGATCCGAATGCCGGTCGCGACCATGCTGGCCTCGGAGTTGCGTTCGAGAAGTGAGACTTGCGACGCGAGCTTGCCAGGCAGCCACTCGTCATCGTCGTCGCAGAACGCGATCAGGGAACCATGCGCAGCCGTGATCCCAGAATTGCGGCCGCCCGCGAGCCCGGGCGTACGGCTGTTCGAGATGGTGTTGACCGTCCTCCCGGACGGAACCGCTACGTCCGAGAGGGGATCGATGTCGATCTGGTCGAAGACGACGATGACCTCGATAGGGCCGTCGTATCGCTGGTCGAGGACAGCGCGGACGGCCGTGCGGAGCATCTGCGGGCGACCGCGCGTCGCGATCACCACGGTCACCGGCTGAGCTGCTGCGCCCGCGGTCATGATGTCCTCCCGGCGAGGCTCCGAAGGTGGGTGAATTTGCGATGCATGGAGGCTCCTGCGTAGAGGGCGTTGATTACGAACAGCGACACGTAGGTCGCGAGGAAGACCTCCGCGAATCCCCAGAGCACGAAGACCCAGCAGAAAACGCCGGTATCCATTGGAAGCAGCGCGAATGACTTGGCCGCCCCAGTGGAGCCCTGGTCCCGATGGACACGGCCTGAGAGCTGCTCCGCGAGTACCTGGCTCATGAACACTCCGACGGTCACGAGGCAGAACAGAAGCGCCACGACCAGGGGCCAGGTTCCGCTGACGAGGGACTGCTCCGGACCGAGACCGCGCCAGAGCCCGACGAGGACTGCCAGGTGAAGAGCCGGTCCACGTACCGCGTCAACCACATGATCGAGCCATTCGCCGGCGGGTCCACCGGTGCCGGTCAGTCGCGCGAGCTGTCCATCGGCGGAGTCGAGCGCGAACCCGAGCGCCAGCAGCGTTGCGGCCAGAAGCCCGACCCATACGCTCGGCGGCGCGACCGCGATCAGAGCGAGACCGGCGAAGGAGATGACTGCGCTCAGGGCCGTTACCGCGTTGGGTGTCCAGCCGAGCCGGTACGCGGCTGCAGCCGAGTACCGGCCGAGCCGACGATTTACCCACCGCATGTACGCGGGTACGCCCGCTCCTGGCTTCTGCGCCGCCTCGAGTTCCGCGACCGCCTCTCGGAAGCGGAGGCGGTCGGCCCGGAGGCGCTCCGCCGGAGCGTCCCGGCGGAGCGTTTCCGTTACTGGTGCAGTCATCTGTTTCTCTTTCGCGTTATGCCGCAGGCTGAGCTGTCGCCTCGAGCTCGAAGCTGGAACTCGGAGTTGAGCGCCAATTCGAGTGGACCTCGACCGAGATCACGTTCTCGCCACTCACCAGCAGGCTCGCCGGGACCGTGAAGGTGACCGGATTCGCCAAGGCAGTAGCAGCATTCGGTGCTGTCGTGGCATAACTGTTGTGGTTGAGTGCGCCGCTCGGCAGGTTGCTGCGTCCCACCTCGGTCCCGTTCACGTAAACCGCGATCCCGTCGTCTGCCCGTGTCGTGAGGGTGAGCGAGGCGTAGGCGCTCGGATCGGTGATCTCGAATGCTGAACGGAAGTAGCTGGTCAGCGGTCGCGGGTCGACCCCGCTCAGAGTCGTGCCGAGGACTGTGTGCCCCCATCCGAGAGGTGCAGCTCCGTTCGACCATGCGGCGTCGTCATACTCGATCGCCTTCCAGTCGCCTGCAGGCGCCTCGGCGGCATAGGAGTAGGTCCAGGTCGAGCCGTCCGCGATCACCTGCGTGCTGACCGGGGAAGGTTCGTCGGGGGTCGTCGGCTCCTCGGGATCGGTCGGCTCGACCGGATCAGTTGGTTCCTCGGGATCAGTCGGCTCGACGGGTTCCTCTGGTTGAGACGGCTGGGTGCCGAATGTCGCCACAGCGTTGAGTTCGAAACTCTGGCTCGGAGTCGACCGGTAGTTGGATACGACCTGAACAGCGATCTCGTTGTCGCCCGTCGTGAAGAGGTCGCCGGGGACGGTGACCGTCACAGGATTCGCGACGGCGCTCGCCGCAGACGGGGCTGCGATCGCGTATGAGGAATGTCCGATAGTGCCCGAAGGAAGGTTGCTACGTAGCACCTCGACTCCGTTCACGTAGACGAGGATGCCGTCGTCCGCGCGGGTCGTGAGGGTGACTGATTCGACCTTGCTGGCATCGACTACCGAGAACGACTTGCGGTAGTAGGAGGAAAGCGGCCGCGGTGACATGGTGGTCAACTCGGTGCCGAGGGCGGAATGACCCCACCCGATCGGAGCCGCGCCGGTCACCCACGAGGTGTCGTCGAAGTCGGTGGCCGACCATGACGATGCAGGGGCGCTGCTGTCGTAGTAGTACGCCCAGACGCTCCCATCGGAGACGAGCACGGGATTGTTCGGGTCGACCGGAGTGGACCCTCCCACTTCGACCGCAGGGGTGCTCGCGGAGAGATTGCCGGCGGTGTCCGCCGCTCGAACGAAGTACTTCGCCCCCTCAGCGGCTGCGGGCAACGTCACCGAAGTGGACGTAGTGGTGGCGATGACGCGGTCGTCGCGAAGCACGTGATAGGTCACGGTTCCGCTCTCGTCGGTGCTACCCGTCCACGAGAGCTCCACATTCTGCCCTGCCGCGGTTGCGGAGAGCGCAGAGGGGGTGCCGGGCGCGGTCGAGTCGACGCTCGCGAATCGAGCGAATCCGCCAGTCCACTGGGACGAGGTTTCCGAGCGCCGGGCTGCCGTGAAGTCGCCGCCCATCCAGGTGACCCCGGTGGAGTCGGTGAGCAGCGCCCACGTCCCAGCGCCTTCGCGCAGGTCGAAGGCGGGGCTGAACTCCGCCTGGTACGCGCCTGTCGACGCAGACCAGACGCCGGTCTGATCGATCTTCGACGCGCGGGTCCATTCGGTTCCGACGCTCGGCCAGCTACGAGCTCCCTCGTAGTTGGCGATTGCGCAATGGCAACCGGCGTAGATGTTGTCGCCGCCGTCAGCGCTGATGGCCTGGAAGTCCCCGCCCTGGATCGTGATGTTCGTGCTCACCTCCTCCATGGTGTTGCGGTCGTAGCTGAAGAGCATGTGCTCGGAGCCGCCGAGCCACACGCGGTCGCCCACCTCTTTGACCGCCTGCTGGTAGCCGGATCGCTCCGTCGATGACAGATTCACAGTCCACGGGATGAGCGTTGCGTCATCCGCCGTCACTGCCGCGGCGCGGACCGTGGCGACCGAGTTGTTCGACCCGAAGTAACCAGCGAAATACACCTTGTCGCCGTTCTCGGATGCGTCGAGGGCGTTCACGGTGCCATCGAAGTTGACCCGCCAGCTGCTGTCCGGTGTGCCGTCGGAGATGCTCATCCGGACAGCGGCGCGCGAGTAGACCTCGCCGCTGTACGAACCTCCCGCTGCATGCGTGAAGCTGCCTCCGGCGTACAGCCAATCCCCTTCCACATCGAGGCTGCGAACAATCGACTGACCCCCGCTGCTCGAGAGCTTGTTGATGAGGGTTCCGGAGAATTCGGTGTCCGTCGTCCCGTCGGCATTGAGCACGACGAGACCACGAGCCTCGCTACCGTTCACATTGCTGAAGTTTCCGCCGACCGCGATCCTCCCGTCGGGGAGGGCGGCCAGGGCCTTGACCTGATTGTCGAAAGTGGGCCGGAACGAAGAGATCAGTTCGCCAGTGTTGACATCGAAGGCCGCCAGATACGACTGTGCGACTTGGCTACCTCCTGACGAGGTCTTCTGGACGTTGAGGAAGTTTCCACCGACGTACACGACGCCGTTCGACTCGGCGAAAGCGGCTACTTCGGTGTTGTTGATTCCGGTGCCGGCGGCTCCAAGCCCGCTCACCCCCCACACGGTCGGGAGGGCAAAACTGCTTGCGATCGAGCGCTGGGCATACTCTTCCATCCCTGTGTCGGGGATGGTGGTGAAGATCTCGGTGCTCGTCAGTTGCGGGCGAAGGTAGACCTGAGTGAAGGGGCGGGCGTAGCCGGTGCTCGCTTTGTAGATATAGCTGTTGCTTGCCGTGCTGCCGGACACTGAAGTGCCGTAACCGAAACCGTTGCTCCACCCGTTGCTGGCGGACGGGTCGTAAGTCACTCGCTGCAGTGATGATCCGGTTCCGAAGGACTTGGTCGTTCCCCCGGTTCCGCTGCGGCCGTCGATCTTCCATGTGGCGATGCGCTGCTCGGCGTTGAAGAGCCATGACCAGTCGTCACGCGGGGATGAGAAGGTGAAGCTCACTTCCTGGAACGAGGAGCCTGCTGTGTTCGTCGCCCGACGGAGGCGAATCCCGTCGGCGAGTGAGGTGACGGACTCATCGTTGAGGAGGCCATTGACGGTGTCGGCGTCGAGCTGTCGAGGCACGAACGCATCGGGGCCGGTGACGGTGTCGCGCACATCGGCGCTGGTTCCGAGGCCTTCATTAGTCTCAGACCAGTTCTCGCGGCCGCGACCGATGAGGACCCAGCCGCCCCCGTCTGTTGTCTGGTCGCAGTAGAAGCGGTCTGCAGCGCCGAGTGCGGGCGTGTAAATCCAGTAGATGCCGTCGGTCGACGCAGGGTAGTTCTGCTTGACCTCCCAGCATGATGCTGCGGCGGTCAGCTCGCTCTTCCCATCGGGTAGCGGGTCGGCGGCCTGTGCGGCGACGGCGGGCAGAAGCGCGCCGAGCACCGCGATAGTCGTCACGAGCGCGACGGCGCGCACGCGGCTGTGCCGTCGGGGGACGGTCACGGTTGCGTTCATTGTCTTGGTCTCTCTGTCGGGTGCAGTTGGGGTGGGGTGGGGTCAGCAGTCGGCGTCGTCGGGGAAGGTGTGTTCCACAACACGCCAGTCGCCGTCGATGAGCTGCATGGAGAAGATGTTGAGCGCACGGACGACCTGCGGGTCGACCGTGAACGCCAGCTCGC
>Ga0210040_10000805_pt1 | contig 50396 bp, 55 predicted proteins | sample CryGeyCG12114_NA_FD_185462 | JGI IMG/M metagenome (GOLD analysis project Ga0210040, IMG submission 185462) | Groundwater microbial communities from aquifer - Crystal Geyser CG19_WC_8/21/14_NA (SPAdes) (version 2) | ecosystem: Environmental > Aquatic > Deep subsurface > Groundwater | place: USA...
GGCGGGGACCGGGGCACCCTGACCGGGCGCGCGGCCCGCCCTCGGCCGGACGGGAGAGCTGTGACCGGTGGTGCGGGCGGTGCCCGGGGGACCGGCCGGGGGGAGTTCCCGGGTACCGGGGAGCGTTGACCAGCCAGCACCGCCAGGGCAGGGCTGTCCACTTCTGCCCTGGCGGTGCCGCGGGGTTACTGCGTGACGTACTCGGTGTAGTAGATGCCCATGACCATCGGCACCTCGTGCTCGGTGTACGCGGCGATGATCTTCTGCTCCAGGGCTTCCTTGAGGGCGTCCCGGGCACCGGTGACGTCGGCGGGCTTGGCCTGGGAGAACGTCGAGATGATCGCGTCGTAGGCCTTGGCGCCGTCGACACCGGCCGCGCCGTGGCCGCCGGAGGCGGCGGCGGTCGTGTAGTCCAGGGTGATGCCGACCTTGAGGTAGCCGCCGCCGGCCAGGTTGACCGCGATGGGCTCCAGCGCGGTGTAGCCGCCGTGCTCCGGCGCCGCCGCCTCGGCCTCGCCGCCCGAGAAGACGAAGAAGTACGCCGCACCGGCGATGGCCAGCACCGCCACGCCGAGGATGAGGAAGAGCTTCTTCTTCCCCTTCGGGGCGTCCTCGCCGGTCTCGCCCGGCTTGTCCTTGTCCTTGCTCATGAGTGGCCCTCCTCGTGTGCGGTGTCCTCGGTCGCGGCACCCGCCGGTGCGGCGTCCACCGGTGCGGGAGCCGCCTGGTTGGACTCGATGCCCGGCAGCAGTGCGTTCGCCTCGGCCGAGGCCGTGGAGAGGACGACGACGTCGACGCGTCGGTTGACGGTGATCGCCGCGGGGTCGGAGATCGGCACCAGCGGCTTCGTGGACGAGTAGCCGGCCGCGGACATCCGGTCCTCGGGAACGCCGTCGGAGGCCAGGAAGCGCAGGACGGTGCTGGCCCGCCAGCCCGACAGCTCCCAGTTCGACGGCCACGTGCCGCCGCGGGTGACCGGCAGGTGGTTGGCGTGGCCCTCGACCCGGAGCACGTTGGGCAGCCCGGTGAGCGTGGGCGCCACGGCGGTCAGGATGGCCTTGCCCTCGGGGCGCAGCACGGCCTCCTCGGCATCGAAGAGGACGGCGTCGGCGACGATGTGGACCACCAGCCCGCGCTCGTCGATCTCGAACCGCGCGGCGTCGGGATAACCGGCCTCGGAGAGCGCCGCCTCGAGCTGCTCGCGGGCAGCGGCGAGCTCGTCGTAGGCGCCCTGGGCCTCGTTGGCGATTCTGGCGGCGCGCTCCAGGGCCGCCTGGGCAGCCGCGGCGTCGACCTCGGCCTCGGACACGGTGATCTGCGGCGGGAGCGCGGAGGCGATGTCGATGGCGCCGGGCAGCCCGTCGAGGACGGCGCCCTCGGGAGTGGGCCCGGGAGAGACGGTGATCGGTCCGCCGAAGCTCTCGGCGAGGCCCTTGGCCAGGGCGGCGAACTTGTTCTCGTCCACCTTGCTCATCGCGAAGAGCACCACGAAGAGCACGAAGAGCAGCGTCATCATGTCGAAGGCCGACACCAGCCACCGTTCGTGGTTCTCGTGCTCCTCGTGCTCCTCGTGCTTCTTGCCGCGGCGGCGGCCGTGACCGGCACTCATGCGGCTTCCTTGGCGAGCTCGCTGGGCGGGATGAGCGCGTTGAGCTTCTGGCGGACCGCGCGCGGGCTGGTGCCCGCCTGGATCTCGGCGATGCCCTCGACGAGCAGCTCCATCTGCGCGGCCTGCAGCTCGCTGACCCGGAGGATCTTGGCGCCCATCGGCAGGAACCAGAAGTTGGCCGCCATGACGCCCCACAGCGTGGCGATGAACGCCGCGGAGACCATCGGGCCGAGCGTCTCCGGGCTGTTCAGGTTCCCCATCACGTTCATCAGGCCGACGATGCAGCCCAGGATGCCGATGGTCGGCGCGTAGCCGCCCATGGCGTTCATGAACTTCGCGGCGACCTTGTCCTCGGCCTTCTTGGCCGAGATCTCGCTCTCCAGGACGGTGCGCAGCTCCTCGGGGTCGGTGCCGTCGATGCCCATCTGCAGGCCGCGCTTGAGGAAGGGGTCCTCGATCGCCTTGACCTGGGCCTCGAGGGCCAGGAGGCCCTCCTTGCGGGCCTTCTCGGCGAGGCTCACGAGGGTCTGGATCTGCTCGGTGGGCGGCGAGACCTTGCCCGGCAGCACGGCCATCTTGAACCAGCCGGGCATCTTCTTGAGGTCGGCCATGGTCTGGCTGGCCATGGCTGCACCGAAGGTGGCCACGATCACGAGGATGATCGCGGGCAGGAAGATCAGCGCCGACGGCGAGACGCCCTCGAGGGTCATGAAGACGAACAGGGCGACGACGGAGACGCCGAAGCCGATCAGGGTGGCCGGATCCACGGGTCAGCGCTCCTCGGTGCCCGGGAAGGGCACGACGGAGGAGACGCCGGCCAGCTCGGGCCGGTCGGGGCGGTACTCGCCGCGGTCCATCTCGTAGGACGTCGCGAGGATCCCCGCGCGGTACTCGCGGATCTCGAGGACGACCTCGTCGACGGTCTCCTTCACCACGTACCGGGTGCCGTCCCCGAGGAAGACGACCGTGTCGGGGTGAGCCTCGACCCGCTCGATGAGGTCGGGGTTGAGCGCGAACTGCTCCCCGTTCAGGCGGGTCACACGGATCACGGGACGGTCCTCTTGCTCGGTGGGGCAGGAAGTGGGGAGGGGCGGGAAACGTCACTGTCACCATCGGCGCCGGACGACGGGTCCTTGAGCCGAAGCGCGGGCCGGCAGTCCCGCCACGAGGCGGGAACCGTGCGCAGGAGGGGACGGCACGCCGGTCCCGCCCGCTCCGGACGGCGGAGCGGGCAGGACCGGCGATCACGCCGAGTGCGGTGCGGGATCAGCGCTTGAGGTTGACCAGGTCCTGGAGGAGCTCGTCGGACGCGGTGATCACGCGGCTGTTGGCCTGGAAGCCGCGCTGGGCGACGATCAGGCTGGTGAACTCCTCGGAGAGGTCGACGTTCGACATCTCCAGCGCACCGGAGGAGAGGCTGCCGCGGCCGCCGGCGCCGGCGACGCCGATCATCGGCTCACCGGAGTTCTGCGCGACGCGGAACGACGAGTTGCCGGCCTTCTCCAGTCCGCCCGGGTTGTTGAACGACGCCATGGACAGCTGGCCCAGGTTCTGCCGCAGCCCGTTGGAGTAGGTGCCGGTGATGGTGCCGTCGTTCGAGAGCTCGAAGCCCTGCAGGGCGCCCTGCGCGTACCCGTCGACGTCGGTCGGCACGACCTCGCTCTTCCCGCCGTACTGGGTGACCCCCTCGAGGCCGATGGCCACCGGACCGGGCCACGAGGGCCCGGCGCCCGGCGCGAAGTAGATGTCACCGGTGGGCGCGGTCATGGCCCCGTCCGGGCCGAAGGTCACGGTCGTCGCCGTCATGGGCTGCCCGCCGCCGTCGACCAGCGGGGTGCCGGCGGCGTTGGTGAAGGTGAGGGGCCCTCCTCCGTTGTTCACCACCATGGACCACTGGTTGGCCGTGGCCGTCTTGGTGAAGGTGTACGTCACCTCCTGCCGAACGCCCTGCGCGTTGAACATCTTGATCGGCGTCTGGACGAAGGCGCCGGGCTCGGCCGCGGAGTCGAGGTTGCCGCCCAGCGCCGAGGTACCGGTGGCCTCGGGCGGCACGGTGGCGCCGTACGGGATGGCCAGGTCCTCGACCGGCCCGTTGGGGTTGACGGCGCCGTTCGCGTCCGCACGCCAGCCCTGCAGGATGCTGCCGTCCGGGGTGGTCAGGCGGCCGTTGGCGTCGAACTCGAACGAGCCGGCGCGGGTGTAGAGCTGCTCGCCGCCGGGGCCGCGGGTCACGAAGAAGCCGTCGCCCTCGATCATGAAGTCGGTCGAGCGGCCGGTGGACTGGGCGGCGCCGTTGGTCCAGTTGGTGGTGATGGCCGCGAGCTTCACGCCCAGGCCGATCTGGGCCGGGTTCGTGCCGCCCCGGTCGGCGGCGGGGGCGCCACCGGCCCGCACGGCCTGCGAGAGCGTGTCCTGGAAGACGGTGGCGCTGCTCTTGTAGCCGACGGTGTTGACGTTGGCGATGTTGTTGCCGGTGACGTCCATCTTCGCCTGGTGGGCCTTGAGGCCGGAGATGGCGGAGAACATGGAGCGGAGCATGCGGAGGAACTCCTCGGGTGTCGGGCGGGAAGTGGGTCAGGACGCCGCGGAGGAGCTCGTCCCTGAGCTCGGCGTGGGGGTGGAGAGTGCGGTGATCCGGCCGACCTGCACGTCCGTGCCGTCGACGACGGCGACGGCCTCGGAGTTGCCGGAGGCGAGGCGGACCGAGGAGACGAGGCCCGTGCCCGCGGCCCCGTTGGTGTCGGTGTAGGTGACCTGGCGGCCGACCATCGCGCCCGCGGCCGCGTGCTCCTGGAGCACCAGGGCGGTGGCGCCCATCGTGGCGAGCTGCTCGAGCTTCTCCACCTGGGTGAAGGTCGCCGTCTGGGCGATCATCTGCGTGCTGTCGACGGGGTTGGAGGGGTCCTGGTAGCGCATCTGCGCGACCAGCAGCTTGAGGAAGGTGTCCTTGCCCATCTGGTCCCCGCGGTCGACCTGCTGGGTCGCGGAGGTGGCGGGGACGGTGGGGTAGCCGCTGAGTGCGTCCGTCATGGGTGGGTCTCCTGTTCAGACGCGGACGTCGACGCCCGACGACGTGGAACCGCCGGTCGGGGTGGTCCTGGTCTCTCCGCTATCGGCAGTGCGCAGCCATGGTCGTGACCGCCCGTCGGACGGGCCGTGCTGTCCCGGCCGCTCGCCCCAGCCCTGCTGGGCCTGCTGACCGGCGGCGTGCCGGTCGAGCCACGTCCCGCCGCTGTCCTTGGCCACCTCGAGCTTGGAGGTGACCAGGCCGGCGGACTCGAGGTCGCGGCGCAGGTCGGGCAGCGCGTCGAGCAGCGCGGCCCGACCCTGCTCGTGCGCTCCGCGGAGGATCAGGTCGACGGTGCCCTGCGTGACGGTGACCGAGACCTCCACCGGCCCCAGGGTCTCGGGGGTGAGGACGAGGGTCATGGTGTGTGAGCCGTCGGGCGCACCGCGCAGGACGGCCACCTGGCGGGCGACCTGCCCCGCCACGGGCAGGCCGGCGGCCGGGCCGGTCGCGCCGTCGGCGTCGGCGGTGGCCGGAGCCGAGGTGGTGGGCGCCGGGCCGGAGATCCCGCCGGCGACCGGCTCGGCCGGCGCACCGTCCGACGGGGCGCCGCCGGCGTCCTGGCCCGCTGCTCCGGTGCCGGTACCGGCACCGGAGGCGGTGCCGGCCACCGGGAGGTCGGTCCCGGCCGCCACCGGGGTGCCGGCGACGGCGGGGTCGGCCGTCGAGGACGCCGCCGGCGCGGCCGCTCCCGCGGCGGACGTGGCTGCGGCGGCCGCCTCGGCGCCTACGCCTGCGGGGGTGAGCGCCGCGAGCACGCCGGCCGTGGGGATCGCAGGTCCGGCCGGAGCCGCTCCGGTGCCCGGCGTGCCGGTGTCCTGGCCGGCGGCGACCACCACGTCGACGGGCAGTCCTGCCGAGGCTGGCGACGCGCCGCCCGGAACGATCCCGGCGGCTCCCGCCTGGACGGCGCCTGCAGCAGTCGCGGCCGGAGCCGTGCCGGGCCCGGGAAGGGCCGGCGCCGCGGCGGACACCGAGCCCACGGACGGGCCGGGGAGCGCGCCGCCGTCGGCCGGAGCCGAGGCGTCCGCCGGCTGGGCGGTGCTCAGCGACGTCCCGAGCGCCAGCGCCCAGAGGGTCGCGGTGACGCCGACGGGCACGGGCCCCCCGGCGACCGCGGCGTCGGTGGGGACAGCGCTCGGAGTCGCGGAGCCCGGGTCCTGCGCCCCGCCGTCACCGGTCGCCTCGTCGTCGACCGCGCCGCGGCCCTCGGACAGGGCGCCGTCCAGCGCGGAGGCGAAGGGTGCGGCGCTCTCCGCACCGCCCGAGTCGGAGGCGCCGCCGGTCGAGGGCCCGCGCACGGCAGGTCCCGCCGGCATCACAGGAGCGGTCATCGGTAGGCCTCCGCCTTGCTCATCACTGCGCTGACGTAGTTCTGCGTCTCGGGATAGGGCGGGATGCCGCCGTAGCGGCTCACCGTTCCCGGCCCGGCGTTGTAGGCGGCCAGGGCCAGCTCGGTGGAGCCGAACTGGCTGGTCAGCTGCTTGAGGTAGCGCGCGGCGCCGTCGACGGCCGAGGCCGGGTCGAGCGGCGAGACACCCAGGCCACTGGCGGTGGCCGGCATGAACTGCATGAGGCCCTGGGCGCCGGCGGGGGAGACCGCGCCGGCGTCGAAGTCCGACTCGACCGAGGCGACGGCCGCCAGCAGGGAGGCGTCGATCCCGTGCCGTCCGGCAGCGCTGGTGAACAGGTTGGCGTAGGGGACGCCGGCGATGCCGCTCCCGCTCCCGCCCGACGTCGCGGCGACCGGAGCCGTCTGCGGCAGGACCCGACGGATGGAGGTCGGGGTACCGACGTCCTGCACCTTGACGTTCTCGCCCGCCTGCGGGGCGGCGATCATCTTGCCGTCGCCGACGTAGATGCCGACGTGGTCGATGCCGGCCCGGGACGACGAGTGGTCGAAGAAGACGAGGTCGCCGGGGCGGGCGTCGGCGAGCGAGGCCACCGCGGTGCCGCTCGTGGCCTGCTGCGACGAGGTCCGGGGCAGGTCGATGCCCAGGTTGCCGAAGACGACCTGGACCAGGCCGGAGCAGTCGAGCCCCTTCGCGGGGTCGGTGCCGCCCCACAGGTAGGGGACCCCGAGGTACTTGCTCGCCTCGGTGACCACCGCCGTCTCGGACGCCGTTCCGGCAGCGCTCGTCGCGTAGCTGCCGGCCGCGGCCGTGGTGCCGCTCAGACCGGCGGCAGCTGCGGCCGACGCCCAGCCGGTCGAGGTCTGCGCGATCTGCGGGGTGAAGCGGGTCTGGATCTGGCTGATCCGTGCCTGCACCGCGGTCAGTCCGTCCACGGGACCTCCTCCTCGGCGGTGCCCCGGCCGGCACGGCCGGTCACCAGGTCGTCGACCGCCCGCTCCTCGGCGGCCGCCTCGGCGTGCTGCTGCGCCTCGCGGTGCCGCTCGCGCAGGCGCTCCAGCGCCTTGGTGCGCTGCGCCGCCGCCGTCCACTGCGCGCGGACGGCCTCGGCCTGCTCGGCCGAGGCGGTCGCGGCGGCGCGGGCGTCGGAGGCATCGGTCGCGGCGAAGCGCAGCAGCGTCATGGCGGCCAGGAAGTCCCCCGACGGGAGCGAGCGGGGCAGCGAGGCCGTGGCCAGCGTCGTCTCGTACTCCGACGCGCGCCGCGCCGCGTCGGCGGCCGCCGCGGCTGCGCGGGCCGACGCCACGGCAGCGGCGCGCTCCTGCGTGCGGCGCAGCTCGAGGACCGGCTGCAGCCGGAAAGCGGCCTGCTTCACGACCGCACGATCCGCTGCAGCCACGCCCACGCCTCGTGGGTCGGTGTCGACTCGCCCATCGGCTGCTGCAGGAACGCCTCGATCTGCGGGGCGAGGTCACGGGCCCGGTCGACCAGCGGGTCGCTGCCGGGCTGGTAGGCGCCGATCTCGATGAGCTCCCGGACGTCGCGCAGCGCGCCCATCATCCGGCGGATCTCGCGGGCGTCGGCCATCTGCGGCGGCGGCACGACGGCGGTCGCCACGCGGGAGATCGACTCCAGCACGTCGATGGCCGGGAAGTGGCCGACGGTCGCCAGCTTGCGGGTGAGGACGATGTGCCCGTCCAGGATGGACCGGGCGGTGTCGGCGATCGGCTCGTTGTGGTCGTCGCCCTCGACCAGGACCGTGTACAGCCCGGTGATCGACCCGGTCGCGCCGGTGCCGGCCTTCTCCAGGAGCTGCGGCATCATCGCGAAGACGCTGGGCGGGTACCCGCGGGTCGCCGGCGGCTCCCCGGCGGAGAGCCCCACCTCGCGCTGCGCCATGGCGGTGCGGGTGATCGAGTCCATGAGCAGCAGCACGTCGCGGCCCTGGTCGCGGAAGGCCTCGGCGATGCGGGTGGCCACGAAGGCGGCCTTGAGCCGGACCAGCGGGGGCTCGTCGGAGGTCGCGACGACGACGACGGTGCGCGCCATCCCCTCCGCGCCCAGGTTCTCCTCGAGGAACTCGCGGACCTCGCGGCCTCGTTCGCCGATCAGGCCGATGACGCGGACGTCGGCATCCGTACCGCGGGTGATCTGGGCGAGCAGGCTGGACTTGCCCACGCCCGACCCGGCGAAGATGCCCAGACGCTGCCCCTTGCCGCAGGGGACGAGGGTGTCCAGCGCCCGCACGCCGAAGGTCAGCGGCTCCTCGACCCGGGTGCGGGAGAGCGCGTGCGGCGTCTGGCTGGCCAGGTCGACCCACGAGACGCGGGAGGCCAGCGGGGGGCCACCGTCCACGGGTCGACCCAGCCCGTCGAGGACCCGGCCGAGCAGCGCCTCGCCGACGGGGACCTGGAGCGGCCTGCCGGTCGCCCGGACGGGGGCACCCGAGTGCACCCCGGACAGCGTGCCCAGCGGCATGCAGGTGAGCCGGTCGCGGCCCACGGCGACGACCTCGGCGAGCAGCGGGCGCTCGCCCGGGTTGATCTCCACCAGGTCGCCGACGGCCGCGGTGATGCCCTCGACGGTGAGCGTGAGCCCCATGGCCCCGGTGACGACGCCGGTGACCTGGGGGCGGGCGGCGGCACGGGCACGGCTGAGCAGCGCGGCGGGGAGTCCGGACGGGGTCATGAGGACAGCACCGCCTGGACCCGCTCGAGCGCGGCCACGAGCTGGGCGTCGATGCGCCGGGAGCCCGTCTCGGCGATCGCACCGGCCCGCTCGACCGTCGGGTCGCCGACCACGCGCACCGAGTCGGGCAGCCCGGCGAGCGCGTCGGCCGGGATCTCGGCCAGGTCGTCGGGGTGCACCCGCACGAGGGCGGGCGCGTCGGCGGGGCAGAGGGTCAGCGCACGTCGCAGCGCGTCGAGGACGGGGGAGTCGGCCAGGGCCAGTTCCCGGCCCAGCAGGTCCTCGAGCAGGGTGAGCACGGAGCCGATGACGGTCTCCCGGATGTCGTCGGCGGTCGGGAGGGCCGCCTCCTCCAGGCGGGCCGCCGCACCGAGCGCGGCGGTGGCCGAGGCGATCCGCCGTTCCCAGCGCTGCTGCGCTTCGGCCATGCGCTCGGCGGCGGCCCGCTCGGCCTGCGCCACGACGTCGGCGGCCACGGCCATGCCCTCGGCGTGCCCGGCGGCGAAGCCCTCGGCGTGCGCCTGGGCGCGCAGCCGGGACAGCTCCTCGGCGTAGACCTCGCCGAGGCGGAAGGTGGGCCGGCCGCCGGCGACGGGCTGGTCCTCCGCGCGGCGGACGGTCGTGCGGCGCTCGATCGGCGAGGGCTCCGGGCGGGGTGCCGGGAGCGACGCGTCCGCGAGCTGGCGGTACGGGCGGGCGCTGCTCGCCGCGCCGCCGCGCAGGACGGCGCCCTCGCGCGGCGCCCGCGGCGCCGGCGGGGGGCCGGCGTCCGCGCCGCGCAGCACGACGGGGAGCGATCCGTTCGCGGCCCCGTCCAGGGTCCCGGCCCGCGCGTGCGAGGGCCGGGGGGGACGGAATCCTCTTTCAGGCAACGAACTCATCGTCCCCGCCGCGCGAGATCGTCAGCACGCCCTGCTCCTCGAGCGTGCGGATGACGCCGACGACCTTGGCCTGCGCCTCCTCGACGGTGCGGGTGCGCACCGGGCCGAGCAGCTCGATCTCCTCGGAGAGGTTCTCGGCGGCACGCTCGGACAGGTTGCGCTGGATCTTGTCCCGGACGTCGGGCCGCACGCCCTTGAGCGCGGTGGCCAGGTCGTTGGCCTCCACCTCGCGCAGCACCAGCTGCAGGGAGCGGTCGTCGATGGTGACGATGTCCTCGAAGACGAACATCTGCGAGCGGACCTGGTCGGCCAGCTCCGGATCGGTGTTGTCCAGCCACTCGAGGATGGAGCGCTCGGTGGGCCGCGGCGAGCGGTTGATGATCTCGACGAGGGCCTCGACGCCGCCGGCGCTGGACATGTCCTGGTGGGCCAGGATGGAGCCCATCCGGCGGCCCAGCTCCTCCTCCACGAGCCGGACCATCTCCGGGGAGGTGCGGTCCATCGTGGCGATGCGGTGGGCGACCTCTGCCTGCTGCTCGGGGGCGAAGCCCGACAGCACCTCGGCCGACTGGCCGGCCGGGAGGTGGGCGAGCACCAGCGCGATGATCTGCGCGTGCTCGTCCTTGAGGAACGTGACGAGCTGCCGCACGTCCGCGTTGCGCAGCGAGGCGAAGGGCACCTCGGTGTAGACGACGTTGAGGCGGGACAGGATGTCGCCGGCCTTGTCCTCCCCGAGGCCCGCGGCGAGGATCTCGCGGGCGAAGTCGACACCGCCTCGGCCGATGAAGTGCTGCGCGGTCATCATGCCGTGGAACTCGGTCATGACGTCGTCGACGTCCTCGAGCTCGACCGAGCCCAGGCGCATGAGCTCCCGGGTCAGCGACTCGACCTCGCGCGGGCGGAGCTGGGCCAGCAGGACGCCGGCCTCCTCCTTGCTCATCTGGGCCAGGAAGACCGCGGCCTTGCGCAGGCCGGGCAGTTCGGGCCGCGCGGGAGCGGCCGGCACGGCCGGCAGGTTCGCCGTCGCCGCGGCCGGCATCGGGTCCATGCTCGCGAGCGTCATGACTTGTTCTCCGTCAGCCAGCCGCGGAGCATCGCCGCGACCTCGTCGGGGCGTTCACTGACCATGGTGGAGATCTCGGTCCGCACCTTCAGCCGCTCGGCGGCCTCCAGCTCGAGCGCCCTGTCGTCGACGGGCTCCTCGCGGGTGCTGGCGATCCGGATGCGGTCCAGCTCGGCGAGCATGTCGTCGGAGAGCTCGAGGGGCTCGTAGTCCTCCTCCGGCTCGCCACGGCGGCGCGAGCGCAGCCACACCACGAGCACGACCAGCGCGATGCCGGCCGCGATGCCACCGGTGCGGATCATCGACCACATCGCCGCGCTGGCCTCGGCCTCGCGGGCGGCCTCCATCTGGGCGGCGGCCTGGTCGGCGGCCGTGGTGTCGAACGGCATGGCGGCCACGGTGATCGCGTCGCCGCGCGCCGCGTCCAGCCCGACGGCGTCCTCGACGAGGGCCTGGATCTGGGCCTGCGGCAGGTTGCCGGCCACGGCCTGGTCCATGACCACGGAGACGGTCAGCCTGTTGAGGCCACCGGGCGCGGCCTGCGTGACCTCGGTGGTCTCGCCGACGGCGTTGTTCGCGGTGGTCGATTCCTTGGTGTAGTTCGAGTCGCCCGCGCCGGCGTTGGCGGCAGCGTCAGGCATGTTCTCCGGCCCGAGCACCCCTCCGACCACGGCACCGCCGTCGCCGGTGTACTCCTCGACGTCCCGCTTCTCGGACACCGGCGGGGTGCCCTCCTCGTAGGTGTAGGTCTTCGAGGTGGTGTCGCGCTGGTCGAGGTCGACGTCGGCACGGACGGACACGACCGCCTTGCCGGCGCCGAGCACCGAGTCCAGGATCTTCTGGGCGTTCGCCGCCAGGCGGTTCTGGTAGTCCATCTCGACCTGGGAGCGGGCGTCACCGGCGGCCGCGCTGATCCCGCTGCCCGGGCTGGAGAGCACCTGGCCGGTGGTGTCGGTGACGGTCACCTGCTCGGGCGTCATCTTCTCCACACTGGAGGAGACCAGGTTGGTGACGGCCTGGATCTGCTCGCCGGAGAGCTGCGTCCCGGCCGCCAGGTCCAGGAGCACCGACGCGGTCGGCTCGGCCTGGTCGGTCACGAAGACCTCTTCCTTGGGCAGCGCGACGCTCACGATGGCCTCGTTGACGCCGTCCAGGGACTCGAGGGTCTTCGACAGCTCACCCTCCAGGGCGCGCTTGTAGGTGACCTCCTGCTGGAACTCGCTGGTGGTGATGCCCTGCTCGTCCAGCAGCGCGTAGCCGGTGTCCTGACCGGCGGGCAGGCCCTGGCCGCTCATCTGCAGGCGCAGGTCGTAGACGGCGTCCTTGGCCACCATGATCGTCTGCCCGCCGTCGGTCAGCTCGTAGGAGACGCCCGCGGCGTTGAGCTCCTCGACGATCGCGGCGGCATCGCTGGCGGCGAGGTTCGAGAACAGCGGCGCCTGGGTGGGCGCGGTGATCCACCTCGTGAAGAAGAACCCGCCGAGGAGCAGCCCGGCGAGCAGGAGGCCGATGACGACCTTCTGCCCGAGGCTGATCGTGGCGAACGTGGAGCGGGCACGCTCCAGCGTCCCGGCGAGTGCCTTGTCCATCAGATGGGCATCCTCATGATCTCGGTGAAGGCGCTGACAGCTGCGTTCTTGATGCCCACGACCATCTCGGTCGCCAGGGACGCCTCGTTCCTGGCGATCATGTAGTCGTGCACGTCCTTCAGGTCGCCGGTGGCGGCCTGGGCGGCGAGCCCGTCGGCGTTCGCCTGGGTGGCCGCGAGCTGGTCGAACGACGAGGCGAGGATCGAGGAGAACGCGTCGCCGCCGGCGGCGCCGGTGCCGTTCACGGCGGCCGTGCTGTCGATGCCGGCGACACCGCCGGTACCGATGGCGGCGCCGATGCCGGGGATGGCCCCGATGGGGAACGTCATGATCAGCCCTTCCCGAGCTGCAGGGCGGCCTTGTAGGCCTCGGTCGCCCGCTCCACCACGGCGAGGTTGGCCTGGTAGCCGCGCTGCGCCATGATCATCTGGGACATCTGGTCCCCGAGGTCGATGTCGGGGTACTTCACGTAGCCGGCCTCGTCGGCCAGCGGGTGGTCGGGCTGGTACACCAGGCGGCCCTCGGCGTTGCCGAACTCCGCGCGGGCGACGCGGACGCCGCCCTCGCCGGTCCCGTACTCGATCGCCTCGGCGACGACCATCCGCTGCTGGAAGGCGTCCTCGTCCGTGCGCCGCACGGTGTTGACGTTGGCGATGTTGTCCGAGACGGCGTCCAGCCACTTGCGGTGCGTCATCAGGCCGGAGCCGGAGATGCCGAAGGTGTCGAAGATGGCCATGGTCAGGAGGTCCTGAGCGCCGTGCGGATGGAGTTGTACTTGCCGTCCAGCGCGTTCAGGGCCAGCTGGTAGCGCAGGCCGGTCTCGGTGGCGATGAGGGTCTCCGCATCCAGGTTCACGTTGTTGCCGTTGGTGTTCGTCGGTTCCAGCGAGCGGGCGACGGTGCCCCCGTTGATCCGAGGCGTCTCGCCGTTGCGCAGCGCGCCCTCGAGCGAGGACTCGAAGTCCACGCGGCCGGCGAGGAAGCCCGGGGTGTTGATGTTGGCGATGTTGTCGGCGGTGACCCGCTGCCGCTGCGCCAGCCCGGAGAGGCTGGCGTGCAGCGCGGCGGGGGTGATCTCGCCGATCATCGATCGGGGAGAGCGGACGAGCGGAACACGGTCGACCTCCGGGGTAGGCGGAAGAAGCACTCGCGAACGAGTGCGGAGTCCGCCGATCCGTGGCGAAGGGGCTTGCTCTCCGTGCCCCTGCCTCATCGGCAGCGCCGGCCCTCCGGCTGACCGCCGGGCTGCTCCGGGAGAGGTTGCTGTGGTCAGGAGGGGGAGCGGTGGCGCATGTGACCGGCGGTGACCTCGCCGTGTCCTGGGCCGACCGGGGCGGGGGAGTTGGCAGCTTCCGTGCCCTCAGCGGTCCCGGGGCCGAAGTTCCGCCGGGACGCACGAAGCCCCGCCGCCGGCAGGGCCGGTGGCGGGGCTGGGTGGGGAGGGAGATGCGCGGCGGGGGAAGGGCTACAGCCCGCGGTCGATGTAGCTGGCGACGGGCCGGGACGGGGCGTAGGACATGCGGGCGGCGACGTCCCGCTGCTTCTGGGACTGGGTGATCCGCTCGGCGAGCTGCTCGGCGACGGCGAGCTGGTGCTGGAGCAGCCGCGCAGCCCGCTCGCGCAGGTCGTCGGGCACCGGGCCCAGGTCGTGCGGGGGGATCCAGTCCTCCGACCGGCGACCCCAGGTGGCGATCTCCTCGGCGCGGCCGCGGGCGAGGAGCTCCTGCGCGTCCAGCACGTCACCCTCGAGCTCGTCGAGGGCCTGGTGCCAGTCCCGCGCCGCGCCGCGCCGATCGCGACCGTCGGCGGCCGGGCCTCGGGGGTCCGGCGGCTGGTAGGGGGTGGAACCGAACCCCGCGGTGGCGGCGCCGCCGACCGGGCTCAGGCCGGTCATGACGGGGCGCCGGCCAGGGATGCCGCGGCCTGCCGCCACGCGTCGCGCAGCGGCTCGACGACCGAACGGCAGGAGCCGATCCGGTTGGCGTCGGGCTTGATGGTGGCCTGCGAGAGCTCGCGGATGAGCCAGTCGTACAGCGCGGCCAGGCGGGGTCCGCCCTCCCAGAGGTCGACGCGCAGGCTGGCGAGGAGTTCGAGCACGATCTCCTGCGCGTGCTGCAGCTGCTCGGTGGCCTCCTGCCGGTTCCCGCCCGCGACCGCCTGCTGGGCGCGCTCGAGGTCGAGGGCCAGCCGGTCGTAGAGCATCACCAGCAGCTGCTGCGGGGAGGCGGTGGTGACCGAGTCCCCGACATAGCGGGCGCGCAGGGCCGCGTGGCTCATCTGGATCGACTCCTAGGTGTCTGGTCGTGCGGGACCGGCTGGGCGGTCACGGCCGGGGTGGCGCAGGGAGAGCGGACGCCTAACTCTGCTTCGCCGACGACGGGAGCGAGCCCAGCGCGGCCGACAGCCAGTTGGCCTGGTTCTGCATGGAGCTCAGGGCGGTCTCCATGGCGGTGAACTGGCGGGTGAGTGTCTGGCGCCGCATGTCCAGGCGCAGGTCCCACGCGTCGATGCTGTCCTGCAGCGAGGTGGCGCGCGCATCGGCGCCCTTGGCGAGCGCGATCAGGGAGCCCATCGTGGAGTCGGTGGCCGACGTGGCGAGGCTCAGCAGCTTGGCCGCGATGCCGACAGAGGCCGTGCCGTTGTCCGCGGTCGTGGCGAGGTCCCCGTCGTCGCCGGCGGTCGCCGCGGTCCCGTCGAACATGCGCTTGACGAGCGCGGGGTCGGCTTCGAGCTTCGCGGTGAACGCCGTCTTGTCGAAGGAGTAGCGCCCGTCCTTGGTCAGCTGCAGGCCGACGGAGGCCGCCGAGCCGTCACCGCCGATGGCATAGGCCAGCACGTCGAGCGTCTGGGTGGCCAGTCGGCGGAGCGTGCTGTCGCCCTTGAGGACGGCGGCGGTGCTGGTGGCGCTGGTGTAGGAGTCGATGCTCTCGAGCAGGCCGTTGGCCGCGGTCACCAGCGACTCGATCTTCGCGGCGACCGCGTCCGGGTCGGCGGCGACGTCGACCGTGACCCCGGCCTCCGGCTTGGTCACCGTGATGGTCGTGCCGGCGATCAGGCCGGAGAACGTGTTGGTCGGCGAGCTGATGCTGTAGCCGGTCGCGGGATCACCGACGGTTATCTGCGCGTTGCGGCCCTGCGTGGCCGTGGTGAAGCCGGTCGCGGTGAACGCGGAGGCGGCACCGGTGGCCGTGCTCGTCAGGGACATCCGGTACTCGGTGTCGGAGGTCTTCAGCGCGGTGGCGGTCACGCCGAGCCCGGCGGCGTTGATGGCTGCGGCGGCTTCGGCCAGCGTGGCCGTCCCGTCGCCGTTCCGGTCCAGATCGATGGTGCTCGAGGCGCCGTTGATCTCCAGCTGGAGCGACGTGGCGCCGTAGTCGACGTCGTCGGCGGTCTGACCCGCGGTGGCGGTCCAGGTGGTGGCGCTGACGGCCGAGTGAGCCCGGGCCACCTGGTCGACGGTGAAGGTGACCGAGCCGGAGCTCGCGCCTCCGACCGAGGCCGCGGTGACCGACGAGGCCGAGCTGGTTGCCTTGGTCAACTGCCAGGTGGCGGCCTTGGTGACCGCCTCCGCGGCCGAGCGCAGCGCATCGAAACGGGTGTTGATCGCCCGGTAGGCGCCGGCCTGCGACTGCGTCGCCGACAGCCGACTCGCCAGCAGGCTCTTCTGGTTGGACTCGACCGCGATCAGCTGGTCGACGATCCCGGCGGTGTCCAGGCCGGAGGCCAGCCCACCGATGCTCATGCCGGCCACTGCGCCTCCAAGGTGTCGGGTTGCTGTGCGCGGTGAGGGGGGAGGCCCACGGCCTCCCCCCTCACCGGTGGTGCAGGGTGTTGCTCAGGTGATCCCGGGGGATCAGCCCAGCAGCTTCAGGATGTTCTGCGAGGCCGAGTTGGCCTGCGCGAGCATCGAGGTGCCGGCCTGGCTCAGGATCTGGTTCCGGGAGAAGTTGGTCATCTCCTGGGCCATGTCGGTGTCGCGGATGCGGGACTCCGACGCCGACAGGTTCTCCTGGGTCACGCTGAGGTTCTTGATGGTGTGCTCGAACCGGTTCTGCAGCGCACCGAGGTCGGCACGGGCAGTGGAGACCTCCTTGATCGCGCTGTCGAGCAGGCCGATCGCCGCCGAGGCGCCGCCGGAGGTGGCGAGGCTGAGGCTGGTGAGACCCAGGTCGGCCGCGTCGAAGCCCTCCGATGCCGCGCCCGACTTGATGGCGACGGTGATCTTGTCGCCGGAGGCGTAGCCGACCTGGAAGTCCTTGCCCGAGAAGCTGCCGTCGAGCAGGTTCACGTTGTTGAAGGTCGTCTTGTCCGCGATACGGGTCAGCTCGTCCTTCAGCGCGGTGGCCTCGGAGTTCATGGCCGTGCGCGAGTCGGTGTCGTTGCTGCCGTTCGCGGACTGGACCGCCAGGTCGCGCATGCGCTGGAGGATGGCGTGCGTCTCGGTGAGCGCACCTTCAGCGGTCTGCACGACGGAGACGCCGTCCTGCGTGTTGCGGATGGCGACCTTGAGGCCACCGATCTGCGAGCGCAGGCCCTCGGAGATGGCCAGGCCGGCCGCGTCGTCGGCGGCGCGGTTGATCCGGTAGCCCGAGGAGAGCTTCTCCAGCGACTTGTTGAGCGAGTTGTCCGTGTTGGACAGGTTGCGGTAGGCGTTCATCGCCGCAACGTTGGTGTTGACGCTGAGACCCATGGTGTTCCTCCTTGGACTGGGGTCTTACTTGGTTCCGCTGGCATCCGTGCTGGCGGGGTGTTGCACCAGGGACTACGGCTGGTCGGCGTCCGTCCTTGACTCGAACGCCGGACTTTTTTCGACCGGTTCACCCGGGAGGGGAAGACCGGCCCGGTGCCGGGAGGCATCGGGACTGCCGATGGGGGAGGGGCGGCCCCGGAGGGGCCGTCACCAGCGCACCGGTGTGGTCCGTGCCGGCGCTGGTGGCGTCGTGAACCCGGACCCGGAAGGACACCCGCCGGCCATGAAGGTCCTGCTCTCCTCGACCCGTTTCGCGGGCGGCCTCTACTACCGCGCAGCCGAGCCCGGCCGAGCCGTCAACGAGGCGGGTCTGGGCGTCGAGGTCACCCTGACCTACGGGCTGGCCACGACGATGGACGGTCCGGTGTCGGACGAGTCGTCCTCCGTCGTGTCCGTCGACGCGCAGGGTGCCGACGCCGTCGTCCTGCAGCTGCCGAAGACGAAAGCCGCCCTCGAGATGCTCCGGCTGCTCCAGGCGCAGGGCGTCGCCGTCATCGTGGAGCTCGATGACCTGATGAGCGGCCTGTCCTACGGCCACATGTCGTACTCGACCCTTCGGCACTTCAACGTCGCCTCCTGGTCGGCGGCCTGTGCCCGCGAGGCGGACCTGGTCACCGTCAGCACGCCGGCGCTCCTCGCGGAGTACGCGAAGCACGGCCGCGGGGTGGTGATCCCCAACGCGATCCCGCGGCGGATCGCCGAGCTGCCGCCGGCCTACGAGCGCGATCCGGAGACGGTCACCGTGGGGTGGACCGGCTCGGTCGGTGGCCACCCGTACGACCTGCAGACCATGGAGTCGGGGCTGCAGCAGGGACTCGACCGCGGACGCCGGCCGAGCCGGTTCATGATCCTCGGCCAGGCGATGGACGCCCAGCAGCGGCTGCACCTGCCAGAGCCGCCGCTCGAGGTGCCGTGGAAGAACACCGTCGACGAGTACCTCACCGCGCTGGGCGAGCTCTTCGACGTGGGCATCGCCCCGCTCCGGCTCGACCGGTTCAACGAGGCCAAGAGCTGGCTCAAGCCCATGGAGTACGCCGCCCGCGGTGTGTTCGCGATCCGCGCGAACACGGCCGAGTACGACCGGTTCGGTATCGGCATGCGAGCCAAGAAGCCGCGGGACTGGGCCGACCACATCGCCAGGGCGATCGACGATCCTGACCGCCGGCGCGAGATCGCGGCGCGCAACCGCGAGGTGGTCCTGGCCGAGCACCTGGACGAGCACACCACCCCGCTCTGGGCCGACGCGTGGCACCGGGCCCTGGACAACCGGGTCCGCAGCCAGCGCATCGGCGCCTGAACCGCACGGCTGGTCGCGAACCCGCCGCAACGCACCGGCCCGGTGGCGCCCCTCGATGCGGGGCGCCACCGGGCCGGGCTTCGTGGTGCCGGCAGCGCGGGCCCGTCCGCTCGCGGACGCGCCGGAGCCGCCGGCCCGGGGGGACCGGCGGCTCGGACGGACGTGCGGTGCCCGGCGTCAGGCGGGGCGGGCGACCCCGGCCCAGGGGTTGCGCGGCCCGGGGACCTGCGCGGTCTGCCGGCCGGCCACCCGGTCGACGTAGCTGCGCTGCTGGTTGCGGGCGCGCACGCCGCCGTCGGCGGGTACGGACCTGCCCTCCCACACCTCGCTCATCGCGGCGTGCAGCAGCGTGAGGGCGCGGGCTCGCATCTGCGAGACGCGGGACAGGGTGACGCCCAGGTCCTCGGCGATGTCGGTCAGCGATTCGTCACCGAAGAAGTTCCGCTCGACGACCTCGTCGAGCCGGTCGGGCAGGGCGCGGATGGCCTCGTGCAGGTAGCGGGCCCGCTCGGTGCGCAGCAGGGCGCGCTCGGGGGACTCCCCGGTGTCGGGCAGGTCGAGCGAGTTCCCGTCGGTGCCGGTCTCCGCGTCGATGCTCACCATGACCGCGCGGTGCACGTCCACCCGGAGGCTGTCCAGCTCGGTGCGCGGCACGCCCAGCGAGGCGGCCAGCTCCTCCCGGGTGGGCGGCCGGCCCAGCGAGATGGTGAGCGCGTCCGCGGCCGCGTCGGTGCGTCGGGCGGCGGCGCGCACCGACCGGCTCGCCCAGTCACCCGAGCGCAGCTCGTCGAGGACCGCGCCCTGCAGCCTCGCCAGGGCATAGGTGGCGAACGAGGCGCCGGCCGAGGGGTCGAAGCGCCGGGCGACCTCGACCAGGGCCACGTGGGCGCAGGAGAGGAGGTCGTCCCGGCTGACGTGCGCGGGCAGCGAGATGCGGGCCGCGACGGCGTTCACCGCGAACGCGGCCAGGGGCAGGTGCTCGGTGACCAGCGCGTCCGCGTCGGCCTGGCTCCGTCCCCGGCTCGGGGGCTTGGAAGGGTTCGGGATACGTCCGGCGGCGGGGCGCTCGAGCGGGATCCGCTCGCGCTGGAGGCGCTCGGATGCGAAGGCACGGGCTGGGCTCACGCCCTTCTTCTCGGCTGATCCGGACCGGGGTGGCACCGCTCATCGGCAACTTTCGGTCTCGACTTGAGCACGTCGGTCCGCACTTCGGCTTGAGGGGGCCGGGAGCGGTGCCGAAGCCACCTCCGACGAGGGAGCGCCGAGCGGGTGTACCGCGGCGGCGCCCGGCACGAGACACGGAGAGGCGGTGGACACGTGGACTACCAGCACCTGTCGACGTTGCTGTGGCGGGAACAGGAACTCCTGGACCTCCTGCTGTTCAAGGCGGAGGAGAAGCAGTACCTGATCGTCACCGGCAAGACCCGCTGGCTGGCGCGCATCGCGCACGAGATCGAGGTCGTGCTGGACCAGTTGCGCACCCTCGAGGTCGAGCGCTCGGCGGCCACCGAAGCCATCGCCGCCCGGCTCGGCCTGGACGCCAACCCGTCGCTGAAGCAGGTGGCCGAAGCCGCACCGGCGCCCTGGAACGACCTGTTCGGCAAGCACCACGAGGCGCTGCTGGTGCTCATCACCGACCTGCGCAGCCTGTCCGACGCCAACCGGGAGCTGATCGAGGGCGGCCTGGCCGCCATCAGCGACACGCTGATGAGGACCCGCTCCGCCACGGGGACCTACGGTTCCAGCGGGCGGCACGACGACGGCAGCCACCGCGCGGTCACCCTGGACGGTGCCCTGTGAGCGGCTCCTTCGCGGCGCTGAACTCGGCGACGACGGCGCTCTGGGCGCAGCGGCGGGCGCTCGACGTCGCCGGCCAGAACATCGCCAACGTCAACACCGACGGCTACAGCCGCCAGCGCGCCGACATGCAGGCCATCGGCGGCAGCGCGGTGCCCGCCTTCTACTCGACCGGCGACGGCGTCGGCGGGGGAGTGTCGGTCGCGCAGGTCACCCGCATCCGCGACGTCTTCCTCGAGGGGCGCGGCCACACCGAGCACGCCAACTACGCGCGGCTGAGCACCGAGGCCGGCGCCCTCGAGCAGGTGGAGACGGCCTTCCGCGAGCCCGGTGAGTACGGCATCCAGAGCCTGCTCGCCGACGTGTGGGACGGCTGGGAGGCCGTGACCAACGGCCCGGACACCGACGCCACCCGCGCTCAGGTCCTGCAGCAGATGGAGGCGCTGGTCGGCGGCCTGCACTTCGCCTCCGCGTCGCTGGACGCGCAGTGGAACCAGACGCGGGAGAACCTCACCGTCCTGGTGGACGACGTCAACGCCGCCGCGGCGTCGGTCGCCGACCTCAACCAGGCCATCCAGCGCGGGAACCAGACCAGCCTGCCGGTCAACGCGCTGGTCGACCAGCGCGACCTGCTGGTCATGCAGCTCGCCGACCAGGTCGGCGCCACCGTCCGGCAGGGCAAGGACGGCATGGTCGACGTGATCGTCGGCGGCGTGACCCTGGTCGGCGGGACGAGCGCCACGAAGCTCGCGGTCGACGGCAGCCTGGACATGGCCGGCGCCGGGGCCTCCGCGGTCCGGGTCGTCACCGCCGTCGGCGGGCACACCGTGCGCCCGGACGGCACGGCGGCCGGCCAGCTCACCGCGATGAACGGGATCTTCCCGAGCTACCAGTCGGATCTGGACGCGCTGGCCGCGGACTTCGCGGCCGCGGTCAACGACGTGCACACGACCGGCGCCTACGACAAGAACGGCGACCCGGGGGTCGCCGTCTTCGAGTCGGCCGGCGGCGGTCCGATCACCGCATCGAGCATCCGCCTGGCGTTCGACGACCCGGCGCTGCTCGCCGCCTCCGGCCTGGCCGGCGGGGCGAACACCGACAGCAGCAAGGCCGACGAGATCGCGCAGCTGCGCAACAAGGCCGGTGGACCGGACGCCACCTACCGGAAGCTGGTCGTCCAGCTCGGTGTCGAGGCGTCCGTGGCCAACCGCGGCGTCCAGATCCAGCAGGTCATCACGACCCAGGTCGACGCGTCCCGCGAGTCGATCGCGGGCGTCAACCTCGACGAGGAGATGACGAACATGCTCTCGTACCAGCACGCGTACTCCGCGGCCGGCCGACTCGTCAGCACCATCGACGAGATGCTGGACGTGCTGATCAACCGCACCGGCCGCGTGGGGCTGTGATCTGAATGCGCATCACCCAGCGTGCGGTCACGCTCACCAGCCTCCAGGGCCTCAACCGGAACCTCGAGAGCCTGGGCAAGCTGCAGCAGCAGCTCACCTCCGGCAAGGCCATCAGCCGGCCCTCGGACTCGCCGACCGGCACCAACACCGCGATGCAGACGCGCACCGAGCAGGCCTCGGTCGCGCAGCAGGCCCGCAACGTCACCGACGCCAAGGGATGGCTCGAGCAGGGCAGCTCCACGCTGCTGGAGATGATGGACGTGGTCAAGCGCGTCCGGGACCTGACCCTCCAGGGCATCAACGCGACGAACTCGCCCGCCAGCCAGCAGGCCCTGGCCGTCGAGGTCGAGTCCCTGCGTGACGGCCTGCTCAGCATGGCCAACACGAAGGTCATGGGGCGACCGCTGTTCGGCGGGGTGACGGCCGGCGACGCCGCCTACGACGCTGTGGGCAACTACGTCGGGGACAACCGCGCCGAGGTGCTGCGCCGGGTCTCCGACAGCGAGCTGCTGCGGGTCGACCTCACCGGGCCGGAGGCGTTCGGCACCGGCGCCGGCGACCTGTTCGCCGTCGTCGGGCGCATCGCCGGCGACCTGACCACCGACGGAGCGGCGCTCGAGGGCGACCTCGCGGCGCTCGACGCGCTCTTCGAGAAGATGACCGGCGCTGTGGCCGACATCGGCGCCCGGGGCGCCCGCCTCGAGCAGGCGGAGCAGATCAACGCCGACCGCCAGCTGACCCTGCGCGCGCAGCTGGGCAAGGCCGAGGACATCGACCTGCCCAAGACGATCATGGACGTGCAGATGCGCCAGATGGGCTACGAGGCCGCGCTCGCCGCGACGGCCAAGTCCATCTCGCCCACGCTGCTCGACTACCTCCGCTGATGTCCGGCCACCCCGCCCCCGTGGCCGGCGCTCCGCGGAGGTGCCCGGCATGACGCCGTCCCCGGCTCTGCTGGCCGCGCGCCCGCACGCCCCCGCGAGCGCGCCGGTCCGGGACGTCGTCGAGGCCGTTCCCGCGGTGCTGGTCGTGGATCTGACCGAACCGCTGGCCGGCTTCCCCGACCACCGGGAGTTCGTGCTCGTCCCGGCCGATGCCTCGGGCCTGCTGTCCTGGCTGCAGGCGCTCGCGCCCGACGGGCCCCGTTTCCTCGTGGCTCCGGCGGCCGCCTTCTTCCCGGAGTACGCCCCCGTGCTCCCGGGGGCGGCGCTGGCGGAGCTGGGGCTGGCCTCGGTGCAGGCCGGGCGGGTCTATGCCCTGCTGACGGTCCCGGACGGGGACGTCTCCGGGACGACGGCCAACCTCCGGGCGCCGCTGGTGGTGAACCCCGTCACCCGCCGTGCCCGGCAGGTCGTCCTGTCCGACCCCACCCATCCGGTCCGGTGCCGCGTGCGCCGATAAGACTGTTCGACGGGCAGCAGCCCGCCCGCCCGCAGCCACGGACGGCACCACACACACCCATGGAGGGGTACACGTGCTCACACTCACCCGCAGCGTCGGCGAGACCATCCGCATCGGCGACGACATCGAGATCCACGTCGTCGAGGTGCGCGGCGGCACGGTCCGGCTGGGCTTCAAGGCTCCGCGCGAGGTCACCATCCACCGCGAGGAGGTCTACCGGCAGATCGCGGAGGCCAATGCTCTCGCCGCGCAGGTGACCGCCGACAGCCTCGGTGCGCTGGCGGCGTTCGCGCCGGTCGCCGCCGAGCCGGCAGCCGAGCAGGTGGAGGACGCGCAGGCCTGAGCCGCCGGTGTCGGGGGCCGGTCTTCGGCAGACGCTGACAAAGGCCGGCCCTCGACCTCTGACGGGGCAGCGACACAGGCAACTTCTGCCGAAGTGTTGGTCCACAAGTGCGTAGGACACGGCGAGTGTTGTGCCCTCGGTTGCCGAGGGGATGAGGCAGATTTCTCCCCAAGCAAGTGACAGGGGGCGATCACCATGCAACACAGTGCATCCAACGCGCACAGCGATGTCGACCACGGCGGCGAGCACGAGTCCGTGGTCGTCCACGTCCAGCTGCGGCCGCGACGCGGTGCCACGCGCAAGTGCCTGGCGGCGCTCGCGGCGCTGGCCGCCGAGCACGACGAGATCGCGTTCGCCGTCTCCGGCCTGAGCAAGGACGACCGCGTCGTCCGGGTGACGGTCGGCGTGGACCTCGGTCCGCGGACCGGCGTCGCCAAGTTCTCGCCGCAGGCGCAGGCCGCCTACGCGTTCGTGAGCGCGGTCTTCACCTCGCTCTACGACCACATGCCGGTGTACGTCGCCGAGCCCAGCGGCGCCGAGCGCGCCGCCGCGGCAGTGCTCATCGAGCGCGCCGCCTCCGGCGTCACCGCCGCCGACGTCGTCGAGGCGCTGCCCGTCTCCTCCACCGGTTCGCCGATCCCGAGCCCGCGCACGGCGGGCCCGGGGGAGCGCATCCCGGCCTGACGTCGCCTCCGAGCTGCTTCGCAGGCCTCCTTCCCCGAGGTCTGTCCTTCCCCGTAGTGCCAGGAGTTCCGGTGTCCGACATCTTCGCGTCCCCCTCGTCCACCCTCGACCCCCGCGCCCGCCAGCCGCTCGTCTTCGGCGGCCTCCCGGAGGCCGAGGGCTGGGCGCTCGCGCCCATCACCGCCCGCGACCGGGTGCACTTCCGCGTCGACCGCGAGCTGCCGCTCGACCGGTTCCGCGCCGAGCTGCCCGACGGCGTGACCGTCAGCTACGACCAGGGCGACGGGCTCTACCGGGTGGATGGCGCCCGCGGCTCGGCGTCGGTGCTCGCCGACTGGGTGCGGGCCTGGTGCGCGGGGCAGGGCTGCACGACGGTCGGCCTGCGCGCCGAGACCGACGTCCGCCGGCGTGCCCCGAAGGACCTCCCGCCGGACTTCCTCGCGGACCTGTGCCGGCACTACGGCCCGGTCAGCCTCAAGCGCCTGCAGCGGAACATGAGCACGATCCGGCTGCACCTGCCCGACCCCGACGACCTCGGCCAGCAGGTCTACGAGTGGATCCTCAAGGCCGTCGGCCAGTTCGACGAGACCAAGTCGGTCCCCTTCGGCGCCTTCCTCGCCACGCAGCTGTCCAAGTGGGTGCACGACCTCGGTCGCAACGCCCACGGGCGCACCGCCGCCGACACCGAGCACAAGCAGCAGAAGGCGATCGCCACCTTCATCGCCGAGCACCAGCGCCGGCCCAGCGAGAAGGAGCTCGCCGCCTACATGGGGCAGAGCGTGGCCACCCTGCGCCGCAACTCCCAGACCGTCGCCACCCTGAACGGGCTGCGCAACCTGCAGTCCCTCGACGGCGGACCGGACGGCACCGAGATCCTGCTGCCCGATTCCGGCGAGGCGCCCGACGAGATCATGGGCGAGGCGGAGCAGACCCTGCTCTCGCACGCCCTCACCGCGGCCTGTGCTCCCGACCCGGATGCCCGCCCCGACCAGCGGGCCGGTCAGCCCAACGTGCTCGGCTGGGCCACCTGGTACCTGACCACCTGGGGCGGGCAGACCAAGACGCAGCTGTCGTCGGACCTCAACACCTCGGTGCGCAACATGAACGTCTACGCCGACCGCGTGGAGAAGGTGCTCAAGGACCGGCTGGCCGAGCTCGCCGAGTAGCCGCCGCCACCCTCGCCACCGAGCGCGGGGACGTGCACCTCTCCGAAGCCGTCGAGGGGTGCACGCCCCCGCGCTCGCTCGCATGCCCGGACTTCCCCAGGAGCGGGCGACGCGCCACACGTCGGCTGCCGTGCGCACGGGCACTGCCGTACCGGTTGACATCCGGCAACCAAAACGTGTCCGTCGTTGGGTCCATCCGGCCCCTGTGCTGCCGATATCCAGGTCGTGACGCTTCGCCCCCGGCCCCGCCGCACCCCAGGTGCCGTGCCGTCGGGGACCGGAGTCGCGCGGCCGGCCCGGGACGGCGTCCGATGAGCGTGCTGCCCACCGGCGGCACCGGCTCGGAGGTCCTGGTCCCGCACTGGCTCGCCTCGCCCGAGCGCCTCCAGCTCGCCACCGCCGTCCGGGCCGCACTCGGTGACCCGGCCGTGCACCCGGTCGCCGTCATCCACCTGCAGGACGTGCTCACCGAGCTGCACGTCGCCGCGGCCCGGGACGCCGTCTGGCCGGCGTCGGCCGCGCGGGTGCGCCTGGCGACCGGCTGGGACGCCGACGTGCTGCCCGTGCGCCTCAGCGCCGCCGAGCTGACCGCCGTCCTCGCCCTGTGCCCGCTGCCCGACGGCCTGCGCGGCCGGCTCCACGGGGACGGGGCGTGACCGCCTTCGGACGCGGAGGGGCGGCCGGCCTGCTGCAGCGCCTGCGCCCGACCCGCATCGACGTCGCCGATCTGCTGGACGTGGCCCAGGTGGTGCTGCCCCTGCTGGCCGGCCGGCAACTGCGCGTGGAGCTCCTCCGGCGCACGGCGGCCGGATCGGTGCTGGTCGTGGAGGAGGAGGAGCGCACCCTGCGCGTGGCCCTCGCCGACCTCGCCGACGACATGACCCGGGCCGGCGTCGCGCCGACCCCCGAGGCGATGACGGCCGCCCTCCGGTCCTGGGTGGCGCATCGCCCCGTGACCGATGCGTCCGCGGCCGCGGACGGGATCGCCGTCCTCGACTGGGCCGATGCGGCCCGCTCCGCGGTCGGGTGGCGGGTCGTCGTCCGCCGCGGCGACGCCACGCAGCCGTGGGCCCCGCTGCCCGGCACCGCTGCCGGGCAGGTGGACCACACCCGCTCGGCCGCCACCGCCCGGGCCGGCGAGGTGGAGCTGACCCTGCGGGTCGAGGGACCGGTGGCGCTGTGGTCGTACCCCGCGATGCCGGTGCTCGCCACCACCGCGCTGGCCGCGCCCGGGCGGATGCTCGACCGGGTCGCCGGTGCCGGCCTGCCGGTCGAGGACGTGCACGTGGTCGTCACCCCGCACCGGCCGGTCGCCTGCGCCGGCCGGAGCGTGGCCGCGCGGTTGGCGGGGGAGACCCCGGAGGCCAGCGTGACCCTGCCCTGGGACGAGCTGTCCGCCCTGCCCTGGCTCTGACCGATCCCGCTCCGCGTCAGGCCCGGCTGCTCCCGGTGGCGTCGTCCTCCGGGTAGTGCGGCCGGCTGGTGCGCCGGCCCAGGACCCACGGGTTCCCGCTGACGGTGATGGTCAGGAACGGCCTGGTCCGGACGATGCCGCGCCGGTGCTCGACGGAGCCTCCACCGCGCAGGTAGGCATCGCCGACCAGCGCCAGTTGGCGGAGGAGCGCCTCCATGCAGGTCTCGTCGTCGTACTCGACGAACCCCGTGGAGACACCGAGGTCGAGGACGGTCAGGTCGAAGAACCCGGTGGTCGCCGCGCGGAGACCGACGGCGCGCCGATCGCCTCCGCGCTCCGCGGTGAGCGTCACCCGGTGGATGTGCGGCGCACGCGGCTCCGTGTCCCAGACCGCGTCGATGTCCCGGTCGAACACGTCGTGCACGACCCGGCGCAGCATTCGCTCGACGTCCGACGGCACCGCGGCAGCCTGCCATCCCCCTCGCACGCGCGGGTCGGACCGCCGGGGCGCACGGCTCAGGAGATGTAGCCGTACTCCCAGTGCCACGGCTCCGGCTTCTCGCCGCCGGGGCCGGCCCAGACCGGCTGGACGAACCCGAACCGGCCGGCGTTGGCCGTCATCCAGCGCCACTGCTCGGAGCCGCTCCGGTGGATCCCGCCGCAGAGGTCGACCGCGAGGGCCCACCCGTGGTTGGAGGTACCGGGCACCGCGGCCAGCGCGGGCTTGCGGGAGAAGGCGTCCACCTGGCTGGCCAGCGACCGGTAGGAGTCGGTGATGCACAGGCCGGTGCCGAACTCGGCCTCGTACGCCTCGTCCATCGCGGCGTAGCCCGCCGCGGCGTCGCAGCGCAGCGCGTGCCGATACACCCCCAGCTGGCAGAGCGCCTCGGTGGGGATCTCGCCGTTGTCCCAGCCACCCCACTTCGGGCTGGCGCCGCCCGGAGTGGGGAGCGGGGCACCGCACGGGCCGGTCGGCCCGCCGGCGGGCAGCGGCGCGTTCGGCGTGCCGGTCGGGGCCACGGGCACGCGGACGGCGGTGGAACCGGCGGCCACGGACCGGACGCCCACCTGGTAGGTCGCGGCCGAGGCGCCGACGACGTCGCCGTCGCCGAGGTAGAGGCCGACGTCCTGGCCGCCGGGGGAGAAGACGAGGTCACCGAACTGCAGGTCGTCCAGCGGCACCGCGGTGCCGTCGGCCCACTGCTGCTGGGTGGTGGTGGGCAGCGCGTAGCCGCCGAGCAGCCACGAGGCCGCCGTGAAGCCCCCGCAGTCGTAGGTCTCGGGGCCGGTGGCCGCGGGCACGAAGGGCTTGCCGAGCTGGGACAGCGCGTTGCTGACCGCGGCGACGGTCTCCGACGGCAGCACCGTCACCGGGCTGTTGCCCGCCACCGCCCAGGCCGCACCGGGCACCGGGTGGCCGTCGGCGTCCAGCGCGGGGGAGAGCCCGGCGGGCAGGTCGGCGGGGTCGGTGAGGTCGGCGGCGGGCGGCGGCTGGATGCCGGCGCCGGTCAGCTGGGCCAGGTAGCCCTGCCAGCGCGCGACGGCCCGCTGGTTGCGCTCCTGCTGCTGCCCGGCGGCCGGGATCGTGCCCAGGGCGGCCAGCCGGCCGGTGACCTCGGTGCTGAGGTCGTCGACCTGGGCGCGCATCCCCGCGAGGGCGGCGGACAGCTCGTCCTCGGCGGCCGCCGCGACGGCCGCTGCCTGCGCGACCCGGGCCGCGGCGTCGTCGAGGGCGGCCGCGCTGCGCTCGGCACGCACCACGGCCTCCTCGCGTGCCTGGTCGGCGTCCTCGGCGAGGGCCTGCGCCAGCGCGCCGGCGGCGTCGGGGGCCTCGAGGGTCGGCACGGGGTAGCGGGCGGACGGCGTGGCGCGGTACAGCGCGGCGGCCGAGGCGCCGACCACCTGCTGGAGGGCCTCGACCGCGTCCCGGGCGGCCTGCTCGGCAGCGCGCGCCTCCTCGAGCTGGTCGTGGCGGTGCGCGGCCGTCTGCTCGAGGGCGCGGTAGCCGTCGGCCGCCTCCAGCAGCGAGCTGCGGGCGGTCAGGGCCAGCGCGGTGACGTCCAGCGGCCCACCGGAGGGGGTCGTGGCACCGGGCAGCACCACGGTGAGCAGGGCCGGGACGAGCACGGTGCCGAGCGCCACGACGCCCAGCCGGGTGGACCAGCGGGAGCCGGTGCGCCCGGTCGGGGCGGCGCCGGTCCGGGCGGTGGCGCCCTTCGTGGTGGGGCGCTTCGTGGTGGGTCGCCTCGCAGCGGGTCGCTGGGTGGCGGGGCGCGTCGCCGTCGCGCGCGCGGCGGCCGGGCGCTTCGCCGCGGAGCGCGTGCCGGTGCCGGCCTTCGCGGCCTTCGCGGCCTTCCCGGACAGAGCGGCCCGGGCGGCGGCGAGCTGGGCGGGGGTGAGGTCGGGCCGGGCCGCGGCCAGCTGCCGCAGGGCCAGGGCCTCGCGCAGGGCCTGCGCCTCGCGGGCGTCGACCACGGGACGGGCCGCGGGGCGCGCGGGCGTGCGTGGTGCGGGCACTGCGGCGTCCCCCCGGCGGTCTCGTCGTCTCGATGGCCGGCCCGCTGCGGGATGCAGTCGGGCTCAGACCTCGTATCGACGTGCCGGGAAGGGCGCCGGAGAGGGGGGTGAGGTGTTCTCACCCCTCCGGGTGAGGGTGAAAGCGCGGGTGGCGCTCAGAAGGATGACGCCGCGGACGGGCCCCGGTGCGGGCGGTCACGGAGCCCACCACGCGCCGTGCCGGTGCACGAGCGGGATGCGCAGCTGCTCGCCGTCCTCGGTGGACACGACGACCTCGACGCCGGTGATGCGCACGGGCGGTCCGTCGTCCTCCGGCTCGAGCAGGGTGCCGCTCGCCAGCGGGATGGGTGGCACGACGAGGACGTCGTCACCGGGCGGCTCGGCCATGGGCGGACCTCCTGGGTGGGCGACTCCTCCGCGGGTGCGGGACGCCCTCACCGTAGGGGGGCGGCGCCCCGGACAGCGATCGGGCCGGGCAGAACCCCCTGGTGGGAGCCCGCCCGGCCCGGTGACGCCGCTGCGAGAGGGGTGCTGGAGGTGTGCTGCCTCAGCGCTGGTCGAGGGGGACGAAAGCCCGCTCCGTCTCGCCGATGTAGAGCTGGCGCGGCCGGCCGATCTTCGTGGTCGGGTCGGCGATCATCTCGCGCCACTGGGCGATCCACCCGGGCAGCCGGCCCAGGGCGAACAGCACGGTGAACATGCGGGTCGGAAAGCCCATCGCCTGGTAGATGAGCCCGGTGTAGAAGTCGACGTTCGGGTAGAGCTTTCGCTCCACGAAGTAGTCGTCCTTGAGTGCGATGTCCTCGAGCTGGCGGGCGAGGTCCAACAGCTCGTTGCTGCCGCCCAGCTTGTCCAGCACCGTGTCGGCGGTGGACTTCACGATCGCCGCGCGCGGGTCGTAGTTCTTGTAGACCCGGTGCCCGAAGCCCATGAGCTTGACGCCGGGCTCCTTGTTCTTGACCCGCTCGACGAAGCGCGGGATGTCGCCGCCGTCGGCCTTGATCGCCTCGAGCATCTCCAGCACCGACTGGTTCGCGCCGCCGTGCAGCGGGCCGAACAGCGCGTTGATGCCGGCCGAGACCGAGGCGAACAGGTTGGCGTGCGAGGAGCCGACCAGGCGGACGGTCGACGTCGAGCAGTTCTGCTCGTGGTCGGCGTGCAGGACGAAGAGCATGTCCAGCGCCTTCACGAGCTCCGGGTCGGCGTCGTACGGCTCGGCGGGGAACCCGAACGTCATGCGCAGGAAGTTCTCGACCAGGCCCAGGGAGTTGTCCGGGTAGAGGAACGGTTGGCCGACCGACTTCTTGTAGGCGTAGGCCGCGATGGTCGGCAGCTTGGCCAGCAGGCGCGTCGTGGACATCTCGACCTGGTCGTGGTCGAAGGGGTCCAGCGAGTCCTGGTAGAAGGTCGACAGCGCGCTGACCGCCGAGGACAGCACCGGCATGGGGTGCGCGTCGAGCGGGAAGCCCTTGAAGAACTGCTTGAGGTCCTCGTGCAGCAGGGTGTGCCGTCGGATGCGCTGGTCGAACTCGGCGAGCTGGTCGGCGGTGGGCAGCTCCCCGTAGATGAGCAGGTAGCTGACCTCGACGAAGCTGGCCTTGCCCGCCAGCTGGTCGATCGGGTAGCCGCGGTAGCGCAGGATGCCGGCGTCGCCGTCGATGTAGGTGATCGCGGAGGTGCAGGCGGCCGTGTTCACGAAGCCGATGTCCAGCGCGACCCTGCCGGTCGTGGCCAGCAGCTTGCTGGTGTCCAGGCCGTCCGCGCCCTCGGTCCCGTGCTTGACGGGAAGGGGCAGTTCTCCACCGGGGTAGCGCAGGGCTACGTCAATGTCGCTCATCGCTCCGGACGCTACCCCCGACCGGCCGGGACGGCCCGGCGTTCTCGCCCGGGACACCCCGGAGCTCGGGGTGGGGTTCGTCAGGCGGCGTGCCCGCCCACGTCGAAGGTCCACACGCCCGCTGCTCTGTCGAGGTGCCACCGGCTGCCCCGGGGTGCGACGGCCAACCACGGATGGGCCAGCAGTCCGGCGGGGTCGTCGGACGGCACGAGTTCGACGTCGATGTCGGGTCCCTCGTCGAGCGCCTGCTCGATCAGCGGCACGGCCGCCTCGAGCGATGCGGCCGGCACCGCGATCGCGAGCTTCTCCGCGACGTCGGCCGCTGCCACGGCCCGGAGTGCCTGGACGGTCGCTCTCACCTCGGCCTGGTCGAGCGCCGGTGCAGCCAGGGCGATCGGGAAGAGCCGCGTCCACACCTCCAGCTGCTGGTGGAGGTGGCTCAGGAACTCGGGTCGGTGCGCGCGCACCCAGAGCGGCTCGACGGCGGGGTCGGCGACGTCGTCGACGGCTCCGGGACGCAGCTCGACCAGCGCCGCGGTGCTCAGGAAGAGGGTCTCCAGCGCCGGCCCGTAGTCGGGACCGTCGACGAGCGAGGCCACACGGGCGGTGGCGTGCTGCAGGACCCGGGCGTGCGCGCGCCGCCGCTGCGCCTGCTCGGGCAGGAAGCCCAGCCCGATCCCGTAGTCGATCAGCCGGACCCAGTCACGCTCGGCGCGCGCGCCCATCCACGACTTCCACGAGTTCTGACCCGGGTGCATGCGGAAGCGGCTGAGGACGCGCGGGGTGTAGAACGCCGGTCCCTGGGCGAGCAGCTCCAACCAGATCTTCACGTCGGTCAGGGAGTCGATGCGCCTCCCGTCCGGCTCCCAGAGGGTCTCGACGGTGAGGGCATCCCTGCGGAACAGCGCAGTGGAGAGCTCCCCGATCACGTTCGTGCACGTCTCGAGGACGCTGGTTCCCAGCTCGAGGCCGTCGATCGGGCCGGGACGGTCGCGCAGCGCCGAGAACTCGTGCCCGGCCACGGGCTTGCCGTTCTCGTCGATGAGCGAGCGGCGGGAGAATGCCAGCGCGGCGCCAGGAGTCGCCTGGATGCCGCGGACGAGCTCCCGCACGCAGTCGGTGACCAGCACGTCGTCGTGCAGGAGGTACTTCACGTACTCACCGCGCGCGGCCTCGAGGATCGACTGCAGGTTGTCGTACCCGCCGCCGTTCGTCTCCTGGCGGATCACCCGGATGCGTTCGTCCTCAGCCGCAGCCGCGGCGACGATCTGGGGCGTGCGGTCGGTGGAGGCGTCGTCGCCGATGACGATCTCCACGTTCCGGTAGCTCTGGTCCCGTGCGGAGCGCAACGCCGCCCGCAGGTGGGCCTCGCCGTTGTAGGTCGGGATCAGGATGCTGACCAGGGGATCGGTCATGGTGGCGGGTCTCCGATGTGTGTGAAGTACGGCACGACCGGTCAGGGACGGAAGGTCTGCACGGCCTGGATGACGGCGTCCTGCTCCTCGCGGCGCAGGGTGGGGCCCATCGGCAGGCTCAGGACCTCGCGGGCGAGCCGGTCGGCCATCGGCAGGTGCGCGTCGGCGAGAGCGGTGCCGGCGAAGGCGCGCTGGCGGTGCGGCGGGACCGGGTAGTGCACGAGGGTCTCCACCCCGCACGCGGCCAGGTGTTCCCGCAGCCGGTCGCGGTGCGGGCTGCGGACGACGTACAGGTGCCAGACCGGATCGGTGCCCTGCACCCGCTCGGGCAGGACCAGCTCCAGGCCCGCCAGGCCCTCGTCGTACCGCCGGGCCACCGCGTCGCGGCGCGCGTTGTGCTCGGGCAGCCGGCGCAGCTTGACCGCCAGCAGCGCCGCCTGCACCTCGTCCAGGCGGCTGTTCCACCCGATCTCGTCGTGCCGGTACTTCTCGCTGGAGCCGTAGTTGCGCAGCGAGCGCAGCCGGTGCGCGGTGCCCGGGTCGGAGGTGGTGACCGCGCCACCGTCGCCGAAGGCGCCCAGGTTCTTGCCCGGGTAGAAGCTCCAGGCCGTGGCATGGGTGAGGCCACCCACCGGCCGGCCGTCGATCCGTGCGCCGTGGGCCTGGGCCGCGTCGTCGAGGACGACGAGGTCGTGCCGGCGGGCGACGCGCAGGACGGCGTCCAGGTCGACCGGGTGCCCGTAGAGGTGGACCGGCACCACGGCCCGGGTGCTCGGGGTCACCGCGTCCTCGAGTGCGTCCGCGTCCCAGGCGCCGGCGGCGGACAGGACGTCCACCGGAACCGGCACCGCACCGACGTGCACGACCGCGAGCCAGGTGGCGACGAAGGTGTGCGAGGGGACGAGGACCTCGTCGCCCTCGCCGACGCCGAGCGCGCGCAGGCCCAGCGAGAGGGCGTCGAGCCCGCTGCCCACCCCGACGGCGAACCCGGCGCCGACCGCCGCGGCCCACGACTGCTCGAAGCTCTCGAGCTCGGGACCCATCAGCACGCGGTCGCTGTGCAGCACCCGCAGGGCCGCCTCGTCGAGCTCGGTGCGCAGTTCGTCGTGCAGCCCGACGAGGTCGAGGAAGGGCACCCGCAGGCGCCCCGGTGCCGCGGTCACGCCGGCAGCGGGGAGGGGAGATCCCCGGCGGCCTCGGCGGCCCGGCGCGCGTCGGTGAAGTCGTCGTAGTCCCGGTAGTAGTCGTCCTCCGAGTAGGGCAGCGAGGCCATGACGAGGCAGACGCTGCCGGAGGAGAAGTTGCCGAGCTCCCGCCAGGTCAGCCGGGGCACGTAGAGCCCGTGGTACGAGCGGTTGAGGTGGAAGCGGGCAGTGCCGGTCCCGTCGTCGACGACGACGTCGAAGCTCCCGGACGCGGCCACGATCAGCTGCTGGAGGTCGCGGTGCGCGTGCCCGCCGCGAGACTCGCCACCCGGCACGTCGTACAGGTAGTAGACCCGGGCGATGTCGAACGGCACGTGGTCGCCGCCCTCGATCATCGTCAGGTTGCCACGGGGGTCGGTGATGCGCGGCAGGTCGACGATCCGGCAGCCCGCGCCGCCGTCCGCAGGGCGGGGATTCCAGTCGGTCGTCCGCCGGCCCGGGCCCAGCGAGCGCCGTTCGAGGAGAGTCACGCCCCTGGTCATCGGCAGGCACCCGCGTCGCCGTGACGGCCGTCGCCGGCGTGTCCGGTGGTGCCGCGGGGCGCGGGCCGACTCTTCCGTCACATCCGCTCCTCGCGCACGCGTCGTCCCCGGCGTCCCTCGCGTGCCCCGGGCCGGGACCGGCCCCTACCTACCCTGGCCCGAGTCCCGGCGGCGGTCGTGGAACCGGCACCTCGGCCGGTCCGCCGCGGACCGGGGGGAGGAACAACCGTGTCCGTAGTCCAGCGAGACCTCGTCGACTACGCGGAGCAGTACCGCGCCCTGCCGTTCGAGCCGGTGCAGATCGCGTACCGGCGGCGGCTGGTGCTCGCCCGTGTCGCAGCCCACGCCCCCGGCCGGCTGCTCGAGATCGGCTGCGGGGAGGCGCCGCTGTTCACCGACCTGCCCGGCGTCGAGTCGGTGGTCATCGAGCCGACCGAGGCGTTCGCGGCCGGCGCCCGCGCCCTGGCAGCGGACCGGCCCGACGTCGTCGTGGTCGAGGACCTCGCCGAGCGGGTGGATCCGGCGTCCGTGGGCGGTGGGTTCGACCTCGTCGTGCTCAGCTGCCTCCTCCACGAGGTGCCGGACCCGCAGTTGCTCCTCGCCGCCGCGCGCCGGTTCTGCGCCCCCGGCGGCCGGCTGCACGTCAACGTGCCCAGCGCCCGCTCCCTGCACCGGATGCTCGCGGTGGCCATGGGGCTGATCGCAGACCCGACGACGACGTCCGACACCCAGCGACGCATGCAGCAGCGGGGCATCTACGACGCCGAGGGGCTCGAGGCGGAGCTGCGCGCGGCCGGGTTCGCGGTCCGCGAGCGCGGCAGCCTCTTCGTCAAGCCCTTCACCCACGGTCAGATGCAGCGCCTCGTCGACGACGGCTTCCTCACCCCGCAGCTGCTCGACGGCCTCGACGCCCTGGCCGGGTTGCTGCCGGACCTCGGGTCCGAGCTCTGGGTCGATGCGGAGCCGGTCGATGCCTGAGGCCCTGCTCCTCGGCAACAACCTCGCCGTCCTGGTGGCGGCGGTCGAGCTCGGTGCCGCCGGGCACGACGTCGTGCTCCTCACCGACGGGCGCGCGCCGGGCGGTCACTTCCGGGGCCTGCGGACGCCCGAGGCCGACTTCGATCTCGGCATGGTGCTGCTCGAGTCGTCGGGGGCCGGTGCGGACGACGACCTGGCGTCGTACCGCCCCCGGGTGCGGTACGACTGGACGCGCTTCGGTGCCCGCGTCGACCGCTGGCAGGACGAGCACGTCGCGCCGGTCCGCATCCCCACCCCCGAGGCACTCGTGGAGGGCCGGCGCCGGCCCGACCACCTCATCGCCGACCGCCTCGACGTCCTCGCCGAGGGGGATTTCCGCCCCCCGGCGCCGCTGCCCCGGGAGGATCCCCGCCATGCGGCGGGCAAGGTCACCTCGCCGGTCTTCGACGAGCTCCGCTACACCGACGCGGCCGCCGTCAACCACGGCACCGACATCCAGGCGAGGCTGATCGACCCGTTCGCGGCGAAGCTGCTCGGGGCGGCCGGCGAGTCGCTGCTCGCGCGGTACCACCGCGCCGGCTGGCTGCCGCTGTACTGGCCCGAGACCCTGGCCGCCGCCTGTGCGGGGCAGCCGACGGGGCTGGACGAGTACCCGTTCTGGACGACGGGGTCCGGCTTCGTCGGCGACGTCGTCCGGTCCCTGGAGACGCGGCTCGCGGGGCTGCCGAACGTGCAGGTGCACGGCGGCGCCGCCACCTCTCTGTCCGTCGAGGGTTCCCGGTGGACCGTCGGCACGGAGGACGGCGAGTGGTCGCACGAGCGGCCGGTCCTCGGCGTCGCCGTCGACCGCGTGCAGACCCTGCTGGGCCTCCCCGTGTCGGAGCGCTCCCCGGGGGCGTCGGTGGCGCTCGTCTGCGGCCTCGTGCGCGGGGCGGCGATCACCGCGCCCGTCGGCTGCCTGTCGGTGGTCGACCGGGAGTTCGCGACCTACCGGATCACCGACCAGGACGCGCTGGCCGGGCTCGACCCCGAGGAGCATCGCGTGGTGATCGAGGCAGGGCCGGCTCCCGCCGCCCGGCTGAAGGACGGCGCCGACGTCCCCGGTGAGCTCGTCGCCGAGCTCGGCCGGCTGCTCGGGATCGCCGATCCCGCGGGCGACGTGCGGATCGTCAAGGCGGTCGCCGCGCCGGGCGCGGTTCCGGCACCCACCGCCGCCTCGGTGGCCGCGGAGGCCGGTGCGTCCGATGCGCTGGCCGCGGCCTGCCCAGGCGCCCTGCTCACCGGTGCGCTGCTCGGCGGGGGCGCGACCTCGATGAACGACCAGGTGGTCCAGGGGCTCGCGGTCGCCGCGCAGCTCTCCTGACCGCCACCCACCACCGAACCACCCCGGAGGACCGATGACCGCCGCCCGCACGCAGGAACTGGAGCGGATCGCCCAGACCTACCACCTCAACGACGAGGTGCCCGACAAGTTCATCGAGGACGCCTGCCAGGAGTACTGCTGCGACTGGCTGGCCTCCCTGGTCTCGCCCGAGGACGTGGTCATCGAGCTGGGCGCCGGTGAGGGCGTCACCCTGGCCCGCCTCGCCCCGTTGCCCCGGCAGTACGTCGTGGTCGAGGGTGCACCGAGCCTCGCCGCCCGCGTGCGCGGCGACTTCCCGGGCGTCGAGGTCGTCGAGGCGCTCTTCGAGGACCACGAGCCCGAGACCCCGTGCGACAAGCTGCTGGCGCTGCACGTCTTCGAGCACGTCGACGACCCGGTACCGCTGGCGGCGCACCTGCGCTCGTGGGTGCGGCCGGGCGGGGAGATCGTCGTCGTCGTCCCCAACAAGCGGTCGCTGCACCGGCGGCTCGCCGTCCTCATGGGCCTGCAGCCGGAACTCGACACCCTGAGCCCGCGGGACCACCTCGTCGGCCACCAGCGGGTCTACGACCTGGACGGGCTGGAGGCCGACCTGCGGCAGGGCGGCTTCGAGCCGTTCGAGCGCAAGGGCTTCTTCCTCAAGGTGCTGCCCAACGGGATGATGCTCGACTACTCCCCGGAGCTCATCCAGGCGCTCAACGACCTGGGCGACGAGCTGCCCGCCGACCTCGGCGCCAACATCGCCGTGCGCGCACGGCGGGTGGACTGAGCCGGTCGTGCCGGTGCTCCGCGACGCCGGGCCCGTCCCCGGGGACGGGCTGATCTTCTGCGATCCGAGGTTCCACGACCTGAACGGCGTCCCGGCCGGCCGCCGCTGGCGGTACGAGCACCGCCGCGAGGGCCGGCTGGTCGGCGTGCTGGACGGCGTGGTCACCGACGACGTGCTCGTCTCCGGGCACAGCGCACCGTTCGGCGGCCCCGACCTGGCCACGCCCGACCCGCCGGTCGAGGACGTCGTCGGCCTCGTCTCGGGGGCCGTGGCGGCGCTGCGCGCGGACGGCGTGCGGACGGCGCGGATCAGGGCCCGCCCGCTCGTCTACTCCGCCGCCGAGTCGCTGGTGGAGTACGCGCTGCTCGACCGGGGGTTCGCCGTCGAGCACTGCGACCTGAACATGCACGTCGACCTCTCGGGCTTCGCGACCGGGGACGACGTCCTGGAGCTGCTCAAGCAGCGCAAGCGCCGGTACGTCCGCGCTGCGCTGCGCGAGCCGGTGGAGCTGGTCGAGGTGGCGGAGGGGGAGGACCTCGCGACCCTGCACGCCATCATCGCCGGGAACCGGCGGGCGAAGGGCCGGCCGGAGCCGCTCGGACTGGACTACCTCCGGCGCGCACGTGCGGCCTTCCCCGAGCGCATCCGGCTGCTGCTGCTGCGGGTGCAGGGGCGCGCGGTGGCCGGCGCGGTGGTCTACCGGGTGCTCGACGGCATCGACCAGGTCGTCCACTGGGCGGACGCCCCGGGGGAGGAGCGCTCCCCGATGGACCTGCTGGCCTACCTGGTCTACGCCGACTGCCTTCGGCGCGGCGCGCGGCTCGTGGACCTGGGCCCCGCTTCCGACGACCAGGGGCGGCTCAACCCCGGGCTGGCCGACTTCAAGCGGGCGGTGGGTGCCGCCCCCGGGACCCGGAAGGTGTTCACCGTCGCCGTGGCATGACGCCCTCGGTGCGCTCCGCACCGGTCCGGCCCCGTGCGGGCCGGACCGGTGCGCGCCCCCGACGTCAGGGGTGGGTCATGGAGAGGACGTCGAGGGCCTCGTCGAGCTGCTGCTCGGTGAGCTTGCCCTGCTCGACGTAGCCGCGCTCGAGCACCACCTGGCGGATGGTCTTCTGCTCCTTGAGCGACTGCTTGGCCACGACCGCGGCCTCCTCGTACCCGATGTACTTGTTGAGCGGCGTGACGATCGACGGCGAGGACTCGGCGTACTCCCGGCACTGCTCGACGTTGGCCACGATGCCGTCGACGCAGCGGTCGGCCAGCAGCCGGCTGACGTTGGCCAGCAGGCGGATCGACTCCAGGACGTTGCGCGCCATGAGCGGCAGCGTCACGTTGAGCTCGAAGACGCCGGTGGTGCCGGCGTAGGTGACCGCGGCGTCGTTGCCGATGACCTGGGCGCCCACCTGGATGACCGCCTCGGGGATCACCGGGTTCACCTTGCCCGGCATGATCGAGCTGCCCGGCTGCAGGTCGGGCAGCTGGATCTCGCCGAGCCCGGTGCGCGGGCCCGACCCCATCCACCGCAGGTCGTTCACGATCTTGACGAGGCCGACGGCGATCGTCTTGAGCTGACCGGAGGCCTCGACCAGGGAGTCGCGCGAGCTCTGCGCCTCGAAGTGGTCCCGGGCCTCGGTCAGGGGCAGGTCCAGCTCGCCGGCCAGCTTGTCGATGATCGCGGCGGCGAACCCGGGCGGGGTGTTGATCCCGGTGCCCACGGCCGTGCCGCCCAGCGGCAGCTCGCCGACGCGGGGGAGCGAGGCGTGCAGCCGCTCCACGCCGTAGCGGACCGCCGCCGCGTAGCCGCCGAACTCCTGCCCGAGCGTCACCGGCGTGGCGTCCATGAGGTGCGTGCGGCCGCTCTTGACGACCGTGGCGAACTCCTCGGCCTTGCGGGCCAGCGAGGCCTCGAGGTGCTGCAGCGCGGGGACCAGCGTCGACACGATGGCCCGCGTGGCGGCGATGTGGATCGCCGACGGGAACACGTCGTTGGACGACTGCGAGGCGTTGACGTGGTCGTTCGGGTGCACCGGGCTGCCCAGCGACTCGGTGGCCAGGCTGGCGATGACCTCGTTGGTGTTCATGTTGCTCGACGTCCCCGAGCCGGTCTGGAAGACGTCGATGGGGAAGTGGTCGTCCCAGTCGCCGCGGGCCACGGTTCCGGCCGCCGCGGAGATGGCGTCGGCGATCGACCGGTCGAGCACGCCGAGGTCGGCGTTGACGGCGGCGGCCGCACCCTTGATGGCGGCCAGCGCGGCGATGAGCTCGCGCTCGATCGGGGTGCCGGAGATCGGGAAGTTCTCGACGGCGCGCTGGGTCTGCGCCCGCCACTTCGCCCATGCGGGGACGCGGACCTCCCCCATGGAGTCGTGCTCGATGCGGTAGTCGGTGCCGTCTGGCTGGGTGGCCACGCTGAACTCCTGCGATGTCTGGATGGTGAGGGGGCTCCGGGAGCGACCCTAGATCCCGCGCGGTCCACTCGTCGGTGCCGGTCTCGGATCGCCGGCGGCAGGCCGGACGGACGGCGCGGCGGGCGAGGGCGTGGAGAAGCCCTAGCATCGCCGTCGGCAGCCCGTGCCACGAGCGAGGAGTTCCGATGTCGCAGCCGCCGTACCTGCCCCCGGGCGGTTCCGACACGGGGGACGACGGCCCGGCCGGGTCGCCGCAGCAGGACCCGTCCCTCCGGCCGTACCCGGAGTGGCAGGCATCCCCGGGTGCTGCGTCCCCGACCCCGGGTGAGCCTCCCTACCAGGGGGCGCCGCAGTACGGGCAGCCCGCGTACGGCCAGCAGCCCTACGGCCAGCCCGCGTACGGCCAGCAGCCCTACGGCCAGCCCGCGTACGGCCAGCAGCCCTACGGCCAGCCCGCGTACGGCCAGCAGCCCTACGGCCAGCAGCCGTACGGGCAGGTTCCCTACGGCCAGCCGCCGCACGGCCAGGCCGGCGTTCCGACCCCGCCCTGGGGACAGGGCGCCGCCGGCTCGGGGAAGAACAACAAGGTGGCCCTCGTGCTGGCCGCCCTCGCCGCGCTCGCCGTCGCCGGGCTGGCGGTCGCCCTGTTCGTCGGTCTCGGCTCGGACGACGAGGGTGGCGACGGCGGGAGCGGCGGCGACTCCGCCATCCCGGCGGCGGCCTCGGAGCCCGAGGGCCTGGGTGACGACGCCGAGCTCGACGAGTACGCCGAGGAGTGCCACGACGGCGACATGGATGCCTGCGACGAGCTCTACCGCGAGTCGCCGCTGGGCTCGGCCTACGAGCTGTACGGCGGCACCTGCGCGGGCCGGCAGTCGAACGCCGATGCCTCGAGTGTCTACTGCGTGGACGCCTTCCCCCCGGCCAGCTGACCGGTCCGCGCGCCGGGCGGCTCGGCTACGGTCGGACCGTGCCCGACGACGCCCGACCACCAGCGGTCCCGGAGCCGGGGGACGCAGCGGCGGGCGTCCGGGTTTCCGACTCCGATCGCGAGGCGCTGGTCGCCCGGCTGCAGACCGCGCTCGCCGAGGGCCGCCTGGATCTCGACGAGTTCGGCCAGCGGGCCGGTGCCGCCTACGCCGCCGTCACCACCGCCGAGCTCGCCGCGCTGGTCGCGGACCTGCCGTCGTCGCAGGCGCCGGTCGAGATCGTGGGCAGCCGCGCGCCGGAGGTGCAGACCAGTGTCTTCGGCGACATCAAGATCGCCGGGCCGAGCGTTCCGCTGCGGGTCTCCACGGTCTTCGGCGACGTGCGGCTGGACCTGCGCGGCCTGCGCACCGACGCCGACCGGCTCGACCTGTATCTGACCACCGTCTTCGGCGATGTGGACGTCGTCGTCGCCGAGGGAGTGGACGCCCAGATCCAGGGGCGGACGATCTTCGGGGACCGCAAGGTCGACCTGGCGCCGGTGCCCCGGGTCAGCGGCACCCCGCGCATCGTCGTCCACGCCCGCACGGTGTTCGGCGACCTGAAGCTGCGCAGCCTCGCCCCGGGGGAGTCGGCCAGCCGCTGGCGGCAGGTCATGGACCGGCTCGCCCAGCGGCGGCTCTGACCGCTCAGGCCTCGCGGTCGAAGGGGACGGCCGAGTAGGCGCGCAGCTTCTCCAGGGAGTGCAGGCTCTCGATCGAGCGGATGGTGCCCGACTTCGAGCGCATCACCAGGGACTGCGTGGTGCACCCGCCGGAGCGGTACTGGACCCCGCGCAGCAGCTCGCCGTCGGTGATCCCGGTGGCGACGAAGAAGACGTCGCCGCGCACCAGGTCGTCGATGTGCAGCACCCGGTCGAGGTCGTGGCCGGCGTCGAGGGCCTTCTGGCGCTCCTCGTCGTCCTTGGGCCACAGGCGGCCCTGGAAGGTGCCGCCCATGCACTTGAGCGCGCAGGCGGCGATGATGCCCTCCGGCGTGCCGCCGATGCCGAGGATCAGGTCCACGCCGGTGCCCTCGCGCGCAGCCGCGATCGCGCTGGCGACGTCGCCGTCGGTGATGAACTTGATCCGGGCGCCGGCCTCGCGGACCTCCTGGACCAGCTGGGCGTGGCGCGGCCGGTCGAGGATGCAGACGGTGACGTCGCCGACCGAGCTCTTCTTCGCCTTGGCGACGCGGCGGATGTTCTCCGCGACCGGCACGGTGATGTCGACGACGTCGGCGGCGGCCGGCCCGGTGGCGAGCTTCTCCATGTAGAAGACCGCCGACGGGTCGTACATCGCGCCGCGGTCGGCCACGGCCATGACGGCGATCGCGTTGGGCATGCCCTTGGCCATGAGCGTGGTGCCGTCGATGGGGTCCACCGCCACGTCGCACTCGGGGCCCTGGCCGTCGCCCACCTGCTCGCCGTTGTAGAGCATCGGGGCCTCGTCCTTCTCGCCCTCCCCGATGACCACGACACCTCGCATGCTCACCGTGCCGATGAGGGCCCGCATCGCGTCGACCGCGGCCCCGTCACCACCGTTCTTGTCGCCGCGCCCGACCCACCGCCCGGCGGCCATCGCCGCGGCCTCGGTCACCCGCACCAGCTCGAGGGCCAGGTTGCGGTCGGGAGCGGGACGGTCGGCGAGGAAGTCGCGCCCGCTCGAGGAGACGGGGCCTTCGGGAACGGGCAGCGACACGGGACCTCCTGGAGGGGGCCCGTCCCGACCGCCGTCGAGCGCAGGGGCGGAACCCGGGACGCGGCCATGGGCGGCAGGGTGGAGAAGCTCTCCTGCGATCCTATGTGCATGACCGAAGTCGGCCCGACGAGCCCGCGACCCACCGACCGGCCGGAGTCCCCGACGCCGGCGGGGGCGACCGCGGAGGCCCCTGCGGGGGCGCCGTCGCCGGCCGTGGAGCGGGCCAACCGGATGAGCGCCGCGAACATGGTCCGCTCGCTGCTCCCGCTGGTCGTGATCTGCCTGCTGCTCGTGGCCTGGCAGGCCTTCCGCGCCAGCAACGAGGAGACGGTGCGCACGGTCGACCCGACGAGCACCGTGCGGCTGGCCGCCGAGCGGGCCGGCTACGAGGTGCAGGTCCCGGCCGGGCTCCCCGCGGAGTACCGCCCTACCAGCGCGCGCACGGACGCCGGCTTCGCGGCCGACGGCGCCCCGGTGACCCTCGAGATCGGTTACCTGACCCCGTCCGAGGAGTTCGCCGGCTTCACCGTCAGCGACGACGCCCGCGCGGAGCCCGTGCGGACGGTGCTCGACGGGGCGACGGACGAGGGGACGGTGGACGTCGCCGGGACGCCGTGGACCCGCCTCACCACCGAGCGGGGAGAGGCCGCACTGACCCGGGAGGCCGGCGAGGTGGTCCTCGTGGTCACCGGGTCGGCTCCCGAGGACGAGCTCCGCACCGTGGCCGCCGCCGTCGCGCCGGCGGAGGGCTGACCGCGGCGGTTGTTGCGGTTCCGTGTCGGCTGTCGGACGACTCCCCGACGCCGGGCCGTTCGCACGGCGGCGTGCGGGCCGGTCGTCGCACGATGACCCCACGCCCGGCGCCATCGCGGCAGCCGGCCGGAGGAGGAGCCGACATGCTCGAGGACGACGTCTGCGCGCACGGTGACCACCGACCGCCGGAGACCGGGGGAGCGTGCCCGTGCGGCATGGTCACCCGCGTCCCGGCGATCCGACCGGGGACGTCCGGTCCGCCGACGGCCCGGGACCTGATCGCGCGGTGCCTCGTCGAGCGGGGTGGCGTCGCCGACCTGCCCGACCTCCGCCGCCGGGCCGACCGCGTCCTCCGCGCGCTGGCGGAGGCGGGGCTCGTCGTCGGGCCCCGGCCGGCGGTGGACCTGGCAGCGGTGGACCTGGCGGCGGTGGGCATGGTGGCGGAGCGGCGCTCCGCCTGACCTCAGCCCTGGTCGTCCGCGGGCGCGGCGGCGGCGAGCCGCTCCCTGGCGCGGTCCAGCCAGTGCTGGCAGAGGGTCGCCAGCTCCTCGCCGCGCTCCCACAGGGCCAGTGACTCCTCCAGCGTCAGGCCGCCGGCCTCCAGCCGCCGGACGACGTCGGCGAGTTCCTCCCGCGCCTGCTCGTAGGTGGTCGTCGGCTCGTCGGTCTGCCCGGCCGTCTGCTCACGTTCCTGTCCGCTCACGGTTCCCCATCCTCCCGGTCGACCCGCACCGGCAGCTGACCACCGCTCACCCGGACGCGCAGGCGCTCGCCGTCGGTGACCTCGGCGGGATCGCGGACCAGCGCACCGTCGGCCCGCTGCACCACCGCGTACCCCCGGGCCAGCGTGGCCGCCGGCGAGAGCGCGGTCACCCGTGCGCGGGCGTGCTCGAGGTCCCGTTCGGCGATCTCGACGCGCTGGACGACCGTGCGCCGGGCGCGGGTGCGCAGCTGCGCGACGTCGTCGGCCCGGCCGTGCAGCAGCCGGTCCGGGCTCAGCAGCACCGGGCGGCTGCGGACCGACTCCAGCCAGCGCTCCTGCTGCTCGACCCGCGAGGTCACCAGGTGCCGGGCGCGGCTGCGCAGGCCCTCGACCAGGCGCCGTTGCTCGCCGATCTCCGGCACGATCCGGTGGGCGGCGTCGGTCGGGGTGGCTGCGCGCACGTCCGCGACGTGGTCGACCAGCGTCGTGTCCGTCTCGTGCCCGACCGCGGTCACCACCGGTGTGCGGCAGGCGGCGATCGCCCGCACCAGGCCCTCGTCGGAGAAGGGCAGCAGGTCCTCCACGGAACCGCCGCCGCGGGCGACGACGATGACCTCGACGGCGGAGTCGGCGTCGAGTCGGCGCAGGCCGTCGATCACGTTCTGCGCGGCCTGCGGCCCCTGGACGGCGCAGTTGTACATCTCGAACCGGACCGCCGGCCAGCGGCGGCGGGCGGTCACCAGGACGTCGCGCTCGGCGGCGCTGTCCCGGCCGGTGATGACGCCGACGACGGCGGGCGCGAAGGGCAGTGGGCGCTTGCGGACGGGGTCGAACAGGCCCTCGGCGCCCAGCAGTTGCCGGATGCGCTCGATGCGGGCGAGCAGCTCGCCGAGGCCGACGGCGCGGATCTCGGTCGCCCGCAACGAGAAGGACCCGCGGGCGACGTAGTAGTCGGGGCGGGCCCGGACGATCACCCGTGCGCCCTCGGTCAGCTCCAGGCCGGGGCGGTCGGCGATGTCCCGGTGGCAGGTCACCGGGACCGAGAGGTCGGCGACCGGGTCGCGCAGGGTCAGGAAGACGGTGGCGGCGTTGCCGCGCCGGGACAGCTGGGCGACCTGGCCCTCGACCCACACCTCGCCGAGCCGCCCGATCCAATCGGCGATCTTGCGCGCGACCGTCCGGACCGGCCACGGCGCCTCGGGGGAGGAGGGTGCGGTCACGCCCCGAGGGTGTCAGACGGGTCCGACAGCCTCGGAGCGGTGGTGGCTCAGGCTCCGCGGGGAGCCAGCGGGCTGGACTCGACCGCCTGCTCCTCGAGCTTCTCCAGCCGGTTGCGCAGCATCCGCAGGTAGGGCTCGCGGGCCTGCGTCGACTCCTCGTAGGCCACCAGGTCGGACACGGTGGAGAGGGCGTAACCGCGGAGCCGGCCGCGCAGCTGGGCGATGGAGAAGCTGTCGTAACCGTCGATCGGCTCCTCGGCCGGCGCGCTGCCGGTCTGGGTGGTGTCGGTCTGGGCGGTGTCGACCTGGTCCACGGAACCGGCGCCCGCCGCGTCCACCGCGGCACCGGCTGCGACGGCCGTGTCGTCGGCGTCGGTCTCGGTCGCGTCCACCCCGGCCTCGACGGCGATGGGGCCGTCACCGCGCGCGACGTCGGTGCCGTCGTCGGTGGTGTCGGTGTAGTCGGACGGCACCGGGGCGGCGATGCCCTCGTCGGTGACGGTGGCCTCGACGGTGATGATGTCGCTGCCGTCGGCGTCGAGCACGTCCACCGAGGTGGGGATCTCGTCGATCACGGCCGCGCCGGCGACGGGCAGCTCGATCGCGGAGGCGTCGTCGGACTCCGCGATGGCGGACTCCAGCGCGTCGGCGTCGCCGGTGGCGGTCGGCGCGGTCTCCTCCAGCGTGGGGGCGGCCTCGATCGCCTCGTCGATGGCCAGCTCCTCGAGGATCTCCTCGGTGGCCGGCGCCTCCTCGACGAGCGCCTCGACGGTGCCCTGCGCGCCGACGCGGTCGGGGACCTCGTCCGGGACGACGTCGGCGCGATCGAACGCCGAGCCGCGGAAGCCCTCGGCGGGTGCCGCGTCGCCGTCGTCGTCGAAGGTGGCCAGGCCCGGCTCGGCCTCGCCGCGGATCCCGGTGAACAGCTCGTCGCCGCGGGCCACCAGCCCGGCGTACTGCTGCTGCACCTTCATCGCGTGCTGCAGGGCCATGCCGACGAGCCGGACCGGGAGCCCGGGGAGCGTCTCGGGCAGCCTGCGGGCCTCGTCGACGACGGTCGCGGCCAGGCCGGCAGCAGCGCGGACAACCTCAGGGATCTCACGAGACATGGGCACACCTTGCCCCACGAAACACGGGTCGACACCCCCACCCGGGCCGCCGTCCCCGTACGGATGGTGTTCCTGGCCACGCTCGCGGCCCCCGGCGGGCACCTGCGCCCACGTACGCTGGGTGCATGGCAGATCAGCGCGGACGTGTCCTGCTGGCCGATCCCCGGGGCTACTGCGCCGGTGTGGACCGGGCGGTGGTGGCGGTCGAGCGCGCCCTGGAGATCCACGGCGCCCCGGTCTACGTGCGCAAGCAGATCGTCCACAACAAGCACGTGGTGGCCACCCTCGAGCGGCGGGGCGCGATCTTCGTCGACGAGACGACCGAGGTGCCCGAGGGCTCGGTCGTCGTCTTCAGCGCCCACGGCGTCTCGCCGGCGGTGCACCAGGAGGCGGCCGACCGGCAGCTACGGACCATCGACGCGACCTGCCCCCTGGTGACCAAGGTGCACCAGGAGGCCAAGCGCTTCGCCCGCGACGACTACGACATCCTGCTGATCGGCCACCGCGGTCACGAGGAGGTCGAGGGCACCGCCGGTGAGGCGCCGGCCCACATCCAGCTCGTCGACGGCGCCGACGACGTCGCCAACGTGCAGGTGCGTGACCCGGAGAAGGTGGTGTGGCTGTCGCAGACCACCCTCTCGGTGGACGAGACCCTGGCGACGGTCGACCAGCTGAAGAACCGCTTCCCCGGTCTGCAGTCCCCGCCCAGCGACGACATCTGCTACGCGACCCAGAACCGTCAGCAGGCGGTGAAGCAGATGGCCGCCGAGTGCGACCTCGTGCTCGTGGTCGGCTCCACGAATTCGTCGAACTCGGTGCGCCTGGTGGAGGTGGCCCTCGAGGCCGGTTCCCGGGCGTCCTACCTGGTCGACTTCGCCTCCGAGATCGACGAGGCGTGGCTCGAGGGCGTGGGCACGGTGGGCGTCACCAGCGGCGCCTCGGTGCCGGAGATCCTCGTGAGCGAGGTGCTCGACTGGCTGGCAGCCCGCGGCTTCGCCGACGTGGGCACGGTCAAGGCCGCCGAGGAGCGGCTCGTCTTCGCGCTGCCGCACGAGCTGCGGCAGCGCCGCACCACTCCCACCGACTGACGCCGTCGGCCCGCGTGCGCGCGGGCCGACGCGCGAAATGCCACGCGCCCCGTCCCGGCGGTGCCGGAGCGGGACGCGAGGTCGAGGTACGCGGTGAGCCGACGGTCAGCGACGGGCGATCCTGCGGCCGACCGCGATCACCAGGGCCACGCCGGTCGCCATGGCCATCGTCGGGAAACCGCGGATCAGCAGGGTGGCGATCGTCGGCAGGTTGAAGAAGGCCGACGGGGCCAGCGCGATGTTGAGCGCGGCGACCGCGACGAACACCAGCGGCGGGGCCGCGACGACGGAGAACAGGTCGCGGCGGCGCACCGCCAGCATGGCCACCGTGGTGGAGCCGAGCAGGGCGGCGAGCGTGATCGTGCCCAGGCCGACGCCCACGAAGGAGTCGATGCCGGCGCCGACGAGGGTCACCAGGAACATGCCGAGCACCGCGACGGCGCCGCGCACGGTGCCGCCCCCGGTTCCGGGTCGGGCCTCCGCGCGTGCCCGTGCCGCTGCGGGACGTGCGTCGGCCGGGCGTGCGTTGACCGGGCGCGCGTCGCCGGCATGCCCGCGGTCGGCGGGACGGTCGGGCCGGAGCGAGTCGCGGCGCGGCGGGACCGGGCGGCCGCGGTCGAGGTCGGAGCGGAGCCGATCCGCGGGGCGCCCGCGGGGCGGGACCGGAGGGCGACCCGGGCGAGCACTGCGGTCGGGGTTCATGGCTCGTTCCTCACGGGGCATGCGCGACCCGGGGAAGGACCGGTCGGGGGAGCCCCCGCCCTGCCGCCATGCGTCGGCCGTACTCGCCGTGGCCATGGCGCACCTCCGTTCCACCGCGGTCGGGCCCGGGCGGCCGTCCCTCGGTCGTCACGGTAGCGAGTGGACCTGCCGCACGGGCGGAAGATGAGCCCGAGTCGCCGCCCAGCCGTGTCGATTCGGTGACGTGGAGTGAGAGGTGGGACGAGCGGGTCAGCACGGACCTGGGTGGCGTCGCACCGCCCGCCGTCGCCCCCGCGGAGATGTCAGCCGCGGGTGCCGTCGCGCCCCTCGTCCTCGTGGCGTCGGCCGACCTCGAACCGGTCCTCGCCGTCCAGGACGACGCCGTCGGTGTCCGCGGTCGGCTCCGGCGGCCGCAGGGTGCGCACGGTCGCCTCCACGGGCTCGGGTGCAGGCACCGGCTGCTCGGCGATGCCCAGGTCGTCGAAGCGGCGAGCGGCGGTGAGCACCGACCGCTCGTAGGAGCCGACCGTCTCGTTGAAGCGGGTCATCGTGGTGCCCAGTGCCGAGCCGAGGCGGGTGAGGTGCCCGGACAGGGTGGACAGCCGCGCGTGCAGCCGGCGGCCGACCTCGAGCACCTGGTCGGCGTCGCGCGCCAGCCGCTCCTGCCGCCAGGAGTAGGCGACCGTGCGCAGCAGGGCAAGCAGCGTGCTCGGTGTGGCCAGGACGACGTCGCGGGAGAAGCCGTACTCCAGCAGGCCGGGCTCGGCCTCCAGCGCGGTGATGAGGAAGCCGTCGGAGGGGACGAACAGCACGGTGAACGGAGCGGCCGGCCGGAACGCGGTGGGGTAGCGCCGGGCCGCGAGCGCGTCGACGTGCGCGCGCAGCTGCCGGGCGTGCGAGGCGACCCGCTGGTCGCGCACCGCCTGGTCGGTGGCCTGCACCGCCTCGATGTAGCCGGTGAACGGCACCTTGGCGTCGACCACCACCTGCCGGCCGTCGGAGAGGGTGACGACGAGGTCGGGCCGGACGCCGGCGCCCTCGTCGTTGGTGCCGGAGGGCTGCTCGAGGAAGTCGCAGTGCTCCAGCAGGCCGGCCACCTCGACCACCCGCCGGAGCTGCACCTCGCCCCACCGGCCGCGCACGTGCGGGGTGCGCAGCGCCGTCACCAGGGCGGCGGTCTCCTGCTTCAGCTGTGCGGAGCTCTGGCCGACCGTGCCCATCTGCTCGCGCAGTTCTCCGTGGGCGGTGGCGCGCGCCCGCTCCATGCCCGCGAGCAGGCGGTGGAGGTGGTCGAGCGACTCGTGCACCGGCTCCAGGCCGGTGTCCGGAGTGCGGCGGCGGGCGAGCAGGGCGACCACGCCGAGGGTGGCGGCGGTGGCGAGCAGCGCACCGAGGAGGAGCCCGAGCAGCAGGGAAGCGGCGTCCATGCCGGGCAGGCTGCCCGACGGGTCCGACAGTTCGGCTCAGGCGGCAACGACCGGCGCGTGCCGCGCCTCGTGGTCCAGGAGCCGGCGCTTGACCGGCGTCCCCCAGCGGAAGCCGCCCAGCCCACCGCCGGAGCCGAGGACCCGGTGGCAGGGCACGAACAGGGCGGCCGCGTTGCGGGCGCAGGCGTTGGCCGCGGCCCGCACGGCCGTGGGGCGTCCGCACCGGGCGGCGAAGGAGGCGTAGGTGTCCGGCGTCCCGGCGGGCACGGTGCGCAGGACGTCCCACGCGTCCTCGAGGAACGGGCCGGAGCGCTGGCGCACCGGTACCTCCCCGATGGCGGCCACGTCGCCGGCGAAGAAGGCCTCGACGGCGTCGAGGACAAGGAGCCCGTCGGCGCGCTCCACCCAGGTGGGCCGCAGCGAGCGGTGCACCACGGGGAGCAGCACCGCGACGTCGTCGGTCCAGCCGCTGGCCAGCACGACCTCGCGGTCGTCCGGGCCGTCGGTGACCACCACGGTGAAGGGCCCCGGTGGCGTGGCCACGGTCGCGTAGCGGGCAGCGGGAGGGGTCATCGGGCGCTCCGTCCGGAGGGGGGTGCTGCGGGGGGTGGGCGGGTGAAGAAGGCAGGCGCCGCGAGCGCCCAGAGGTGCATCACCGCGTAGGAGCGCCACGGGCGCCAGCGGGTGGCGGCCTCGGCATCGGTGCTGCCGAGCGCAGCGAGGGAGCGTCGCAACGCGAGGTCGCCGGGCAGCCACACATCGGGGTCGGCCAGGCCGCGGAGGGCGACGAGCGCGGCGGTCCAGGGACCGACGCCCCGGACGGCCAGCAACGTGCGCGCCGCCTCCTCGCGGTCGGCTCCGGGGTCGAGCGCGACGTCCCCCTCGGCCAGGGCGGTCGACAGCGCCTGCAGCGCCGCCCGGCGCGCGCCGGTCAGCCCGACGCCGCCCAGGTCGGCGGTGGCCAGCGCCTCCGGGCGGGGGAAGGCGTGGGTCAGCGTGCCGACCGGGGCGGGCAGCGGAACGCCCGCGACGGGCAGCAGCCGCGCCGTGAGCGTGCGGGCACCGGCGACGGAGACCTGCTGGCCCAGCACGGCGCGGATGGCCACCTCGGGGGCGTCCGGGGAGCCCGGGACCCGGCGTCCGGGTGCGCGTGCCACCAGGTCGGCCAGGGCGGGATCGCTGCCGAGGACGGCGTCGACGGCTGCGGGGTCGGCGTCCAGGTCCAGCATCCGGCGGCAGCGGCTG
>Ga0210040_10000806_pt1 | contig 50373 bp, 47 predicted proteins | sample CryGeyCG12114_NA_FD_185462 | JGI IMG/M metagenome (GOLD analysis project Ga0210040, IMG submission 185462) | Groundwater microbial communities from aquifer - Crystal Geyser CG19_WC_8/21/14_NA (SPAdes) (version 2) | ecosystem: Environmental > Aquatic > Deep subsurface > Groundwater | place: USA...
TGATGCCGCCCTGGCAACGCACCATGGCGCGTTGTAGCAGGTTACGTAGTTCCCGCACGTTGCCCGGGAAATCATAATGGCGCAGCTTGCTAACGGCGGTGACGTCCAGATGGCAGGGCTGGCGGTTATCGCCCGCCATCCGCGCCAGCAGGGCATCGGCCAAGGCCGGAATGTCTTCGCGTCGCTCACGCAGCGCGGGCAGCGAGACATCGATGCCGGCTAGCCGGTAGTACAAATCCTGACGGAATAGTTTCTGGTCGATCCGGTTGAGCAGATTGCGGTTGGTGGCCGATACGATGCGGACATCGGCGTGCAAGGTTTGGGTGCCGCCCACCCGCCGGAACTCGCCGCTTTCCAGTACGCGCAGCAGTTTGGCTTGCATGGCGGGCGGTATTTCGGCAACCTCATCCAGGAACAAGGTGCCCTTGTCGGCCAGTTCGAACAGCCCCTTTTTTAATCCGGTACTGCCGGTAAATGCGCCGCGCTCATGGCCGAACAGCTCGGACTCGAACAAGTCCTCCGGCACGGCGGCGCAGTTGATGGCGATGAATGCGCCAGATGCGCGATTGGAACGATCGTGGACGAAGCGGGCCGCCAACTCCTTGCCGACGCCGCTTTCGCCAAACAGCAGTACCGAAGCCTCGCATTCGGCCACCCGGACCAGGTTGTCCACGCAAGACAGGAAGGCCGCCGAGTGGCCGACCATGCGCATCACCTCGCAGCCCAAATCCGCTTCCACCTCCAGGTGATAAAGGACCTCGCCCAGGTAAGTCTGGCCATCCTGGCTGCGGATTAGATGGCCGCGGATACGGGTGCGCTCGGTCTGGCCATTGGCATGGTAATGGGTATGCAGAACCACGCTGCCTTGACCCTTATCGAACAGCGTTTGGTGCGGGCAATCCTCACCGTTTTCGTGACAGGGCCGGTCGGAACGATGGGATATCTCATAACAACGACGGCCGACGATGTGCGCCAGGTCGGTGCCATATGAATGGCAATAACGTTGATTGGCCGCGACGATGCGGTATTCGTTATCGAGGACCACAAAGGGTTGGTCGTGAGTCTCGATGAGTTCCTGCAATTCAACTGTAGGCATGGCCGTCCTTTTTGTCATGACGTAGTCTATCAGTGTCATGACTTTATTGTCATGAAAGTCAGATCACAAAGGTTAAGCAAAACCTAACTAGCTGATTGAAAAGATATAAATAATTGGCATGGTGATTGCATATAACGGTTGTCCAACAACCAACTGTATGGAGACGACAATGACCAAAAAAGAAACGAATTGGCACCTGCAACCCGGCGTCAAGATGAGTCCTGAAGTGGCTGAGGATGTTGCCAAGATCGCCTGCGCACTGAAAAGCCTGTCGGCATTCACCACCTTCGTCATTGAGCGGCAAGACTGCCCGGACGATCTAAAACAGATCGTCGAGGAAGGTCTGGATGCCATGTCCCGGGTCTATGTCTGGTAAGCCAACAAGATAACTAACAACGGAGCAATTACAGATGGCACATATCGTTATTCTCGGCGCCGGCCTCGGCGGCATGACCATGGCCTATGAAATGAAAGAACACGCCCGCGCTCAGGACAAGGTCACGGTCATTTCCAACCATAGCTTTTTCCAGTTCACCCCCTCCAACCCCTGGGTGGCCGTGAACTGGCGGACCCGCGACGACATCACCATTCCGGTCGCGCCCTATCTGGAAAAGAAGGGCATCGGGTTCATCCCGGTCGGCGCCCAGCGGCTCCACCCGGACAAGAACCAGGTCGAACTGGAAGACGGCAAAACCATCGATTACGACTATCTGATTATCGCCACCGGCCCCAAGCTGGCCTTCGATGAGGTCGAGGGCCTCGGCCCCGAAGGCCATACCCAGTCGGTTTGCCATGTGGATCACGCCGTTCAGGCCGGCAAGGCCTGGGAGCATTTCATCAAGGACCCGGGGCCGGTGGTGGTCGGTGCGGTACAGGGCGCTTCCTGTTATGGCCCGGCATACGAGTTTGCCTTCATCATGGATACCGATCTACGCCGGCGCAAGATCCGCGACAAGGTGCCCATGACCTACGTTACCGCAGAACCGTATCCTGGCCACTTGGGTCTGGGCGGGGTCGGCGATTCGCAAGGTATGCTCGAATCCGCGCTGCGTCACCGCCATATCAAGTGGATTTGCAACGCCAAGGTGACCAAGGTCGAGGCCGGCAAGATGTTTGTCTCCGAGCACAACGCCAAGGGCGAGGTCATCAAGGAGCACGAACTGCCCTTCAAGCATTCCATGATGTTGCCGGCCTTTAAGGGCATCGATGCGGTATACGGGATCGAAGGCCTGACCAACCCGCGCGGCTTCATCACCATCGACCCATACCAGCGCAACGCCAAATTCAAGAATGTATTCAGCGTCGGCGTCTGCGTGGCGATCCCGCCGGTGGAAGCGACCCCGGTGCCAACCGGTGCGCCCAAGACTGGCTACATGATCGAGACCATGGTGACGGCGACCGCGCATAACATCCGGGCGCTGCTCGATGGCAAGGAGCCGGACCAGAAGGCCACCTGGAATGCCCTTTGCCTGGCCGACTTCGGCGATACCGGCGCGGCCTTCGTCGCCCTACCGCAGATCCCGCCGCGCAATGTCAACTGGTTCAAGGAAGGCAAGTGGGTACACCTGGCCAAGATTGCGTTCGAGAAGTATTTCATTCGCAAGATGAAGAGCGGCAATACCGAGCCGCTCTATGAGAAATACATGCTGGGCGTGCTGGGCATCAAAAAACTGAAATAGTCAGACCGCGCGATCGGACCTGTTTCCCGGCCCTGGGTTGGGAAACAGGACTCGATGCAATAACCAGGCGGCGAAATAGACCGCGAAGAACGAAAACACCACATCGCTGAGGAAGTGTCCGCCTTGGGCCATGCGCATCAGGCCGAGGGCGCCGCCGATGACGGTGGCGGCGATGAACCAGCGCCGTGGATGGTTGGCTAGAAACGCCAGCGCCAGCAAACTGAAACCCACCGACGAGTCGCCGCACACGAATGAGCAGTTGGCGTTGCACTGATCGCTGGGTATCCAGGCCGGGGTGAATTGGGCTTGGCCGCCGAAGGGCTCGATCTGCGCCGGTCGGGCGCGGCCCCAGTGGTCCTTGAATACCGTGTTGACCAATAGGCCCGGCCCCAGCACCAGAACCAGCGCAATGTAGGCGGCCTTCCTGCGCCAGTCCCTGGTTTCGAGAGCGCTATTCACTAGCCGGCCAATCAGCCAGATCAGCCAGCCTGACCCAAAGGCCAGCCAGCCCAGATGGTTGTGGACGAAATCAGTCAATGGGTAGTTATCCAGAACAAAGCCATGCGCAGGCGCGTAAAACCAGCCACTGGCAATCAAGTCCAGACGGGGAAAGGTTAGGAACAATGCGGTGCAGGCCAGCGCGGTCAGGGCCATGAAACGGGGCGAAGGCAACTGTTTATCCGGACTCATTGTTGCCGATAATCCCGTACCAGCCAGACCCGGTATAACGGGGCGAAATCCGGATACAGTTGCAGATAGATGGCCGGCTGCGGGCTGGCTTCGGCGAACCTCTCCTTTACCTGCTGGTCAGTCAAATGCTGACTGACCAGCAGGAATGACCCCTTGGGCTGCTTGCGGATATCGGCGGTCAGGGCGTAGTGGTTGTCGATCCGGTTGCCGAGGTTCAGATATAGCCCGCCCTTGCTATAGGGGCGGCCGTAGTAGCGGATCAGCGCATAGAGCATCCGGTCGTCGCTCAAAAAGCGCGTGTCGGGGCGCTCCCTAAGACGTTTGCCGACCTCGATGCCCAAGGCGCGAAAGCCCGTCACCCGGCCGTATGGATCGGTCTTGCGGGTCAACTGGATATCGAGCAGGTGGGTGATGTCGTGGAAGTTGTAAACCACTACGCCCAAGGCCAGGTTGACGGTCAGCGCGGCAATCAGCCAGGCGCGTCGGCCTTTCATCAACAGGCCGGCGGCGACGAATGCCGCGCCGGCGACATAGGCGAAGGCCGCCCAGTTGGCGAAGGCCCGCGACAGCAGACTCAGGACCAGGAAGGCAGTCAGTGGCGCCAGGGTAAAGACGGCCAACAAACGCAGACGGTCATCACCGAACCAGCCGCGCGGCCGAACGGCCAGGACCAGCAAGCTAGCGGCGGTAATCGGCCCGAAGACCAGAAATTGGCCCACAAAAAACTCCAACAGGGCGTCCGGATGAAACAGCGCCCGGTTCAACTCGGAAATCTCCGCTGTGTGCTGAAAGCTGACGAATTGGTGCTCGGCATTCCACAGGATGTTGGGTATCAATATCAGCAGGGCCAGGGCCGCTGCGGCATACGGTTTCGGGTCTTTGAATAGGCGCCAACGTGGTCGGCTCAGCAAGACATAAACGACCAGGCCCAGGCCGTAGAATGCCATGCTGTATTTCGACAGCAGACCGAGGCCGAGCGCCACGCCCAGCAGCAGCCAGTCGCGCCAGCGGCCAGTCTCCAGCGCCGCGACCGTGAAATATAGGGACAAAGCCCAGAACAGCAAGAGCGGGGCATCCGTGGTCATCAACCAGGCGCCCAGACTGGTCATGGGCAAGGTGGCGAACAGCAGTGCGGCCCAGAAGGCCATGGCCTCGGCTGGCGGCGTGGACTGGAACAATTGACGCACCAGACGGCTGATGCCGCCCAATCGTTCAGGCGGCTGGTTTGCCGGCTCGGCCTGAACCTGGAACAAGCGACGCACCAGCAGGAAGATCACCCAGGCGGTTAACGGATAAAGCAGCAGTGCGGCCGAGCGCACCCCGATCTCGCGGTCGCCGAACAGATGCGTACCCAGGTAGATCAACCAAGCCACCATGGGCGGCTTGGAGTAATAGCCCCAGTCCGGCTGGAGCGACCAGGTCCAGTATTGGGCCTCATCGCCATAAAGCTCGATGCCGGCATGTTGGCCGGCCAGCAGATGCCAGATCGTCAGCCCGGCCAGCCAGGCCAGTAGCCAGAGTGTGTAGCGGGACGGTTTACGATGTGCCATGGCGAGCGCGAGTTGGTGGGTGTTGGGCAAAGGACCAGCCCGGCAATAAATGGTAGACCAGCACGCCCAGGGCAAGCGCCTGTTCAAATGGCCGGGCCAGCGGATAGCCGGTGTGATGGAAAAAGAACAGATAAAGGGCGCAGGCGACCAACAGGGCGCGTAGCGCCTCGCGGACGGCGGCGCGCCCCGGATTGCCGAAGCGCCGAGCCAGATAGAGGCCGATCAGCGCCGAGGCCCAGCCGCATAAGATGCCGCCGGCCACATCCAGCGGCCAGTGGGCGCCGACCGCGACGCGGGCCAGGCCGACCAGCAGGGCCAGTACCATGACGCCGAGCGCGGCCACGCGGTTAGCCAGTCCGGCCGTCAGTACCGAGGCCAGGACGAAGGTGGCGGTGGTGTGGCCGGATGGGAATGCGCCGGCGGTCAGATAGGGGCCGATGACATGCACCGCATCGCCCAGCACGGCATAGGGCCGGGCCATGTCGAAGGCATCCTTCAGAACGTGGGAAATGAGTGTGGCCGGCAGACTGGCCAGTAACGCCGCAAGTACCAGATCGGGCCGCCGGCGCAGGAACGGCAGAATCAGGCACAGCGCCACCAGGGAATCGCCCAGCACGGTCAGACAGGACCAGAAGGTATCCGGCAGGTGGGCCGCCAGGCCATTGAGCGTCAGAAACAGGGCGCGATTGTCGGCCGGGTCGGCCAGCCGCCATAACACAGCCAGGGCCAGGATCGGCGGCAGCCAGAAATAGGGGTGGCGGCTGAATGCGGGCAGGAACGATCGGCTCATGTTCAGGGCATCCTGACCAGGATGTAGCTACGCTCGCTGTAGACCACCGTTGCGCCAGGCAGGCGCGGCAGATCGCTGTGCCGGGTCAGGACCAGGTCGCCCGGTCTGGGTAGGCGTTTTTCCACTTGGCGATTGGCATAGGTCTGCAAGCTGGGCGTGTTGACGCCGAATAACACCAATGGACCGGGCAAGGTCTGGGCCAATCGTCCGGCATTGCGGATGGGCGCTTGCTGAATTTGGCTGACAACAGGAATCAGGAACACGGTCATGGCGATACCGGCCAACAGGCCGGAGAAGCGCAACGCCGCCGCCAGGCTGATATGCCGCGTGCCGAGCAGGATCAGGCTGATCGCCAGGGCGCCGCCGCAGCAAAGCCAATAGGCCGGACCGAAGGCATCCGGCAAGCTGGCGAGCAGTAGTTGGTCATCGCCCTTGAGACCACCGACCGCCCGTTGTGCCAGGAAGGGCAGGGCGAGCAGCAGGGCGAAGGTCAGCGGCGCGGGGCCAAGCACCAACCAGCGCCGTACCGGGGCCTCGACCATGGCGGCTAGGACGATCACCAGTCCGCCATAACCGTAATAGACATAGTGCGGCAGCTTGGTGCCGGAAAACGAAAACAGGGTGAGGGTCAGCAAGAACCAGAGCAGGCCATAGCGCAGCAACGGGTTGCGCCAGATCGCGTGCAAGCGGGTCAGGGCGGCGAGCAGCAGGCCGGTATGCGGCAGCAGCGACAGCAGAACGACCGGCAGGTAATAGAAAAAATTGCCGCGATGGCCTTCCATGGCGGTGTCGAAGCGTCCCAGGTTGTGGGTGAGAAAAAAGCCGGTCAGAAAACCGGGGCCTTCGCGCCAGGTCAGCATCATGAACCAGGGCGCGGCGACCAGTAAAAACAGTGCCAGCGGGCCGGGGGCGAAGGCGAAGCGCAGGAACAAACGCCCATCTCGCTGGCTCAGACACCAGAGTAAGACGGCACCAGCCGGGATGACCACGGCAATCGGGCCCTTGGTTAGAAAGCCCAGGGCCATGGCCAGCCAGGCCACATAAAGCCAACGCCGGCCATCGTTTTGCAACCATAGCCAGGCGGCATAGCCGGCTGAGGCCAGCCACAGGTTGAGCAGGGCGTCGGCGGTGGCGGCGCGGGTAATGACGGTCAGACCGGCGGCGGTGGCGACAATGAGCGCGGCGGTCAGACCGACCCGGCGGTGGCTAACCCGGGTGACAAACAGATAGGTGACCAGTATCCACAAGCTGGAAGACAGCGCCGATGGCAGCCGCCAGGCGAACTCGCTGCGCCCGAACAGGGTGACGGACGCCGCCTGGAGCCAATAGATCAGGATAGGTTTGTCATAACGCGGCTCGCCCAGCAGGTGGCTGGACAGGAAATCGCCGCGCAGGAACATCTCGGTGGTCGACGCGGTGAAGGCGCCCTCGTCCAGGTCGAATAGCGGCGCGGCGCCGAGGGCAACGAATGGGAACAGGACCAGGACCGCCAGGATCAGCCACTCGTCCCAGTATTCCGGCCAGAGAGAGGCCCGGGTGTTCATGTTTATTGGCTGGGTGGCTCTCGCAGCAAGTATTGTGCCTTGCCGCCCGGCTCATGCCAGATGCGGGTGAGCATCTCACCCAGGATGCCCATGCCGATGAAGTTGGCGCCCATCAGGGTCAGCATCACGCCCATCAATAGCAGCGGTCGGCCGCCGATGTCGGCCCCGGCGAACAGCTTGAGCCCGGCCAGGTAGAGCAGTATCAAAAAGCCGGGGAAAAACATCGCCGCGCCGGCGCCGCCGAAGGCATGCATGGGGCGATGCAGGAAGCGCAGCATGAACTTCACCCACATCAGGTCGAGCAGGACGCGGATGGTGCGGTCGATGCCGTATTTCGACACGCCCTTGGTGCGTGGAAAGTGGTTGACCTCCGCTTCCATTACCTTGGCTCCGTATTCATGCGCCAGGGCCGGGATGAAACGGTGCAACTCGCCATAAATCTTGACGTACCGGATCGCCTCGCGCCGATAGAGTTTGAGCGAACAGCCATAGTCGTGCAGACGCACGCCGGTCACCTTGGAGATCAGCCGGTTGGCGATCATGGAAGGTATCTTGCGGGAAAACGCCTTGTCCTGTCGGTGTCTGCGCCAGCCGGAAATGATGTCGATCTCCGGGTGCTCGTCGAGCATCTTTAACAGGCGGGGAATATCGGCCGGATCGTTCTGCATGTCGCCGTCGATAGTCACCAGTATCTCACCCCGCGCGGCATCGAAGCCAGCCTGCATGGCGGTCGACTGGCCATAGTTGCGACGCAGGAAAAACGGCCGCAACCAAGGGCGGCTGGTCGCCAGTTTGGCCAATAGTTTGTCGGAACCATCGCGCGAGCCGTCATCGACACAAACCAGCTCCCAACTGTCTGGCTGCCCGGACATCACCGATTCAACCCGATTCACCAGGTCGGGCAGGTTGTCGTATTCGTTGTAGATGGGGGCGAGAATGGAAACGCGGACCGACTCGGGCATGGTCATGGGCTGACAAATCGAATTCGCTAGTTTACCGGCAAATCGGGGTCCGCGCCCGTCTCACCCAGTTCCCGCTCCAACGCCTCATCGTAATGCCGGCCATGGCGCAGGCGACGAAACAGATACACACCTAGAACGCCGGACCCAATAAACAGCGCGATGGCCGTCCCGATACGCCAGGCAGGATCGACATTCACGCCGCTGCCGACCAAGGCAAAAATTGCGGTTTGCGGCAAAAATCCTAGCGCCGAGCCGAGCAGAAATGGGGCTGCCGGCACACTGGAAACGCCGCCGGCCAAGCTGGTTGCGACATTGCTGCCGACCGGCAGCAGGCGGATCAGCAAGGTCATGGTGAACGGATAATCGCGCACGAAATTATCAATCTTGGCGACCCGGCCGGATAAACGTTTGGCCACCAATGATCGGCCAGTAAACCGGGCATAGAAAAATGTTGCAGCGCAGCCTAGTTCGGTGGCGATCAGACCCAGCCAGGTGCCATACAGAAACCCGAAGGCATAACCAGCCATGAAGGCGATGACCTGTCGTGGCAGGCCGATGGCCGTGAATAGCATACCGATGGCGAGAAACAATAGCTCGCCAGAGACCCCTTTGCCGCGTACCTCGCGGTCGATCCAGCCCTGATTCAGCAGGTCGCCCAGATGAGTCTGGTTAATCAGAAAGCCTAGCGCCGCCATGGAAAGCAGAACAGCCAGCCCGCGCAGGATGATTTTTGGGTTCATGAAGGTGAAGTTAGTGGGGCGGATGGAAAATCGAGAATCTGCGGCAGGCATTCTAGCCCACCCATCGCCCTTGCCCGAACGCTGGTTAGCAGGTATTCTTGCGCCCCTTCCGGAGAGGTGGATGAGCGGTTTAAGTCGCACGCCTGGAAAGCGTGTTTAGGATAATATCCTAACGCGGGTTCGAATCCCGCCCTCTCCGCCAGACTCGTGCCTGAATTCCTGACCGCCGTTCTGCTCCCGCTCTACTTCAAGTTCTTCGAAGAAAACAGCAGCGCCTTGTCGCCGGCAAAACTGACTGCCACTGACTGTTTGTCATCGCCCCAGTTGCAACTTCTCAAGCCCATCAGGTCATCGCATTTGTCTGGGGCGCCGATCAGCTTGACGACCTCGTCGTAGGGCATGCCAACGGTAATCTTGCTGTAGTTCTGGACGGTCAGCTTGCTGCAACCGAGCAACGTTGTCAGCAGGATGATCCCGATCAGTGTCTGAATTTTCATTTTGCGATCTCACTTTCTTTGCGTTATTAGTGACGGTTATAAAGGGCGTGTTGCATGTGCTGACTATACCTATTCTTGTGCATACCCGCCTTCCCGCTGATGTCGAATTGTCTGAACGATTGCAGTGTCGTTCGCTACGTCGAAATCGTAGAGCGCCAAGTAGCCGGCCCTGCCACGCGCAATGACCAGTTCACGTAAACCCGCTTCCGCCTTGCGCCCGATAAGTGGGTGTTCTTTGAGGATCGATAAGCCGCGTAGCAGGGTGGGTATGGTTTCCCGTGCAGTGTCGGCATCGTCGTCTTGAAGAAAATCTGTCAGCCGCTCCATATCCAGCAGCGCGCGCGGTGCTATAACCAGTCGCGTCATGCGGTTTACAACTGGGTGGGCGAGGGGCGTTTGATCTGTTTTCCGGCTAACCGGGCCTGGATGTAGCTGAATACTTCATCAGCATCATAGATCAGTCCGTATTGGGCGACCTCTTCTCTGGCCAGAAGTGCCTGGTCAACAAATTGGCGGCGCCTTTCCACCAGCTCGATTTGCGCTTGCAGCGATTCGAGCATGAAGGCATGGGGAGTCTTTCCGGCGGCTGCGGCGGCGTTGGCGATACGGGATTTGAGTGCATCCGGTAGTTTTATTGTGGTGGTAGATATTTCGATGCTCCTTTTAAGTTGAGTGTTACCAAGGTAGCACTGACATCGGCCTTGGGCAATGCACAGCCTTTGGCGGCCAGTGAAAATGTGAGGGTACGGTCCGGGGGCGTGGCCCGATGACGTAAAATGCAGCCATTCGATCCCGCCGATTTGATAAAAAATGCGCAATACCGCTTGTCTGCTGGTGTCCTGCCCCGACCGCAAGGGGCTGGTTGCCGCCATCGCCGATTTTCTCTATGGCCACAATGCCAACATACTGCACGCCGATCAGCATCAGGATAAAGTGGCTGGGCTATTCCTGATGCGGGTGGAATGGGACCTGGATGGTTTCGAACTTGACCTGGACAAGTTCGACGAGGCCTTCGCGCCCATCGCCGATCAGTTCCTGATGACCTGGCGGCTTGCCCTGTCTAGCGTCAAGCCGCGCCTGGCGATTTTTGTGTCCAAGTTTGACCACTGTCTGGCCGATCTGCTTTACCGCCATCATGCTGGCGAGTTGTTTTGCGACATCCCGCTGATCGTCAGCAACCACCCGGATAACCTCTGGTTGGCCGAGGCCTACAAGATTCCCTTCGTGAACCTCAGTGTGACCAAGGACAACAAGGCGGAGGCGGAACAACAGCAATTGGCCCTGCTGGCGGACCATCGCATCGATTTCATTGTTCTGGCGCGTTACATGCAGGTGCTGTCGCCGGAATTCATCCGGCAGTGGGACAACCGGGTGATTAACATCCACCATTCCTTCCTGCCCGCGTTCCACGGCGCCAAGCCCTATCAGCGGGCCTTCGAGCGAGGCGTGAAGCTGATCGGCGCGACCAGTCATTACGTTACCGAGGTACTCGACGACGGTCCGATCATCGAGCAGGACGTGATCCGTATCAGCCACCGTGACGACCAGGAAAACTTGATACGGAAAGGGGCCGACCTGGAAAAAGTGGTGCTGTCACGCGCCGTGAAGTGGCACATCGACAACCGGATATTGGTCTACGGCAACAAGACCGTGGTGTTCGATTAGTAGGATTCGTCATGCCCGCGCAGGCGGGCTCCTATATCCCCGCGTTCGCGGGAACGACGTTACGGTCAACGGTACTCGACCAGTTCCGATAGCGGCAGTCTCTGTTTCTCCGGCGCCAGGTCGGCGCAATAGCCAATCGGTAGAATCAGGGCGATCTCATAACGGTCGCTGTTGATGCCTAATAGCGTTTTTATCGCCGCCGGGTCAAAACCGCCGATGGCGCAGGTATCCAGCCCCAGTGTGGCGGCAGCGGTCATCATGTTGGCGGCGGCAATGTGACACTGGGCGATACTCCAGGCCTTGACGTCGGTGGCGGCGTGAAAGGCGCGGTAGTTGGCCAGGGCCGGGGCCAGGGCGCGGCCCGGATATTCACGGGCCATGAGTCTCGCGATGTATTCAGAATCCGGGTTCAGCTCGGCCGTCTTAGCCAGAATCACCACCACGACGCTGGCGCTGCCGACCTGTGGTTGGTTGAAGCAGGCGGCCTGCAATGCCATCTTTTCTGTGGTCTTGCTGACCGCCACGAATTTCCACTGCTCCAGCCCGAACGAGGATGGCGATAACCGGCCGGCCTCCAGAACGATGTCCAGGTCGGTGCGGGCGATGACCCGATCGGGCAGGAAGGCATGGCAGGCATAACGGCGGTGGAAAATATCGAGTATGGTGTTCTTCATGGCGGCTGAATCCGTGCAAGGTGGCGCATTCTATCCCGGGCCGGATAAAGACTCGACCCTGACTGTCATGGGGTGATTCGGGCGGCTTGCATTGGGCCTGCTGGCAATCGAATTAACCGATCACAGTGCAAGAAGGGCCGCGTGAACGGTAAAATGCTGGCCTCTCTGAAGAAAGGTCGCCATGCCCGCATTTCAAGACATCATCATGACCCTCCAACGGTTCTGGGGGGATAAAGGCTGCGCCATACTGCAACCCTATGACCTGGAGGTCGGGGCCGGCACCAGCCACACCGCCACCTTTCTGCGCGCCCTCGGCCCTGAGCCATGGCGGGCCGCTTATGTGCAGCCTTCGCGCCGGCCCAAGGATGGTCGCTATGGCGAGAACCCCAACCGGCTGCAACATTACTATCAGTTCCAGGTGGTCTTGAAACCCGCTCCGGAAAACATCCTGGAGCTGTACCTGGGCTCGCTCGAAGCGCTTGGCTTCAATCTCAAGCAGAACGACATCCGCTTCGTCGAGGACGACTGGGAGAACCCCACCCTGGGCGCCTGGGGCCTGGGCTGGGAGGTCTGGCTGAATGGCATGGAGGTGACCCAGTTCACTTATTTCCAGCAGGTCGGCGGCATCGAGGTGAAGCCGATCACCGGCGAGATCACCTACGGTCTGGAACGCCTGGCCATGTATCTGCAAGGGGTCGAGAACGTGTTCGATCTGGACTATGCGCCAGGCGTGAAATATGGCGACGTGTTCCATCAGAACGAGGTCGAGCAATCGACCTATAACTTCGAGCATAGCGACGTCGAATTCCTGCTCACCGCCTTTAACGCCCACGAACGGCAGGCCAAACACCTTATGGAATCGCAATTGGCCCTGCCGGCCTACGAACAAATCCTGAAAGCGGCGCACACCTTCAATCTGCTCGACGCACGCGGCGCCATCTCGGTGACCGAACGCGCCGCTTACATCGGTCGTATCCGTAATCTGGCCCGTGCCGTGGCGCAGAGTTATCTGGATTCGCGCGCCCGGCTCGGTTTTCCGATGGCGCCCAAGGCATGGGCCGAGGAAGTGCTGGCCCAGATCGAGAAGAAGGCGGCATGACCATGACGACAAAGAACCTGCTGGTCGAACTATTCGTCGAGGAACTGCCGCCCAAGGCGTTGAAGCGGCTGGGTGAGGCGTTTGCATCTACCCTGTTTGAATCGCTCAAGGCCCAGGGGCTGGCTGCCGTCGATGCCACGGTCACCCCCTACGCCTCGCCGCGCCGTTTGGCTGCCCACATCACTCAGGTGGCTGCCCAGGCCGCCGACAAGGCGGTATCGCAGAAGCTGATGCCGGTCGGCGTCGGTCTGACCGCCGACGGCCAGGCCACGCCGGCGCTACTGAAAAAACTGGCCGCACTCGGGCTCGATGCCAGTGTGGTCGGACAACTCAAGTGCGCCCCGGACGGCAAGGGCGAGACGTTGTTTTATGACTCCCTGGTCCAGGGTGCGACCTTAGCAGGCGGTCTGCAAAAGGCCCTGATTGAGGCCCTGGCCCGGCTGCCCATCCCCAAGGTGATGACCTACCAACTGGCCGACGGCTGGACTTCGGTGAACTTCGTTCGACCCGCTCACGGGCTGGTTGCGCTGCATGGCAGCGAGGTGGTGCCGGTGTCGGTGCTCGGCCTGAACGCCGGCCGCGTGACTCAAGGCCATCGCTTCGAGGCCGCCAATCCGACGATAGAGATCAAGGATGCCGACCGCTACGAGGCCCAGATGGAGACCGAGGGCGCGGTCATTCCGAGCTTCGAGAAGCGCCGTGCCGAGATCGCCCGCCAGCTTGAAGCGGCGGCGGCCAAGGTCGGCGGTGATGTCCATCCGATCGAGGATGCGGCCCTGCTCGATGAGGTCACGGCCTTGGTCGAGCGGCCCAATGTCCTGCTCTGCCAGTTCGAGCCGGAGTTCCTGGCGGTGCCGCAGGAGTGTTTGATCCTGACCATGAAGGCGAACCAGAAGTATTTCCCGCTGCTCGATGCTGAAGACCATCTGACCAACCAGTTCCTGATCGTCTCCAACATTCGTCCAGCCGATCCTTCTCTGGTCATCAGCGGCAACGAGCGGGTGGTGCGGCCGCGTCTGGCCGATGCCAAGTTCTTCTTCGATCAGGACCGCAAGCGGGCCCTGGCGTCGCGGGTCGAGGCGCTCGACCGGGTGGTCTACCACAACAAACTGGGCAGCCAGGGCGCCCGTGTCCGCCGCCTGATGAAGCTGGCCGGCGCCATTGCCCGCGAGCTGGGCGCCGATGAAACACTGGCAACGCGCGCCGCCGAGCTGGCCAAGGCCGACCTCTCCACCGACATGGTCGGCGAGTTTCCGGAACTGCAAGGCATCATGGGCAAGTACTACGCCCTGCACGATGGCGAGGACGCCCAAGTGGCCAAGGCCATCGAGTCGCACTACCAGCCAAAGTTTGCCGGCGACACCCTGCCCGAAGGCAATATCGCCCTGGCCGTTGCGTTGGCCGAGCGGCTGGATGCCCTGGTCGGCATGTTCGGCATCGGCGCCATCCCGACCGGCGACAAAGACCCGTTCGCCTTGCGCCGCGCCGCGCTGGGCGCGCTCAGGATGTTGATGGAACGCTATCTGCCGCTCGACCTGATGCAATTGCTCACGCGGGCCCAGGCCCAGTTCGACCCGGAGCAAATCGCCGCCAGCACGGCGGTCGATGTCTTCCAGTTCATGCAGGAACGGTTGCGGGTCTACCTGAAGGAACGTGGTGCCATGCAGGACGAGGTGGAATCGGTGGTGGTGCAGGCGCCGACCCGCATCGACCGGGTGCCGGCGCGCCTGGCGGCGGTGGCCGAGTTCCGCAAGCTGCCGGAGGCTGCCGCTCTGGCCGCCGCCAACAAACGCATCCGCAACATACTGAAGAAGGCCGATGTGGTTGGCGAGACGGTCGATGTCGCCCTGCTCCAGACCGGCGCCGAGGCCGATTTGCATCAGTCCCTGGTCGCGGTGATGCCTGGGGTCGATGCCGCCCTGGTCAACCTCGACTATACCGGCGCGCTGACCCGGCTGGCCGGCCTGCGCGCCGCCGTCGACCGCTTCTTCGACGAGGTCATGGTGATGGCCGACGAGCCGTTGATCCGGGCTAACCGTCTGGCCTTGCTGGGCGCATTCGCGCGCGTCATGAACAGCGTGGCGGACATCTCGGAGTTGACGGCTTGACGATAAAACGGGGCTGGCGTGGGCGAGGCCGCTGAAGTCCTCCGGATCAACCGGCTGACCGCCGAATTCTTTTATCCTGAGACCGAGCGGGGGTTCCGGGAGGACATCCGTGCTCGCCGGATCAGGGATACCCGTCTGGCGATCTTACTGGCGGCGGTGTTCTACCTGGTCTTCGCCTCCACCGATTACCTGGCCATGGGAGTCTGCGAGAATTATTCCGTGGTCTTGGCGACGCGTGCGTCGATTTGTGCGGCTGGCTTGATTACGGCATTTCTGCTACCTAAATATTGGCGTCAGTTGGTCAATGGCGTCATTCCCGGTCTGGTGGCGGTCTTTGCCATGGCCGGGTTTATCGCCATTACCTTTCTGCGTCCGTACTCGGTTGGCTGGCACGGCATGAGCATGATGATTATGTTGCTGGGCGGTTATGTCTTCATCCCCAACCGGTTTCTCGCCATCTTGTCGATTTGTCTGACCGGTTCGTTGATTTTCTTGCTGCTGGCAGCGATCCATTTTGGTCTACCAGGCGATGAACTGCTCAGGTTATCAACCCTGCTGATAGTGACCAACATAATGGGCGCCATGGCCAACTATCGGCTGAGTTGGCTGATGCGCGAGGAATATCGCGATCGCGCCATTGTCGAAATGGCCAATCTGAAACTACAGGCCGAGATGGTCGAGCGCGCCCGGCTGGAAGAGGTTTTGCGACAACGCGCCGAGACCGACGATGTGACCGGCGCGCTCGATCGCGGGGCCTTCTTTGTCCGTGCCGAGATGATCTTGCGCCAGGCTGACGTGGACTTGAAACCGCTCGCCGTGTTGTTCATCGACGTGGATTATTTCAAGCAGATCAATGTCACCTATGGCCATATCCGTAGCGACCAGGTGCTCAAGATATTGGTGCAGGTCTGTAACTCGCTTTTGCGCGAGCCGTATTGCCTGGCCCGCCTGGGCGGCGAGGAGTTCGTGGTTCTGTTGCCCGGCCTGGACCTGGCTGGCGGCGCCAAATTGGCCGAGCAGATACGGGCCGAATGCCAGAGAACGCCAGTGGCCATGGACGAGGTGGATGTCCATTTCACGGTCAGCATCGGCGTGGTGCAACGCCAATCCGGCGAACCTGCCAGGGTGGCACTGATGCGAGCGGATACCGCCATGGCAAGCGCCAAATTCAAGGGCCGGAACCGGGTCGAGGCGGTGAATTGAACCTAAAAACGCTGGCCTATCGCGGGCTAGCCCGCTGCCGCCCAGTGGGCGCAGCCCGACCTAGGCAACGGGCGCCGGCGCGGAACCGATAGGGCGGCCCATGGCCGCCTGCCACCCATGGGACCAGCGTTGTCGGGATGAATCCCGACCTACCCCGCTATTTGGGAGAAAGCGAACATTACTGCTTGGGGCTAACAGGCCGAGTATTGCGTCGGTTCGCCCTCCACGTGCACAATTAGCCATCCAGACTAGGCGCCGCCATGAAACTTGTCATCCTCGACCGCGACGGGGTCATCAATCACGACTCCGACCAGTTCATCAAATCACCGGAAGAATGGCGGCCCATCGCCGGCAGCGTGGAGGCCATTGCCCGGCTCAATCAGGCAGGTTATCGGGTGGTGGTGGCGAGCAATCAGTCCGGTCTTGGTCGTGGTCTGTTTTGCATGGCGACGCTGAACCTGATTCACGCCAAGATGCATAAACTGGTCGGCCAGGCCGGCGGCCGCATTGATGCCATCTTTCTGTGCCCGCACCCTGCCGATGCCGGCTGCGAATGCCGCAAGCCGCGGGCCGGGTTGTTCCACGACATCGCCAAGCGCTACCGCACCAACCTGGCCGGCGTGCCGGCCATTGGCGATGCGTTGCGCGATCTGCAAGCCGCAGCCGAGGTCGGCGCCCGGCCGATCCTGGTACGCACCGGCAAGGGCACCCGGACCCTGGCTGGCGGCGGCGTGCCTGAAGGGACGCCGGTCTATGCCGACCTGGCCGAGGCGGTCAGCGCTTTAACCCTCAGCGACCCGGCGTGATCTTCCTGCGTTGCCTGCTGTTTTTGCTCCTGCAATCGGTGTTTACCGTGCTATTCGTCGCGCTGGCCGTTGTCGCTGTACCCTTGCCGCCGCTGCCTCGCTATCGCTTTATCGGTATATGGGCCCGTGTGGTGATCGTTATGGCTCGATACATTCTGGGCATCGACCATCGGGTCATCGGCCTGGAAAATCTGCCGTCCGGCGGCCCGGCCATCGTCATGGCCAAGCACCAGTCGGCCTGGGAGACCATCGCCTTCCAGTTGATCTTTCCGCCGCTGGCCTTTGTCTTGAAGAAGGAACTGCTACGGATCCCGTTCTTCGGCTGGGGTCTGGCCATGATCAGCCCGATCGCCATCGACCGGGCGGCCGGCCGCAAGGCGCTCAAGGAGCTTGAAGTTCAGGGCGAGGCGCGTCTGGCCAAGGGTTTCTGGGTGCTGGTCTATCCGGAGGGTACCCGGGTCAAACCCGGCGAAACCGGCAAATACAACATTGGCGGCGCCTGGCTGGCGGCCAAGACCGGGGCGCCGGTCATTCCGGTGGCCCACAACGCTGGCCGCCTGTGGCCCAAGGGCGCCTTTCTGAAGCGCCCCGGCGAGATCACCGTGGTCATTGGCCCGGCCATCGCCACGGCCGGCAAGAAGGCCGCTGCCATCAACGCCGAGGTCGAGGCCTGGATCGAGGCCGAGATGGCCAGACTGTGAGGCGCCGCGCCATCCGCCGCGAGGCCGGCGAGGCCGTCATCGAGCTGGCTGGCCGCTCGGTCGGCTACCTGCTCAAGCGTAGTTCTGCCCGTCGTACCTTGGCGCTGCGGGTGACCGACAGCGGCGGGGTACAGGTCAACGCGCCGCTGGCCTTGTCCCACGGCCACATCGAGGCCTTTCTACTGCGCCATGCCGGGTGGCTGACCGAGCAGTTGGCGCGGCGGGCGGTCGCCCATACCTGGCAGTCCGGCGTGGAGCTGCCCTATCTGGGCGGTGTGTTGCGTCTTGAAATTCATGAAGGCAGCGCAGGGCAGGTGCTAGATCGAGAGGGCGATTGCCTGAATTGCACGGCCGAGCCGGCGCTGGCGGTGATGGCCTGGTATCGCCGTCAGGCCCTTGAGCTTCTGGGCTCGCGCCTTGCCGCCCTCTGCCGCGGGCAGGGGCGCATCGAGCCGCCTTGGCGGGTGTCCAATGCCCGTACCCGCTGGGGCAGCCTGTCGCCCAAGGGCGAGGTTGGCCTGAGCTGGCGGCTGGTCAAAGCCAGCCCGGCGGAGATCGATTATGTCATCTGTCACGAGTTGGCGCACTTCCGCCGCCGTGACCACTCCGCCGCCTTCTGGCGCGAGGTGGAACGTCTGTGTCCAGGTTATGCCTCGGCCCGCGCCCGGCTGCGGGAAAACGGCCACCGCTATCTGGAATTCTGAGTCTTAGCGATTCGCTAGACGGCTGAATTCCTCGACGCTGAGGGTCTCGCCGCGGCGTTGCGGGTCGATGCTGAGCGCCGCAAAGGCCTCCGGTTCAACCAATCCCTTCAAGGTGTTGCGTAGCGTTTTGCGGCGCTGGCCGAAGGCGCGGGCGACGATCTCGGCGAAGCGTTCGGCGTCGCGGTAGGGGATCGCCTCGACCGACAGCGGCACCAGCCGGACCACGGCGGAATCGACCTTGGGCGGTGGGTTGAAGGCGCCGGGCGGGACGTTGAACAGCTTCATGACCTGAAAACGCGCCTGGAGCATGACCGACAGGCGGCCGTAGTCCGGGGTGTCCGGGGCGGCGGCCATGCGGTTAACCACCTCCTTTTGCAGCATGAAGTGCAGGTCCTTGATCTTGCCGGCATAGTCGGCGAGGTGAAAGAGCAGGGGCGAGGAGATGTTGTAGGGCAGGTTGCCGACCACCCGAAGCGGCGTGCCCAGGCTGGCGAAGTCGAATTTGAGGGCGTCGGCCGTGTGTATGGTCAGACGCTCGGGCGGGAATGCCTGGCTGAGGTGGGCGACCAGATCGCGGTCGATCTCGACCACATGCAGGTGGTCGAGCTTTTCTAGCAGCGGCCGGGTGAGCGCGCCCTGGCCGGGGCCGATCTCGACCATCAGGTCATCGGCCGCCGGGCGGATGGCGGTGACGATGCGGGCGAGATAGCCGGGGTCGTGCAGGAAATGCTGGCCAAGGGATTTCTTGTGGCGATAGGCGGTCATCGGCCAGTGCGGGAAAGGTGTGACGAGCACGGCATGACGAAAACCAGCGCGTCGTCACGTCGTTGGGTCATGTCCTTATGGTCACGAATTTGCGTCACGCTTTACCCTGTTCATGGCCATCTTCCAGGCCAGGTCGATGGCCGCGCGCAGACTGCCGTCGCGTATCTGTCCGGTGCCGGCCAGGTCAAGCGCGGTGCCATGATCGACCGAGGTGCGGATGATCGGCAGGCCCAGGGTGACATTGATGCCGTGGCCGAAGCAGGCGTATTTGAGCACCGGCAGGCCCTGGTCGTGGTACATGGTCAGCACGGCGTCAGCCTGATCGAGATATTTGGGCTGGAACAGGGTATCGGCCGGCAGGGGGCCGATCAGGTCCATGCCTTCGGCGCGCAGCCTGGCCAATACCGGCTCGATCAGCTCGATCTCCTCCCTGCCCAGGTGGCCGCCTTCGCCGGCGTGAGGGTTGAGGCCGGCGACCAGGAGGCGCGGCCTTGCAGCGCCGAAGTCGCGGCGCAGGGCGGCGTGCAGGATGCGCAGGGTCTCAGTCAGGACCGCCGGGGTCATGGCGTTGGCGACCTCCCGCAACGGCAGGTGGGTGGTGGCCAGGGCAACGCGCAGCGGCCGGCCGTTGGCCTGGTCGCCGGCCAGCATCATGACCACGCGCGGCGTGCCGGTCAGCTCGGCGAGGAACTCGGTGTGGCCGGTGAAGGTAATGCCGGCGTCGTTGATGATGCCTTTGTGTACCGGGCCGGTGACCAGACCGGCGAACTCGCCTGACTGGCACCCGGCGACGGCCCGACGCAGGCAGGCCAATACATAGCCGGCATTGCCGATGTCGAGCCGTCCGGCCGTAACCGGCGCGGCCAGCGGCAAGTGGCATTGGCTTAACGGCGAGGCGCCACCGCTGACGTAGTCGGGAACCGCGAACGGCAGGCCGAGTTGCCGGGCGCGGCTGGCCAGCAGGTCACGGTCGGCCAGGATGACCAGCGGGCAGGGCGGCGGCGACTGAGCCAGCAGGATGGCGAGGTCGGGACCGATGCCGGCCGGCTCGCCGGCAGTCAGCACGAGGGGCGGTTTTCCCCCCTCATGTCTCACTTTTCTCACCTCATTCTTCCAGTCTATATTCGACATAGGCGCGGTCGCGCGCCTGCCGCACCCAATCATCGAAGGCCTCTTCGCTCTTGCGTTCGCGGATCGCCTGGCGGGCGAGTTGCCGTTGCCGTTCCGGGCCGACATCCTGGTCGCGGCGTTCGAGTACCTGGATGAGGTGCAGGCCGAATGGGGTCTTGACTGGCTTGGTGATTTCACCCGCTTGGGCGGCGTCCATGGCCCGTTCGAACTCCGGCACGGTGTCGCCTGGATTCAGCCAGCCCAGGTCACCGCCTTGGGCGGCGGACGTATCGTTGGAATATTGCTTGGCCAGTTTGGCGAAGTCGGCGTCGCCGTTGACCAGCCGGTCGCGCAGTTCCATGAGGCGGCTATAGGCATCCTGGTCGCTAATGACCTCATTGGTCTTGATCAGGATGTGCCGGGCGTGGCTCTGGCGAACGATTTGCTTGCCATCGATATCGTGTCGGTCGATCAGTTTGAGGATGTGATAGCCGTTCGGGCTGCGCAGGGTCGGGGTGACCTCGCCGATCTTGATGCCTTTGACCGCGTCGACGAACAGGCTGGGCAATTTAGCCTCGCCGCGCCAGCCCATGGTACCGCCCTGTAGGGCATTCTGGGCATCCGAATAACTGGCTGAAACCTGTGCGAAGTCGGCGCCATTCTTGAGCTCTGCTTGAGCCTTTTCAGCCTTGGCCTTTAGCTTTTGCAAGGTTTCAGGGCTGGCGCCATCGGGCGCCAGGAATAGTAGATGGCCCAGGTTGTATTCGGCTTGGCGGCTGGGGTCCTGCTTCTGATTGGCCAGGAAATTATCGACCTCGGCGTCGGTTACCACGATGTGGTTATCGACTTCGCGTTCGCGCAGCCGGGCGATGATCAGTTGCTGGCGAATCTGCTGCCGGTAGGCCTCGAAATCGATGCCTTCTTTTTCCAGCGCGATTCGGAAGGCCGGCGGTTCCAGGTTGTTTTGGGCGGCGACACGGGCGACGGCGCGATCCACGCTGTCGCCGTCGACGCGGATGTTGGTTTCGTCGGCCATCTGGAGCAACGTTTTTTCCGTAATCATGCGTTCCAACAGGCGCTTTGCTAAAACATCCTTGGCCGGCGGCGGGGTATTGCGCAAGGCCATCTGATGGAGGGTTTGTTCCATCTGCCGATCCAGTTCGCTTTGGGTGATAACGGCGTTATTGACCACGGCGACGATGCGATTTAAAAGCACCGGCGCCGACTGGACGGGCAGCGGCGCAAACATGGCGGCCAGGAGGTATATCGGCAGCGCGACCCAATTTCCGGTCAGCCGCTTGAGTATATTAGTGTCGTTCAAGTTCATCGCTCTTAGTGTATCCAGGGATGCTGTTTTTCAGGATGTCCAGGGGGTTGGGGCCCAGACGGGTTAGACCCTGCAATTCCAATTGCAGGAAAAAGGTCGTGCTGGACGTTTGCGCGGTGGTGACCAGTTTTTGTATCACGGCGCGCGCGGACCAGCAGCCGGCGTTGTATTCAAGACCCGCCAACCCTTCCACCAGACGGCGATCATAGAAGGAATAGTTGATTCGACCAAGACTGTACCATTTGGCCTGTATCGGCCATTGCCAGGATAGATCGACCTGCTTGAGTTCGGTTCCATAGAGCGGATTGGTGTAGCGCAGGTCGGCGTTGAGCAGCTTGCCGGGACCGGCGTGATAAGTGCTGCCGATGCTGGCCTGCGCCAACTGGCCGGCGCTTGAGTTGTACTGCAAGCCGGAGTCGATGCGCCAGCGGTCGGTCAGTTGGCCGGAAATCTGGCCCAGTAGATTGGTAACATTGGCGCCCCGGGCGCTGAAGCCGGGCATGACGACTCGTTGGTCGTTGAAATAATAGCGTTGTCCTAGCGTTACCTGTAGCCGTTCCAGACCGGTATCGGCCTCCAGAAAGCGGCTGGTGACGCCGAGTGTGACCTGATTGGCGTCGTTGATGCGGTCTATGCCGATGAACTGGTTATCGGTGTAGAGCTGAGGCTGAAGCGGGTCGCCCATGCCGCTGTCGAATACCGGCAGGGCCGTTTGGTCGCGGTAGGGGATCCGAACGTAGTAAAGGCGCGGTTCCAGGGTCTGTAAATAACGCTCCCCGCGCCAGCTCATGTTGCGGTCCAGATAGGCCCCGCTATCCAGGGAGAAAATCGGCAGACTGCGCGAGGCCGACAGAACGCCGGGGTAGTCGGGGTTTCGATCCAGGACATAACGGGTCAACTGCCAGCCTAACTTGGGCCGGATATAGCCGTAGGTTTGCTCCAGGTTCATGTCGATGCTGGGATACGCGTTGAACCGGCCCCCGGCCGCCTTGCTGGCCAGATTGTGGTCGAAGCGCACCATCTCCCCAGAAAAGCTGAAGTGGACGCGGCCGCCGAACAGGTCGTTGCGGTTGGCGTTGGCCAGGATTTGCGGCGCTCGACGATATGGCAGGTCGACTGGCGCGGCCGGGTCCTGCAAGGTTTGATAGTTCTGCACCCGACCCAGTACGCTCCACCAGTCGCCGTTGTAATTCAGCGTCGCCTCGCGGGGCAGGTTCTGCAGGGCGGTTTGGCTGACCAGGCTGGATAGGTCGGTGAAATAGGCGTCATCGGAGACGTCTTCGAGGTGCAGCGCGCCGGATAGCCTGGAGTTGAACTGCTGCTTGTGATCGACGAACTCACGGTAACGCCCGGCGCCGGTTTGACTATCGTAGGGCAGCGCCTCCACTACCAGCACGCCCTGATAACTTGGCGCCAGATAGCGGTATTCGGCGCCCAGTTGCGCGCCGCGTTTGGTCATGATCCTGGGCGTGAAGGTGGCGTCCCGATTGGGTGCAATGTTCCAGTACCAGGGGGCGATAACCTCCAGGCCGCGATTGTCCGAAACGCCGAATGAAGGCGACAGAAAGCCGGACTTGCGGTTTTCGTCCAGGGCGAAATCAAGCGCCGGCGCATACAGGATCGGTACGCCCAGATATTCCACCCGGACATTGCGCGCGCTGCCGATGCTACGGTCGTAATCCAGTTTGAGGCTGCTGGTGCGCAGATACCAGCCGTCGTTGTTCGCTGGGCAGGTAGTGAAGCTGGCCGGCTCCAGCCGGTATTGGTTCGGGCCTTCGAAGAATAACTTGTCGGCATCGGCGCGGCCGGTTTGGCCCTTGTCGCTGACCAGGGAAAAATGTGCTGGTGTGGCCTCACCTAGACGGGAGTCGATCTTGAGCGACATCCGTTCGCTGTCGAGCTGGTTCTTGCCGTGTTGAAGTCGAACGTTGCCTTTGGCGTCCATTGCATCCGATTTGGGCTCGTAGCGCAGCCAATCGGCCTCTATGGTCTCGTTCTGGGTATGGGCGATGACCGCGCCCTCGGCCAGGATGTAGTCCTGGTCCTGGCCATGGACCTGGTCCGCCTCGAACGAGACCGGACCGCGCTGCGTTTGGACCTTTCCGTGATTGGTCATCGCTTGCGGCGGCGGTTGGTTGGCGAGCGGCGCGTCCTCCGCCCAGCAGACACAGGCGACGGTCAGTGCGACTGTCAGTGGCAGGAGGCGGTGCGGGGCCATGGGTGGGTGATAGAATGACTAGCGTTGTTTGTAGCCGGATTATAACTTGGAACCATCGGAAACCCCTGACCGTTTGAGCCGTCTGCGGCAGTGGACAGAAGGTGTTTTACCAGTGCCCATGGTCGGTCTGGACGTGGCGTCCGCTGACGCCAGTTTCCGTCGTTATTATCGGGCTAGGACCGCGACCGCCAGTTACATCGTCATGGATGCGCCGCCGGCCCATGAGGATTGCCAGCCGTTTATCCACATCGCCCGGCTGTTTCGCACCGCCGGCGCCAACACCCCGGAAATTCTCGCCGAGAACCTCGACGAGGGCTTTCTGCTGCTGACCGATTTTGGCAACACGACCTATCTATCGGTCCTCAACGACCAGACTGCCGACCGGCTCTATGGCGATGCCAACGCCCAGTTGGTCAAGATACAGATCGCCAGCCGGCCAGGTGTGCTGCCAGATTACGACGAGGCGTTGCTGCGTCGCGAAATAATGTTGTTCCCGGACTGGTATCTGACCCGACACTTGAAGCTCGAACTGAGCGCCGCGCAGCGCCAGGTCATGGATCAGACCTTCGCCGCCATTCTCGCCAACAATCTGGCCCAGCCCAGGGTCTACGTCCACCGCGACTGGCACTCCCGCAACCTGATGGTGACCGAGGCCGACAACCCTGGTGTGCTGGATTTTCAGGATGCGGTTTATGGCCCCATCACCTATGACCTGGCGTCCATCTACAAGGACGCCTACATCCGCTGGGACGAGGATCGGGTGCTGGACTGGTTGGTGCGATATTGGCAAGTCGCACGCCAGGCCGGTCTGCCGGTGGTCGCCGACTTCGGCGATTTCTACCGCGATTTCGAATGGATGGGCATACAGCGCCATATCAAGGTGCTGGGCATCTTCGCCCGGCTGTATCACCGCGACGGCAAGTCCGGCTATCTCAAGGACATGCCGCTGGTTATGGATTACCTGCGCCGGGCCTGCGAGCGTTACAACGCCTTGCGCCCCTTCATGCGCCTGCTTGACGAACTGACAGGTCAGCAGGCCGACGTAGGTTATACCTTCTGATGTTGCCCACTCACTGGCCGAAGGCCATGATCCTGGCCGCTGGCCTGGGTGAGCGCATGCGCCCGCTTACCGAGCGCACGCCCAAGCCGCTGCTCACGGCGGGCGGAAAGCCCCTGATCGTCTGGCAGATCGAGCGCCTGAAGGCGGCCGGGTTCAGCGATCTGGTCATCAACCACGCCCACCTCGGCGGCCAGATCGAAGCGGCATTGGGCGATGGTGGTGCTTATGGCGTCCATATCGCCTGGTCGGCCGAAGGCGCGCCGCTGGAGACCGCCGGCGGCATCGCCAAGGCGCTGCGCCTGCTGGGCGAGCGGCCGTTTCTGGTCACCAATGGCGACGTCTACACGGATTATGATTACGGCCGGCTGCAACCGGTGTTGGTCGATATGGTCGTGAATCCGGCTCGGGTTGCCCATCTGGTGCTGGTCGATAATCCACCTCATCATCAGCAAGGTGACTTCACCCTGGACGCCGGGCAGGTCAAACTGCCGCCGACCCACGCCATCGGTTGCCACACGTTTTCCGGCATCGCCTGCTACCGGCCCGAACTGTTCGCTGGCATCGTGCCCGGTGACAAGGCCCAATTGGCGCCGCTCTTGATCGCCGCCATGAATGCCGGCAAGGTCAGCGGCGAATATTTCAGCGGCCGCTGGGAGGATGTCGGCACCCCGGCCCGTCTCAAGACACTCGACGAGGAATTAAATGGACCTGTCACCGCCTGATCGTGAACTGTATCGTCAACGTCGCCGCCGGGTCATGCAGGTCATGGGGGAGGGCGTCATGGTCATCGCCACTGCCCCGGAAGCGGTGCGTAACCGCGACGCCTACTATCCATTCCGGCCCGACAGCTATTTCTGGTGGCTGACCGGTTTTGCCGAGCCGGAGGCCGTGGTCGTGCTGGTGGCCGGCAAGCGGCCGCGCCAATACCTGTTCTGTCGGGAAAAGAATATCGATAAAGAGGTATGGGACGGTTTCCGCTGGGGGCCGAAAGAGGCCAAAACGGCCTTCGGCTTCGACGTCGCCTGGCCAATCGAACAACTGGACAAGCGCCTGCCCCTATTGCTGGAAAATCAGCCTGTGCTGTCCTACCTGGTCGGCCACGATACGGCCTGGGACAACCGGGTTATGGGCTGGCTCAACGCCGCGCGCGACAAGGCGCGGACCGGAGTGCAGGCGCCCGCCGCCCTGACCGATGCGCGCCGCCGGCTGGACGAATTCCGCCTGTTCAAGGACGACCACGAACTGGCCATGCTGCGCCGCGCTGCGGCGATTTCCGCCGACGCCCATCGCCGCGCCATGCGCGCCTGCCGACCCGGCGTGAATGAACACGAGATCGAGGCGGAGCTGCTCTACGCCTTCCGGCGCGGCGGCGCCGAGGCGCCGGCCTACACCTCTATCGTGGCGGGGGGCGCCAATGCCTGCATCTTGCATTACGTCTTCAACAACCGGCCGCTCAAGGACGGCGACCTGCTGCTGATCGACGCCGGGGCCGAGTACGCCGGCTATGCGGCCGACATTACCCGCACCTTCCCGGTCAACGGTCGCTTCAGCCCGGCCCAGAAGGATACCTACGAAATCGTCCTGGCGGCCCAGGCGGCGGCCATCGCCGAGGTCAAGCCGGGTAACGCCTGGAATGCCGCCCACGAGGCCGCTGTGCGGGTGCTGGCCCAGGGTATGAAGGATTTGAAGCTGCTCAAGGGGCGGCTGGACGGTCTGATCGAGTCCGGCGCCTATCGCCGTTTTTACCTGCACCGTACCGGCCATTGGCTGGGTCTGGATGTCCACGATGCTGGCGAATACAAGGTCGATGGCGCATGGCGCGCCTTGCAGCCGGGTATGGTCCTGACGGTGGAGCCGGGCCTGTACATACGGCCGGGCGAGGGGGTGCCCCGGCGGCTGGAAAATATCGGCATCCGCATCGAGGACGACGTGCTGGTGACCAAAACCGGTTGTGAGGTTCTGAGTGCCGCGACGCCCAAAACCGTAGCCGAGATCGAAAGCGCCATGTCGAGTGGGCGTCGTCGGTAGACAAGTCCTTTATAGGTGTCTATGATGACTACCATATGTGGACATAAGTGAGGCGCATCATGACCTGGAACATCGCTCAAGCCAAACAGCGTTTTTCGGAAGTGGTTCGGCTTTCGGCTCAAGAGCCGCAGGCCATCTACAATCGCGGGGAACGGGTCGCGGTGCTGATCGACGCCAAGGAGTTCGCTGCCTATGAAGCGTGGCGCAAGCAGGCCGCGCCGATCACGCTCGGCGCCGAGTTCGCCGAACTGCGCCGGGTCGTGGCCGAGACCGACTACCAACTCGAAATACCCCTACGTCAGGATCGGGCCAATGCCTTTGCCGACCTACTGGAGGGCGAGGCCCATGCTGGTTGACACCAATGTCGTCAGCGAACTGGTCCGCCGCCAGCCCAATGCCGGCGTGCTGGCCTGGGCCGATGGCCTGGCCGATTTCGCAATTTCGGTGGTGACCGTGGACGAAATCGCCTATGGCCTGTCCTGGCGACCCAATGCCCGGATCGAGGCATGGTTCGACGGTTTCTTGCGTCGTCATCCGATTTTCCCCGTCACCGAGGCCATCGCCCGCCGCGCCGGCGAGCTGCGTGGCGCCTTTGCCGCGCGGGGCATCAAGCGCAGTCAGGCCGATATGATGATCGCCGCCACCGCTCAGATTCACGCCCTTACCCTGGCGACCCGCAACGAGGATGACTTTCGCGGTTGCGGTATCCCGGTCCTGAATCCATTCAGCCCATGATGCCCAGCCATGTTGACATCGCGATAATCGGCGGCGGTCCAGTCGGCGCCGCGCTGGCTATTGCGCTCAAGGACAGTGGTCTGACTGTCGCGGTGCTGGAGGCTAGGAGCGAATTCGCCGCGCGCGACCCCCGCGCCCTGGCGTTGTCCCAAGGTACGCGCTTGGTCCTGGAGCGGCTGGGTACGTGGGATCGGCTTGGCGCCAAGGCCACCCCGATCGAGACCATCCACGTCTCCCAGCTCGGTCGCTTTGGTCGGGCGGAGCTGGCGGCGAAGGCGATGGGCGTGCCGGCCCTGGGTTACACCGCCGCATACGGCGACCTTTATGCCGCCCTGGCGGCGGGGTTGCTAGGTTCCGGCGCGCACCTGATTGCCGGCGCCCGGGTCTCGGCTGTGCGGCCGGCCTCCGGCTGCGGTCTGGTGGAATACCAGCAGGCGGCTGTGGCGCACACCTTGACCGCCCGCTTGCTGGTCCTGGCCGACGGCGGCAAGAGCCTGCCGGGCGAGGTCAAGATTAAGGATTACGGTCAGAGCGCCATCGTCTGCACGGTCCGGACCGAGGCGCCGCACGGCGGTCGGGCCTATGAGCGCTTCACCCCGGCCGGGCCGATGGCGCTGTTGCCGCTCGGCGACAACTACGCCCTGGTTTGGACCACGCCGGCGGATCAGGTGGAGGCCCGGATGCAATGCGACGATGGCGTTTTCCTGACCGAGTTGCAGGCGGCCTTCGGCGACCGCCAGGGCCGTTTCCTGGCCGCCGGTCCGCGTTCGGCATTCCCACTCCGCCTGGTGACCAGCGCGGCCAAGGATCGGCCCGGTCTGGTGCGCATCGGCAACGCCGCCCAGACCCTACACCCGGTGGCCGGACAAGGCTTCAACCTGGGCTTGCGTGATGCCTGGTGGCTGGCGGAAACAATCATGGATTCATCCCGCGAGCAGTTGGGCGACAGCGATTTCCTCACGCGCTACCGCGCCTATCGGCGCCGGGACGTGGCCGGCGGCATCGCCATGACCGATCTATTGGTCGATCTGTTTGCTAATGACCTGCCGCTGCTGTCCCAGGCGCGCGGCCTGGCGCTGACGGCCATGGATGCGCTGCCACCGTTGAAAAACCTGTTCGTCCGCAAGATGATGTTCGGGGCCCAAGCATGATGGACCGTTTTGACATCGTGATTATCGGCGGTGGCCTGACCGGCGCCGCCTTCGCACTGGCCCTGAAGAATTCACCCTATCGCGTTGCCTTGGTCGAGCCGCGTCCCCCGCAGGCGCCCACCGAGGACTGGGATGCCCGCATCTACGCCTATAGTCCGGGCAACGTGAACTGGCTGAAGGCGTTGGCCGGCTGGGCCGAGCCGGTCCGGGCGCAGGCCGTTCAGGCCATGCGCATCTTTGGCGACGAGGGCGGCCGGCTGAACTTCGATGCCCTGGAGACGGGCCTGCCTGAGCTGGCCTGGATTGCCGAGAACGGCCGTCTGCAATTTGCCCTGTGGCAGGCGCTCAGCCTGGCGCCCAATGTGGAGTTTATTGCGGCCGAACCGGAGGCGGTGGCTTGGGGTGAGGGCCGCCATACGCTGCACTTGGCCGGTGGTCAGTATATTGAGGCCGACCTGCTGGTCGGCGCCGACGGCGCCAGTTCATGGCTGCGCCAACAGGCCGGCATCGGCTGCACCATAGACGACCAGCATCAGGCCGGCGTGGTGGCCAATTTTGAGACCGAGAAGCCACATCGCGGTATTGCCTGGCAATGGTTCCGCCAGGACAGCATATTGGCCTATCTGCCCTTGCCGGGAAGGCGCATCGCCATCGTCTGGTCTACCCATGAAGACGCCGTGGCAGGGCGGCTGGCGCAATCTGCCGACGAATTCGCCGCCGAGGTGACAGAAGCGGGCCATCGAGTCCTCGGCCGGCTGCGGCAAATCACCCCCCAGGTCGCCTTCCCGCTGAAGATACGCCGGGCCAAAGAGTGGGTTCGGCCCGGGCTGGTCCTGATTGGCGACGCCGCCCATACGGTCCACCCGCTGGCTGGCCAGGGCGTCAATCTAGGCTTCCGGGATTGCCGGCGGCTGGCCGAAATGTTAGCTTCCGGCGGGAACCCCGGCGCCATTGGCCGCCTCCAAGCCTACTCAGTTCGCCGGCTGGAAGATGTAGCCACCATGCAGTTCACCACCGGCGGTTTGAAACGATTGTTCACTAACGCCGATCCGGTCGTGCGCGCTTTGCGCAATACCGGGCTCGGCTTGACCAACGGCCAGGATTGGCTGAAACAGGCGCTGATGCGCCATGCCGTTCAATAACTCGATAGAGAGACCTCATGCGTATTTTTATTCCCTTGTTGTTCACCTTGTTGCTGACCTCCGCTTGCGACGCTGGGCAAGGCGAGATCAGAAAAAATCTGGAATCCAGTTTTCCTGGCGTCAAGATCGACAGCGTCGGCAAAAGCCCGGTCGCCGGCCTGTATGAGGTGGTGGTGGATGGCAGCCACGTCATCTACGTCGACAAGGATGCGAAGTACGTCTTCGAGGGGATGCTGGTCGATGCCGCAACCAAGCGTAACCTGACTCAGGAGAAGGTCGATAAGCTGACCCTGGTTGGCTTCGACAGCCTACCGCTGCAACAGGCCATCAAGGTCGTGAAAGGCGACGGCAAGCGCCGTCTGGCGGTGTTCTCCGATCCGGACTGCCCGTACTGCAAGAAGCTGGAACCGGAACTGGCCAAGCTGACCAACGTCACCATCTACACCTTCGCATACCCGCTGCCCATGCACACCGACGCCGCGCGCAAGAGCCGTCTGGTCTGGTGCAGCGCCGACCCGGTCAAGGCCTGGGAAGACCTGATGCTGAATAACACGGTGCCGGAAGGCAAGGACGACTGTCCGAATCCGGTCGAAGCCAACCTGGCGCTGGGCGACAAGCTCCATATCCAGGGCACGCCCAATATCATCCTCGGCAACGGCAAGCGCATTCCCGGCCTGGCTACCGCCGACCGGTTAAGCCAGATGCTGGACGAAGCCGGCGGCAAATAGATTCGTTGACGGCTGCCGGCAAGGCGGCCCGCGCCGATGGACTAGATACCGGCATTAAATAATATGGCCATTTGGCAGAAAATCCGGCGCCAGCCAATGGCCCGCATGTTGCTGCTCTCGTTGAGCCTGCATGTGGCCGTGGCCATGCTGGTTCAGCCGCGCGGCTATGCCGAGCATCGAGTGGTGACGGTCATCGATGCCCAACTGACGGCGGCCCCATTGGCATCGCCGCCGGTTCCCGCGCCAGCGCCGGTCGAACCCATCGTTCAGCCGCTCCCGGAGGTGAAACCGCAGGAGCTGGCAGCGCCGGAACCAACACGGTCGGAACCGGCGATAGCCGCAGTCCACGATAGCATCAAGCCGGCGCCGGTTGCGGATACCAGGCTGACCGTCGCAACCACCGAAGCCAAGGCGACGGTCGCTCGATCCGCCGCCAGCGACGCCCACGCCTTGCCCAGCATCCCGGTCATGATCGACAGCCATTGGTACGATGCCCGGCAACTCGATGTTCAGCCCAGGGCTAGTCAGCCGATCAACCCCCTATATCCGCCCGAGGCTCTGCGCCGCAATCAGCAGGGTACGGTCAAGCTGAAACTGAAGATCGATGAATTCGGCGTGGTGCGGGATGTCGAAGTCCAGGAAAGCGACCCGCCGGCGGTATTCGACGACTCTTCGCTCGAAGCCTTCAAGCAAGGCCGTTTCGAACCCGCCCGCAAGGATGGCCGGCCAGTCCGGGCGCTGATCTATATCCGGGTTCGCTACGAGCTGAACAATTACTAGGAGTCTGTCGGATAACCATGGAACCGCCAGTTAGAAACCTTGATGACGACACGCCGGCGCGACACGCAGCCAGCAGACGCAGCACGCTGGTCAGCGTGGCTGTCAATATCATGCTCAGCACCGGGCAGATTGTGGTCGGTTTTATCTCTGCTTCGCAGGGCTTGATCGCCGATGGCATCCACTCGCTTTCGGACCTCGCCGCCGATTTTGTCGTCTTGCTCGCCAACCATCATAGTAAAAAGGCCCCGGACGAGGATCACCAATATGGCCACCAGCGCTACGAAAATGCCGCTTCGCTGGTATTGGGCGGCTTGTTGCTGGCGGTCGGTCTGGGGATGTTGTGGGCGGCGGCCCATAAGCTGGCGACGCCGGAGTCGATTCCCCAGGTTCATGTGGTCGCCCTCTGGGTGGCCTTGTCCGCCCTGGCCGCGAAGGAATTACTGTTTCGCTACATGTTGAGGGTGGCTGAACGGGTGCGCTCCACCATGCTGATCGCCAATGCCTGGCACGCCCGTTCCGATGCCGCCTCGTCCTTGGTGGTGGCCGGCGGCATCGTCGGTAATCTGCTCGGCTATCCGCTGCTCGACCCGGTGGCGGCGTTAGTAGTTGGTTTGATGGTGGCCAGGATGGGTTGGAATTTTGCCTGGAGCGCGCTGAGCGATTTAATGGACCGGGCGGTTGATGCCGAGACCCTGGCGGGGATGCGGGCGATGATCGAGGACACACCGGGGGTGTTGGGCGTGCATGACCTGCGCACACGCAAGATGGCCGACCTCATCGTTGTCGATGTCCATCTGGAGGTGGCTGGCGAGATACCGGTCCGGGCTGGCCACGACATTGCGGAGGAGGTTGAGCGCCGACTTATGGCCGCCTTTCCGGTGCTGAACGTCATGACCCATGTCGATCCGGTCGAGGCCGGGCCGTCATGATTTACGCCTTGGGCGCGGTATCCACGAAGGCCGTCCGCTGCATGAGGCGGTCGTAGAGTTCAGATAAGTGCGGTTGCGAGCGGTGCCAGTCGATCTCGGGGAAACGCAGATCGAGATAGCCCAGGGTGCAGCCTACGGCGATGTCGGCCAAGGTGAGAAACTCGCCCATGCACCATTTGTTCATGCCAATGTCGGCGCTCAACCCGGCCAGACCGGCATTGACCTTGGCCAACTGACGTTCGATCCATTGCGGGTCCCGATGTTCGGCGGGTCGCTTGCGTTCCAGAAAGATCAGCACGGCGGCATCGCTTATGCCGTCCGCCAGGGCCTCGAAACGCTTGACCGCGATCCGTGCCCGCGGGTCGGTGGGGATCAGGTGGCCAACCGGGCTGATGTTGTCCAGATATTCGACGATGACGCGCGAGTCGAACAAGGTCTTGCCATCGTCCAACACCCAGACCGGCACCATGCCCAAGGGGTTGTACTCCGGGACATGGCTGTTCGGCTCCCAAGGATTGTCGATCACCAGGTCGAAATCGACCCGCTTTTCATGGGCGACGATGCGTACCTTGCGGGCGAATGGGCTGGTCAATGAGGCGATGAGCCTCATTTTTTGCAATAAAGCGGGTTTCTTGTCGGTCTTCATGGTCAGGATTAATCGCCTTTAGCCTGTAGCGCGGCCAGGGCATGCGGCCAGGCGGCGGCGAAACGGCGCAGGGTTTCTTCACGGCCAAGCGCGACCAGGGTAGCGTCGAGCGATGGCGTATGCCCGGTACCAAACAGGACCAGGCGCAGAGGGACTCCGATCTGTCCCATCTTCAGTCCGAATGCCTTGGCGGTATCCTTGACTAATCGATTCAAAACGTCGGCTTCCCAGACCACGCTATTCATCTCTACCTGTAGTTGCTCGAAGGCGGGCAGGGCGGCGGTCTCCAACCTGGTTTGCAGTTCCTCGACGGTCGCCAGGTTATGGCGATAGAAGATATGAGCGGCATCAGCCAGCTCTTCGACGGTGGCGGTCCGCTCCTTCAATAGAGCCATCAGGTCGGCCAGTGCCGGGCCGCCAACCGTGTCGATGCCTTGCTTGGCCAGGAAGGGGCTGGTTAGTTCAGCGAGGCGGGCGTTGTCGGCCTCTTTCAGGTATTGCTGGTTGAGCCAGGCCAGCTTTTCCTGGTTGAAACGGCCGGGCGCATGGCTGACCCCGGCCAGGTCGAACCACTCTATGAATTCATCCTTGCTAAATTTTTCGGCATCGCCATGCCCCCAGCCCAGGCGAGCCAGATAGTTCATCAGCGCCTCGGGCAGATAGCCATCCTCCTGATATTGCAACACCGATACTGCGCCGTGGCGCTTGGACAAGCGTTCGCCGTCATGGCCCAGGATCATCGGCACATGGCCATAGATCGGCACCGGCGCGCCTAGGGCATTCAGAATATTGACCTGGCGCGGGGTATTGTTGACGTGATCGTCGCCACGGATGACGTGGCTGATGCCCATGTCCCAATCGTCGATCACCACGCCGAAGTTATAAGTTGGCACGCCGTCGCCGCGCATGATGACCAGGTCGTCCAGTTCGCTGTTGGCGACGGTGATCGGCCCTTTGATTAGATCGTTAAAGGTGACCGCACCGGCCCTCGGGGTCTTGAATCGGATTACCGGGGTTACCCCGACCGGCGGCTCCGGCAATATCTTGTCGACCTCCGGCCGCCAGCGGCCGTCATAGCGGGGTTTCTCGCCACGCGCCCGCTGGCCCTCGCGCAGGGCATCCAGTTCTTCCTTGCTGGCATAGCAGTGATAGGCCTTACCCTCGGCGATGAGCTGATCGGCCACCGTCTTGTAGCGATCCAGTCGCTCCATCTGATAGAACGGCCCCTCGTCCCAGTCGATGCCCAGCCATGCTAGACCGTCCAGGATCGCCTGCACCGATGCCTGGGTCGAGCGCTCCTGGTCGGTGTCTTCGATGCGTAACACGAACTGGCCGCCGTGCTTGCGGGCATAGGCCCAGGAAAATAGTGCCGTGCGGGCGCCGCCGATGTGCAGATAGCCGGTGGGAGAGGGGGCGAATCGAGTGCGGATCATGTGTGAGGGGGCTTTTTTTCGAAAGCGTGATTTTACTGGAAGCCAGGCGTTACGGAAAAAGCCTTTGACCGGATTGGCCCGGCTCTTTAAAATGCGCCGCTCTCGGGCGGTTAGCTCAGTGGTAGAGCACTTCCTTCACACGGAAGGGGTCGTTGGTTCGATACCAATACCGCCCACCAGTTTCAATGCTTTGCACGCGGTCATCAACGGCAATTCATGCAATGTCCGGATTAAACGAATCGTTCGATTTGGTTAATTCGGGTGATAGGCGGTCTTGACCCAATGCCCTGCTCGTTAACCCCGGGTATTCGATTGCACCGAGAACTGGCTCAATTCGACCTTGGGCTGGGCTTGCCAGCCGGTCTTGCGGTGTTCGGCCACGACATTGGTGAAGATGCCGCCGCGCACGTAGAACTTGGCGGTCAGGCGCATAAAACGCGGGTCGATGGCCTTGACCAGATCGTCCAGGATGCGGTTGGTCACCGCCTCGTGAAAGTGGCCCTCGTCACGGAAGGACCAGATATAGAGCTTCAGGCTCTTCAACTCGACGCAGTTCAGGTCCGGGATATAGTCCAGAAACAGGGTGGCGAAGTCGGGTTGGCCGGTCTTGGGACATAGACAGGTAAATTCCGGTATCTCGATGTGGACCTGGTAGTCCCGCCCGGAGTTGGGATTGGCGAAGGTTTCCAGGGTTTTTTGCGGTTGGCTGGGCATGTTTTTGGTCGGACAGTTAAAATGCGGTCGCAGATTATAAAACCCGAAGCCCTTTTCCTTGCGTCTAAAACACATCCATCTAGCCGGTTTCAAGTCGTTCGTTGACCCCGTCACTATTCCTGCGCCCGCGCGGTTGACTGGCATTGTCGGCCCGAACGGTTGCGGAAAGTCCAATGTGATCGACGCCGTGCGCTGGGTGCTGGGCGAGTCCAAGGCGCGGGAACTGCGCGGTTCGACCATGCAGGACGTCATCTTCAACGGCTCGGCCAACCGTAAGCCGGCATCACGCGCCTCGGTGGAGATGCTGTTCGACAACAGCGAGGGTCGGGCGCAGGGGCAGTGGTCGCAATATGCCGAGATTTCAGTAAAACGGATGCTGACGCGCGCCGGTGATTCCAGTTATTACATCAACAACATTCAGGTTCGGCGCCGCGATGTCTACGACCTGTTTCTGGGCACCGGTCTGGGCGGCGATGCCTACGCCATCATCGAGCAGGGCATGATCTCCCGGATCATCGAATCGAAGCCCGAGGAACTGCGCGGCTACCTGGAAGAGGCGGCCGGGGTGTCCAAGTACAAGGAGCGACGCAAGGAGGCCGAGAGCCGGTTGCGCGACAGCCATGAAAACCTGGCCCGGGTCGATGACATACGCGCCGAGCTGGCCGGCCAGTTGGAGCGCCTGACCGGTCAAGCCGAGGTGGCCCGACGCTATTTCGCCCTGAACGAAGAAAAGACACTGAAGGAAGGCTTGTTGTCGCTGCTGCGCAAGCGTGACGCTCAGGCCCGGCAGGCCCGGCTGGTGCAGGACATGGCCCGCGCCCATAATGACATCGAGGCCGCCATGGCCGAGCTGCGGCGCCTGGAAAGCGAGCTGGAGAGCGCCCGACTGGAGCAGTTTTCGGCCACCGAGGCGGTCAATCAGGCCCAGGCGCATTTTTACGCCGAGGGTGCCGAGGCGGCCCGGCTGGAACAGGCACAGCGCCACATCAAGGAGAACCGCGAACGTCTGCAAAACGATTTGCAACGACTTACTGAGCGGGCCGAGCAGACCCGCTTGGACCAGGAAACCCTGGCCGAGCAGATCGAACAATGCCGCATGGATGGCGAGGCTGCCCGCGAACTAGCCGAGACCCTGGCCGATAAGGCGCTGGAATCGGCGCGGAACCTGCCCGCTGCCGAGCAAGTCCTGGCAGCGGCCCAGCACCGCTATACCGAGCGCCAGCGCGAGTTGGCCGGCCTCGAACACCAGGCCCAGGTCGAACTGACCCACCGTCAGCATTCCGAGCGGGCCATCGAACAGGTCAAGATTCGCCAGACCCGACTTAGCCAGGAGCGCTCGGCCCTAGGGAATGCCACGCCGCAACACCTGGCCGATTTACAGCAGGACCTGGAAGAGGCGAATCAACAAGTTGAATTGCTGAAGACGCAACAGGATGACCTGCGCGCCGATTTTCCCACCCTGGAGCGCGTCCGTCGTGATGCCGCCGAACAACTCGACCAATCCAGCCGCGACCTGCACCGGCTGGCGGCCGAGCTGTCGGCCTTGAAAAAGCTGCAAGAACAGGCCAGCGATAGCGAGGAGGAGGGCCAAGCCTGGCTGACCCGACAGGGGCTGAATGAGTGCCGCCGGTTGTGGCAGGGTATCCGGGTCGAACCGGGCTGGGAAGCGGCGGTGGAGGCGGCGTTGGGCGAACGGCTGTCGGCACTTTTGGCCGAGAACCGGCCTGACTGGCTGAACGCGCCGCCAGAGGGCCGTTTCGATCTGGCGCTGGCGAGCGGCGTGGCTTATGTCGGCCCTGTGGCGGCGCCTGATCTGCCCAGACTGGCCGAGCGTATACGCACTGTTGATATGTACGCCGAGCGTTTGCTGGTCGATTGGCTGGCGCTGGTCTTTACCGCGCCCGACCTCACCACAGCCGTCGCTCAGCGTGAACGGTTGCCGGCCGGTGGTCTGATCGCCACCCCGCAGGGGCATCTGGTCGGCCGCGCCGCGATCACCTACAACGCCCCGGACAAGGGCCATCAGGGCCTACTGAAACGCTCACGCGACATCGAAATCATGAGCGTGCGTCTGAAGGAGGCCGAGCGGCTGCACGACGAGGTCCGGGAAATGGCCGAAGAGGCCGGCGAGAAGGTGCGGGACGCCCGCCGCGAGATGGACGATACCCAGGTTGAGATCGAGCAGGCGCAGGCCGAGGCCCACCAGCGCCAGATGGCGTTTATAAAAGAAAGCGAGACGGTCAAGCGCCTGGACGAACGACGCCAACAACTGGACGATGATCTGGCCGAATTGGCGGAACAACTGGCCGAGGAGGCGATGGCCCGTGAGGAGGCCGAGGCGCGTTATCAGGATGCCAAGCTGCAACAGGAATACGCCCAGGAAAACCTGGATACCGAGCTGGCTGAGCGTCGCGAACAGGAGACCGCCGTGGCCGCCCTGCGCGAGCGACTGCGCCGGGACGAGCGCGAGGCTCAGGAGGCCGGTTTCCGGGTCAAGACCCTGGCTACCCGTTTCGACGCACTAGCCGAACGCCGGTTGCAGACCGACCGGTTGCTGGATGAACTGACGCTTGCCGGGCAGGACCTGCAAGCCCAGTTGCAGGGCCAGGATGCGGTCGTGGTTCAGGACGAGATGCTGGCCGCGCTGGAACGCCGCAAGGCGGCCGAAATCGCCTTGGTGGCAGTACGGGAGGCGATGGAAGGGGCGAATCAGAAACTGCGCGAACTGGAACAGAGCCGCATCCTGACCGAGCGTAAGCTGGAACCGCTGCGGGCCAATGTTCAGGCCCTGGAATTAAAGCTTCAGGAGGCCCGGCTCAAGGAAGAACAATACGCCGAGCAGTTGCAGGAACAGGACGAGGCCGCGCTGGCCGAAAGGCTCACCGCCGATCTGCGCGACAGCGGACTGAACGCCGACATCGAGCGGTTAGGCGGTGCGATCACTGAGCTTGGCGCGGTCAATATGGCGGCCCTGGAGGAGCTGGACACGGCCAGTCAGCGCAAGGCTTACCTGGATGCTCAGGCGGCTGACCTGACCACCGCCGCAGCCACCCTGGAAGAGGCCATTCAGCGTATCGATGCCGAGAGTCGCGCCCGCCTCAAGGCCACCTACGAAACGGTGAGCGCCTCGTTCCGGCGCCTGTTCGTCGAACTATTCGGTGGCGGCGAGGCGCAACTGATACTCACCGGTGAAGAAATACTCGACGCTGGCCTGGTGGTCATGGCCCAGCCGCCGGGCAAGAAGAACAGCACCATCCATCTGCTCTCGGGGGGCGAGAAGGCCTTGACCGCCATCTCGCTGGTATTCGCCTTTTTCAGCCTGAACCCGGCGCCGTTCTGCATCCTGGACGAGGTTGACGCGCCGCTCGACGACAGCAACACCGAACGTCTCTGCCGACTAGTGGCCAGGATGTCGGAACAGACCCAGTTTATGTTCATCACCCACAACCGGATCAGTATGGAATTGGCCACTCACCTGATTGGCGTGACCATGCCCGAGCCGGGCGTATCGCGGCCGGTGGCGGTGGACGTGGAGGATGCGGTCAAGCTGGCCGAGGCCGCCTGATTACCGGGCGATGGCGACCTTTAAGGCGCATAGAACACCACCTTCCGGTCGCTTGACTGCTTGGCGCGGTACATGGCGGCATCGGCGCGCCTTAGCGCCTCGTTGAAAGACAGGTCAGGGTCGGCTTGTGCGACGCCGATGCTCAGCACCACTGGCATGGTCAGCCCATATTGGCCGAAATCGTGTCTTTCGATCTGTTCCTGGCAGCGTCGAACGATGTCCTCGGCCTGCTCTCGTGTGGTGTCTTGAAGTAGCGCGGCAAATTCGTCGCCGCCCAGGCGGTAGAGACGGTCCTCGGCGCGCAAGGCCCGTTGCAGACAATCGGCCAGCGCGCCGATGACAGCATCGCCCGCCGCGTGGCCGTACTGATCGTTGATGTCCTTGAAATGGTCGCAATCGAACATCAGCAGGGTATAGCGGCCTAATGGCGAGCGTCCCGCCAGATTCCGACTGTCGTTATCGAAAGCGCGGCGGTTGAATGCCCCGGACAGTGCATCGCGATGGGCCTGTTCGAATAACTGTCGGTTCGAGTCCTCCAACGCCAGTTGCAGTTCACTCACCCTGGTTTGGTAATCGCGTAACGAGCTACGCACGTTGTCCAGTTCTTCGATACGGACAAGAGCGGATTTGCCGCCCTCCGCCGCGAGCCCCGGTGCCTCGCGCATGACATTGATATCATTGGATATTTGCCGTAATGGCCGAACCATGAAACGGTGAATCAGGAAGGTGGCTAGTGACAAAACAAACAAGGCGATCAGGGTAAGTCGGATCAAGGCGGACTGGAAGGCGGCCATGAAGCGATCCAGGTTGCGCATCGGCGGCGACTGGAATCGGGCTTGACTGGCCAGGCTTGCCATGCTGACCGTGGCATGGTCCGAGATCGTCAGGCTGAAACTGTCCGGATCGACGAAGTCGAATTGGCGGACACGCTTAAGCTCGTCCAGGATGTCGAAGCCCAAAGCGCCGTAGCCCATCAAGATACGCCGATCCGGGTCGGCGTAGATGGGGAAAAAATATTGCAGGTCGTCGTGGCTGGTCGATTTGCGCGCCAAATAACCCGGCGGACTCAACGGCAGTTGGGCCGGCAGCGCGCCTTTCCCAGTATCGGGCGCCAGGATGTGACCGTTGCGATCATACAGCCCGATGCTATCGGTTGTGGGCGTCATGAGACCGTCGGCCCGGATTCGGGCATCGCGCCAGAGGACATAATATTCAGGGTTGGCCAGTTGCTGCCGCACTTCGTCCCAGCGCGCCAAACGCTCGGCGCGTGCCCTGATGTCCCGGTCCACGTCGACGATGGCCTGAGCGATCTCCCGGCGTCCATTGGCCAGTTGCTCGCGCTCCATGCGGTCGTGTATGGCATGGACCTCCAAATACATCTGGATGCCCAGTATCAACAACAGCAAGGCGACCGCCAGGACGAAAGCGATGCTCAGGTGGATGACCTTATAGGTTCGGCTCATGTCTGTGACGGCTTCATTTCAAAGGCGGACCTCTTCACCGAGTACATCCAGCAGGTCGAATTCATACTGGCCATCGAGAAAATGACCGGCGCCCTCGATGACCCGGATCTTTTTCCCAGTCTTGCGCAGTTGAGCGATCCAGTCGGTTGCCAAACGCTGGTCGGCGCCGCCCATGATGAAGGTGATCGGTGTGGCGATTGCTTGGGCCGTGACGATAATACGTTTGGGTGACCAGCGTAGATAGGAAAGCAGACCCTTCGGTGTGCTGGTGTAGCGATTGCAATAGGAAAACTGGTGGCTGACCGGGGTGTTGTTTTTTGCCCCTATGCGCTGTTTCAGGTCGGCGATCATCTCGCTCCGGACTTGTTCGCCGCCGGTCAGCGCGCCTTCGATGATGCTGGCGCCGATCAGTTTTTTGATCCTTGGGTCTCGGTGCTGACTGAGGTAAGCCAGCAATTCGACGCTGCCGGTGCTGTGCCCGAGCAGAATGATGGGACCCTGGTGCCTGGCTTCAAGCCAGTCTAGCCAGACGCCGATCTCGGCCTCGTCGTCCTCCAGACTATGGCCATGAATGGCTTCGCAGGCAAGCGACTGGTTTCGATAGGGCACGCCCAGGGTCAGCGTCGGCGCCAGGACGTTATAACCCAGGTCATGCAGGCCGTCAGCCATGTTGTGGGCGGTATGAAAATCATGGGTTTGTAAAAAACCATGCAGGATCAGGACAACGGGTTTGTCGGCCGCGCCGATCTGATAATCGGCCCGGGCGATCAGGCGATTAGGCATTTCCAGGGTGACCTCTTTGCCGAAAGCCAACTGCGCCACCGCCAGGGCCAACAAAATCGCCAACCATCGTGGCATGTTGTTTCCTCTCATAAGGGGTCATCCGCTACACTGGGACAATGGACCTGGACGAATACTTTTCCGATGCGAGTCCGCTCAAGGCCGTTATTGCACATTATCGGCCGCGCGGACAACAACTTGAGATGGCTCGGCGGGTTTTTTCCGCCTTGGAGGTGCACACGCAATTGGTGTTGGAGGCGGGCACCGGCACTGGCAAGACGCTGGCGTATCTAATTCCCATCATGCTCGCGGGCGGCAAATGTATCCTGTCCACCGGCAGCAAGACCTTGCAGGATCAACTCTTCCACCGCGACATCCCGGCCGTGCGCAAGGCCCTCAAGCGGCCGATTCAGGTGGCCTTGCTCAAAGGTCGGGCCAATTATGTTTGTCATTATCACCTGGAGCGGGCGCTGGCTGATGCCCGGCTGACCACCCAGGAGCAGGCTCGGCATCTGCGCCGCATTGCCCAATTCGCACGGATCGACAGCAGCGGCGACCGCATGGCCCTGTCGGAAGTGCCCGAGAATTCGCTGGCCTGGGCCTTTGCCACCTCCACCCGCGACAATTGCCTGGGAGCAGATTGTCCGAACCACCAGGACTGCTTCCTGCTCAAGGCCCGCAAGAAGGCGCTGGAGGCCGACTTGGTGGTTATTAATCATCACTTGTTTTTCGCCGATGTCTGGCTCAAGGATGAGGGCGCCGGCGAGCTGTTGCCGGCTTGTAATGCCGTGATCTTCGACGAGGCTCATCAGTTACCCGAGATCGCCAGCCTATTCTTTGGCCGGACAGTGACTACCGGTATGGTGGTGGACCTGACCCGCGACATTCGGCAGGAGACGGCCGAGGCGGCCAGCGACTTCGCTGATCTGCCCAAGCAGGCGGCCGAGACCGATGCGGCGGCGCGCAATGTACGGATCGCTTTGGGCACGCTGCCGATGCGGCTGCCCGCCGCCCAGGCACTGCAAAAGGGTGAGTTCGCTCAGTCGCTGGCAGCGTTGCGCAACGAGATGGCCGAACTCGAACGCCTGTTGGACGCCCAGGCGGAACGCTCGGAAGGCTTGAAGAGTTGTCTAGAACGCTGCCGTCAGGCCGAGGCGGTCTTCGACGATTGGTTGAACCCGGCGGGGGATGGGAAGCAGATACGCTGGCTGGAGGCAACCCAACACGCAGTACTGTTACACATCACGCCGCTTGACGTCGGCGAGCTGTTTGCCCGGCAACTGCAACAGGACAGCCGTGCCTGGGTCTTTACCTCGGCAACCCTGGCGGTGCGCGGCGACTTCAGCCACTTTCTTGGCCAGATCGGCCTGACTGATGCGGAAACAGGCTATTGGGAAAGCCCGTTTGATTATCCGAACCAGGCTTTGCTCTACGTCCCCGAGGCCATGCCAGATCCTAATTCGCCTGGCTATACCCGGGCCGTGGTCGAGGCCGTTTGGCCGGTGCTCAAGGCCAGCGGCGGCCGGGCATTCCTGCTCTTTACCTCGCTCAGGGCGATGAACGAGGCCTATGGCCTGGTGCTGGAAAAGATGCAGTCGGAAGGTCAGGCCATGCCCCTGCTGTTACAGGGCAGCGGCAGCCGCAGCGAGCTGCTCAACCGCTTCCGGGAACTGGGCAATGCGGTGTTGCTCGGCAGCCAGAGTTTCTGGGAAGGCGTCGACGTGGCCGGCGAGGCTCTCTCGTTGGTCATGATTGATCGGCTGCCATTCCAGCCGCCCGATGACCCGGTCCTGGCGGCGCGTATCGAGGCCATGAAACGGGCCGGCGGCAATCCGTTTTTCGACTATCAGTTGCCTCACGCGGTCATCAACCTCAAGCAAGGGGCCGGCCGGCTGATCCGCCGGGAAAGCGATCGCGGTGTGCTGATGATCTGCGACCCGCGCCTGGTCGATAAACCCTATGGCCGGCGGATATGGCAGTCGCTGCCACCCATGACCCGGAGCCGCAAGCAGCTCGACGCCACGGGGTTTTTCACGAAACGATCTAAAACAATTCCTTGCACTTCGGAATCAGCTGAGTAACTTGATCCAGGTAGGCTGTCCATCAGCGCCGAACAGGACGCGACGTCAATCTAAGGAGAATATGATGCGTAAGCTTTCGAAGTCGTTGCTGTTTGTGCTGTTGAGTTCGCTGCTGGCCGGTCCGGCATTTGCCTTTGACCGCGACCATAATCCCCCTGGCCCGCGTGGTGGCCCCGGCGCCAGCCCTGATCGTTGTTGATTCGATAAGCCCATGCGACGCCTGGTCTGGCTGTTGGTAGCCTGGTCGGCGTCGGCATGGGCCGAGGTTGAGTCACGCGTCATCCTGCAAACCTCACCCCTGGCAGGCTTCCAGTATCACGCTGGCCGGGCGCTGTTTCCGCTCATGCAGGTGGGCGACCGCCTGCAACTGATCCGCGAACCCGATAACCCATACGATGCCCAGGCCGTCCGTGTTGAGTGGCGCGGGGCCATGATTGGCTATGCGCCACGCGCCGATAATGTCGACCTGGCCCGGCTCATGGATCACGGCGCCCAGGTCGAAGGCCGGATCGTCAATCTGCAAAAGGGACGCAACCCTTGGCGGCGGGTGCTGTTCGAGGTCCTGGTTGTGGATGACCGCCATTAAGCATAGGTAACAGGTAGAATCGACTCCTGATTTCTACCTTTCTGTTCCCGACCCTTGAAACTACTGGCATTCGATACCTCCACCGAACTATGCTCGGCCGCGCTGTATTTGGATGGCGCCTGGTCGGTGTGCGAGGCGATGGCCGGCAACCGGCATTCCGAACTGTTGTTGCCGATGATCGGGGCATTGCTGTCCGAGGCTGGTTTAGGTTTGGCCGATCTGGACGGGCTGGCCTACGGCAAGGGGCCGGGTTCATTTACCGGACTGCGCATCGGCTGCGGTGTCGCTCAGGGCTTGGCGCTGGGTGTGGACATCCCGGTCGCCGGAGTGGCCACCCTTGAGGCCATGGCCTATGCGACCGGTGCGGATCGGATAATTGCCTGTATCGACGCCCGGATGCACGAGATTTACGCGGCGGCTTATCGTCGACAAGGCGAGGTCATGGTCGAGGCGATGGCGCCGGCGGTATTGAAACCGGCGGAGCTGACCTTGCCGGATGCTGGCGACTGGTTGGGCTGCGGCACCGGTTTCGCTGCCTATCCCGATCTTCTGGCCGGACAGTTGGCCAAGGTCCAAGCGAATCTCTATCCCCATGCTCGCGCCATCGCACAACTGGCCTTGCCCGTCTTTGCCTCAGGTCAAGGCGCGGCGGCAGATACGGCTGAACCCTTCTACGTCCGTGACAAAGTGGCCTTCAAGACCTGCGAGCGATGAACGCCCTGGCCGCTCCATTAGTCCCACATTTCCGGCCGATGGTCTCGGCGGATGTCGATCGGGTCATCCTGATTGAACGGGCGGCCTACCCGTATCCCTGGACGCGGGGCAACTTTGTCGATTGCCTGACCTCCGGCTATAGCTGTTGGGTGGCCGAAATCGACTCCGATATTGTGGCCTATAGCATCCTGATGGCCGGTGCGGGCGAAGGACATGTCTTGAATTGCTGCGTGATGCCGGCCTGGCAGGGCAGGGGGCTGGGCCGTCGGACGATGCAGCGGTTGATGTCAAGCGCGCCGGAATATGGCGTCGAAACCCTGTTTCTGGAGGTTCGCCCCTCCAACACTCAGGCGATCAACCTGTATGACAGCTTGGGCTTCGAGACCGTGGGCTTGAGGCGGCATTACTATCCCGCCGATCAAGGTCGCGAGGATGCGCTGGTGATGAGGTATGGCCTGTGAATATGCCGGACGATGAACGGCTGAGGACGCTGGGCTTGTGGCCAGTCTGGCACTTGCGTGCGGCGGCCGTAGAACCTATTTCTTCGCCCGCCCCGGTGACGGCAGGTGTGGGGCAATATCGGCAGGCCGTCGCCGGCGCTGACGATATTGCCGACATGGACCTGGAAGCGCTGCGGCAAGCCGTGCTGTCCTGCCGCCGTTGTCTACTGCACGAAACCCGTACTCAAGGCGTATTTGGTGTCGGCGACATCAACGCCGACTGGTTGATCGTCGGCGAGGCGCCGGGCGCCGAGGAAGATCGTTTGGGCGAGCCGTTCGTTGGCCAGGCAGGGAAGCTGCTGGATGCCATGTTGGTTTCGATCGGGCTTACGCGCGGCACAAATCTTTACATCGCCAACGTGCTGAAATCCCACCCGCCCGGCAACCGTGATCCCAAGCCCGACGAGGTGGCGGCCTGCATCCCGTATCTGGAGCGGCAAATCGACCTGATTAGGCCCAAGATCATCCTGGCCATGGGGCGTTTCGCGGCCCAAAGCTTGCTGGTTACCGGGGACTCGATCTCCCGGCTGCGAGGCCAAGCGCATCGCTACCGCGACGTGCCGCTAGTGGTGACTTATCATCCAGCCTATCTGTTGCGTAACCCGGCTGACAAGGCCAAGGTTTGGGACGATCTATGTCTAGCAAAGTCCTTGCTGATGCTTGATGCTGCTTAACAAAAGGAGTTAACAATGATCCGCAATATATTGTTTATATTTGTTTTAATGTTATCGATTACGCAACTTACCGGTTGCGGATATAACACCATGCAAGCCCAGGACGAAACCATCAAGGCGCAGTGGTCCGAGGTGCTGAACCAATATCAGCGGCGGGCCGATCTGGTCCCCAATCTGGTCAACACGGTGAAGGGCTATGCCGCCCACGAGCGGGATATTTTGATCCAGGTAACCCAGGCCCGTGCCCATGTCGGCCAGATCGCCGCTACCCCGGAACTGGTCAACGACCCGGCTGCCTTCGCCAAATTCCAGTCCGCCCAGGGTGAGTTGTCGAGCGCCTTGAGCCGGCTCCTAGTGGTGGCGGAAAACTACCCGCAACTGAAGGCCGATACCGCCTTTCGCGACCTCCAGGCCCAGCTTGAAGGGACCGAGAACCGCATTACCGTGGCACGCAACCGTTATATTCAGGCAGTGAAGGACTACAACACCACTGTGCGCCAGTTCCCCAGCAACCTGACCGCCATGCTGTTCGGCTACAAGACCAAGGCCAATTTCACGGTCGAAAACGAAAAGGCCATCGCCACGCCGCCCACGGTGGACTTCGGTGCCCCGGCTCCGGCCAAGTAAACCTGAAGGTTCCGGTTGGCTAGCGTGGGAATGGGCTCGCCTGCGATAGCCGTCGCAGGTATCGCGGGCAAGTCGCCTCCACGATACCTGCACAAGGGAATCGGTTATTCGAAACCGAATAAATCGGCGTGTCCATGGACACATTTCAAGCATTCGCTATTCGGATATCTGCATCTTTAGCTTTGTCCAGAATGACGACGAAAGGTAAACTTTCCCCCGGCCATGCCCCGGTGTGACCGGAAACGATGAAAATGGTCGTATCGGGTTTATGGGGGAAGGCTTGCGGGTGTGTTTATTGGGGTAACGGCTGTCGCGCTTCGTGGGGAGGCGTCGAGTGTCGGGTCCGACCTCGCTTAACGAGGATGGAAATGGACTATAGCGTTTCTGTAATCATGGAACTTGAGGGGCATGACCATGGCTGACGGCAAAAAATACGTATATGCATTCGAAGAGGGCAACGGCAAAGATAAGATGCTGTTGGGCGGCAAGGGCGCCAATCTGTGCGAGATGACGCAGATCGGGCTGAATGTCCCGCCCGGTTTTGCCATCAGCACCGAAGCCTGTCTCGCCTACCTGGAAAAAAACCAGTTGCCGGATGGCCTGATGGCGACCATCAGGTCGCATATGGCGGCGCTGGAAAAGAAGACCGGCAAGGGGTTCGGCAGCGGCGAGAGCCCCCTCCTGGTTTCGGTGCGTTCCGGCGCGTCGATGTCCATGCCCGGGATGATGGACACCATCCTCAACCTCGGCCTCAACGAAACATCCCTCAAGGGGCTGATCAAGCAGACCAGCAATGCGCGGTTTGCCTATGATTCCTGGCGTCGCTTTATTCAATTGTTCGGCAAGATCGCGCTGGGCATAGGCGACGAGCATTTTGATGAGCGCATGGCGGCGATCAAGAAAAAATATGGCGCGCAGGTGGACCTGGATCTCACCGCCGAGCACCTCAAGGAACTAGCCGACGAATTCCTCGTTATCACCCAGCACCACAGCGGCAGGCCGTTTCCGCAAGACCCCTTCGAGCAGCTTGAAATAGCCGTGGGGGCGGTGTTCCGCTCCTGGATGGGCAAGCGCGCGGTGGATTACCGCAAGCAGTTCAGGATCACCAAGGAAATGGCCAACGGCACCGCAGTCAACATCTGCACCATGGTGTTCGGCAACATGGGCAATGATTCCGGCACCGGCGTTGGTTTCACCCGTAACCCCGGCACCGGCGAGAACCATATCTACGGCGAATATCTCACCAACGCCCAGGGCGAGGACGTGGTGGCCGGCATCCGCACGCCCAAGGCGATCGCCGAGATGGAAAAGGAGATGCCGGAAATCTACCGCCAGCTCGTGGAATTGCGTAACCGGCTGGAATCGCATTACCACGAGGTGCAGGATTTCGAGTTCACCATCGAGAAGGGTACGCTCTACTGCCTGCAAACCCGCAACGGCAAGATGAACGCCCATGCCATGGTGCGCACCTCGGTGGAGCTGTTTCACGAGGGCCTGATTACCAGGGAGCGCGCGCTGCTGCGCATTGAGCCGGCGATGCTGGAGCAGATGCTGGTGCCGCAGTTGATCCGCGATTTCAAGGGCAAATCCTTGGCCCAGGGCCTGCCGGCGTCGCCCGGCGCGGCGTCCGGCAAGATCGTGTTCGATGCCGATACGGCCGAGATTCGTGGTCGCGGCGGCGAGAAGATCATCCTGGTGCGCGAAGAAACCAAGCCAGAGGATATCCACGGCTTCTTCCAGGCCCAGGGCATATTGACCTCGCGCGGCGGCAAGACCTCGCACGCTGCGGTGGTGGCGCGCGGCATGGGCAAGCCCTGTGTGTCCGGCTGCGAGCAGATCGTCATCAACGATCATTTGCGTAGCGCCCAGATCGGCGACACCACGCTGCACGAAGGCGATGTCATCACCATCGACGGCAGCAGCGGCCATGTTTATGCCGGCGAGGTGCCGACCGTGGAAGCGAAATTCTCCGAGGACATGGCCACCTTGCTCGCCTGGGCCGACGAAATGGCGCGCCTTCGGGTACTGGCCAACGCCGACACGCCGGAGTCCGCTGCCAAGGCGCGCGAATTCGGCGCCAGGGGGATCGGCCTGTGCCGCACCGAGCGCATGTTCAACGGCACCGACCGCCTGCCCATCGTGCAGGAAATGATCCTGGCGGAAACGCCGGAAGAGCGCCAGGCCGCGCTCGACCGTCTGCTACCGATCCAGCGTTCCGATTTCAAAGGCATCTTCAAGGCGATGAAGGGGCTGCCGGTGACGGTGCGCCTGCTCGATCCGCCGATGCACGAATTCCTGCCGACGGCATCGCAACTGGAACTGGAAATCGCCCACCTGCACCAGTTGCGCGACACCATCAAGAATCTGGAAGAGCTGCCGGAAACCATCAAGCTGCTCAGCCCCAAGCTCTACCAGCAATGGGCCGATGGCCTGTTGAAGCTGATGGGCGGTCTGCACTCCTTCAAGGAGTCGCACCTGGAAGACGATGTCATCAGCAAAAAAGAAGCGGTGCTGAAAAAGGTTCGCGCCCTGGCCGAGGTCAACCCCATGTTGGGACACCGCGGCGTTCGGCTGGGCATCACCTATCCGGAAATCTACTCGATGCAGATCCAGGCCATCCTGGAGGCTGCGGCCCTGTGCGCCAAGGAGGGGATCGAAATCTATCCCGAGATCATGGTGCCGCAGGTCGCCACGGTGGAGGAGCTGGAGCGCATCCACAGCTATGTCCAGCGCATCCACAAGCTGGTCGAGCTGACCCACGGCATCAACGTGCGCTTCAAGTTCGGCTCCATGCTGGAAGTGGTGCGCGGTTGTCTGCGCGCCGGGCGCATGGCGGAAATGGCCGAATTTTTCTCCTTCGGCACCAACGATCTGACCCAGGCAACCTTCTCCTTCAGCCGCGAGGATGCGGAAAACAAGTTCCTGCCCGCCTACAACGAAACCGGCATCCTCCAGGACAACCCGTTCGAGGTGCTGGACATCAAGGGCGTTGGACAGTTGATGAGAATGGCGGTGGAGCGCGGGCGCCAGACCCGCTCAGACCTGAAGATAGGCATCTGTGGCGAGCATGGCGGACATCCCGGTTCGATCCATTTCTGCCACCACATCGGGCTCAACTACGTATCCTGTTCCGGCCCAAGGGTGCCAATCGCACGTCTTGCCGCCGCCCAGGCCAAGCTGCTGGAAGCGGATTATCAGTGCCTGGAATGACCGTTTGACGCAAGGCCGGGCGATTGCCCTGCCTTGCGTATTTCCACCCAGTGTTTAGCACATACATCTCATGGCTTAGGTGTCATGAGCGAACCATACTCGTGCGTGTTTTTCACTGAACGGAGATAGACCATGAAACCGAGTCGTGCGCGTCTTGTCGTTATTTGCCTGAGTGCAGTCGTTTGGCCGATGCTGGCCCATGCCGGTTTCAAGGACGGGCTGCTCAAACAGCTTGGCGCCGGCGGCGTCTCGTCCGGCAGCGTCACGCCAGCCACCGCCGGTTTGTCTGGTTTGTCGCAAAGCGAGATGACCCAAGGCTTGAAGGAGGCCTTATCGAAAGGCGCCAAGAGCGCTATTGCCCAACTGGGCAAGGATGGCGGCTTCCTTAACGACGCAAGCGTCAAGATACCGATGCCGGATAGTTTGGCCAAGGTCGAGAAGTTGTTGCGCGGTTTGCATCAGGACAAACAGGCGGATCAGTTCGTCGCGACCATGAATCATGCCGCCGAGAAGGCCATGCCACAGGCCGCCAGTGTTTTTTCGGAGGCCATCGATAGCATGACGCTGGAGGATGCCAAAGGCATATTGAAAGGTCCGGACGATGCGGCTACCCAGTATTTTCGCAAGAAGAGCGCGGCGAAATTGACCGAGCGGTTCAAGCCGATTGTCACCGCCGCGACCGAGCAGGCTGGCGTCACTTCGGCCTATAAGAAGATGATGAACAAGGCCGGCCCGATGGCGCGGTTCATGGGCGGGGCCGACGACCTCGATGGCTATGTCACTTCGAAGGCGCTGGATGGCTTGTTCGGCAAACTTGCCATCGAGGAAAAGGCGATTCGGAGCAATCCGGTTGAGCGTACCACCGACCTGCTGAAAAAGGTCTTCGGCAGTTTCGCGCA